>Ga0194132_10000240_pt1 | contig 112885 bp, 84 predicted proteins | sample TA2KigOf80mmetaG_FD_148612 | JGI IMG/M metagenome (GOLD analysis project Ga0194132, IMG submission 148612) | Freshwater microbial communities from Lake Tanganyika, Tanzania - TA2015054 Kigoma Offshore 80m | ecosystem: Environmental > Aquatic > Freshwater > Lake | place: Tanzania: Lake... | reverse complement strand
ATATATTGCTTTCCGGAATCTATACCATCGTGGATGTACGAACTCCGGCAGATTCATGGGTGGCAATGTTGTAGATTCTATCAATATACCTCTGCAAGAACTTGAGCAGCGCTTGAAGAATTATCTTCTTTGAATCAACCTCTCATTCTCTGTTGTGCATCCGGAGCGAGCAGTGCGGCGGTAAAACAATTTCTACTTTCCAAAGGATATGCCGAAGTGCATAATGGCGGTGGTTGGTCCGGACTCAATTCAAAACTTACATGAGAACATTACCATGATACGAATGCAAACATTGTGTATAGGTATAGTATTTTTCACTATTTGCTCATGCTCGAACAGTCAGCAAACAGGTACATTGTTGAAACCCGGTGAGTTTTCTACCACCATTTCTTCGCTTCCAAATGAAGTGATTCTGGATGTCCGCACTCCGGGTGAATTCCAAGGTGGACATATAAAAGAAGCTGTGAATATTGATTTCAATGATCCCACTTTTGATCAACAAATAGCAAAGCTTGATAAATCCACCCCATATATGGTGTATTGTTTGAGTGGTGGACGAAGCGCTGCAGCCGCAAATACCATGCGCAATGCAGGTTTCACGAAAGTCTATGAATTGGACGGTGGGATGATAGCATGGAGATCGGCAAATCTACCCGAAACAACCGATCAACCCAAGCCGATGGAAACCGGCATGAATCAACAAGAATTTTTGAAAAGTTTGGAAGGCAATACTCCCGTGCTTGTTGATTTTTATGCAGAATGGTGTAAGCCATGCAAACAAATGCAACCATTTCTCGAAAAGATGGAAAAAGAAATGGCAGGGAAAGTCATCATCAAAAGAATTGATGCCGATCAGAATCCTTCGCTACTTCAATCAATGGGAATCGAAGGAATTCCATATCTCATCTTGCATGATGGAACAAAAGTAGTATGGAATCATATGGGATTCATCGATGAAACAACATTGAGAAAAGAAATCTCGAATGTATTGAAGTTTTAACACTGCCTTTTACTAAAACAGAAACGCTATCCTTTTGGGATAGCGTTTTTTTATTCTTCATTGTGTTCTTCGGGTATCGTTTGCGTCCCTGATTCGGAGTTTGCCGGTTTTGCGTCCAAAAGAATGATTGAATCCGCTATGATTTCAGTGACTGTTCTTTTAGATCCGTCTCGACTTTCATAGGTTCTATATTTTAGTTTGCCTTCGACATATATTCGTGACCCTTTGTGAACCATTTTATGTACGATATCTGCAAGATTTCTATACTGTGAATTCCACACCACAATTGTGTGCCAATCCGTGCTTTCTTGCAATGCACCATTTTTATCTTTCCATGATTCCGATGTTGCGAGACGAAAAGTCGCAACTGCTGTTCCTCCTGATGTGAATGTATATTCAGGATCTTTCCCTACATGTCCAATAAATTGAACTTTATTCAATGCTCGTGACATATTCCATACTCCTACTAATGAAACAATCCCCATGTGAGTTTATAATGTTAAACCCACTCCTATATTCCAAAATGTAATATTCATCGGTGTTGGTGTTTCGAAAGGCCAATTCATGTGTGTTCTTCGTAATTCTTTCATACCATAGAGCAAAGCACTTTTCAAAATGAAGTGCATGACAGGAGTTGATTTAGGAGAAATATTTCCAAAGTTTGATATAACATTGTCAATAGCTGCACCGGCTAATCCTTCTATCGCCTCTGATCCCAACCAATACCAAAACATATGTCTTGGTAATACTTGATTCCATGTATATCCACCATTCAATGTAAGTGTATTGCTTATTCTACATTCAATTGATGAAGTCATGGAAGATCCAAGTCGCATAGTGCCATCCATGTCTCGCATATATTGCCAATCCGCCGGGGTTTGAGACCGCGCAAATGAACGGGGATCAATAGAATTCCATGTTGCATTGTCTTCCACATTCAGCATAAGCACATTATCGCCAAATGTATAACCGTATCCCGTCCCATTTACAGTACCTAAACTCCAAAACTCCAATGTGTTTGATGAACCAACCGGAATATTCCAATATGTTGAATCACTTTGACCAATCTCCGGGGCTCTCCCCAAGGAAAATGTCAAACCATTTTTGTCCTGAACTACGATATCATTGGATTTTTTGTGTTTTTTTTCTTTTTTCAAGCCAAGTGAAATACCGTAAATAGTCACATTGGATATTTCTCCCGACATTCCATTTCTCTGAATCTGTGATTCTCCATACAATATATCCACATAAGGTATCTTGTTTGTTACTTGATTTGTGTCCTGATCCTTTTTTCTATTCGCTCTTCCTCCTTGCGCAAATAATGCATCAGAAAACAACAAAAAGCAAAGGATGATTATTGGGATAGATGTTTTCATATTCTTTACTTCTAATTATGTGTCAAAATATCAAAATTGTCATGGATTCCCATCACTGAATTTCATATAAAAAACCCCATCCTCAATGGATGGGGTTTTGATTATCCTGCATATTCGGCGACTTCTTTGATTTTCCTGACATTGGGTAAAGATCCTTTGTCTCTACGATGCATTGCTATCAATGCCGATGCGTATATTTCCTTCCAGGTCAAACCAAATTTCTGCATAAGTTCTTCGGGTTCACCGCTACCACCAAAAGAATCTTTCACTCCTACAAATTCCATTGGTACTGGGTGATTTTTCACAATAGCTTCCGCTACCGCTCCACCCAAACCTGCATGCACTTGATGTTCTTCTGCTGTTACTATTGCTCCACATTCTTTTGCGGCTGCAACAACGGTTTCAAAATCAAATGGTTTGATTGAAGGACTATTGATCACTCTGGCATTGATTCCTTTTTCTGCCAATTTTTCTGCCGCAACCAATGATTCCCAAACCATGGAACCACAAGCAATCAATGCAATGTCATTTCCATCGCGTAATACTTGAGCTTTTCCCAAAGCAAAATGATGGTCTGGAGTGGTGAATAAAGGAACGGGTGAACGACCAAATCGAATATATGCCGGTCCAATATATTCGCCGATTGCGATTGTTGCTTTGCGTGCTTCTTCATAATCACAAGGGACCACAAGTGTCATGTGTGGAAGAGTGCGTAAGAAAGCAACTTCTTCAAGTACTTGATGTGTCGCACCATCGGGACCAACACTGATTCCAGAGTGACCACCACCGATTTTCACATTTGCTTCATTATAACAAACAGAGATGCGAAGTTGATCGGCATTTCTCAATGCGCAGAATGCACCATAACTTGCAAAAAATGGAATTTTTCCTGATAGTGCAAGACCGGCTGCGATTGTTGTGGCATTTTGTTCGGCAATTCCTATCGAGAAAAATCTGTCGGGAAATTTTTCTTTGAATAATGAGGTCATCACAGAACCGGTGATATCGCCTCCAAGAACTACGACATTGTTATGTTTTTCTCCAAGCGTTACCAAACCATCTCCAAATCCAAATCGTGTTGGTTTTGAACCGTATTGTTTTAACTCTTCCATATCTCTCTCTAATTATTGTTTTGTTGAGGTGATATTCTTCACAATGCAATCGGAAGGAATCAATGATGAGATCAATGTTTGATCACTAAACCACGTGTCGGTTCCATTTGCTATTATCTCAGCCGCCACTCTTTTATTTATCAAACAATACAAATGTAATGTGGATTCATTTGGGCTATGTCTGCTATATCCATAACCATTGGGTAAGGTGATGGCCTGTATTTCCATCCCGGGTTCCGAATTTTTAGGCAATTCATAGCGATACAATACCGTTCCCACCGCTCCGGCATAATCCGCAAGAGTGATGGTTATTGTCCCACCGGGATATATATATTCACCGGTGGTTTTCGAAACTTTAATACCTTCAATGATAACACTTCCGGAAGAAGAAGGAAGTTTTTCTGCTCCGCGAAATGTTGCGGGTAAACAATCTTTCAATATCGAAGGGGGAATTCCCTCAGACAAAGAAGTATCTATCGAAACAGTCTCGTCTTGTTGTGTTTGAAATTCTTGACCATTGGTTTGTTCCGGTTGTTTGTTTAAACAAGACACACAGCAAAAAATCAAGAAAGCAATCAATATCTGATTGAGCAAACTTCTCATTGTAATTCACCAAGAGCTTGTTCTGCTTGCTCTTTGTTGGGAGGCATGCCATGCCATTTATAACTGTCTTCCATAAATGAAACTCCTCGTCCCATATATGTTTTTGCAATGATCGCAGTTGGTTTTCCTGTTTTGTTTTTTTGATTATTCAAAAAGACATCAAAACCTCTTTGGAGGTCTTCAAAATTATGACCATCAACAACCACGGTGTCGAAACCAAAAGCTTTGCACTTTTCATTGATTGGATATACATCCATCACTTCGGGTAAACGACCATCTATTTGACAATCATTGTTGTCTATAATCCAACAGAAATTATCGAGTTTAAAATGGTATGCAGACATCGCCGCTTCCCAAACAGAACCTTCTTGTAACTCGCCATCCCCGGTCAAACAATAGACTCGTTTATCATTGTGGTCAAGCAATGCATCACTCATTGCCATACCAACCGCAATTGATATACCCTGTCCAAGAGAACCTGAAGATGTTTCAACGCCGGGCAATCCCATATCTCTTCCAGGATGACCTTGTAATCTGGTATTGTATTTTCTGAGTGTTGCCATTTCAGACTTCGGATACATACCTGCATTTCCGAGTGCCGCATACATGACAGGGGCCATGTGTCCCGCGCTCAAAACAAAACGATCGCGTCCTTCCCAGTTTGGGTTGGTATGATCATAACGCATATTTCCATTGAAATACAGTGTGGTGAAAATATCTGTGGAGCCCAGTGGTCCGCCACTATGACCTGAACCGGCCAACACCAACATTTTGATGATATCTCTTCTGATTTCTTTTGCAACACTTGCTAATTCCTCAGGGCTTTGGCGTTTATTTTCAAATGTTTGAGTTCCAAACTCTACTTCAAACGACATATTGTTTCCTCAAAGGTTTTTCATGAAAATTGTGGTGTATGTTCAGATATCCATTCTCTTGCTACTTGAATGATATCCTGAATTGTATTGGAAGCAAATGGAGATTTCAGGTTTCCGGATTTCACGATATCTAAAAATGTTTTACTACCACCTATTTCACAGATATGTAAATAATCTTTCATTGCCTCTTCTTTATTCTCGCGTGATTTTACCCAAAACTGCAATGCGCAAATTTGTGCCAAAGCATAGTCTATGTAATAAAACGGTGTTCTATAGATATGGGATTGAAATTGCCATACCCTTCCTTCGCTTCCCTCCGGCATATCTTCATATGCTCTCCATGGTAGGTATTTTTTCTCCATGGTTTTCCAAAATTCCAATCTTTCTTTGGGTTGCGCTTCAGGATTGTCATAAACCCAGTGTTGGAACTCATCTACAGCGCATGCATATGGCAAGAATTGTATTGACTTAACCAAATGAGCGTATTTAAATTTATTTGTTTGATCACCAAAGAAGTTTTTCATCCAAGGCCATGTAATATATTCCATGCTCATGGAATGAATCTCCGCGGCCTCATATGATGGCCACCTATATTCCAAAGGTTTATGTTTACTGCTCAAATAATTTTGTAATGCATGTCCTGCTTCGTGGGTCAATACCTCAACATCATGAGTTGTTCCATTGAAGTTTGAAAAAATGAACGGTATTCCATATTTAGGAAAACTTGAACAATATCCACCTACCGATTTATTGGGTCTGGTCACCAGATCCAGTATTTCATTTTCACGCATCATGGAAAAAAATGTATCTGTCACCGGTGAAAGCTCTTTATACATAGCCGAAGCTTGATCAACTATCCAATCCGGTTCGCCTTGTGGATTTGGGTTTCCATCGGCAAACAATAAACCTTCATCAAAAAATGTTAAATAATCCAAACCCAATCTTGAGGATTGATCTTTTTTGAACTCATGAACCAAGGGTACCACAACACGAGATATTTGATCTCTGAATCCGGCTATCATTTCGGGGTTGTACTCTGTTCTTCCCAGTTCTTTATATGCCAATTCTGTATAAGAGTTGAATCCTAGTTTTTTTGCTGCCGATGTGCGTGTTTTCACCAAATCTTGATAGAGTGAATCCAATTCTTCGGCATGTGAACCAATAAAACCAAATCTGGTTTGCTGCGCCCTTTTTCTTGTGTTGCGGTCTGTTGATAGAATCTTGGGTTCCAACGAAGATAGATTATATGTCTCGCCATCAAATTCTATTTTGGCTGATGCAAATATTTCTGCATAACGTTGTGTAAGTTTTGATTCTTCGATGAGCTCGTCTTTTATATCCGGAATAAATGTCTGCAAACTCATTTCGAGTTTTTCCACAAATAATTCACCCCATTGTTTTTTAATTTCTTCTATGAATGGCGACTTAACGATCTCTTTGATTAATTGAATATTCCATTCATGAATTGTTGGTCCGTTTTGATCAAAAAAGTCTTTTTCTGCTTTTGCCCACTCATCTTTGATGTTTTGAGAAAAGCGGATATACACCAGATTGGAGAGTGTGGCAAGGTCTATTCTAAGATTATTCCATTCATCCAATACCGTTATTTGATCTGTTGGGTTTGTTGCTTGTGTTAAACGGGATAGAAGGTCTTTATAACGTGATTGTAATTGTTCTAAATCCGGTCTTTCATAAGGTATTTCTGATAATTTCATTGATGTGCTCTTTTTAGGGCTTTATTGTAAGAAATAGATTAGGGCAAATTTACTACAAGTTTTGCTTTTTTTGCCCTTGCTCGCTTGATTTCATCTAATTTTGTTCTCAAAGAGTAGGATGTTTATGAAAGTGTTGTCTTTTTGTGCTTATATCCCTGATTGTATTGTGGTTCTTCAAGGATCTAAGCCGGTTTTGGAGTTTTTTTCATTCTTTCCCAATTGCCCTGTCATAGCAACTGATGGTGCTGCCAATGATTTGTTGGGTTTGGGGATCACGCCGAATGTTGTAATAGGTGACATGGATTCTTTTGATCCCTCTGTAGTGGATCTCGGGTTTTGCACCCTAATTCGGGATGAAAATCAAGAAAACAATGATTTTGAGAAGGCAATGCTCTTTGCATTGAATAGAGGTTATTCTACTATCGTGATTTGGGGTATGCATGGCGGAGATTTTGAACATTCTTTAAACAATACCAGTATCTTGTGGAAATTCTCCAGGTCTTTCTCACAAATCACTATAGTAGATTCTATGTCACGTATAGCGGTGCCTGTATTTTTCGATATGGCTTGTGGTGAGTGTCGGGAACAGGAAATTATTTCCTTAATCCCCTTTCCTTATGCTACAATAACCACCCAAGGTCTTCGGTGGGATTTACAGGAAGAGGTTTTAGAGTTAAGTGTTCGGGAAGGCGCAAGAAATAGGGCTTTGGGATCTAATGTTTCTCTTTTTCTGAAAGAAGGTCGTTTATTGTTTTTTTGTGAGTCACGTTTTCCTCATATTCCTTTATTCACAGAAAAACCCCCACATATTCTTAAAGGTTAAATAATTATTTATTATAAGATATATTATAATCTGTTGAAAAGTGGAAAAACCAGATAATTATATACATTACTTCTTAGAATGCACTAAATACCACATAGGAAATAATTGTAGATTTGTGGAAATCAATGTGTAAGAAAATTCTTTGATTCACATAGATGTGAACAACAAAAAATTGGATAAAGAAACACTGTTGACAACCTCAATACAACAACACCCTTATCCACAAAAAAAAGACTTATGTAGACAACCTTGTGGAAACCACTCTATCTCTATTACTACTAAATCATTATGAACATTGCCATAGGCTCGGATCACGCTGGTTTTGAACGAAAACAAGAAATTTTGAAACACTTACTGTCTTTGGGGCACGAAGTACAAGACCTTGGAACATACTCTAAAGACTCTATGGATTATCCCGACATAGCGGTGGAAGTGGCTCTAAAAGTGGCTCAAAACCAGGTGGAGAGAGGGATTTTGATTTGTGGAAGTGGTATAGGGGTTTCAATAGTTGCAAATAAAACCGAGGGAGTGAGAGCGGCAAATTGTGTCAATGAAGAAATGGCACAGTTGGCAAGACAACACAATGATGCAAATGTGTTGACACTAGGAGAGCGTCTGGTTGATAAAACCACGGCAATCAACATGGTAGATATATTTCTAACCACTTCGTTTGAAGGTGGAAGACATGAACAAAGGGTATCTAAAATACATGATTTAACAGGACGTTAACAACTCACACTTCCCAATACAACCGAATTTGATGCACCTGTAACACTTGGAACATTTCCCGATAAACCCGCAAGAGACCTCCACCCCATATAAGCAAAACACAAAGCCTCTTTACTATCCTGATCAAAACCCAAATCTTCTGTTGAAAGAAAAGTAGCAGAAGGTAATTCTTGTTTTAACCTCATCATTAAAGTGTTGTTGTTTGCTCCTCCACCGGTGACAATAACGCGAGATTCTTGATTTGCAAACAACCTTATATTTTCCGCAATAGACCAAGCTGTAAAATCCGTCAATGTTCGGACAATATCCTCTCCGGGAAATGTATTCACAAAAGAAACCTCCAATAAAGAATCCAACAACGCTTTATTGAACAACTCTCTCCCTGTTGACTTAGGAGGTGCTTCTTTTATAAAATCTATATCACAGAGGTTTTTCCATAAACGATCAAGAACCCTTCCTTCTTTTGCAAAAACCCCGCCCTCATCATATTGTTTTCCAAAGAACTTTCGCATCGCGAGATCTATCAACACATTCCCCGGTCCGGTATCAAATGCCAATAAATTCATCTCTCTATTTTTGGGAATAAATGTAATATTCGCCATACCCCCAATATTAACAGCAATTGTGTCTATTTTTTCGGAATACAAAAACTCCTCATCAAAAATCGGAACAAGGGGCGCTCCTTGTCCACCCAAAGCAATATCCGCTGTGCGGAAATCCCCAATTGTTCTTATACCGGTCAATGAAGCAAGGGCCGGTATAGACAATAACTGTAATGTGTGTCCGATTGCTGAATTTGACTTTGGTGGTGAATGCCAAACCGTTTGACCATGTACGCTTAAGAGGTCACAAGTAGATACATCTATACTCTTCTCATTCAAAAATCTCAAGACAGACTCAGCGTGAATATTGGTAATCCTTTGTTGCGCATGAGATACTTCTTCCAAGGAAATTGTATCTTGCATTAGGTGTATCAAGAATTCTTTCAGACTTTGATCCATGGGATAGATGGCTTTTTCCAAAACCTTAAAACCATGCTTCCCATATTCATTGCAGTTAAATTCGGCCAAACATATATCTATGCCATCCAAAGAAGTGCCGCTCATCATGCCGATGACACGGCGTGGAGATGACAACCACGATTGTTGAAATTCATTTAGGTTCATGATCTATGAAGATAGGATTGATTGGTTATGGAAAAATGGGAAAAGAGATAGAGCAACAAGCTTCATTCTCCGGGCATGAAATTACGGCAATTTATTCTTTGGAAAGACTCTTTCTTTCAGACAAATCTCCGGATTGTGATGTATTGATAGAATTTTCCATTCCTTCTGCTGTTGAATCACATGTCGAACACGCAATAGCTGTCGGCAAACCCCTTGTGATAGGTACAACAGGTTGGTATGACACACTCCCTACCATCCGACAAAAAATAGGAGATTCCATTGGTTGTGTTTATAGTGGAAATTTTTCACCGGGTATTCACATCACAAAGAAACTCATCACCGAATTATCCAAAAACCTCTCAAACATTGGTGGATATGATATTTCATTATCCGAAAAACACCACAGACATAAATTAGACAGTCCAAGCGGGACCGCTCATTTATTAAGTTCATCGATAATTGAGAATTTCCCTTCGAAAAAATACATCACCTGCAATCCCGAAGAAGCAACCAGTGATATACACGCTTTACATGTTTCTAGCATGCGTTGTGGTGATATTGTAGGAGAGCACTCGGTAATAGCCGATTCAATCATAGATAGCATTACCATTACACATAGTGCCAAAAACAGAACCGGTTTTGCACAAGGCGCTATCTTGGCAGCGGAATGGATAATAAACAAAAAAGGACTTCATGAATTTTCGGAAGTGTTTCAATGAAAACAATTCTCTTTATGATTTGTTTGTTGTTTGGTTCAATTCAAGCTTTAAACCAACCGGCCGACATCATTATTAGACCGGGAGAACCAATAGCATATTTCTCACCCGATGAAGAAGGGGTTGTGATGGATGTTATGGTCTTGAACAAAGGTGGGGAAACTCTCGCGATACGAGAAGTGAAAAGTTCTTGTTTTTGCGCATCTGCAATTGTCAATAATCCAACCATAAGACCAATGGGCAAAGGAAAATTAACACTTCAGGTAAGCACTGCGAGGATGAAAGAAGATTCATTGACCAGAGTGGATTTCACTATTCTGAGTAATGCAAAAGACTCTGCATTTTCAATCCCTTTGTATTTGGTCAACAAAAAATTCCTTAAAGACACCAAGGAACATTAAAAACCAACATCCAGTCCCAGGGTTACAATATTGAATTTGCTGATATTATAATCCAGACAAATCCCCAAACTGCCAAAAGTTTTACTGATACCCATTGTGAACTTCACTGCATTATCTTTAAACACAGCATTTGTGTATTGAGGTCTTTGATCTCCGGGATACATTGGGGGTCTTGGCTCATCTGAATCCAATGGCAATAATCCCAATTGTCTTTGCAATTCCTTTGGAAGATAAAACGTGAAATCAGTATTTATCTTGATTTCTTCATAAGCGAATGCTGAATAAAACGTGAAACCTTTCCACTGTGTTGATGCTTGAATATTTGCACCCATGATTGTTGTGTTTGCAGACAATTGTGAATTGGTTGCCCCCACCGAGTTTTCTATCGAACTTCCTTGATACACAAATTGTGCCGCCAAATTAACAGGTGCATTTTTCCAATATTGATCTACGCTGTGTTTGATTCCAATACCCCAGAAAGAGAATTTACCAACAACGGTATCATATTTTATTGGTGGGATATATCTCAACAATAATTCCGTTCCCATGAATGATCCGATTTCAACCTGAGGTACACCTGCTACAACAGAGTTGACATTTGCTCCACGTGCCAAGGTCAGATAGTTTGGTAAACCATTGATTGTTGACATGATGCTTTGCTTTAATTCAGGGGTCAATGCATTGTACACAGTTCCCAAAAGTGGATCTCCTCCGGAAACTTGGTCAACCAAATACTGTTTTCCTATCACAAATTTCTCATCTCTGTTACCATACACCGTAGCAGCAGAGTCCGGAAATGAAAAACCACTCGTGGGATCATTCAATCCTTTTCCAAATAGATATTTCATGATAACGACAACCAATCCGGTTGTATCAACGATTTGTGTTTGAGTTGGATTCAATAAGTTGATTTTTACCAAATCTTTATCATTGACAATCCTTTGAAAGAATTGATCTTGTGAAATGACGGGTGCAAAGGGGGTATATGTTTTCTGATCATCACGTACAAATCCGATCATTGACCCCACACCAACTCTGAAATAGAATCCCGTATCCGGAATTTCTGCCGTACGGAAGAATCGTGAATTGGCGGTTGCATTCAATGTTTGAGTGAGAGGTTGCATGAAGGGGTCTGCATTTGGGCCAAGTAATTCAACCGACACTCTTCTGGTTACTTCAATATTGATGTCACTTTGTTGAGGTTGAGCAAAGGCCGCAATACTCATCACAAAGAAAAGGATGATGTATTTGTTCATATGTCTTCCGATCCCGAAGCTAATTCATAACTTAATTCAATTGCTCCATCGAGTGCCGTCCCCTTTGGATCTATGACAGTGAAGTTACCACCTTTTTTAATTCTACTCATCAATTCTTTGGAAACCATTGTATTGTTTTCAAGCAATCCACCGAGGAATGAAACCGTTTTGGGATCTCCGGGAATCACATTGGCAACAGCAACGATATTTTCATATAATCTATCAGCAGCATCTTTTACAATTGTCAAACATACTTTATCACCTTTCTCTGCCTCATCCAAAACCATTGGCGTGAGATGGTGGTATTCGAACACCTTATCCATGAATGCCGAAACGATAGACCTGGGATATTTCAAATTAATTTGAGGATAGCGATCTGCCAGTGAGTCAAGCAGAGACGTTTTCACTCCTCTTCCATCAATAGCTTTTACACATGCGGACAAACCCTTTTTTCCAATCCATGCTCCACTTCCCTCATCATCGATTTCAATACCCCAACCACCGGAACGAACCAATTCTCCTTTGGCATTCTTTCCAAGTGTGATTGTACCTGTGCCTGCTATGATCATGATGCCGGGTTCTATACCAAAAGCACCACGCAAAGCTATTTCTGCATCGCTTGTGGCTATCATATCTTGAAGATTGAATCCTGAGTCTTTGGCTATCACCTTCAAAAGATGTGCAAATCGTTGCCTCTCTTCTTCAAGCCAAATACCTGCGACACCAACAACCACAGCATCTATTTCAGAGCGTTCTATACCTGCATCCTGAGTTAGATCGGCAATGAGCTGCACCACTCTTTCGCATGCCTCCGTGAATCCCACGACACCAACGCGCGTAGATCCGATCACTCTTTGTACTTGTTGATCACCATAAACCAGGCGTCCTCTTGTTTTGGACCCGCCACCATCAATGCCAATGACTGTGTATTGAGATTTCACTGTAAAGCCGGAAAGCATGAAACAAATAGTTTCCGACAAAAAAACATCATCGTTTAAGATCGATTACCAATAAAGAGATATCGGTTGGTGAAACACCCGGAATTCGGGAAGCCTGCCCTATGGAATGAGGTCTAATTTTCTTAAGCTTCTCTTTGCTTTCTTTGGATAATGATTGCAATGAATCATAATCATAAGTGCTTGGAATGATTTTATGCTCAAGATCTTTGAACTTCTCAATATCCGCAAGATGTCTCGCGATATATCCTTCATATTTGATGTCTATGTCGGCTTGCCATAATATACTATCAAATGTCGTGCCTTTCCATGCATCAAGAAGAGAAGTTTTTTCACGAATCAAAGAAAGGGTCATTGCAGGACGTTTACACATGGTGGTCAACAGCTCGGATTCTTTGACCGGAGACTCTTGAACTTCTTCATATAAGGCATTTGCTTCATCCTTTGAGATTTTTATTCCTTTCAAGGATTCTTCCAATTCTTTCCTTAATGAAATTGAGCTCATTACTTTTTTCTCGCTTCCATCATGCAAGCCATATATACTCGTTTTTTCATAGAGTCTCTCAAATGCATTATCCTGTCTTAGCAATAATCTATATTCAGCCAAAGATGTGAAAATCCTATATGGTTCATCCGAACTCTTGTTTACTAGATCATCTATCATTACTCCGATATATCCATCGGAACGTTCCACTACCAATTCAGGTAGACCTTTAATGCTTGCAGCAGCATTAATTCCGGCTATCAAACCCTGCGAAGCGGCCTCTTCATATCCCGAAGTCCCATTGATCTGTCCAGCAGTATAAAGTCTGCTAAGTCTTTTACTTTCAAGGGTATACAACATTTGGTATGGATAGAAAAAGTCATATTCGACAGCATATCCATATTTTTCGATTCGCATATGCTCCAAGCCCGGAATTGTACGTAGAGCTTGTTCTTGAATGTCTTTTGGGAGTGATGTTGAGAAACCATTTACATAGATCGTATTACCTTTTAGTGATTCAGGCTCCAACATAATTTGATGAGAATCCCTCTCATTGAATCTATAAATCTTGTCTTCAATGGATGGACAATATCTCGGCCCTTGTCCGGTGATTAGTCCTGTAAACATCGGAGAATCAGCAAAGCCCCGTTCAAGTATTACATGGGTTTCCTTACTGGTTGCTGTTGCATAACATGTAATGGTATTCCTCACCTTTCCGGTCTTATGTGAAAATGGCTGAGGATGATCATCTCCGGATTCCACTCGAACCTTTGAATAATCGACGCTATCGGCAAAAATTCTTGGGGGCGTACCCGTTTTCAATCTTCCTATATCGAAACCATGCTCAAGCAAAGAATCAGAAAGTCCATTTGCCGCCTGCTCATTCACTCTTCCACCAAGGGTTTTAGCTCTGCCGGTATACATTGCAGCATTGAGGAAAGTACCTCCGCATAGTATAAGAGCTTTACAAGATAGAGCTTCGCCATTAAATATAACACCCGTTACCTCTTTTCCCGAAATCAACAGTTTCTCGATTGTACCCTCAAGAATGGACAAATTTGGTATTATCTTCAATAATTGCTGAGCATAGCTGGGGTAAAGATATTTATCATTTTGGGATCTGGGAGACCAAATAGCAGGGCCTTTGGATGTGTTCAATATCTTGAATTGCAGCCCGCTTCTATCAGCAATAAGAGGCATAATTCCGCCAATTGCATCAATTTCCTTGACCAAATGTCCTTTCGCAGACCCACCAATTGAAGGATTGCAGGACAATACACCAATCGTTGATGTTTTCATCGTTATAAGCGCAGTATCACATCCCATCAGAGCAGCAGATCTTGCAGCTTCGATTCCGGCATGTCCGCCACCAATAACAATTATATCGTATCTAGGCATGATGTTTCACGTGAAACAATGAATAATTCAAAAGCAGTATCAATATTTCCAACTCAGACACGTTTCACATGAAACAATCTTGAAATACCAGTAAAAACACCGTAAGTCTGTGTTATACATTGACTTACAAAAAATTAACACAGATTTCTAAAAATCCTTCGCAAAAGTGTCATAGAGATCGAAAACACCTTTGTCCATAACAATCATCGATATTGAGTGTTTTGTCGATTCTAAGACTTTACAAGGTGAAAAAACGCTATGTGTATAAAATTCTGTTCAAGCTCTCACAGGGTTTCATATTTCTTACTTAGGTTACTTAGTTTTAATATTTACATAGTAAGTATGGGTGTCATATGAACAGGACTAAAGGGATATCTTTTACAAAGATAGATTTTCTTCTTGCATTGTCATTCATTTCATTCATAGTACAACAGTAAACAATGAGAAATCATATACTCTACATCTGCTTATTTATATCGTGTGGATTTTCGGCATTAGCACAAACCGTTAATCTCATGTATTATGTATCAGCCAGACCTGGTGAACATGGAATGTGGGTTGCAAGACAATTGCCCAATGGTTCATGGTTGCGTGGTGAAAAAGTTTTGATTGATGGTGTCTTCGATGGGAATGGAGTCGATCCGGATATTTTCAAACAAAGCGATGGTTCGCTTCGATTGTATTATTTCCAAGGATATTTCGTAACTCCACCACCGCAAAATCAGGGGCCCAATCCCATTTACTCTGCGGTGTCCACCGATGGAGTACGATTCACGGGAAAAAGAAAAGTGTTTGAATATGAAGGCATTTTCGATCCATCTGTTGTGCAATTACCCAATGGTAGTTATGTCATGGGTTGCACGCAAATGGTTGGCATGAATGTGAATACAGTGGTGGCAACCAGCAATGATGGATTGACATTCACCTATAAAACGACCGTGCAAAATACAGGCATTCCCGAATTGATGATATTGAATGATGGATCGATTCGCCTATTCTATAATGGTCCCGGTGGGATTGTCAGTTCGCTTTCGACAGATGGTGGAACAACTTGGCAGAAAGAACAAGGTGTTCGATTGTCATCCCAGCAATTTGTGGGTGACCCGAGTGTCTCAAAAGTAGGCAATCGCCTCCGCATGTATGTTAAGGGGTTCAATGCAAATGGTGGACAAAAATTGACCGGACACAAAGCGCAATATGCAGAAAGCACTGATGGTGGAAATACATTTCAAATGCAACAACAGTTGGTTTTGGACAGTGCAAGCGTTCCTGAAGGAGTTGAGATGATGGCATCCATTAAACAGGAATCTTTATCCGGAAATGATACTGTATGTTTGGGTGAAAATACCAAGCTTGAAGGTTTGATCAAAGTTAGTCCAAGCTTTCTCACATTGACATATGAGTGGTCGAAGAATGGTGTAAAACTCAGCAATGGAGGAAATATCAGCGGAGCAAATACACATTCATTGACTATTGCTACATGCACTGAAATTGATACCGGTGCATACTCTTTGAAGGTGATTGCTGGAGGACTTTCAGAAGGAAATCTCCAACAAGTATATGGTCCGATAAGATTGGCGATAAATCCACAAACTGAAATCATACAAGATATTGATACTGCATATACTGCATGTCATGATGAAACGATTTCAATCACCTGTAATGCCATCGGAAAAGACATTCAATATCAATGGATTCAATCTGATGGAAAGCCAATCAGTGGAGAGAATAAGAATACAATAGCAATAAAGAATACCTCTCCTTATATAGAGAATATCCGATGCATCATCGTGGGAGCATGTGGTAGAGACACTTCAAAAGCCGCAAGCATATCTTTCACTTCAAAAGCAGAAATAAAGAAAGATCTTCCATCTATGGTAGAGTTGTTTTCCGGCATGGATACAGTATTGCAAGCAACAATCAATGCCAAGAAGTATACATATCAATGGTATCAGAATGATAAAGCAATCACTCAGGAAATTGCGGGAGTAAAACCAGAGATTATATTGAATATCTCATCTATGGATACAAGCGATGAAGGACTATATTATGCTGTAATCAGAACGGTATGCGATACGCTTTCAACACAAAAAACCATGGTGAAGATAAAAGTGATGAGTTCAGTGAGAGAATTCACGGATGTAAAGATATTTCCTCAACCGGCGGATAATATCATTACAATTGAACACTTGGAAAGATCAATTGGTAAATTGGTATTATACGATACATTTGGTACAGCAATGAAAAGTTTCGAGATACAGGATGGCAAAGCGATTATTTCCACTGAAGAACTTCCTGCAGGACTCTACATATTGCACCTGAATAAACAAAGTGTACCAATCATAATCACACATTGAATATGCAATTACTTAAAGACATATGAATTGTTCTTCTGGGATTATTACTTGGAGGAACACTCAATATGGTACTTGTTGAGGCAGGAATGCTTGTCTTCCCTGCACCGGAGGGTATTGATATTTCCACAGAAGCAGGTTTGAAAACTGCAATGAACATGATGTCATTCGAGCATTTTATCTTTCCATTTCTTGCACATGCATTGGGCACTTTATTCGGCGCATGGTTTGCAATCAGATTTATAAAGACCAAACACATTTCAGCGGCTTATAGTATAGGGATGCTGTTTTTACTCGGTGGTATCATGATGGTAGTTTCGGTTGGTGGACCAATATGGTTTATCATGATGGATTTGACACTTGCATATTTACCAATGGCTTGGTTGGGGTATAGGATCGGGAAGATGTGATTATTTCTTCAATACGCCGATCAAAATGCCGAAATTTCCGTCGGTTTGCACCCATCTGCTGCGAGGGGCATAGGTTTTGGATATGGAACCATCGAGATAGAGGGCATTTACGCATCGTTGTTGTTTGAAATAGTGGGCAAATTCATAGAGGGTGACAGGTTTGCGAGACATTGCGAAGATAAGTTTCCCATGTTTGGTGATTCCGACTCCATTCCGAATATTAAGATAGTTTGAAGTATCAGAAAAATAGGGATTGATTTTTCGATTTATCACTAGCATAGGACCGGACTGTGTGGCATGCTTGATATTCTTCACTTTATGTATATCTCTTGCCAGACATATTCCCAGCTGTTCTTGAGCATTCACATAGAACACACCATTCGGTTGAATAAAAAAATTTCCTACCCCACGATTTAGATTAACCGGTTTATGCATTGTGTGATCGGCAATGAACAGTCCCACAGGAGCATAGTCGGGATGATACATACCGCCATTCATTGCGAAAATCAATTCCTGTTGAGATTTTTCAACATGTCTTTTCAAACCACCCAAAGTTCTGATGAGCATATTGCTTGCATCTTTCCAATACATGGCAATACGTTCTGTTTGTGGATTATATGTATGAAGTATGAGGTCTCTGCGAGTTAATTCGCGTGCTTTTGGGGTGGTGTCTTGAATTTGTAAGATGGATTGTGAATGTACATGATTGGTACCTTCCCCAATGATCATGAAGAGTGTCGTAATCATACAAATAATGAAATATTGAACCATAAAATCCCTGTTATGGAATGCAAAAGAGCAACCCTGAATAGATAGATTGTTATTGTAATACATACAAATATATTGCTTAATGAATCTGAGCAATATATTATCTGATATTTATCAAATAATTTTGCGAATTTGGGTATGAATCAAGTCATTATACAATTATAGTAAGGGAGCTCTCATGAAAACAGTGTTATTCATGGTATTAATCACCAGTATGCTTTCCATGACACAAGTTGCAAATTCTCAGTTTGCAATTGAAGCACATGGGGGTATAAGTATGCCACAAGATTCAGCTCTGAATATAAATGGCACACATGGAGCAATGGTATTGACTTATACCATTGCAAAGGGTATAGACATCATGACAACAATACAATATCAGCGTTTCGAACAATCAACAGAAAGCAATCTTGGTTTTTTTAATGCAAAGTCAACAAACACTATAGAATATATGCCAATAATGGTGGGCGGTCGTTATACATTCACAATGGATGGTATACAACCATTCATATCAGGTATGATTGGCTCCTCAAAAGGCACGGCGACGCTTGTCCTAACATCAAATATAGGAGCCGAACAGCGCTTTGAAACATCAGAAACATTTACAACAATATCACTTTCGGGCGGCCTACAATTTCCACTGAATACCAATTTGTCACTCATGGGTATGGCTGAATACCTATCATTCACAAATGAAAATGAATCGGACAAATTTCTCATAGTGAAGGGCGGAATACGGTATGAGTTGTGAGAAAGTGAAGATTATTTATTAAAACTGTAAAATCTTAAAATGGGCGAATTATGAAATCTCTTTTTCTTGTAATTATTACATTGATATTTGCATTTTCATGCTCTGTAGTTTATGCACAATCATTGACAATCGAGGCATATGTAGTGTATGAAGACGGCCAAGAGTCTACAAAGAACTTGCTAAGTTCAGATCCGCTAAGTGATGATAATGCAATGCTCTGGAATATAGATGCTGGACAAACAAATCCAGATGACATTGAGGGTGCAACTTCTAAAGAGCTAAAAGTGGTAATATATGGGGGAGGTAATGTAGATATTACTATTAAGAAAGGAAAAAAGACAGCAATAAGTAAAAAGAATGTGTCATTGACTGAAGAACAGGTGTATTACATTAAAGATATAATGTGTATTCCTATTCAAGTTACAATCAAGAAAGGTAAGAAAATTATAGGGTTAAAAACAGTTGATTTTCAATGTGGCGAGTAATGTAACGACAAATAAATTTAATAAAACAGTTCTCTGAAAACATACATCAGAGAACTCTTTTTATTATCATCCAAGCTTCCCTATATATTGATCAAAATATGAATCAAGTAAACTCATTATCACTACCGAGGTTTGAATAAATAAAGTTTATTATAACTTTTCACTACATGATAATACATGCTGTTTGGGGGTTATACGGAGGGATGTGAGATCTTCAATTATTTGTTTGCATACATTTGGCGTGGTGTCTTGTACTGAAATCTCAGATTGGGCCAACATCTCCAATTGACTCATGGAAAAGCTTGCCATGAGTGAAATGATGATGGGGAGAATGAAGGTACAATTCATGAATGTACAAGAAATATGGATAATCCCTTTTTACAATAGAGTCAATGTAAACCTGAATACAAATATATTGGTTAGGGGAAATGTATTCGTAGAATAATGTATCTACTAGTATTCGTTATTCACGTGAAAAAAGAGGTAAGTCTTCAAAAATAAGTTAGAAAAATATGCAAATGAGTAGAAAATGAGTAGAAGTATTGAAAAGTTTAATCTATAAATTACGACAATATGATTTTACTAGAATGAATCTCATATTGATACTATAAACAGCTATAGAAGCTGAGGATTAATACACTTATTAGAGGACAAAAACCATGAAAACAAAGGTTCACATTTTTGGTATCATTGCATTAATGATGTTTACTCTGAGCAATTTCGAAGCAATAGCTCAAAAAAAAGGGAAAAAAAAGGGAGAAAATGTTGACTGGGTAAAAGTCCGTGATCTCCTCGCATACAATCCAGAATTCATGCAAGAAATCTGCTGCGATTGTGGTCCGAAAACAATTGAAGATATTCTAGTAGGTGCACCAGCTATTGATGGAATTATTAAAAATGCATGCAAAATTGCTGCTAAAGATATTCAGATTACAAAAGACATTGAGTTTATCAAAATCAAAATGGATACTGTAGATGGTTTTCAAACTGCAGATATATCTGATGGAAAAGGAAAAAAAATTACCGCTATAAGTGCCGCAAAACAATTACTAAAATTAACAAAAGTCATTGGCTCATTGGCTGCCGAGGCAAAGAGTTTAGCAGACAAAAAAGGTCCTGCACAAAAAGAATTAGAAGAAGCCTCATTTCTCAAAAAAGCTTCATTAGGAGCAGGTTTAGCAAGAGCTTTGGATATCTTGAGTACCGTGGTATCAGAAACAGGTAAACAAGGTTTAAAGATTAAAAATCAAGTAGATGCTTTGAATATGTTAAAAGATTTCTGATCAATCTGATAAGGAAAACAATGAAAATCCTATGTATTTTCTTGATTGCTCTTACATACACTGCATCATCAGTACACACTATATATTGTCAGCAAACACAAGACAAAAGAAGAATTGTTGCTGTTGAAAAGTTCATTTCAGATACACCAACAAAGTATGATAGAGCTATTACTGAAAAGGTAATCGAAATCATTACAAAAAGTAAGCGATTTCAAGTTGTTGATAGAACAAATCTAGATTTAATAAAGAAAGAACAAGCTTTACAAAAAACAGAAGAGTTCTTTGATGGGAATAAAGTTCAACAAGGAGCTATGAAAGGCGCTGACTATCAAGTTATTGGTAATATTCGAATGATAAATATCATTCGAATGACAAGTGGAGGTGAATTCAATGGTTATAGAGCTACTCTCAGTTTCAATTTAAAAATAGTAAACACAGAAACTTCCGAAAGTTCTGAAGCCCAGAGCTTTGAAAGTAAGGGGGCTTCAGCACAACTAACACCTGAGAGAGCTGTAGATGAAGCAATCAGAACATTGGAAGAGAGTATGACAAATTACTTTCAAGAAGAATTCCCTGTTATACTAACCATTAGTAGAGTACTCAAAGAAGATGATGATGAAGCGGAGCTCATACTTATTAGTGGTGGAAAGTCACATGGATTGAAGGAAGGTGATGAGTTTCTGGTTAAGAGTGTCGAGATGATTGATGGAAGTCCATATTATCAAGAAGTTGGAAAAATTGAGCTAATCAAAGTTTCTGGTGACAATTTCTCCGAATGTGAAGTTGATAAAGGTGGAAAATCAATCATGGAAATAGTGAAGCAAAAAAGAGAACATATTGTTGAAAGAATAAAATGAGATTAAACATGAATCTACTTAGTTCACTTTGCATAATCTTAACTATAGTGTTAAGTTCATGCGCATCGGTTGAAAAAGTTAATCTTCCAAAGAGAGGAGACATTACTTTTGTTTCGGAATCTGACGGAACTACGACAATAAAAGTAGTTGCTGCAGCTGAGTCATATGATGATGCAGTGAAAGAAGCAGAGGTATATGCAATTGAGCAGATATTTTTTAGAGGGTTGGCCAATTCACAACAAAGAATGCCAATGATAGGCACAGGTGAATCCTCTGAGAAAAGTAAGAATAAAGCATTCTTTGACGATTTGTTTGGAAAAAATAGGTATAAGTCATTTGTTCCTGAGTCAAAAACAATTGGTAGCGTTAAGTATGGTCAAGGTGTACAAGTCGAAATGCTTGTCACTGTGGATCACAGATCGCTTCGAAGAGATTTAGAATCAAATGGCATAATTAGAAAACTTGGTTATTAATCAGATGAGAGTATTATGAATATAATTAACATGGTTTGTATTACTTGTTTAACAGTCATTCTACTAGTGCCTGAAATACTAGCCCAAGACCAGCAGGTTGCTCAGCCAACTGTAATGGTAGTTCCTTATGTTGATAAAGGAAATATGAAAGGTACTTTTGAGGAGGCATTACAAGAACCAAGTCAAAGATTGGCAATTAGTATAGCCGAAGAAGAGTTCATTGTCAATGGCCTAAAAACATTGTCATTCCAAAACCTGCTCGAGAATGAAAGAAAAGATGCAGCTTTTCAATCAGGAGATGGAGGTGATGATGCAGCTAAAGAAGATATCAGAGATGTTCTATCTAGAAAATCCGGAGCTGATATTAGAGTTGAACTTGACTTAACTGCAAGTGGTAGAGCAAGTGATGGAAGTTTTAAAGTGAAGCAAACTTTATCTGCAATTGATCCGTATACAAGTGAACAATTATCTAAGATTAGCGTAGAATCTGCAGCATATAGCTTTAACGATACATCAAAAATTGCAAGAAAATATTTGAAAGAGAAAATGAGATCTTTTATTGATGTCATGCAACAAAGCTTTACAGATAGGGTAAATAATGGCCGGGACTTTGTAGTTGATATTACTATTGATCAAGGTTCATCACTTACAATGTCTTCAATGGTTGGCGGATCAGAATTGGGAGATGTTCTTTATGACTACTTCGAATCAAAGGCATTTAAAGCAAATTTCTCTGAACCAGAGAAAACAAAAACTAAATTTAAGATTGAGAGATTCAAAGTAGCATTAAGAGAGCCGGATGGTTCACCTTTTCGTATAAGTAAAATCGAACGAGGTCTTAAGACAGTACTGAAGTCTAGTCAGGTTAACGCAGATATCAGAACATCAGGAGGAAAAATGTATGTCAATATTAAATAAGATTTATTTCCATTTTTTCATTTTCAGTATTGTTGCTCTACTTTCATTTGATAATGTTGTTTTATCACAGATTGGTATAGGGTTTGGCTATCCTGATGATTTATCTGTATTGTCATATGAACAATTCCAGAGATTAGAATCAAAAATCACAACTATTGCTTCAAAAGAAGGCAGCGGTGGTTCAGGAATGTCTGAGCATGGATTGGTATGCATTCCTAGAATATCAGTCTCAAGGGATGAACAAGTAGATGGTGGTTTAAGTAAGACAAATGTAATTGCTTTGGAATGTACATTTTCAGTTACCCATATGTTGGACGGTAGTGTATTGGCATCAATTGAGAAGAAGATAGCAGGAACTGGTTCAAACAGAGAAAAAGCTATTGATAATGCTATTAATAAAATAAATACATCTGATTCAACGCTATTAAAGCTATTTTCCTCCGCAAGAGAAAAGTATAAAACAATGTATATAGCCAAATGTGAAAGTATAATAAAGAAAGCTGAGGTCAAAAAAACAGGTAGGCAATATGAAGAAGCTTTGGCACTTTTAATGTCTGTTCCTCCAGAAGCACAACCATGTTTTGATAAAGCAATGAAGGCTACACAGTCAGTTTATATAGCTCTTTCAGATCAACAATGTAAGCAACACTTACTCAGTGCAAGGACTTACTTATCAAATCAAAATTATGACGAAGCATTAAACGAGTTGTCTATGATAGACCCTATGTCAACTTGCTACAAAGAAGCATTATCAATATCAAAAGAAGTAGAATCAAAAATTACCACTGAACAAAATAAACAATGGCAAGAAAAACAACAGATAAGAAAGGAAAATATTGAGTTACAGAAAATGAGAATTAATGCTGTAAAGGAAATAGTTGTTTCTTACTATAAAAGTAAGCAGGTAAACTACAATATTATCATTAAGTGATTCCAACTTAATAGTGAGAAAAAAAGTGATCACCACTTAAGAATAATGGTAAAAGATCATTTTTAATTAGTATTGAACCTTTGCAATTAGAGCAATATCATATTTTAATTATTGGGAGTAATAAAAGAAAAGAATTACTGTGTTCTATATGTTTTTCGTCCTTTTCTTAAATGCAAAAGGACAGTTACCATTTGATGTATACGGTGGTTTGAATATTGCCGGAACATCAACCTCAGACTTTACAAAGTTTGATATTTCTGATTGGGAAAAGTTTGGTTTAAAATCTGTAAACCCTTCAAGTAGCGAGGAGTATCTTCCATTACTGGTAGGTTCAAGGTATTATTTCACTTCGGGTAATGTAAAGCCTTCTGTTACTGCAAAACTTGGTTATACAATTTGGAAATCAAGAGCATCAAGTTATCTAACTTCAGCTGAGGAGTCCGGCAGTTCTTTAAGTTGCTCCATTGGCGCCGGGTTAAAATATTCATTGAATACAAATTTCTATGCAATTGCTAATATTGATTATAATGTTATTAATAGTGAAGGAAATATAGATTTTACTACAGTTAGAGCTGGGATTGGATATACACCCCTTTGAACAGCATTAGGATATGTATTATAATATTAGACAAGAGGGAGTACGAATGAGAAACATTTTTTCTGTGGTAATTAAATTGACTTTTCTTGTTTGTGTAACATTACCTTTAAAAGTATTTGCTCAACAAATCAAAGATATATCCTCAGGAAAAACTACTATTTCTCAACCTCCTATTGTCATCTATAAAATGAAGAGGGACTACAGTCGAAATGTTCCTGTATTATTGTCGGATGACAAAAGCGAGATAGTATCATATCCTCATCCAATGGATTTAATAGGCATGACTTCAAAAGAGGTCATGCCTATTCGTTTACATGATGGATATTATCTTGATAGAAGGGGTATAAACAAAAATGTGGCATTTCTAACATTGACTTATAGAAGTTACAGTAAGCTCCGAAAGCCATTAAGCATAGATCAAATAAAAAGAGCTATTCTTGATAAAGATCCTCTGGTTGAAATGTATATGTGTAATCGTATATCTCCAAATGAAAATATAATACAACAAGTAAATGAAATGATTGATAAAAATGAATTATCCGTTATGTGTAAGTAAATACAACATACAGTTTAGCTATTCTCAGTAAGGATTTATTATGAAGTCGATATATGTTTTGCTCCTTTCTCTTATTTGCCAGACATTTATTATAGCCAAACAAGTATCTCCAGAACAGGCAAAAAAGGTAGGTATAAGTTTTTTACAGACTTATTCAATTGAATTGATTCATGCTGAAGAAGCACGAATTATGCCAGATACCACGATATACAAGCTATATTATATCTTCAATGATGAATATAATAATTCATTTGTTATTGTTGCTGGTGATGATGCATCATATCCGATATTAGGATATTCCAAAGAATCTATATTTAGGAAAGATAGTATTGGAAGCAATGTAAGTAAATGGTTAGATGGGTACGAAAGAGAGTTGCGATACATAATCAGGAGTAAACTACCTCCCACAGACGATATTAGCAGAGAATGGATTTCCCTTTTAGAAGGACAAACTCAAAGCATGATAAAGGGTGAAACTGTAAGTCCACTTTTAACAACTAAGTGGAATCAATCACCCTATTATAATGCAATGTGTCCATATGATAATAATCAATCAGCTAGATCAGTAACAGGCTGTGTTGCTACAGCAATGGCACAAATCATGAAATACTGGAATCATCCAGCAAAAGGTGTTGGTAGCCATTCATATGTACATTCAAAATATGGGACTCTCTCTGCAAACTTTTCAATCACCAATTATAATTGGTCCAATATGCCCAATCAAGTTACATCCACAAACAATGATGTTGCAACATTGATGTATCACTGTGGTGTTTCTGTTAATATGGATTATAGTCCCAGCGTTAGCGGTGCTTATGTTATATCGGAAGCTTCACAAACAGAAAATTGTTCAGAGTTTGCGTTTAAAGAATACTTTGATTACTCTTCTTCAACAATCGGTGTAAGAAGATCTAGCTATACTGAATCAGTTTGGATTCAGATGTTAAAAGAAGAATTAGACAACCAAAGACCAATTATGTATGCAGGATTTGGTTCAGGTGGAGGTCATGCATTTGTATGTGATGGTTATGATACAGGTAATTATTTTCACTTTAATTGGGGATGGGGAGGAGTGTATGATGGGTATTTTACAATTAATGCCTTGAACCCGGGAACAGGTGGAACCGGAGGAGGATCTGGGAATTTTAATCAACATCAACAAGCTATTTTCAATTTAGAACCAAATGTTTCAAATAATGTCCCAGAAATGGATTTAGCATTGTATACCCCGTTAACTGTAAATCCAAGTACGATAAATTATTTAGGTACATATACATTAGCATTCAATTTGGTCAATAATGGTAATGAGATATTTAAAGGTGACTATGTAGGTGTTCTTGTAGATGAGAACTATGATATTGTTGATGTAACAGCTTCAGTTACCGAAAGTAATGGCTTACCACCATCTTATGTGTATAACAATAATATTCAATTGGCTGGAACGCTCTCTGATACTGTGTTACCAGGAACATATCATGCTATAATTCTGGCACGCCCATTAGGTGGAGATTGGCAAATAGTGAATGACGGAAATCACTCAAATTATGTTTCGGCAATTGTTAATTCTGTAAGTAATATTGTTATGAATAAACAGTTTACAATAAGCCCAACAAATATAGTTGAAGGCAAACCTGTGTCAATTACATATGATGTATTGAATAAAGGCAGCGATTTTCTTGGTACAATATCCCTCGATCTTCATGATGAATCAGGTTATTGGATAAAGAGTATTGGTAGATTCACAAATGTTGACCTAAAATATAATTACCACTTTACGAATGGTATTACATTTACCTCAAGTGATGGATTTGGAGTTCCACCTGGTACTTACCAAATTGTGGCATGGACTTTTAATCAAAGTCTTGGATGGCAAATAGTAAAGTCTGAAAATCAGATGATAAATCCTTTAAGTGTAATAATTTCAAAACCTGAATTGGTTGCTGATCAATTTGAAAATAATAACTCAAAAGTAACAGCAACTAGAATACCATATGGATCTCAACAACAATATTCATATTCAACCGCATATACTTCTATTCACAATACAGACGATGTGGACTATTACAAAATCGATCTGCCGGCAGGATCAACATATTTTATAAATGCTAGAATACAAGATGAATATAATCGAGATAATGGAAAGACATATACAGTAGATGCTATGTGGAACTATTCGATTGGTAATCTATCATCAGATAGTTATGACGATATCAATACAGATGGATCTATAATAATTGAAGGGGGTAAAACAATATATTTTAATGTGTACCCATTCTTCCAAGGAAAGACAGGAACATATGATTTTGAAGTAGTAATCTCAAAGTCTGTTCCAAAGGATATATATGAAGATAACAATACGATTGTCACATCTTTTAATATGTCACAAACATTTCCTAACCTGAAAAAAACACTAAGTGCAACCGGAGCATCGATTCATTCGGATTCAGACATAGATTATTATAAGATAATTTGCCCGAGCGACTATTACTATTCTATCGTACCATATATTCGAGATAAGAACTATCTAAACAGTGCAAATTATACTATAGATTGTGAATGGTCATATACAACAAATGGCTCCACTTGGTCGCAATGGTATGATGGCCCATTATCAGACATACAGTCTGTAACACTTAACAGTAACTATACACTTTTTGTTCGAGTAAAACCTAAGAATCAGGGAGATGTAGGAACATATGCGTTTGATTTTGAAGTTACCAAGACCTTGAACAAAGATAATTATGAAGATAATAATCAAGTATCATCCAGTTCGCTCTTATTTGCATCTTTCTTGGCAAATAATTCAATCGTTACAACTCAAAGTGCATCTCTTCACAATCCATCAGATGTTGATTATTATACGATAGAATTGCCTGCTGGATATACATATACAATTGATAACTTTTTAAGTGATATTGTGTCATCAAATGATGGAAAAGTTTACTCTATTGATGCAAAGTTTGCAATAAGTTCAAATGGGATACAATGGACAGATTTCTATGAGAATAGCTACAATGCATTAAAAATAATAGGAGATAAACCCTCCAAAATCTATGTCCGGGTTATGGCAAGTAAACCAAATACGATAGGTACTTACAAATTCAGTGCTAATATTCAAAGAAGTTTACTGACTAATATCAAAGAAGAACTACAATTACCTTATTTGCTAATAAAGAATAAAGATAACTATACAATACAACCTTTACCTCAAACCGGTATTAAGACTCTATCAATATTTTCATCTGATGGAAAAAGACTGTCAGCTGTGTCAGACATATATGAGAGTTTTAAGATAGAATATCTACCGTCTGGTATTTATCACATGTATCTTCAAACTCAAGATGGTAGTTACTATTATGAGAAATTAATATTTCAGAATTAAGTCAGTTGATGTCCATATTGAATAGTTATCATGTTACTAAACTATTTTTTTAGTAGTATTCAATTGTACCGTTTTTTGTTATTTATTCTGGGTTACCAAATGCTATATACATTACATACTTCTCGTAAAACATTGCTTGTTTATGCTGTTCAAACATTGTTTGTCGTATTTGCCTATTTCATACAAGGAAGCACACTATACTTGATTTCTAATGAAAAATTCGATAAAGCATCACATCTATTACATTCAAACAATGATGTAGTGTTTATTGAGAATAAAGGTCAAGTAATAGATCAGCATGGTACACTTAGACCGGATGTTTTATACTATGCCTCAGTACCCGATGGTCTTGTCTTTGTGACTAAGAATGGTGTATCATTTGAATTCCATCGTATCACCACCAAAGGTACTTCCCCTGATCCAAAGCAATGTTCATCAAAAGAGAATGATTTTCAATGGACGAAAGATGTATATCGTATTGATATGGTATGCAATAATTCTAATACTTCACCAAGAGTGATTGGAGAAAAGCAATCAGAAGATTATATAAATTTCTACTTAGCACATTGTCCAGATGGTATCACAGAAGTAAAAAAGTATGAAAGAATACTCATCAAGGACATATATCAAAACATAGACTTTGTTTTGTATAGAAATGATAAGGGAAAATTACAATATGATTTCATTGTTCATCCAGGAGGTAATCCTACAGATATTTCATTTACATTCAATGGTGCTGATTCCATTAGTTTGACAGCTGAGAATGATCTTCAGGTTCATACCCCATTTGGAATTTTATTGCAGGGTAAGCCATATACATATCAAGCAGGAGAAATACCTTCTTCATTTGCAATCAATGATAATACAGTATCATTTATCATTGGTGAATATGACCCAACATCCATTCTGACAATTGATCCACCAACAAGAATATGGGGAACATATTATGGAGATACCGGAACTGAAGTGACTTCATGTGTTGCAACTGACCCTTCAAATAATGTATATCTGTCAGGTTGGACTACTTCTACATCATGGATTGCAACATCGGGTTCTCATCAATCAACATTTAATGGAACTCAAGATATTATGCTAGTTAAGTTTACCAGTAATTGTGGCTTACTATGGGCAACATATTATGGTGGTGCTTCAGCTGAAGTTACTTATGGTGTGATTGCTACTTCGTCATCAGTGTTTATTGCAGGTGGTTCTGAATCTACAACAGCCATAGCAACAACCGGCTCACATCAAGCATCATTATCCGGTTCAAGAGATGGAATACTAGTTAAGTTTTCATCATCAGGAGTGCGTCAATGGGGTACATATTATGGTGGATCTAATTGGGATGGATTAGATGATATAACCCTGGATGCTTCCGAAAATGTCTATGTTGTTGGCTTAACGAATTCTACAACAGGAATAGCTACTAGTGGTTCCCATCAAAGCTCAATTGGCGGATCTTATGATGGATTAATAGCAAAGTTCAATACAAATGGAGTTCGTCAATGGGGTACTTATTATGGAGGTTCATCGGACGATTTTGTATTAGACATAGTAAGTGATGCATCAAATAATGTTTATATATGTGGAGAAACTTCATCTTCGACATCTATAGCAACAACGGGAGCACATCAAACAGTTATCGGTGGCGATTCAGATGGATTTATTACGAAATTCAATACAAATGGTGTTCGCCAATGGGGTACATATTATGGTGGTAGCTCTGATGATAAGGCAAATAATATTGCAAGAGATGCTTCAGCAAATATATATGTAGTAGGGCAAACAGAATCAGTTTCTGGTATAGCAACAACGGGAGCACATCAAACAAGTTTTGGTGCTGGCACCGATGCATTTATTGTGAAATTTAATACAAATGGTGTTCGCCAATGGGGTTCATTTTATGCAGGTGATGGAGATGAAGGAAGTTGGGGTGTTGTATGTGACCCATCCGGTAATGTATATTTTGGGGGCGGTACAAGTTCAACAACCAATATAGCATCAAGCAATGGATATCAGACTTCAATTTCTGGAGGTCAAGATGAATTTCTTGTTAAATTCAATTCCTCAGGTGTACGTCAATGGGGGACATATTATGGTGGTACATCTTGGGACCTAAGTGTTAATCTGGCTATTGATGGATCCAGTTTTATTTATAATGCAGGAGCAACCCTTTCGAGTACAAATATAGCACAAAATGGATACTATAATTTTTATACTGGAAATCAGGATGCTTATTTAGTAAAATGGCAAGATGGTGGTGGCGGAACTACAAATTCTATTTCTTGCTCTGCCCCAAAAACAAATTATTGTCAAGGTGAGACTTTCACATTATCATATAGCATTACAGGTACATTCAATTCAGGTAATGTTTTCCAAGCCCAATTATCAGATCAATATGGTTCATTTACAACAACAACTGTTTTGGGTTCTGTCACTTCGGTAAATTCAGGGAGCATAACATGTATCATTCCTATAGCTACTAATTCGGGAAGTTCATATCGTATCAGGGTTGTATCTTCAAATCCAAATGTTACTGGTAGTAATAATGGAGTAAACATCACAGTTAACCCATTACCTGTACCGGTTATTTCAGGAAATTCATCAGTATGTCAAGGTGCAACGAATATTCAATACAGTGTTTCCCCAATTAGTGGTCATAGTTATCAATGGTATCAGCCACTGCGCGGAACAATCATATCGGGATCAGCATCCAGCACGGTTACTATTAATTGGACAGGAAGTACAGGAACTGAACAATTAAAAATGAGACAGACCAACAACTCAACTGGCTGTTTTAAAGATACGATCTTGAATGTTACTATCAATTCGTCACCTGTACCGGTTATTACTGGAAATTCATCAGTATGTCAAGGTGCAACGAATATTCAATACAGTGTTTCCCCAATTAGTGGTCACAGTTATCAATGGTATCAGCCACTGCGCGGAACAATCATATCGGGATCAGCATCCAGTACGGTTACTATTAATTGGACAGGAAGTACAGGAACTGAACAATTAAAAATGAGACAGACCAACAACTCAACTGGTTGTTTTAAAGATACGATCTTGAATGTTACTATCAATTCGTCACCAACCCCCTTTATTACAGGAAAGAATATCGTGTGTGAGGGAGAACGTTTACTATTATATCAAGTACAATCCGTAAGTAATCATTCATATCAATGGCAGCCATTGACAAAAGGAACCTATGCAACTGCAACAACAAGCTCTACTGTTTCCATTAATTGGAACAACAATACATCAGGATTTGAAACATTAAAAGTTAGACAAACAAATAATCTAACAGGTTGTTTTAAAGACACAACATTATCTATTTATATTTCCACTAAACCGAAACCTGTTATCTCAGGTGTAAATATTGTATGCGTAGGTTCTGTATTCGAGTATTCAGTTGTGAGCCAAAGTAACCATTCATATCAATGGCAGTACCCAAGTAATGGAAAAATAACAAACAGTATATATGGAAGTACAGTGAGTATTAATTGGACAAAAATGGGTAAAGATACACTCACTGTTCGTCAAACAGATAACACAACCGGTTGTTTTAAGGATACAACATTTATCGTGAATATTAACAATGCACCTAATCCTACAATCACAGGGACGAATACTATATGTTTCAGTGGACCTATAGAAACGTATTCAGTGCAAAATGTCTCAGGATATTCATATTCATGGTATGGAATAGACAGAGGAACCATCGTTTCGGGATCAACCAGTAGTTCTGTGAAAGTATTGTGGGATAAATCAATTGGTTACGATTCTATATTTGTATTAGTAACTGACAAAGTTACTGGGTGTTCTACAATAGGTAGGTATCAAATTGAGGTAACAGAAGCTCCTAAAGTTGAAATATTTGGGCCTAATACAGCATGTGAGAATCAGCAAAATCTAGTATTTAAAACGGTAAAGAAAATAGGATCAACCTATACATGGAATGTTTTAACTCAAAACTTAAGCATTAAAGGAAATTATACAGGAGATTCCGTTATAATAAATGCCAGAAGTATTGGAGTTGGATTTATAAAATTAACAGAAATGAACAATCAGGGATGTGTAAAAGACACAACAGTTTCAATACTTATTGAGAATGGATTAAAACCAGAAATCACATCATTTGGTGGTGGAAATTATTTGTGTAAAGGTGATAGTAGAGGATTGGAATGCAAACTCTCCGCTAATACATATCAATGGAAGAGAGATGGTGTTATAATTCAAGGCGCAACAGATAGAGTATACTTGGCATTTATCCCTGGTAAGTATTCGGTAGTAACGAAATCTGGAGATTGTATTGGAGAGTCAGAATTATTTACTCTGTATGAAGTCCCGCTACCAATTCCAGTTATTTCTGGACCAGTTAAAGTGTTTCCAAATCAGAAAAGTATAGCATACCAAGTAAATAGTCAATCGACTTCAGTGTATAAATGGGAAGCTTTTGGAAATGCAGCTATTACTAGTAATCCAAATAATTCGGTAATAGTAGTTGATTTCTTTGCTTCCGGTAATGCATACATAAAAGTTACCGAGACTGATAAAAATAACTGTACCAATGATACAATGATTACTGTTGTTATTGATGGTTCAGCATCAATAACAGGAGACTTATTACTTACGCAATCACTTATAGTAACTCCCAATCCAGTATCAATGGATAGTGAGTTCTCGATTTATATTCCGAAATCATTTGGTATTGTACATCAATGGAATATCTATAATTGCATTGGAGCAGTCCAACAGTTTGTTAATACAATTGAAGCATCAGAATTTGGAACATCGATACGAATAAATGCTTCCTCTATGATTAATGGATTATATACGATTATGGTCTCGACAGACAAAGGTCTATTTTCGTCAAGTTTCATTATTTCAAAGTAAGCTAATTCCGTAGGCTAGATACTTTATAAAGTTTAATAAATGATATATAGTTGCTGTTGAAGCAACATCATATTCTAATTATTAGGAGTAATTTATGAAAAGAATTACTGTGTTCTGTATGTTTTTCGCCCTTTTCTTAAATGCAAAAGGACAGCTACCATTTGATGTGTACGGTGGTTTGAATATTGCCGGAACATCAACTTCAGACTTTACAAAGTTTGATATTTCTGATTGGGAAAAGTTTGGTTTAAAATCTGTAAACCCTTCAAGCAGTGAAGGTAGAGTTAGAATTGATTTAGAAGGGATGAAACCATCAGCAATGAATATTGGTATTATGATTGGTGGTGTAAGAAAGTTGAATGATAATCTTAGTGCCCTTTTTGAAATACAATATTCATTGTCGGGTATTCAATTGTTGGCAACGAATATCGGTGTGAATTATGCAATTATGAAAGGTGATAAATTGAATCTATCTATTACCCCAAAACTAGGCTATAACAGAGGAAAAGCAGATTTGGGCGCTATTTCTGTAATACCTAGTTATACACCTCCTGTAATTCTTTCCGAAGGAACATTTAATGAGGGTGACGACCTTTCTATGGAATTTAGCGGTCTTGCAATAAATGTTGGAATTACCCCGACATATAAGATCAATGACAAATTGTCATTAATGGGAAATATTGGATATAATTTGGGATTTACTTCCAGTGATGGATTATTGTGTAATGGTATAACTGTTCCAATGACCTCAAAAGGAGTAGTTCAATCTGCAGGTTTGGGAAGTGCACAAGCGGGCATTTCTCCATCTATAACTTCCAGTGGTTTGAGTTTCCAAGTTGGAGTGATGTATAAATTATCAGAGAATTGAATAAAACAAACTATATCGTAATTGTTATTTTTCTTTACTTTCAAAATTTCAGTAAGTCTACAATTGCTTCTTATCTTCAATAATATGGGTGTGCTGCTTATCGTAGCACACCCTTTTTTATTAAAATATATAATCTAGCATTTTCGGAGTATTTGGGTTTTTCATATAATACGTTTCCCCTGTACTCAAAACTTGTTATATATTTATACTCATAATGCAGACTCTGTCAAATGGGCATACATGTCTTGTGTGAATTATTACTGACACATCCATACTTTTTTATGTTCTGGAGAATTTTGTCGAGCTTTTTTTCATCAAGCAAGATATCGTTTGGATAGCGCTTGAATACTGACTTCTAAGGAAATTCTGTCTTGCTCACCGGTGGCTGTTAAATAACTGATGTAGATGTAAGACGATAAAGTGGCACATGATTTGTCTACTACATAATATGCCAACGAGCTATTATAGGGATTAAACATATTTTCAGGAGAAGGGTCATGTCAACAGGTGATGTTCGAAGAGGGATTACACAAGCTAAGTTCAATGAAGAACAAGCAAACACATTTTACAAAGAAGTATTTATTCTCTCTATTGTTGCGGGTGTATTCTTGCAAAGCTGGTTTGTATTTCTAGGTTCATTGATATTCCTATTTGTGGGAATTCATGTTCCTGTCCTTGGCACAATGATTATGTGGGGTCTTTCCATTGGTTGGGGCATAGGTGGTTATGCACTTGGATCAGTGTTCAATGAGGGAGCATCGCTAGTTTTAGGAATATTGGCATTTATGGCCGGTCTTGGAACACATTATTCTGCAAAAGAATATTCTGCGGATTTGTCAGATGGATGAGATAGGGCTAATCGAGAAGTGAGTGACTAATACTTCAACCTGTAACTGGGTCTTTACAACTTTACGATACCATTAAGACAATGAACCATACCGCATTGTCTTTTTTGTTCATAGAGTGTTCGACCTTGCACTTCAATATCAGCATCCCAAATGAGTGGATGGTAAAGATGATATTGAATTGCTTTGTTTTTGAGCGAGTATCGCTTTAAACCGAGATTTGCCAATCTCCAGTCAATGTCCAGATCTTCTCCGAAACAAGGTAAAGTATAGTCTTCATCAAATCCATTTATGTCCATGAGATGCTGCTTATACACCCCCCAATTACATCCCCAAATCTCTCTATTGACTTTTTCTTTTGGCGATAAGAATGGCAAATACAATGCTTCGCGCACTTGTGTGGAATCAGAAAGTAATAGTGAAAGGGTTGAAGGGATTGAAAATCTTGACTTAGTATACAAATCTCTTGTAGTTTTAGGACCCAGCAATACTCTTCTCCCGAAGTAAAATGAGCCCGGCTTCATCGCTTTGTGATACTCTTCAATGAATTTTGGATGAAGTATGCAATCTCCATCAATAAAAATAACATATTCTCCTTGCGCATTTCGGATGGCTTCATTTCCAATCACGATTTTGCGAAAACCCTTATCCTCATGCTTAAGATGTTTGATTTGAAAGCGATATGATCCATGTGATTGTTCAATAAGCATTCGCATTGCCTCATCTTGTCCATCTTCTGCGGCAAGAACTTCAAAGTCTTGAAAAGATTGCAATGATAAACTTTGTAAAATCAAGTCTAATGCTTTGACATTCTTGTACACGGCGATGATGATCGAAATCATGATATGGGTTTTCTCAGTGTTAATCTTCGTAGAATATTGTACTTCTTTTTGAAAAATGCATGTTCATGATAGATCTGAATTGGATTCTCAAAACAGTATGCATATAATTCACGATGATTATTGAAAATATGCTGTCGTATATGTTCGAGATTTCTATTTGCCTTTCTATCTCTGGATTCTTCATGTGTTCGATAAAAGAAATGTATTCCATTCAGTTTATGAACATCACCTCCTGTTTTTAGGAGTTCCAACCAAAAATCCCAATCTTCTCTTCCATGCAATGTAGGATCATATCCTCGTGTACAATCATAATCACTTCGCCTGAAGAGTGCTGAACAGAATATCATATTCTCAAATAAGAGATCATTGAATGAGTATTCGGGAAGTATCCATGGACCTTTCTTCTTGCCAAAGTATTCGGCATTTGAATAGACCACTTTGATTTTGGCATCATGTTCCAATTGCTGAACTGCCTGTGATATATACTCCTTTGAAATCAGATCATCGGCATCCAAAGGTAAAATATATGTTCCATGTGATGCACGAATACCATTATTTCTTGCTACTGATGGACCGGCATTCTCTTGACTCAGTATTGTGAATCGGGAATTTCCATCAATCGCTTCTTTAATGACATTCAATGAATTATCCGTGGACCCATCATTGATAATGATGCATTCCCAGGAAGGATATACACTGCTTTGAATACTTTGCAAAGTCTCAAGAATATACTTCTCGGCATTATAACATGGGACTATGATTGATACAATAGGCATTGTATGATGTTCAACAATTTCATTCATCATAAATATCCACCCAAGACCGGTTTGATTGTTCTGTCATATGAAACATGATTTGAATACTTCAAACATAAAGGATGAAATATATTTCCTAATAGATATGTCCATTCAATTGGATATCCATCATTGTCTCCCCGACTATTCCCGGGACATCTTTGGAGATCAAGCAATATATCATCAAGTCTTTTATGAACTTCATTATACCATGATGTGGTGAATGGACTATATGGTGCGCAAATGTAAGCGCAATTTCCAAGTAGAAAATACCAATTCTTCCGAAGATCCTCTCCACATATACCTTTGACGGGTGCCGCACCGTGTTCTCCGATTTCCGGATAACCCATAATCCAGGAAGAATCCTCTTGTTCAAATATATCAAAACTTTGTACCCAACTATGGCGAGCTGCTTTGATATCCGAATAACCGCCACCATAATGATGCATGAAATAACATCGTAAATAATCTGAACGGTGTACTAAAGAAAGATATTGATATGCTGGATGAAGCGGATATGTTTCAATGATATATGATGGCAGAGATTCCGGGGTAATCAAAAGCACCTCTGTTTTGGATGTAGATTGCAATGTATCGAATGCTCGCTTTCTGGAATCACTCATTACATTATCACCCGTCCAAAAACATACGATTCTTCTTGGAATCTCTAGCTTTTCATATTGTTCAGGACTATCAATTTCCACTTCATTGAAATGTTCCCATGATTGAATTGTGATTGTCGGAACTCGCTTCAGTGATCTCAAGAACAATGATGTTAATCGTTTTGATAACATATCAAATACTCATATGATTTTGCAAACCCTCAGCACACCATATTCTTTGTTCCTCAATGGCAAGTCTCAACTCTTCATTGTTTTTTTCTAATAACTCGGAATTGATATGTTCTGTATGCCATAAATGATAAGCGATGCCACCTAAACGAAGATTGAATCTTTGAATGCCCGCCTGTAATAATCGTATCACGCATTCACTGTCTTCTCGACCCCATCCAATGAATGCTTCATTGAATCCATTGACTTTGATAAGATCCCGCTTCATGAATGACATATTGCAACCTCGTACTCCATGATGATGTTGTTTGCTCATCCATGTTGAAATTATTGGGGAAAGAAAAGGGATTCGAATTGCATTGAATCTATTGGTGATTCCTGAGGAGAATGGTGAAAAGCGATGAATTCCATGTTCAATCGATGAGAAGGTAGTCTCTTTATGCAATAATACCCGCGAACCCTGTATGAACAGTCCTTCGCGGGCATGTCTTTGATGATCACGCACAAAGTAAGGGTGTAGAATCATATCTCCATCAATGAAAATCAGATGATCTCCGGAAGACATTGCGGTTGCTTTGTTTCTGATATGCGAAAGCCTGAATCCTTTGTCCTCTTGATGACAATGAATCAATGGTATCGGAAAAGTATTCTGATACTTGCGAATGAGCTCTGCCGTTTTTGGACCTGAGCCATCATCAGCGATAATAACTTCATGAGGATATTGCTTAAGATGTACTACACTCTTTAAAACGAGATCAAGAGCATCTTCTCGATTATATGTTGAAATGATAAGCGAAGTTTTCACTATTAATCCCTTATTTAATTATAATATAAGAAATTGGTTTCCTTTCAGCTCCTCAACCTTCTTGCAATCCTTTTCCCTGTAGTATCTATGGGATACATTTCTGAATTTTTAATTCCCATGCCGCAGATAGTTTGGCTTGATTAAAATGCAAGATATATCCTCTTCGCTCGCCGGGAGTGAGTGCATAAAAAGCAGTGTTCAATTCCGATTGCTTTTTGAATGCTATAGATAATTATTCAGGAATTGGATCATCTTCTTGTTTAAATGCCACTTTTCTTCCTGCTCATTCAATTTCTAAAGTTTGTTTGATATAATCCACAATGATTGGCTTTGCTTTCTTGATTTCTTTAACCGAAATGAATTTCATGTACCAGGCTGATTGTGAGTTTTTCCCGGGAGCAATCAACAAGCTATGCACATCATCAATCAAACTTCCCTTAAAGAAGCTAAGAGTAGCTGAATCATTGAGTGCAGATAACAGAATGATATTCTTGCCATTGTCCGTATAACATGGCACATCCTACTTTCTCTCTACCGCAACAATATTCTTGAGAATGATCTCTCGCAATTCATGCAATTGTTCATTGCAGGTCTTGACTTTACATTTGGGTGTTCCAACAAGTAAACATCTTCCGAAGCCAATATCAAAAAAGTTCTGCTATTTTAGGATTTATGTATTCTTGTGATCTAATGGTTACAAAATTAGCCCAAATTCAATGTTGTATCAGATAAAGGAATTTATGCATTCACTCCTCTGTTCAACTGTTCAATATGCAACGTCAATCCATCAATATTGTCTGGCTCAAAAGAGATCTTCGGCTTAGTGATCATGCTCCGCTCTATGTGGCTGAGCATGATGAATTGCCTTATGTTCTCCTGTATGTGTTTGATACGGATGTGATTGCATATCCTGACACTTCCATTCGTCACCTTCAATTTCAGTATCATAGTGTTCTCTCAATGCATAAATCCATGCAGTCTTTTGCGGGAGATATTGCAGTTTGTTATGGGAAAACGCGAGAGATATTTCAGCGATTGATTGAAGAATATGATGTACGACATGTATTGAGTTATCAAGAAAGTGGAATACGATTGACATTTGACATAGACCACGACTTGGTTAAACTGTTTAATGCACATGATATCAAATGGTATGAATTTCAGCGTGATGGAATTCAGCGGGCGATAAAAGATAGAAAGAATTGGGATAAAGATTGGTATGCGATGGCTCATTCTCCCATCATTGAAAATACGTTTAATCAAGGAAAGCAGATTCATTGGAATCATGCATTTCAGGTTCCTGAAACTCTATCATCACAATTGAATGAGTATCCGAAACAATTTCAACCTGCGGGCGAACACTATGCACGAGTATATTTACAGAGTTTTTTAAGTGAGCGCATTCACAATTATTCAAACCATATTTCACAACCCCTCAAAAGTAGAATATCATGTAGTCGATTGTCGCCATATCTCGCATGGGGAAATATCAGCATCAGACAAGTGTATCAGGCATTGAATGAACACGCAGGAACCATGAAGCATGTGCGCAATCATGCAAATGTGCAATCTAGACTCAAATGGCATTGTCATTTCATTCAGAAATTCGAAACTGATTGTAGCTATGAACATCGTTCAATCAATCAGGCATTTGAGCATGTATGGTCTAAAAAGGACGAAACATTATTAAGAGCATGGGAAGAAGGCAAAACAGGTTATCCGCTGACAGATGCGGGAATGCGATGCGTGAAAGAAACAGGTTGGATTAACTTTCGCATGCGTGCGATGCTTGTATCATTTCTTACGCATCATCTCTTTCAAGATTGGCGGCATGGCGTCTATCATCTTGCCAAGCAATTTTTGGATTATGAGCCGGGCATACATTATACACAATTTCAAATGCAGGCAGGATCCACGGGAGTGAATACCATTCGCGTGTATAATCCCGTGAGTAATTCACTCAAACATGATCCCAATGCTGAATTCATCAAACAATGGTGTCCGGAATTGAGTAAGCTTCCATTACATCTCATTCATGAACCATGGACAATCACACCGATGGAAGAGATGATGTATGCATTCACACTCGGAGTGGATTATCCCAAACCAATTGTGCAATTGGAAGACACAAGACAGAAAACCGAACAATTGTGGAAGATCAGAAAAACTGATGAAGCCAAAGAGGAAGGAACAAAGATTTTGAAAAGATTTGTGAGGCCGAAGAGCTCAAGTTCCAAATAGAGTCAAAACATTGAATACCTATTGGTCATTGTTCATTCTTTGGCTAATTTGAGCAAATTCTTACTAAAAGCTCCTTCATTACCCCATCAATATTACCTTATTATGAAGATAATTTCTACCTATTGCTTTTTATTCTGTATTACAATTGCGACCTTAACAGCAGATACCCAAAATATTGAGATTCAATCAATAGGTGGTGAGCATGCAATCTTGATGAATGGCAAAAAGTTTTTTATTAAAGGGATGAATTGGGATTATTTCCCAACGGGTACAAATTACTCGTATAGTCTATGGAATCAATCTGAAACAACCATAAAAGCTGCACTTGATTATGAGATGGGTTTATTGAAGAATATGGGCGTGAATACGATACGACAATATATCGGCATACCTCCAAAATGGATCACATATATACATGACAAGTTCGGAATCTTTACAGTACTAAATCATACATTCGGCAGATATGGATTGACAGTCAACAATACTTGGGTGCCTAATATTGATTATGCTGATTCAGTAGTTCAATCCATATTATTACTAGAAGTACAAGCAATGGTGTCTGAATATAAAGACACACCCGGATTATTGATGTTTCTCTTGGGTAATGAAAATAATTATGGATTATTCTGGAGAGGAGCTGAAACTGAAAATATACCTGTGCAGGACAGAAGATCCACGAAGGATGCCATTCACATGTATAAGCTCTTCAATACTGCAGTAAAAGAAATGAAAATGGTAGATTCCAAACATCCGATTGCGATGTGCAATGGCGACCTTCTGTTTCTGGATATCATCGCAAAAGAATGTCCGGATGTGGATGTGCTGGGGATCAATGTTTATCGTGGAATATCATTTGACAATGCTTTTGACAGAGTGCGAAAAGAATATGGCAAACCACTGATGTTTACTGAGTTTGGTGCAGATGCATTCAATACGCAAACAAATGCAGAAGATCAAGAATCGCAAGCAAAATATGTTATTGGGAATTGGAAAGAAATCTATGCCAATGCCTCAGGAAATGGAAAGGCCGGTAATAGTTTGGGTGGCTTTACCTTTCAATTCAGTGATGGATGGTGGAAATTTGGTCAAACATCAAATTTAGATGTGCATGATGTTAATGCTTCATGGTCAAATGGCGGATATCAGAATGACTATGTGGAAGGTGAAAACAATATGAATGAAGAGTGGTTCGGGATTTGTGCGAAAGGCAAAGTAAATGAACGTGGTTTATACACACTCTATCCAAGAGCTGCATATTATGTATTGAAGGACATACATTCCTATAATCCGTATGCCATGTCAACTGATTCATTACAATCGAAAGTAAATGAAAATAATATAGCGCAGTCAATGCTCATGGCTAATGCGGATAAGACTGCAAGTGAGCAATATAAAAATTCAATATTTGTGAGTGATATGCAAGCAAACTTCACCACATTCAGCACCGGTGGAAGCTTACTAAGTACAGGTCAAAACAAAAACACGAATATTCCCACATATCCACAAAAGCTCGGTTTTGATCATATGCAATCATTCAATGTAGGAATCACTGCAAAACCGGCTTCAAATGTAACAGCGAATGTGCAATTCAATGTCTTGGGTAATGTGGCAGTGAATCCAATTGATGAAGTGTTTTATGAAAATCGTGGAAGAACCATCACAATAACGAATCCAAATGGCACTCAGCAAAATATTGTCAATGACAGAATTCAACTGTACAAAAGCAGTATTTCCTGGAATTCGACATATATGAATCTGACCGGATTTTATAGAACCGGACATTTTCATTGGGGGTATGAAGGAGACTTTTTTGGATTATATCCCGAGGCGAATTATGGACCCAATATTGACATTTATTCTGCCAATACACCGTTTGGATTTGAAATAGAGGGTAAAAAATTCATCAAAGGTTTGAAGATAGCTTTTGGTCCTGAATTATGGTGGGGAGCCAATCCTGCGGTATTGATCAAATACTCGACTTCCCTCTTCAACACAGATATAACAGGTGTATTTCAAGAAGACTTGACGCAAAGAGAAAATGTACAAAGTTCCTTCGCTATTCCGGTACCAAAAACGCGTAAAGTCTCACTGAATATTCAGAAGAAATTTGATAATCTGGGAATCACCCTCGGTGGATTATGGGCAGGACAACCACTGAATGGAAGACCATTTCAGCTGATCCGTGGAGATATTGATGATTATGCAGTGTATCAAGACACCATACGATCTTCTGATAATTTCGGAGGAAAAATCAAAATCACATATGAAAGTTCACTATTCAACTGGTATGCCCTCGGATCCTATATGGGCTTGGTTGCAAATGGTGGATTTGACAATACGAAAACATTTACCGGTTGGAGATTGAAAGATATTGGAAGTGGTAATATGATGAACTTCCTTACCGGTTTTACTGTAAATATTGGTAAGCTTCAAATCGCTCCTAATATGTTATGGCAAAAGCCACTCGAAGGACCTATTCCATCTTGGGCTCAAGCACCTGCAAGACCAAGAAATATTTTGGATGATCCATTTTCTGTGAGATCAAACAGGGAAACAATTGGTGCTGAATTATTATTGACTTATGATCCAACTCCTGCCACATGGATGTATGAATGGGATAATGACAGAGCAGAAGACGCATCCTTTGCAATAAGTGCCGATTTCATGTATCGTCATTTACCAACCACGCAAGATGCCGCAATCGGCATCCTTTCAAATGGAAGAACAACATTTGTATTCCCCGGTGCCGCACCCGCACAGGATTTATGGGAAGTGAATACTAGAATCGTTTCAAAGATCAATCCTGAACTTGGATTTATAGCGAATCTCTATGCGGGTAATGGACAAGCCAATGGAAGTGATATAAGAACAATTCAACGATATGGTGCAGATCTTCGAACAATCTATAAACAATCGAAATTGATTTTGTTCTGTAAATTCAATGATTGGGGTCCCTTCGATTATCATCGTGATTTTAACCTGACATTTCCTCTTCAGTTAATGGCCGAATTGTCAACAGAACTTGGAAAGCCCGATTGGTTCATGCTGCCCGGAACAAGAGTGGGTTTACGAACCACTTATAGAACACTGGACAAATACTCGCCAAGATATTCTCCAATTCTTACAATTGATCCTGCCGGCAATTGGGTTCCAGATCCAAATGCAATTGGATTTCCAAATGGAAATGAATGGGAAATCAGAACATTTGTTCAAGTGTCTTTAGGAAATTAAGATTGTGAAATACAGTACAAAACATATGAACATATCGCTTATCAGACATTTTCTGAACATATCAATTATTGTCATCATCAGTTCATTACTTGCTTGCAATGAAAGAAGTATAGATGGATTGTCTGCACCAACATTTCCGGAGAATGGCAAAGTATTCATGGATGATTTTACGGGAGACTTGATCTATGCAGCATTTGGTGGATCCGATGTAAAAGCATTTCAGGTTGACTATGAAACAACATATAATAATTCAAGAGCTTCAATGAAATATGAGGTACCGGATGCAAATAGTCCGAAAGGTGCCTATGCGGGAGGTGCATATTTCAGCAGAACAGGTAGAGATTTATCAGGTTTCAATGCTTTGACATTTTATATAAAGGCAACACAATCAGCTACAATTGATGTGCTTGGTTTTGGTAATGATTTTGGTTTATCAACATATCAAGTTGCAATGAATGGATTATCTGTAAATACGAACTGGAAGAAAGTGATCATCCCAATCCCTGATCCACAGAAATTAAGTGGAGAAAAAGGATTGTTCTATTATTCGACCGGACCAATCAATGAAAAGGGCTATACCTTTTGGATTGATGAAGTGCAATTCGAATATGTTCCAGATTTAGGGATTTGCACAGGATCCATCTACAATGGAGAAGATAAGAAAATACCTTCAGCAGAAAAGGGATCTACCATTCGCATTGAAGGTACACAAGCAATAGTCAATCTCCCAAATGGTGTGAATCAAACCATTGCAATTTCCCCGGCATATCTCGAATATAAATCTTCCAATACCACAATTGCCACTGTATCTAATCAAGGGATTATTCAGGTATTGGATTCAGGAAATTCCATCATTACGGCAAAACTTGGCGATACTAAAGCAAAAGGATCATTGGAGTTATCAGCAAAGGGTACGGCTCAAATACCTACAAATCAAGCACCTGTTCCCACTGTTGAAGCAGGTAATGTAATTTCATTGTATAGCAATGCATATACAAATGTGCCGATTGATACATGGAATACCAGATGGCAATATTCCACCACTGATAACTCATTTATTAAAATCAATAATGATGATGTGATTCGATATTATAATCTGAATTTTGTTGGAATTGAATTCTCAGCCAATCAAATCAATGCAACAGCAATGACGCATTTCCACATTGACGTATGGACACCAGACCCAACCACAAATCCGAATAATATAAAAGTGATGCTGGTTGATTTTGGAGCGAATGCAGTCTATGGTGGTGGTGATGATGTCTCCCATGAGATAACAATTACCGCTCCAACTCTGAAATCAAATCAGTGGATTAGTCTGGATATACCATTATCAAGTTTTACAGGTCTGACAACCAAGGCACACTTATCGCAGTTGGTATTATCGGGAACTGTTTCAAATCTGTTTATAGACAATGTGTATATGTATAAAACTGTTTCCACACCGACCGTACCGGCACCAATTCCTGCATATCCTGCAGGAGATGTGATCTCCATATTCAGTGATTCATATACAAATATAAATGGTACAAATCTGTCACCAAGTTGGGGTCAAACAACTGTTGTGAGTCAACCAAAGATCAATGGAAATTCAACTCTTTTGTATACCGGACTCAATTATCAGGGCATACAATTCGGCTCAAATCAAAATGTATCTTCGTATGGTTATCTTCATCTCGATTACTTTTCCTCGAACTCCAATTCACTAGAAGTGTTTTTGATCAGTCCCGGACCAATTGAAACAGCATTTACGCTTGCAGTGCCAACAGGATCAGGTTGGAAAAGCATTGACATTCCATTAACTGCTTTTACACCGGTGGCATTGAATAATGTATTCCAATTGAAATTTGTTGGGAATGGAAATATCTATTTGGATAATATTTTATTCCGGAAATGATTACTGTTACCTGTTCCATTCATTGATTTATAGAACATACTTATATGAACATACTTTATACAGTTTTCGCTATTACAATGATCTCTTTGAGCATGCTTTTATCAGGATGTGAAGAACAGGCTGTACAAACACTTCCCGAGAGAGCTTGGACCTTGACATGGAGTGATGATTTCGAAGGTGCAGCAGCTAGTTCACCGGACAAATTGAAATGGACTTATGATATAGGTACAGGAAATAATGGTTGGGGAAATAGCGAGCTTGAATATTATACAAACAGACCCACAAATGTGCAATTGAATGGTGAAGGTCAACTTGTGATTACTGCCAGAAAGGAATCATTTTCAGGTTCCGGTTATACTTCTGCAAGAATCAAAACACAAGGTTTATTCAGTCAAACATACGGAAGATTTGAAGCAAGAATCAAAACGCCGACAGGACCAGGTATATGGCCTGCATTTTGGTTATTAGGTGATAATATTACTGAAGTGAGCTGGCCTCAATGTGGTGAGATTGACATCATGGAGCAAAGAGGTCAAGAACCAGCAGTCACACATGCAACTGTTCATGGTCCTGGTTATTTCGGTGGCAATGCAAAAACAAAAGCATTTGGATTACTGACAGGAAGATTTGATACGGACTTTCATCTATATGCAATAGAATGGGGTGAAGACTATATAGACTTTTTCATAGATGATTTTCTGTATCAAAGAATCCAGCCAAGTGACCTAACAGGAGAATGGGTATTCAATAAACCATTCTTCATCATTCTCAATGTTGCTGTTGGTGGAAATTATGTTGGTTATCCAACAACAGGAACACCATTCCCTCAATCAATGATCATAGACTATGTGAGGGTATATAAGAAATCCTAAAAGTGATCAAAGGATCCCAATAGTTTCTGCATAAGAGAAAAAAGTGAAAGAATATATAAAACACATCGACAAAGATTTCCAAGACTGTCTTGAAATAGTCGAAATTGATGATGATACTTATTTTAAAATTTCGAATGTAGATCACATACCTACATTCTTTATGAGCATTGTCAGTGATTCAAATCATTGGATGTTCATTGCTAGCAATGGTGGTTTGACTGCAGGTAGAACAAATGCAGACTATTCACTATTCCCATATTATACAGAAGATAAGATTAAAGACTCAGCGGAGCATGTGGGAAGCAAGACAATCATTCAGGGTGAGCTTCATGGTGAACGATATAACTGGGAACCGTTTTCAATTCGAAGTAAACAATTCACCATAGAACGAAATCTGTATAAACATACCATGGGTAATTCCATAATCTTTGAGGAAATAAATCATGATGTGCATATGAGTTTTTCATATCAATGGTCAATGAGCGATACCTTTGGATTTATCAAGACTTCCACCTTGAATAATCATTCAGATCAGACTCAATGTGTAAGAATTCTTGATGGATTGCAAGATATTATGCCCGCAGATGTTGGATGTGATCTGCAAAACACATTTAGTAATCTTGTCAATGCCTATAAATATTCAGAGCTTCATCAAGAAACGGGTCTTGGAATATATGCTTTGAGTGCTCGCATAACCGATAGAGCAGAACCAAGTGAAGCATTATTTGCGAATACAGTTTGGTCAGTAGGATTTGATCATCCTACTATTTTATTGTCAACAAAACAAGTGGATGCATTTCGAAATGGATTGACAGTACAAACCGAACATGACAATAAAGGAGATCGTGGTGCTTATTTGGTTTCGGCTTCAATAAAAGTGGAAAAGCAACAACAATGTTCATGGAAATGTATTGCCGATGTTCATCAATCACAGACTCAAGTAGTAGACATTATTGATATACTTGTCAGAATTAAAGACATCACTGAGCATATCGAAAAAGACATTCAACAGGGCAATGCTCAGCTAAAAAGAAAAGTACAGTCCGTTGATGGAATACATCACACCGGCGATCAACTGACGGATAGTAAACATTATTCTAATGCTCTCTTCAATGCCATGCGCGGTGGAGTATTTCCAGATAATTATGCAATTAATACAAAAGACTTTCTATCCTATATAAATAACTGTAACCATCCTTTGCGTACTAGTTTGAATGATACATTCATAGGTTTGGCAGATACATTTGACATTGATGAATTACATGCACTTGTAGAAAGAGTGAATAATCAAAACTTCACTAGAATCGCTTTGGAATATCTACCATTGACTTTTAGTAGAAGACATGGAGACCCAAGTCGTCCCTGGAATAGATTCTCAATCAATACTAAGAATCCGGATGGCTCTCTTAAGTATGACTATCAGGGGAATTGGCGTGACATCTTTCAAAATTGGGAAGCATTGGCGCATTCATATCCACTATTTCTTGAAGGGATGATTCGTAAATTCTTGAATGCATCCACTTTTGATGGATATAATCCATATAGAGTTTTAAAACATGGATTTGAATGGGAAACTATTGAAGATCATAATCCATGGTCTTATATCGGATACTGGGGAGATCATCAAATCATCTATCTCTTAAAACTTTTGGAATTATTGAGAGATACACAACCAGAAAAATTACAAGCTCTACTCGAAATGGATGGCTTTGCATATGCACATGTTCCATATACAATCAAATCATATACACATATCATTGAAAACCCTAAAAGTACCATAGACTTTGATGGTGCTAAACATGCTGAAATCTTAAAGGAAATTGAAAGGATTGGTTCTGATGGTGCACTCCTAAAGAACATGAAAGGAGAAATTCATCATGTACATTTCGTTGAGAAAGTGCTTGCCACCATATTTGCTCGACTTGCCAATTATGTTCCGGGTGGTGGAATATGGATGAATACGCAAAGACCGGAATGGAATGATGCAAACAATGCATTGGTCGGAAATGGTGTGTCAATGGTCACACTGTGTTATCTACATAGATTTTTAGAATTCTTCCAAGAGGTGCTTCAAAAAAGTACTACTACGCAATGTATAATCTCAAGTGAACTGTATAAATACTTCATTTCTATGTCTGCGATATTCAATTCAGATGGGATTACAGATTCAATCAATAAAGAACACTCAAGAAAAATCATCATGGATATGCTTGGTAATAATGCCAGTACATATCGTGATCATATATATTCAGATTCATTTTCATGTAATAAGACGGTATTGACATTTGATGAGTTAAGACAGTTCCTACATACTGTTTTACAACATCTTCGAGAAACAATTGCAATCAATAAGAGAAAAGATGGTTTGTATCAAGCATATAATGTGTTGACTCAGGATTCTGATTTGGCAATCATCACACATTTACCGGAAATGCTTGAAGGACAAGTGGCAGTATTGAGTTCGGGTGTTATATCACCCGAAGAAGCTTTGCAGGTATTGGACGCATTAAGAGATGGAACATTATACAGAGAAGATCAACAGAGCTATATGCTATATCCGATAAAAACACTTCCGAAATTTTTAGAAAAGAATAGTGTCCCTAAAGAAAAAGTTGAATCTTCACCTTTATTGCTCAGATTACTCGTGAATGGTAATGATGATATTATCCAAAAAGATAAACATGGAGAATATCATTTTGCAGGTGAATTGACAAATGTGCGAGAGTTTCAAATAGCTTTGTATGCCCTTGAGGAACAGTATCATCAGCTTTTACGATCCGAAGAAATGTATCTTATAGAATTGTATGAATCTGTGTTTCATCACAAACAATTTACTGGGAGATCCGGAGCATTCTTTGCTTATGAAGGAATAGGTTCGATTTATTGGCATATGGTTTCTAAGTTGAGATATGCTGTACAAGAAATTCATGCAGCAGCAATTGCTGATAATGCGAACAGAGAAGTCATTTATAGACTTCGACATCATTATGTTCAAATATGTGAAGGCATCGGTGTTCATAAGTCTCCATTGAATTATGGAGCATTTCCGACTGATCCATATTCTCATACACCATTAGGAAAAGGCGCGCAACAACCAGGTATGACAGGGCAAGTGAAAGAAGATGTGATTTGCAGGATGAGAGAATTGGGAGTATACTATTCAAATGGATCTATACATTTTGTACCAAGCATGATTACTGAGAATGATGTTGTCAATTCAGATCAAGATATCATGTGTACGGATGTTCATGGTGTACAAAGAAGAGTACAGATTTCATCCGGTTCCCTATTCTTCACCATTTGTCAAACTCCAATTATATATTCGTTTGGTAAAAGAAATGAAGTCAAGATTGTCATGTACGATGATTCGATTGAAGTATCAAAACATATGTTTTTGAACATTACTCAAAGCAAGAGCATTTTTTCCAGAGATGGTCAGATCAGGCTAGTACATGTGACAATAGATTCATCGGGTATAAGTGAATGAAAGCTCCAATTATATCTCTGTGTAGAATTGTCCCTCTTGTAATTATCTACTTTATTTACCCTATTTCAATGTCAATGTGTGCAAATACAAATTCAAAATACATTGTGCACATTTTTGAAACATCTGCATCCGGCAATGCATTGAGAAATATTGCACAATCATCTCAGAAATCTCACGATGTTTCAATCAGCATTAACCCACAGAAGAGATTTCAAAACATTCTTGGTTTTGGTGGATCATTCACGGAAGCATCTGCTTCATTGTTGAAATCAATGAGTGAAACGCAAAGAGAAAGAATAATGAGAGCATACTTTTCAGATGAAGGTGCTAGATATTCACTCACAAGAACGCATATCAATTCATGTGACTTCTCGCTTGGACATTATGCATATGCAATGGTACCAAATGATACTTTACTTGAACATTTTTCATTGAAAAAGGATATTGATGATGTATTTCCAATGATAAAATCCGCTCAAAAGATATCTTCCGATGGTTTTAGATTGATTTCCTCTCCTTGGACTGCCCCACCTTGGATGAAAGATAATAATGATTGGGTTGGAGGAAAGCTGTTAGATCAATACAAAAGCACATGGGCATTGTATTATGCAAAGTATATCAAAGCATGTGAAGAAAATGGAATTCCTATTTGGGGAATAACTGTCATCAATGAACCACATGGTAATGGAAATAATTGGGAAAGCATGCTATTCACTCCTCAGGAAATGACTGACTTTGTTCAATATCAACTTGGCCCTACACTGGAAGCTGAAGGATTAGGTCATGTCAATATTCTAGGATATGATCAGAATAGAGCAGGACTCAAAGACTGGGTGGATGTGATGTACAAAAATGCTTCATCATCCAAATACTTTGCTGGTACCGCTATTCATTGGTATGAAAGCACGGTTGAGTATTTTCCGGAAGAATTGCAGTATGCAATTGCAAAAGCACCCACTAAATATCTGATACAAACAGAGGCATGTATTGATGCCGAAGTTCCACATTGGAATGATGATGCTTGGTATTGGAGAGAAGAAGCAACAGATTGGGGTTGGGATTGGGCGCCGGCAGATCAAAAGCATCTGCATCCAAAATATGTACCTGCATATAGATATGCTCGAGATATCATTGGTTGTTTGCAAAACAATGTGCATGGCTGGATAGATTGGAATATGGTTCTTGATACGCATGGCGGACCAAATTGGTTCAAGAATTGGTGTATCGCGCCGGTGATTGTTGATACAAAAAAAGATGAGGTATATTTTACCCCACTGTATTATATCATGTCGCATTTTAGCAAGTATATAAGACCCGGTTCTTATATCATTAAAAATACTTGCTCCAATAAAGATATCATGGTTGTGGCTGCAGAAAATCCTGATGGATCCATTGTAGTGATTGCATTCAATCCATCGAATTCGGAACATTCGCTCCAAGTGTCAGTGAATTCTACAACTGTATATGTGGATATCAGCAAACAAGCCTTACAAACAATTCTCTTTACCCATCCTTAAGAGTGATCATGACAGAAGTACAAAAATTGACTCGTATCCCAATCATTCAAAAGGCAGCATTTGGTTCCGGACATTTGGTCAACAATTTGTTTCCCGGCGCCTTGGGTGTCTTTTCCTTTTTCTTAATGACCACTTTTGGAATGGATCCATTTTTGGCAGGGCTTTTAGGTGGTATACCCAGAATATATGATGCTATAACAGATCCCATCATGGGATATATCTCAGATAATACAACCTCAAGATGGGGAAGAAGGCGACCATATATCTTTATCGGAGCAATCACAAGCGGGTTATTGTTTGCCTGTTTATGGCAGTTATATGCAGATAATTCCCAATCCTATAACTTTTGGTACTTCATGGTTTTCTCTTTGCTCTTTTTAACAGGTAACACAATCTATTCTACACCTTTGATTGGATTGGGATATGAGATGACTTCCGATTATAAAGAGCGAACAAGACTCATGGGTTTCTCTCAAACAATTAGCCAACTTGCTTGGATGATAGTGCCTTGGCTCTGGGTGATGATTGCTGATCCGGATCTATATTCAAATCAGGCTATTGCTGTCAGAAATCTGTCGATTTGGGTTGGTCTATCTTGCTTGATTCTTGGTATTATACCTGCAATATTCTGTCGCGAAATAAATCAAGATGCCATAACGAATCGTGATACCATTACCCTACGGAATCTCATACGAAACATGAAAGGGTTGTGGACCAATATGAAATTGATTTTTAAGAATGTTCCATTCGTGAAATTATGCATGGCAACCTTTCTTGTGTTTAATGGATTTCAAATGGTTGCTTCATTTAGCTTCTTCATCATCGTCTATTATTTATTCAATGGAAGTTTTGAAAATGCGGGCAATTGGCCTGCTTGGTTTTCAACTATTGGGGCAATGGCAACGGCCTTTTTGATTATACCTATCATTACGTGGATGTCCCATAAATGGGGAAAACGAACAGCATTTATACTTTCGACTGGAATATCTATTATTGGATATGTTCTCAAATGGTGGGGATTCAATCCTGATAATCTATGGCTGATGTTCTTACCTATACCATTTCTCTCCTTTGGTCTTGGAGGACTGTTCACCCTGATGATGTCTATGACAGCTGATGTCTGCGACCTAGATGAATTACATAATGGTATGCCCAGAAAAGAGGGCACATTCGGGGCAATTTATTGGTGGATGGTAAAACTAGGTCAAGGTTTGGCTTTGGTATTGGGTGGTTTGGTGTTGAAAGTAATAGGATTTGAAGGCGGAGCTGCTATCCAAACCCCTGAAACAATTGTCAATTTACGGTTAGCAGACATCATTATCCCGTCTTTGACTGCAGGATTAGCGATAATCGTTATGTGGAATTATGATTTGAATGAAGAAAAAGCCCGCAATATAAAAGCAGAACTCGTAAAAAGGCGAGGTGAGCTTTAACAAAATATTAACGGAATATCTCTATATATGTAGATATATCTATATTTGTAAATATTATTGTTCTGTGTTTTTTCACTCATTCAAATTATCATTATGAAACATACCGTACTTCTTATCAGCTTGTTTTTGAATATTGTTTGTCTTAATGCCCAGCCAAAAAACAGCCCGCCAACCCCTCCAACCAGAAATGCTGCAGATGTCATCTCAATTTATGGTGGTGCATATGCAGGTATAACCGGCGTAAATTTTAATCCCAATTGGGGTCAATCTGGAGCTGTAAATCCTGCTTATGATCCCGGTACGGGTGATGTGGCAATGGCATATACCAATTTCAATTATCAAGGAACAGGATTTGAAGGGAATGCTCAGAATGCATCAGAAATGGAGTTTGTACATATTGATGTTTGGACAAACAATGCCACAGTTTTAAAATTCACACCAATCGACAATAGCGGTAATGGACCTGGCGAAGTATTGGTTGATGTTATGTTGAAAGCCGGAGAATGGAGCAGTGTTGATTTGCCAAAATCTGCTTTTACAGGAATGTCATGGAAATCAGTTATTCAATTGAAGTTTGATGGTCAGGCAGGTGTATCTCCTTCAGACATTTATCTAGATAATATCTATTTCTGGAAAAAGCCGGCAGCTTCCGGTGAAGATGCCACACTGAAAGAGTTAAAAGTAGATGGAAATCAAATTCCTGGATTTGCGCCAAGTGCATTAAAATATTCTTATGGTGTTCCAGGCGGAGGAGCTGTACCTCAAATCACGCTTGCAACAACGAATGATGCCAATGCAACTATTACTAAAATAACACAAGCAACAGCAGTTCCCGGCGATGCTACTGTATTGGTAACAGCAGGTAATGGAACAACAACTGCTACATATACAATTTCTTATTTCTATGCATCTCCTGAAAATCCTGCTCCAACTCCAACAGCAACTACTGTACTTTCAATGTACAGTGATGCATATACAAATGTTGAAGTGGATACATGGAGAACAGATTGGAGCCAAGCAACATTTGAAGCTACTACCATCAAAGGCAATGCTACATTGAAATACACTAATCTTGGCTTTAATGGCATAGAAACAGTAAAAAAACCAGTTGATGCATCCGCCATGACAACCATGCATATGGATGTATGGTCCCCAAATATCACGGTGTTTAATGTGAAGCTTGTAAGCTTTATGGGTGACGGATTTGGTGGAGCAAATGGTGATTCAGAAGCCAATATTAACGCTAATCTTATTGCAAATCAATGGAACAGCATCGCAATTCCATTAAAGGATTTTACAGATGCAGGATTGAAGAGTTTGAAGGATTTGAGTCAATTGATCTTTACATCAACACCTTTTGGATCAGGTATCGCATTTGTTGACAACATCTATTTTTCCGGTACAACAACAGGAATCAATGAAAATACATCAAGTGTTGCGCTCTATCCTAATCCGATACAACATGGTGGCACATTAAACTTCAGTGATCCAGTAAAGAACGTAGAAATCTTTGCTGTCAGTGGTCAAAAAGTTATCGAGTCACAAGAGCAGACAATTACACTTTCCAATTTGCCGGCAGGATTGTACACAGTTAAATCAATTGATCAATCCGGAGTATTAAGCGTACATAAACTCATCATACGTTAATACTTATTGCGACATGAAACATAAACGCCCTCTCTTTTAAAGTGAGGGCGTTTTTAATTTTGGTGCAACAAAAAAAGTTACTTTCTATCACTCAATACCAATGGAAGAAGCTATGTATGGATTCACTTTGGGGAAAGATTATCCAATACCCATTATTCAGTTGTCCGATACAAGGGTAAAAACAGAGCAATTATAGAAACTCCGCAAATCAAACCAATCAAAGCAGGAAGGACAAAAGATTTTGAAAAGATTTGTGAGGCCGAAAGTATAGGCATTGCTAATGGATATCAGGGGTGAATAGAGGCATATTATGTAGTATGACATTAAGCATCCAAGTGGATTTGACCTTATAATAACTCAATAGTTTCCATATATTTGGCTGCGATGGAATTGAGTCATCGACGGGAACACACATAGTATTTTCCTTTCGTTAACATTTTGCAATCAACACCAAATAGGATCAACAATGAAGAATGTATTGTTTATTAGTTTATGCTTGGTATTACTTCAAATCACGGCAATGAATGCCGATCCATATTTCATGTGCTTTTTGAATGATAAAAATCCTAATAATGGATTCAGTGTGTATTTTCCTGAAGAGGGTAGAGCTAGTCATTTATTATACAAAGGAAAGACTGAGTACATACCTCTAAAGTTTATAAAAACGAAATATTCGAAAGGAAGAGCACATACAGATGTGTATCATGAGCTCTACAAAGGAGCTCACAATGGAACATATGAACTGGAGTTTGATGGGAATTGGGTATATGTATATTATACAAGAAAGAAGGATGGAAAGAAGTTTACCTATACCATTGACCACGAACTTACAAACTATGATTATCCATGGAGAAGCACGCCCTGTTTCTGATTATGACTATTAACTATAGAACATGCCTGGACAGAGCGTTCAGGCTTTTTTATTGATTGTAATTATTTCCCAATACAGAAACTCGCAAATACATCGTTTAATAAGTCTTCTGTGTAAATCGTGCCAAGTATCAAACCCACCGTGTCGAGTGCCGAGCGCAATTCTATGGCCAATACATCGGTTGACATACCCTGTTGAGTCAATTGCAATGCTTGTTCAATGGCATGTATATATTCCTGCAAAAGATGCGCTTGCCTATCATTCAGCAAGAATGCAATATGCGTATCTGTTTGTTTCGCGGTTGTTGATAGAGCATCAACAATGGTTTCCAAACCATGAGATTGTTTTGCAGATATGAATAATGCATCACTTTCAGGAATGCCTATATCATGAATGTCGCATTTGTTATGCACCAATATTCTTTGAGCTTTCGGATGTTCTTTGATTACGAGATCCATCAAAGATTGTGAATGATTTAAACCACAAGTGATATCATTGATGATAAGAATGATGGTTGCTCTCTTGATCAGAGAAAGTGAATATGCGATGCCTTCAATCTCTATGGCATCAGAGGTATGTTCATGTATTCCTGCAGTATCAATCAATGTGAAATGTATTCCATCGATGATCATCGAGCCCTCGACGAAATCTCGTGTGGTACCCGGAACATCGCTGACGATGGAACGTGCATATCCCAGCACCGCATTGAATAAACTAGACTTACCTGCATTTGGATAACCCAGCAATAATACTTGATGTCCGCTACGCAATGTTTTAGCCGTCTCAAAACTTTCGATGAATCTCTTTGCTGTTGATGACAAAGCTTGCAATTCGGAAATCAATCGTTCTTTGGGTACAAGTTCAATATCTTCCTGTGAAAAATCGAAATCGAGAATCAAATACTTGAATAAACGTTCCGTTGCATCGCGCAATGCTGACAATTCTTTTGAAAAAGAACCAATCAATTGTTTTGATGCGCACTCCAAAGCCGCAGGTGATTGCAAATGTATAATATCATTAACGGCTTCCGCTTGCGTTAAATCAAGCTTGCCATTCAAGAATGCTCGCAATGTAAATTCACCCGGTTCGGCAAGAATTGCTCCGGATGAAATCAATAATTCTATGATTCGCTTTGGAACGATATATCCACCATGACATCCGATCTCAATTGTGTCTTGTCCAGTATAGGAATGAGGTCCGACATATTTGAATATGGTGACAGTGTCTATAGGTGATTCATGGTCTTGAAACACCGCATAAGATATCGTGTGGGATTCTTTTTCTGAAATAGATGTATGAAGATGTTTGTCAATGATTGAAAATGCTTGTGGACCGGACAAGCGGATCATCGCAATGCCGCTCAATCCCGGAGGAGTAATAAGTGAGCAGATTGTTGTGTCTGAATTAAAATGCATGACCCAATCCGATATGATATTGTGCAGTCGAAAATTGAGGAGCACGATATGTTGCGGAATTCGGATCATAGAATGGAAATGCCATATCCAATCGGAATGGTCCCGCGGGTGTGTCGAATCGAAAACCTATTCCATATCCATATCCCCAATTGGCAGGATTCAAAACTCTACCGACAGTTGCAAGATTATATGTTGTTGGCGTCAATCGATTGAATGAATTACCCCAATCAAAAAACAGAACCAATCCGGAACGTGCTATTTTATCAGCCCAGAATTCAGCGATGCCTTTGGGCTTTGGAAATGAATAGCGCAATTCAATTGAACCCTCAACCAAACTTGCTGACCCTATGATAGCTGAAAGTTCGGTGATTCTACTTGCCAATGAATCATCAATCGAAGATTGTGCATCTTTCAATCCACGTGAAGGCCATGCTCTAACTGAATTGGCTCCGCCTGCAAAGAAATGCTTTTCGAATGGAGGCGTTGATTTGTCTTGATCCGAAAATCCCCAATTGATGATATGACCGATTTTCAATTTTGTTGCAAACACAATATTTCTCTTCAAAGAAGAGAATGTATGAAATTGAGAAAACACGCGTAGAAAATGTGAATAGCCCACATCAGGTGAATACTCAATTTGGGGAAGTGTCAAGAAATATCCGCTTGAAGGTGTAATGACTGAATTTCTTCTGTCTCCGGTCAATGTCATGCCCAATGTGAATGATGCAGGGCTAAACGGTGAGTCCTTATAATAATCCGTGAGAGATATATATGGAGCAATCAGGCGATATAATGGATCATTGGGATCTGTTTCATCCAGAGTAAAATTGATTAATCGCGTAAAGTCCAATGTTGCATCAAAATTGAGATTCGAAAAAAGAGTCCATTCCGGAAAAGTATTGAAGTTTGAAACACGCAAAAGAGGTGTGAGCAATTTCAATCCGGTGGGAAGATTTCTTAGTGATATTTGTGCTGAATATGTCAATGGCACTCTTTGCTCACCAAGAAAAAATGCGAATGGTTGATTGAAATTCGTACCGATTGAATACTCGAATTCCAAACCCCTTTGGGTGGAGAACACAGTATTAGAAATGTCCTGAGCGAGCAAACGAGAGAAAATGGAAAATGAATTTCCCGTTTCTGAAACAAGCAAGTCTGAATATGAAGCTTCTAAACCCATGTTAAGGAAGTTATCCATCGTTGTGCGGTTCAAAAAAACGGAGAATACCACTTCCTCGGGCTTTTTATATTTCAAGATATAGGAGACATTTGCCAATGTGTCTGTATTCGTGATGATCCTCTTTTTGCTTTCTGATACCTCAGAAAAAAACGATAAGCCAATCAATTGATTCTTTGAACGATTCACTGCCTGTGGAGATAGCCAATCTTGGGGTTTTATGAACAGCAAACGTTTGAGAAGATCATTTTGCAATATACTTCCACCGGAAGAGACATGTTCAAATGTGATATCATTGATTTTAAATCGTTCAGGATTCATCATGCGAATGACAGACACGGCTTTTTTTTCGACGGTGTCAATCAAAATCTGCTCAATCCGATATTCCAAAAATGCATATCCTCTCTCGAGCAATTTTTGGAATGAATAGTTGAGCATTGCATTTAAACTGTCTTCATCATAAAACCGAGGAAGCCGACTTTGAAAGTCGTCTTGTATCATATTCCATGGAATCGTTTTGGAAAGAGTTGTGTCTGTGATTAGTAAATCCGTCAAAGAATAATGCTTTCCTTCCCTGCATATCACATCAAGTATGCCAAGCCCCATTGTATCGATATCAATCATCAATTGTATATCCGCATCGAAATACCCTTTCCTTTGATACAAATTCTCCAGCACCTCCACTCTGTTCATCAATGTTACAGAGTCCAATGCCACACGCATCTTACCCGATTTACTTTCCGGATAATATCGTTTGTATAATTCGGGTGTGAACACATCATTCCAATCCAAATTGTGATTCAATTCCAATTCAGTTGGCAATGTGATGTTCAAAGCATTCAGAATTTGCTGTGAGGAGAGGTGTGCATTCCCATAGATGCGAATGGTCTTTAAAGCAAAACGGCGCGTTTCCGCGCCTTTTGACAATGTTTGACAGAGTGCAATAAGACAGCAGAAGAATAGAATGAATCGTATTGTTGAAAAAATCTTCTGCATAAAGTTCTCTGTGGTTCACCCATGAAATGTGAGTAGCATAAAGTTCTGGATAATCAGATCAGTCATAATAACTGTCTTCATCTTCATCATCAAAGAACAATGTATCATTATTGTTCTCGAATTCCGGCCAGAGATCCTCTATGCCTTCATGCAATTCATCATTATCATCCAATTCATAGAGGTTTTCCAATACTTGGGATGGTGCCCCGGTTCTTTCTGCATAGTCGATCAATTCATCTTTGGTTGCAGGCCACGGAGCGTCTTCGAGCGTATATGCAAGTTCAGGTGTCCAAAACATAGGGCTTCTACTTTTATTTTGTTAGTGGTAAATAGACAAGATTGCGCAGTGAGGGCGCAAATATGCGTAAAAAAAACTAATTTTGCGGTAATTTCCATGCGTCTTTTCACAGATGCTTGATTTTCATTTCACCATTTCTTTGCCAATTTTTTGCATGCCCGACATATCTCCTGAAATACTTGCAAAATATGAGCCGGTCATCGGGTTGGAATTGCATGCACAGTTATTGACAAATAGGAAGGCATTTTGTTCTTGTAAAGCCGGATATAGCGATATTCCCAATGCCACGGTATGCCCCATATGTCTTGGGCATCCCGGAACATTACCCGTGCTGAACACAAAACATGTGGAAATGGCTGTTTTGCTTGGACTTGCAACACAATGTTCCATTAGACCGATATCAGCTTTTGCTCGTAAAAACTATTTCTATCCTGATCTTTCGAAAGGATATCAAATAACACAATTCAATGATCCGATTTGCTATCAAGGCAATGTAACCATAGAAATTGAAGAAGGTTCCATGAAGCAGATAGGCATCACGAGGATACATTTGGAAGAAGATGCCGGTAAGTCGTTGCATGACATAGACATAGACACATTGGTCGACTTTAATCGTGCAGGAATGCCACTCTTGGAAATTGTCAGTGAGCCGGATATGCGATCAGCGGCAGAGGCATATCGATATATGGTGACGATGAGGCAACTGGTGAGATATCTTGGCATTTGCGATGGAAATCTTGAAGAAGGCTCATTGCGATGTGATGCGAATGTATCGGTTCGTTTGAAGGGAAATTCCGTTTTGGGAACCAAGACGGAGATAAAAAACCTCAACAGTTTTAGAAATGTTGAAAAAGCCATATCCTATGAAATTGAGCGCCATATTGCCTTGATTGAATCCGGTGGCGAGGTTCGACAGGTAACCATGCAGTGGGAAGCTTCTGAACAGTGTACCAAAGAAATGCGATCAAAGGAACAAGCCCATGATTATCGTTATTTTCAGGAGCCGGACCTGGGATATGTTCGCATAGAAGAAACGATGATTGCCCATCAAAAGGATCAATTGCCGGAATTGCCTCTTGCCATGAAATTACGTTTGCAACAACACTATGGAATTCCCGGTTATGATTCGGGAATTTTGACTGAGGATAAGGATTTAGCATTATTTTTTGAATATACATGTTCCCTATTGTCAGTTCAGAGTAAAGAGCGTTATAAATTTGTAAGCAATTGGGTTTTGACTGAGATTCTCAAGATTTTGTCTGATCGCAAAGTGGGCATTACACAAGCAGAGATGATTCAGCCGAAGGCCATTGCAGAAATAGTTGATTTGTTTGCCGATGAGAAAATCAGCAGCAAGATTGCGAAGGAAGTGTTTGCGGAATATGTTTCAACCGGAATTTCTCCAAATGAATATGTATCGCAAAAAGGATTGATGCAGATCTCTGACCGCGAAGAGGTTGAGCGAATTGTACTTTCCGCACTTGAAGGTGAAGAAGAAAATATTGAAAAGTACCGTTCAGGCAAGAATAATTTGATGGGATATTTCATTAGTAAAGTGATGAAAGCTTCCGGTGGCAAAGCAAATCCCAGATTGGTGAATGAATTGCTCACACAACATTTACAGTGAGATACACATGGCACTTCCTAAAACCCCTTATATATGGATGAATGGCGAATTTGTTGATTGGGACAAAGCTACCATTCATGTATTGTCACATGTCGTGCATTATGGCTCGGGTTGGTTCGAAGGAATTCGTGCCTATAAAACACCCAATGGCACAGGAATTTTCAGATTGCGTGAGCACTTGAAAAGACTTCAGCAATCCGTGAAATTGTATCGTGGTGAGATGCCATATACCATTGATCAAATGTGCGAAGCAACAAAAGAACTTGTTCGCAAAAATGGTTTGGAATCTTGCTATATACGTCCAATCGCTTATCGCGGTTATGAAAATCTCGGAGTATATCCCCTTAACTGTCCAATTGATGTGTCAATTGCTTGTTGGGAATGGGGTGTATATCTCGGAAAAGAGGCAATAGACAATGGTGTTGATGTTTGTGTTTCTTCCTGGCAGCGATTGCATAACAATACATTGCCTGCGGTGTCCAAAGCATCCGGCAATTATTTGAGTTCGCAATTGATTCGCATGGAAGCAATCATGAATGGTTATTCCGAAGGCATCGGATTGGATATAAATGGAAATGTTGGAGAAGGCAGTGGTGAAAATATTTTCTTTGTGAATGATGGCGTGATTTACACACCGCCGATGTCATCATCCATCTTGGAAGGAATCACCAGACATACTGCAATTACCATTGCTAAAGACCTTGGATATGAAGTACGAGAAACAACTGTTCCTCGAGCAGTGTTATACACCGCGGATGAAATTTTCTTTACGGGAACTGCGGTTGAGATCACACCGGTTCGTTCTGTTGATAGAATTTCGGTGAATGATGGAATAGTTGGCCCCGTGACTAAGCACATACAGCAGGCATTTTATGCCATCATACAAGATGGAAAAGATGAACATGGCTGGTTGACTTATGTCTGATTGAACAATATGTAGAATTCAAATACAGGATAGAAAATAGTATGGCCAAGACTGCCACCAAATCCAAGATGAAGTCGAAAACCTCGAGCACGAAAAAAGTTCAAGCGAAAACTGTCGCTTCGAAAAAAACGCAATCATCACCTACTTCGAAGAAAAAAGCTATTGTGAAAAAGACAATAGCCAAACCCATAGCAAAAAAATCATCTGTTAAGAAAGGTCAGTTCAGCACATTTGACATGAAAGGGTTCGACAAGAAAACCATCATGTCTTGGTACAAATTGCAACATCTTGGTAGACGCTTGGATGAGAAAGCTGCTTTGTATTTGAAGATGGCAAAAGGTTGGTCATATCATGCTCCATGTGCCGGACATGACGGCATACAAATAGCTCTCGGACAAATCTTCCGTCAGAACAAAGATTACCTCTTTCCTTATTACCGTGATTTGATGACTTCCCTTTCCGGTGGGATCACGATTGAAGAAATCATTTTGAATGGCTTGAGCAAGGATGGTGATGTTGCAGGTGGTGGACGTCACATGAGCAATCACTTCGCAAAACCATCAATCGGCATACAAAATGTTTCATCATGTACAGGCAATCATTCATTGCATGCAGCGGGATTGGCAAGAGCAGTGAAGAAATTCAAAGGCGATGAAGTGGTGTATTATTCCGGAGGTGATTCCGCCTGTTCCGAAGGGTACTTCTATGAAGCTGTGAATGGTGCATCACGTGAAAAATTACCGGTGATATTTGTCATTCAGAATAATAAGTTCGGAATATCGGTTCCATTGCATGAGCAAACAGCAAACCTTGTCGTTTCTGACAATTTCACAGGATTCAAACACTTGAAGATCATCAATTGTGATGGACGCGATGTGTTTGATTCGTATCGTGCATTGAAGGAGGCACGTGATTATGCATTGTCCGGTGCGGGTCCTGTATTTCTACATGCAGATTGCGACCGCATAGGTTCTCATTCCAATTCCGATAATCATGAATTGTATCGCACACCGGAAGAAATTCAGGAAATGAAAGAAAGAGATCCACTTCCTGCTTTCAGGAATGCGATACTAGCAAAGAAGCTAGCAACAGAGAAGGAATTGCTTGCCATCGAAGAAGAAAACAAGCAGGCGATTTTTGCAGCCGCAGACATAGCCGAAATAGCGCCCGATCCATCTGGCTCGAGTTATCTTGATTATCTGATGCCGGAAGATGCAGTAGGTTATGACGATCGTTCGGAATATAATTTTGTTAATGATCCTGATGCTCAGCAGTATACATTCCGTGAAGGAATCAATATTGCGATGAAGCAGGAGTTCCAAAAAAATCCACATACCTATTTGTGGGGTCAAGATGTTGCTTCGGTGAATAAGCAAGGAATTTTCAATGTTCCCAAAGGCATGTTGGATGAATTCGGAAATGATCGAATTTTCAATGCTCCGATTGCCGAAGATTATATCGTAGGAACTGCAAATGGATTCTCGAGATATCGCGATGATATTCGCGTGGTTGTCGAAGGCGCTGAATTCGCTGATTATTTTTGGCCTGCAATGGAGCAATTGATTGAATGTTCTCATGACTATTGGAGAAATCGCGGACAATTCTCTCCCAATATCACGATTCGTCTAGCCAGTGGTGGATATATTCAAGGCGGATTATATCATTCTCAAAATCTTGATGCACTCTTGGCAGCGATACCCGGAATCAGAGTTGTTTGCCCCGCATTCGCAGACGATGCGATTGGACTCATGCGTAATTCCATCCGATCACGTGGTGTGACAATGTTTCTTGAGCCGAAGTTTCTTTACAATTACAGACCAAGCTCAACATCACTTCCCGGAGATGATTTCATCGTGCCATTCGGTAAAGCAAGAATTCGTCGTCAAGGCACCGATGTAACATTAATATCTTATGGCAATACAATTCACATGGCAATGAAAGCGGCTGATGAATTATTTGCCGAGCAAGGTATCTCATGTGAAGTGATTGATTTACGATCACTCAAACCATGGGATAGAACTACCGTATTTCAATCTGTGCGAAAGACAAATAGGGTTGTCATTGCGCATGAGCATTATTTGTCAGGTGGAATCGGAGGAGAAATTTCGGCAAGCATCACTTCAGAGCTTTTCTCAATTCTTGATGCACCGGTAGGCAGAGTGGCAAGCAAGGATGTTCCGGTCGGCTTTGCCAAATCACTTGAAGCGGCAATTCTGTTAAATCTTGCCGATATCAAAAACGAAATTGTAAAAACCGCGAATTATTAAAGAAAAAGCCATATAGTAAAGCCTGTCTTTTAATTGGGTCGGGCTTTTTTCGTCTAAAGAAGATGTGATGAAGGAATAGGGAAAGGTATCTCACACTGTGAAATAAATCTGACACTTTTTTCCACAATCAACATTTTTTTCAGGGTGAAATCACAACTCAAAACTTGCTGCATTAAATTTCGTTGTATTATCCACCAAAAAACATATATTTGCCCGACTACTAGGAGTCTGTTTAGTATGTTGCGCTCGTAGCTCAACCGGATAGAGCATTGGATTCCGGTTCCAAAGGTTAGGGGTTCGACTCCCTTCGGGCGCGCAGTAACAATATGAATTCAAAAGCTTTACGATATTATGTCAGAAATTGAATCAACAATCGAAACAACCGAAAATGGTTGGAATGTGAGAGAAGAAATTCCTGAGCAAGATGCATTGATTGCCAAGCTTAAGATGTTTGGATATGTGTTGGTGGGTATTCTTGCGATAGGTTTCGGATATTATTTTTATTCCGGAATGCAGGAAACAACGAATGAAGAAGCCATGACTGCACTGTCTAGAATATCATCGTATTATGAGACTGGTCAATTCCAAAAAGCTCTGGATGGCGATCCTGCTCGTTCAATTCGTGGTGGAAAGGTCATAGGATTGAAGGCAATCGTGAGTGAATATGGTGGTACGCCTGCAGGTGCATTCTCTGCTTTGTATGCAGGCACTTCACTTTTGAATATTGGCAAATATTCCGAAGCAATGCCATATTTTGAATCTGCGGCCGGAAGCGACGATCAAACTGTCAGCGCAGGTGGAAAGGCAGGATTGGCAGCATGCAATGAAGAAATGAAGAATTATGAAGAAGCAGCTACATTATATGAAGCTGCTGCAGGTGCAAAAGATAGTCCATTATATGAGCGTTATGCATTGTTCGCGGCTTTGAACTATGAGAAGGCATCGGCCGGTGGTTCGGGCACTGCAAAAGAAAAAGCAATAACAGTCATGAAGGGTCTTGTTGCAAAGAATTCCGGCTCTGATTATACCAATGAGGCAAAAATGGGCTTGGCCCGCCTTGGTTGGCACGAAAATTGATTTAAATTAACCTGATATTAGTGTCTATACGATTGAATTATGACAAAAAATGACAAATACAATACAGTTTTAAAGTATTATTTAACAAACGGAGGTATTATGCGACGTTTGCTTCGTCTGGGTACCATGCTATTCGCTTTATTGCTTATGGCTGGCACCAGTTATGCGCAAAAGCCGCGCGTACAAGTTTCCGGAAGAATTGCGCCGAATGATGTGCGCATCTTCTTGAAGGACTCTATTTATCAGATCAACGGTACTCTTATGATTGCCGGTACACTGCTTATTGAGCCGGGAACTGAAGTTGTGTTTTTGGACAATGGAAGGATGATCGACTCTGTCGGTGGCCGTATCATTGCCGACGGTGATATGTCGGCCACATACAACCCTGTGGCTCCAGCGGTAGGTGTTGATTTTAACGACAGCCCATATTACACGGGTAATAGTGTTGTTTCAATCGGCACAAAACCAGAGTTGAGCATTGCGGATGGTAAGCGCAATGTGATTTTTAACGTGACACTAAATGAGAATGCATCTGGTAATGTAACCGGGGTTTCGAATTTGAGCAATACCAATGATACTCCGGAAAGGGGAGCAATTGCAGGTGGTCGCGTTATCTCTCCAGAGCGCGCCATCATGTTCATGGCATCACGCTTGTTCGAGAACGATGATGTCGTTCGCTTCCAACCTTGGAAGAGAAAAGGCGGAAACTCACCTAACATCACACGGTCAGAGATCGTTTTCCGCGGTCAAGCTGTGAATGATTATTCTCGTGAATGGGGACATATCATTGTATTGCCGGGCGCTCGTGCAGCATATTTTAGAAATGTGGCTTTCAAAGATTTCCGTAAGGATACCACAGTAGACAATCGTTTCTACTATGATACACTCGGTTTGTCCGGTGCTTTGAAAAACTCCACAATCGTCTTGAACAAAGAAACACTCAAGTGGACAAATGGATCTGGTGGTGCATTGACATCATTCTCCGTTCGTACATGGTTGGTTGACTGTAGATTCCTAAACAATATGGCTCGTTTCCGTGGAGGAGCTCTTCAAATGGTGCAGGCACCTTATGGAAGAGGTACATATCCGGATACAGCAGGTTTGGGTTTGACATTCTATCAATCAGACAAAAATCCTAACATCACAAATGCTGATGGATCTGTTGTTCGTGAGAATGACAGCATTGTTGTTTTGGACATGCTTGACACAGATGGCGCTCCTTCAAGTGAGCCATTGGTTTCAAGAAATGATGCACGTCGTCAATCAGTAGACGATCCACGTATCGCGGTTTATCTTGGCCGTATTCGTCGTTTAACATTTGACAATAACCGCACACTTGTTGCTTATGTAGATACAGTGACAGTTGGTGGACGTCAAATTCTTGCCGATAATACAGTCAAAAGAGTAAAAGTAGATTCAACAGATGGACAACCCACAGACTGGAAAAACCAGGCATGGGGTGGCGCTATGTATATTGGTGGACGTTTTGATGATGAATACAGAAGACTCGAAATTGGTCTTGGTGTAAACGACTCAATTCGTATCAATACACTAAATCCTTTGAATGATAAAATCCGTTTTGGTGAGAAAGACTATGTAAAGTTCGTTAACAACAAAGTTTTGAATCTTCAAGATAGATTAAGTTCACGCGGTGCTCGTGGTGGTGGATTGTACATTGGTGCATTTACATCAATGGTCATCAATGGTGAGTTTGAAAACAACTCAGCGGAAACACCATTCTTGTCTCCAAAAAACAATGCAGATTATGCATTGGGTGGAGCTATCTTCCATGAGAATACTTATGGTCGTTTGCAGATCCGCGGTAGCTCAGTTCAGGGAACAAAATTCAAGAACAATAGAGCGAGTTCAGGTGGAGCTATCTATGTTGATGGTAATACCGATCCACGTCCTTCACCAATCGTTGGTGGTTCTGACTCAAGATTCCCTAGAATCAGAGATTATGGTCGTAGAATTGATTTCGAAGACAATAAAGCTATCGCTCATGGTGGTGCAATTTATACAAAGCGTAACATGACTTCATATGGCGCCGGTGGTTTCATTAATGACTTGCCTTTGGCACAATCATATGGACCAGGATTCAGCATCAACTATCTCAGAAACACCGCAGGATTCTCCGGTGGAGCGATTGCAATTCATTTGCCAAGCATTGAGCCACCTGTTCCGGCATGGCAGAGAGTTGTAAGAATCGTACGTAGTGATTTCCGCAATAATAGTGTAGGTGCGATCGGCATCAACCCTACAGTAGAAGAAAAGAAGTTTGTACGTGGCGGTGGAGCTCTATATTCATTGAATGCTGATCTCAACCTTGTTAAAGGTACATTGTTCGAAAACAATAGTGTTATCAATGGTTCAGGTGGAGCGATTGCAATGATCAATCCATTGACATCATCTGACCGCATGTTTATTTCAGATGCTGATAACTTTACAGTTGAAGCAGATGGAACAATCAAAATTGGAACATTTGTTTCAAATGATTCAATGTTCAACAACAAAAAAGTTGCTGCAGTACCTGCAGATGTACGTATGTTGACAAGATTCATTAATAATAATGCAGATATCAATCCTGATGAACGTTTGATGGGTTCAGGTACATCGCAAATCGGCGAAAACATAATTGATGTCAAGCGCTATCATCCAGGTTATGTCACAAATCCTTCACCTTCTGGACTTCGTGAAAACGGTATTGGTCTTGGTGGTGCGATTTATATCCTCGACAGTGTTGTAAAAGATAGATTCTTCAGAAAAGATACCATCTTGTTCAACCGCGTTCGTATTCAGAACAATCAAGCATTTACCGGTGCGGCCGTTTACTCTGACAACTATGCACTGGCACTTGTTTTCAAACACTCATTAATCACAGGAAACGTTGCTCATTCTAAGATTGGAAGATCGCAAAATCTTATTGAAGGTCCACTTGTATCTGGGAAGAATCTAGCATCAAGCGATCTCGCAGGTGCAGTTCTTTATGGTGAAATCGTTGGTCCAATTCCTTTCAGAAGCTATCATGAAGCAGGTAATGCTATTCATAGCAATGATGCACGTTTCTTGATTCGTCTTCCTGATGCACCAAATACAAAAGGTGTATTGGCAGGTGGTTATGGTACCGGTAATGGTGGAGTTGATACACTCCGTGGTAATTACTGGGGCCGCACTGAAGCAAATGTTTCAACAATCCTTCCAACTGCTCAGCCAGGCTTTGCAAATGGTGCGATACAAGAAACATTCTTTGTACGCGGAAATGGTAATACGCATCTTCGCTTTATAAATAGAGCATCATATACAGATGAACAGTCAACCCAGCAAGGTCCTTTCGTTTACAATGCGACAAACTCACAAGGTCGACCAGGATTGGATTATAATTATAAGCCAATCAAAGCCACTGACATACCTGATACATTGTTGATGTCAGGTATGGTATATGACATGTTCGATAAAGGGACAGACATCAAGACAGCAGATTATTCAGTTCGTAGAAGATCACCAATTGAAGACTTTGCAGTTGGTATTCCTCCAAAACTCAGATCATATCCTTTGAGTGCTACTCAATCATCAGGAAAAGTAGTTCGTAGAATGCTTCGCGATCCATTTGCGACAGATTCTGCCAATTATGAAAATGGTGGTGTGAATCTTCTTTGGAAAGAATTGCGCAAGCTTCAAGGTGAATTTGCAATCGATCACAGAACAGGCGAATTCACACATCCAATTGGATATCCATTGTTCCTTGAGTCGAGAGCTCAGTATAATGGTGAAGACATCAACACAAATAACGATGATCCATTGGTATTGAATGAATCAGTATTCTTTGTTATCAATGACTCTACCGGTGATTATGTACGTGTCAACATGAAGCAGATGACAGATGAACAAACAACAGACAATGACGGTGCATATCCTCGTGAATATCTCCGTGGTCGTGTTGATTTTGTTGCTGACTCAGCAGAAAGAACAGGTACAACATCACGCGTTCGCCGCTTCTATGAAGGTTTGGTAAACTATGGTGGAACAAATTCACTTCTTCCTTTCATTGCTGACAATCCTGTTTCAGAAGACAGTGCAGCTCTTGGAAGCAGAAGATGGGAAATGCAACTTGATGATGACAGAACACATAATTATGGTGGAGACAGAGTAACGTATGTCAACCGCGCATCATTGCCTGCTTCCATTCCAAACGGTGCAGTAACATATTATGCTGGTGAAAACTACAACTCATTGCCTGTCCGCCCAGGCGACTATATTCGTGTTGTTTCACGTTCAGTTCTTTGGAGAGAAGGAGTGAATGAAGCTATCAACAAAGGTATCTCATTCCGCATCAACGGTTCAGTTCCAGGTCCGGTTTGGACAGGAAGTGCAGTAAGCGTTGCTAATCCAAATGTTAATCCATTGTTCTTCACATCGTTCAAAGACAAAGTTTTTGTTAATGAAGATATAAGCTATAACCGTGCATCTACAGCAGGTCAAAAAATCGGTCGTGATACAATCTTTGTTATCACAGCTATTGACTCAAACAAGATGTATGATCCACGTTGGGCAATGAACTTGAGAAATATAGATAATAATATCTTCACACAACTCGAGTACACATGGACACCATTATTCCTAAATGGAAATGGAACATTTACACCTGATACAGATCCAAATACAAAACTTACAGGTATTCGCCGTTGGTTGAAAGCAGATACTGTATGGACAAATGAACTTGCAAATACACATCCATATTATGGTGCAACAGGCCGTATCGCATTGTTCGGTAAGCCATCGAATCCATATGTGGTACCAGGTGGTGAATATGTACAAGTTACAGCACAAAACTGGGCACCTAACTTCAGAGGTACAGATGCAATCAGAGCATTGAATCTTACCGATGCAGCAAAGAATGCATTGATGGGAACATCATTGTCAGGTGCAGAACTAGAAGCAGCATTCACAAAGAATGTAGTATCCAAGTTCATATACTTGTACCCATCATATTATCATGCACAATCATATGATTCTGAAAATGCACGTTTTGCAAATCAGGATACAGTAGACTTTGGCAATGCAACAAGAATTACCTATCGCTTCTCAATCCATGTGATTGACAGTGCTCCGGTATTCAAACCAACATTGCTTACAAGTGCTACATGTGCTGCAGCAGGTGCTAGCCAAAACTTATTCGTAGCAAACGTAACAGACTCATTGAGATTCTTCGTTGACTTTGAAACAGATGACGAAGCAGAAGATCTAGCATCTATTGCAGAAGGCTGGGACTTCCGTTACGGTCGCACATCATACTCATTTGAATCAAAAGCAATTCGTCCAAGCGATGATTTAGCGACAGATGAATTGTCACAAACCAAACCATCCTGGATGGCAGATTCATATTTGTTTACAGCAACAGGTCAACCAAGTTCATTTGGTTTTGACTTTACGACATTGGGTCATTTAAATGCAAGAGTTCAAAGAGCTCAAGCAATTACAATGCTCACACCAAAAGATGCTGTAGCAAGAGTAAACGGTGGATTGAATACAGACACTACAATCACAATCGTTGTAAATGATGGCCATAGCGGTGTGTCATATTTGACTAAGCGTATCTTTATCAATGTTTCGCCGGAAATCAGAACAACAAGTCTGCCAAAAGCGAAAGAAGATTTGGATTACAATCCTGCATTGTTGGACTTCACAAAGAGAATCGAATACTTTGATCCTAACTTCGGTCAGACACAAACATTCGAACTGATTTATACAGATGAAGCAAGACCATCAGTTCCTAAGGATCCATGTTTTGCGGAAGCAGGTGTATGGGATCTAACAAATGTCAAAACAACACCAAAATGGTTGAAGATCAATCCTAAGAGCGGTCTTCTCTATGGTACACCCGGCGTTAAAGATGCTCCACGGATCGGAGCAGGTGCAGAGAAGGTAACAGTTCTCATCACCGATGCAGGTGGATTGACAGACCTTCGCGTTATCAATCTTGAAGTAGAAGAAACAAATCATAAACCAAGAACCATTACATCCCCTGCAATTCGTTGCATCGCGAATGGTGAATCTTATGAAGATTCGATCATGGTTGGTGATATTGATTTGCTTCGTGAGACTCCAAGTGAAGCAAAAGAATCAATTACAGTTTCAATCGATCCTCCGATCGGCAATTTGACACTTGAGCCATCAGTTATCAATGGTTCAAAACCTGATTCAGCAGCAGCGCTTAACAATAAGATTACAATCAAGTCAAATGGTCCTTTGAACATACCTTCAAACTTGATCACAGATGGTAAAGTAACTATCCGTATCAAAGCAGATGATGGCACAGATCAAACTTACTACACATTCAAAGTGAATGTTTCTGATGTAACTGATTTTGTGACAATAATTCGTGTTCAAAACAATGCAGGTGCATATCAGGATCTTTCATTCGGTACAGCAAGAAATGCTACAACCGGTGAAAAAGAACCAGATGCAGGCAAACTTGATGCAAATTATTGTGAATTTGAACTTCCTCCATTCCCACCAACGGATGTTTTCGATGCTCGCTGGACGATCATCAAAACAAATGGTATTCATCGCAATATCTTCCCGACAGCGGTAAGTGGTGATAAGTCAACTACAATGTATAAAGCACGCTTCCAGTCAGGTGCGGAGCTCGGAAACACATCTCCGGCAACACCGATTACCTTGACATGGAAGATGTCTACTGTTCCTTCACGCACTGATTCAAGACGCAATCCAAGCGGTGGTTCATGGAGAATTATGGATGGTGGTTCATTCGACTACTTCCAGTATGACATGGCAACCGGTACAGGTAAGAAAAACGCCTTGATCGATGCAGAAGCAACAGGCGATGACTTCAAGATTACAATCAAGCCTGACTTCATCAATTCTTTCGTGATTCTTTATGATCATGCAAGTAATGTAAATGAAGATCAACCAACTTCAGTGATGGGTCAGTCTTTGGTATCAGAAGCAAATCCAAATCCGGCAAATGAAACAGTGAACTTTGCAATCACCTCTTCAAGAGAGAATGTATCTGTTCAAGTGTTTGACCTTCTCGGAAATATTGTCAACACATTCAATGCAGACCTCGGTGTTGGAACATCCAATGTTTCTTGGAATACAAGATACAGCAATGGTTCACCTGTTGCCCCCGGCGTCTATACTGTTAAGTTGACAATTGGAAATGATGTAGTCATCAGAAATGTAGTAGTAGCAAGATAAGTTTAATACTTGGGTAGGCCTCCCGAGAGGGGGCCGATCCTGAGTACAATAATGGAGACAACAATGAGAAATTTTATAAAAAAATGTATATCGTTGCTTGCTGCGCCGCTACTGCTTGCTTCCGCATCTCAGTATGCAACAGCTCAACGAATTTTCGATGAATTTGATGCTCCTCAAGTAGTTTCAGGTAAGCTGTATATCGATTACGGTATTGCTCCAAACTCTTTGAGCACATATTATTTGGCTCCTTATCGCGTGGATCTTCCATATCAGGAAGTTACAGGTGGTAATGCCATAGTTTTCAATGGAACAAATGATGAGGGTGATTATTCACTGTCTGTTGGTTCCGGCAATCCAAATAATGAAGTTCCTTTTGATATTAGCTATGCTGGTAATACAATCAACAGCATTCAAGTTACTACAAATGGATATGTTGCTTTGAATAGCATTGCAGGTGTATCTAATGTTCCATCTGAATTGTTCAAAGGCGATAACAATACAATGGTTATTGCTCCATATTGGGGTAATCACATTGTAAGAACTGCTTCTGATGTAGGATTTACTCCATCAGAAGTAACATGGAAAGTTTGGGGTTCTGCTCCAAAGAGAAGATTGACAATTCAATGGAAAAATTTGAATGTCAATGTAAAGAATGACGGGAATGATGCAAGAAGAGTAGGAAGTTTCCAGGTTACATTCTATGAAAGAAATGTACCCGGTGATGTTACTTTCAATCTTGCAAACTACAATAAGCATGCAGATTTTGAATTTGCATATGGTGCATTTACCGGTTTGGCAACAGACGCGGTTGGTGCAGCGGTAGGTATCAATGATGATGAAAAAGCTCGTTGGGTAAATGGTTTGTCATGGTCAGACCAAACAACAGCTTCAACTTCAAAAGATTTGAGCACAGCATGGCCTGTATCAGGTACATCCTTGAAGACAATTCGTTTTGAAGCTTATCAGCGTTCAATTCCGATCAATCCGAATGACTTCTTCTCACGTTTCCTTATTGGATCTGACAGAGATGATGGATATTACACAATCGACATGGACAGGTTCAACTTTAACTTTACATTCGGTGGTGAAAGACAAAGCAATATGTGGATTTGCGTGAATGGTTATACAACATTCTCCAACCCACAAATTTTCTCTCACATCGTTAATGACAATCCACAAGGTTTGTTCTTAAACAGCTCTTCATATCCATTCAATGTAATTGCTCCATTCTGGGGTAATCACATCTATCGTTTTGGAAATGAACCTACAATACCATCTGCAAACGGATTCTACATGAATTCTGAAATCTCATATGTAGTGGTTGGTTCATATCCAAACCGTCGTTTGGTAGTTCAATGGAAGAATTTGAATGTTATGGACAGAACATTGCCTAACTCTGTGGCAAACTTCCAGGCAATCTTCTATGAAGGTGTTGATGAGCGTTATCCAAACAACTATGCAGGTGCTATTGAATTTGCATATGGTGATGTTGGTAATAATACAAAAACAACTGCAGTTGAAGTAAATGTAAAAGGTGCTTCAGTTGGTGTCAAAGGTAATCTTGGTACCATGAATCCTGCAGTTTCTTCTGACTACTTAAACGGTTTGACATACAATGCACCACAAACATCACGTACTTCTACAGTATTGACAGATGGCTGGCGCCCAAGTGGTGGAACCGGTTCATCAGAAGGTCGTCGTATTCTCTTCCGTGGCATTCCTCGCTTTGTAGTTCCTACATGGGGTGATGGTGATGCTGATTTGACACAGCTCCGTACACGTAAGCATGCAGGCATGCCACAAAATCGTTTTGTGACAGTTAATGATGCTCGCTTGGTTATGCGTTGGTTGGTAAATGATGGTAGCTTGCCAGATTCTCTAAGAGAAGACACACTTCAATACGGAAATGCATATCATGCAGACGTAAACCATAATGGTCGCTACTATTATAGTTCACGTTCATGGGACAACTTGACCGATGTTACAACATGGAAGCGTCCGATCGATATGGATACATTCGGTATCCGCATTCTTTGGGATTCTACAGAAACATTGACAACATTGCCTCCGGATGCAGGTCCACTTCGTCTGATTTATTATGAAGCAACAGCATTGGATGCTGCTTTGATTCTTCACTATAATGCCGGTAGAGTTCCTTCACTTCCTTGGTTGTGGGACACAATACCATCATATGGTAAAGTTATTGCAGGTAAGCCTTCATCACCTATCGCATTTGGTGCACCTGTTGCAACAAATGATGGTGGCAAGATTGTCCCTGTATATGCAACAGCAAAGTCAAACAAAGCACTCGCTTTCTCTATTACATTCAATGGCAAAGTGATGTCATCAGAAGTTGGTGCTAATAATACCAATGACTTGATCATCAATGACTCAAAGACAGTTCACTTTGCTGCTCCACAAGTATTGAACATCAATGAACCAATTGCATTTATCAAGATTGATTCAGATGATGAACTTGTAGCAGAGAAAGTAATTGTAAATGATGTTGTACTTGGTAAAGAGAATATTGAGCAACAGAACGGTGTAACCGGTGCTATTGCCACATATCCAAATCCATTCGATCAAGAAGTAACAGTATCAGTACCTGCAGAATTCAAAGGCGGAGTATTGTCAGTATCTGATGTAAATGGTCGTGTGATTGGTACATTCTCACTCAATCAAGAGACATTGACATTGAATGCATTTGCAGGCAAGCCTGCAGGTGTCTACACAATTACGATGAAGCATGGTGTGAAGGCAGCAAACAGTGTCATTATCAAGCGATAATACATTTGCATGAAATATATCTCACATATTGCTGTGTTGCTCACATTAATGGTGAGCAACACAGCAATGTGGGGTCAAATTTCAAGAACAGTTTCATTTGATTTGAATAGCAGACATGAAAGTGATTATTGTCTGGGTGCAAACACAAATGAATTTACTTTGACAATTGATACCAAGCTGGAAAGCATCGACAGTCTGCAGGCTTATGACTTATACATTCGTTTTGATGATAAGAAAGTAAGAATCACTGCAGGTTTAAGACTCGGCACAATAAGTAGCCAGATACCACAGAACAATTTTTTCTTTGGTATGGATACCATAGGATTGGCAAAGGTATTTGGATACTTAAATTTCAAAGGGGGTAATTTGGTTGGTAATGGTGCTTTAGTTGCCTTAAGAGGTGAATGGATTAATTCCACCTGTCCCGATTCAACAGTCTGCAAGATTGAATTTTTTGATCCGGGTTTTGAATTTGGGATTGGACCAAGATTTGTAAAGGTGGATTCATCGGTAAAGATATTCAATAGAGTATATGATACCGTGAATACAATAATTCAAATTACGAGTCCTTCTGAACTAAGAGATTCAGTAAACCACCTTGATACACAAACAACATTTTCATTCAAAAGTGAAGTGTTTTGTGGAAAAGCAACAGCTAATGACACAATATTGATTGATTGTTTGGCCGGTGATTCATTACTCATCGAAAAAATAATGATCGACAGTGTCAGAGATGTTCAAGCATCCATTCGTGGAACAACGATTGTACTTACAAAGCAGAAAAGAGGCATTGCAGGATATCTTGCAATGACTATCGAAGGTAAAGCGAAAACCACAACTCAAGAAACTGAACGCAAGATTGAGTTTTCAACCAAAACCACAGCATGTGATTGTGTTCGAATCAAAGAAGGATCTGAGACCATATTCAAACTCTTTCGAAGATCAAAACCGGATACAGTTTCAAGTGTCAACGAAGAGATAGAGAAGGAAGAACGATGCACGGATTACTATGATATTCTTGGTCGATTCATCGAATCGGATTGCCCGACTGATGGATCAACGAAGGCTATCAGAAGAAAGGCCTTCAAGCTTGGTAACGATTATATTCAATACATAGAAAGTAAATAAATAAATAATAATTTTTAATGTATCATCTAACGGAGTTACACATGCAAACTTCCGCGACAAGAGGTAAGAGACGTAGTTCGGCTCTTCTTTTTCTGTCCTTGTGCATTGCATTGATGGGTTCAGTGAACCTATTTAGTCAAGCGTCATTGCAAAAGGCTGATATTCCTGTGCTGAGTCTCACAGGCAGAGAAAACAATTACAATGGTAACTTGTACTCTGACGGTAGAATTTGGTTGGGATATGCTGATGATCGCGTTCGCGAGGTCTTAATCCCAGTATTTATGAAGAATCTTTGGTATGATTCTGAAAATGTTGTTGATAAGCGTTTCAGCGGCGGACCGATCTATTCATTCACATTTTCAGTAATGTATGATGGTCGTGTTTTTGAAGCAGTTGGAGCACAATTCACAGGTCCAAAAAGATCCGATACCAATGCACTTGCAAAAGGTTTCGAATTGGAATTTGATGATGTTTCAGACGAAACTCGCTACGGTATCTATTTCCGTGGTGCATTGAGTGCCGAAACAAAATATGGCCGCAGAATGTATATCACCGGCCGCTCAACAAAACCACTGCCTGTAACTAATCCTGATGGAAGTTATGAAGTGTTGATGTACCTTCGCATGAAAGTGACATTGTCACAATCACAATTGACAAATCAGCCTACAATTTATAATGGTGCAGATAAGTCAGCATTGTACATCTCCAATGACTCTTTGACCTATAATGATTTACGCGTAGGCGTTACAAATCCATTCCCATTGGTATCTGAAAGTGCCGCTGATAATCCATATAGAAATAAAACATATCGCAAAGACAAGCGCGATTCTATCGGTCTAGGTGGTATCAGCATGACGCCAGATCTTCTTCCTGAATATCCAAGCCGTCCAGGTATGGTTTGGATTAATATCGGAGCTGTTCCTCAAATCTCTTTCCGCGATTTCCAAGGAAACGGTCAAGATCAAGTACGTCAAGATGTGAGTGCAGCAGACGGTTCATTGTGGGAGATGACAAAGCCAATTATCATTGACTCATCAACCGATGGAACAGATGCATTCAGAGATATCATTCTCTGGAACTCAACGACAAGAAGTCGTCTCACAGGTATCAACCTTCGTTCGGACTCACCTTGGTTATCTTTCCAAGCAGTGGCACCTGGATTTATTCCTCCTGGTATCCGAAGCATCACACGTGATGGAGATATTGACTTCATTGATAATGGTATCAATGGTCCTGTTCCTCCAAACTTGAAAGATGCTCGTAATCAAATCGTGCCTGCTCAAGATCCAATGCGTTTCAGAATCTATGTAAGAACAGGTGAATTGAGAGGTGGAGATGCTGAATATGCTGGTATCTATACCGGATATATCACAGTAACTTCAGCTTCTGCAAAAGTTTCTCCGGTCAAATTGCGTGTGACATTCATTCACCTTCGCAATCCTGTTGAACCAGGAAGCTACAATAATCCAAAGACACCAGAATTTGGTTTGGATCCAGGTATCAAGATTACAGTAAGTAACTCAAGCACAGCTAACAATGGCAATGGTGATTCAACCAATCTTGTATTTGGTTCCGGTCACAGAGCATCTGATGCTCCTGATTCATTGTTTGGTGAATATGCATATGATGGATTGAATGCTCCTACAGGATTCTATGCACGCTGGTATACACCTTGGGTTAAAGATGCAAATGGTTTCGAAGTAGCTCCTAATGGTCTTGGTGATATCCAAATGGATGCATTCAGTGGTCAGAACTACAGAAGAGATTCACGTTCTCGTGACATTCGTGATTTCACATCAGATACTACACTTGTATATCTCTGCCGCTTCAATGCAAATGGCGCAAACAATTATCCTGTTGTTATCAACTGGGATATTCGCGACTTCCCGGAAGGTGCGGACTTGTATCTCCGTGATACATTGAATGGTGGTATCTTCACTGTGAACATGCGAGAAGCTACTCCGGATGGAGATTATGGTCGCTCATTCACAATTCGTGATGCACGTATCAAGTCATTCTTGATTGAATATCGCTTGCCACAATCAGCATCTTATCCCGTTGTGAAGAAAGGCTGGAACTTCTTGTCATTGCCTTTGCGTCCATCCGATCCAAATTGGAAAGCAGTATTCCCGAACTCAATCACTGAGCCATATACATTTGCAAGTGGTTCTTATCAGCAAAAGCAAGTACTTCAACCAGGTGTTGGTTACTTTGTGAAGTTTGGTGATAATCTCGATCAAACACAAATTGGTTCAAGAGTACCTGAATTCAGCGAAAAAACAGAAAGAGTTTATCTCTTCAATGGTTGGAACACAGTTGGTTCACCTTCAACACGCGCAAATGTAAATGACATCTCCTATGAATTGTCAACAGGTGCAGTTGAAGCTCTTAAAGATCAAGTGTACGGTTATACAACAGATCGTGGTTACTATGCTACTTCTGAAGTAGTACCAGGAATGGGATACTGGGTCAAAGTTTATGGCGAAGGTTTCTATCGCGTAAAAGGATCCGGATTACCAAAAGTAGTTGCAAATCCAACAGGCGATCTGAATCTTGCTTCAATCACAGTCTCTGACATTGATGGAAGAAGCAATACACTTCGCGTTTCTGAAAATGGCACAGTCAATCCTTCACGTTTTGAATTGCCACCTGTCATCGCTCCAGACATGTTTGATGTACGCTTTAGCAATAATGCTTATGCAACAAACAGCAATGACATGACAATTCGTGTTCAGGGAGTAACATTCCCAATGACATTGACATCAGAAGGTTTGAATGGTACATATACAGCATTCGATGCTAGAACAGGTGCTGTTCTTGGATCAATCGGTGCAACTCAGAATTTGGTTGTAAACAATTCAACGATCATCAGACTTGCTAAGCAACAAGATGATAATACATCAGTTGATGTTTATCCAAATCCTGCTTCTTCATTGATCAATGTTCGTACAGCAGTTACAGGTACAGTACATGTTGCGCTTGTTGACATGTTCGGTTCAACTGTAAAGTCTGCAACATTCAATGGTAATACAATGGCTATCAATACAGATGAACTTGCTGCAGGTACATATACCATGACTGTAAATGTCAATGGTACAGTAACCACAAAGAGAATCATTGTAAATAGATAATCATCATCATTGTCGAAATCCTATAGGGTAACAGAGTCCGTCTCTGTTACCCTATATTTCTATCAGGAGGAAAAATCATGAAATCATTGATTTTATTACTCATCACATTTCCGGCAATGGTACAAGCGCAAGTGTTTAGTTTGACATATGAAGACAATACATCCAATGATAAACCAAGTGTGATCATCGGATTTGTGAAAGGTGCGACAGATGGAATTGATGCAGCACTAGGGGAAAAGGAAATTCCACCTCTGCACCCGATTACTGGTGCGCATGCCGTTGCGGTTCTGGACATGAACAAGGATGGTTCATTCTCGAGCCAAGTTGACATGTTTTCATATCGCGATATCAGAAATACAGAACCATTGCAAAAAGCAGATACCTTTTGGATTCAAGTATCTCCATGGAAAGCAGATAAGAAGTGGATGAAGTTTTCATGGGAATATCCATTGGGAACGGGAACAGACTCAGTGGTGTTAACCGATCGTGGTGGTGCATCACTCAGAATTAGGTGCGATGAGAAAAAAGCTCATACAATTTTGCCCAATTCATTTGGCGTTGGCCAAATCACCATCGAAGACTTCTATGTATTGGTTTATCGCTCTCAAGGCACATCCTCGATTCAAGAAGATATTATAGCTCAAGAGACCTTTTCGGATATCTATAATGCGAAAGGGGTGATGATAGCACAACATATGACTAATCATGAAGTGAATCAGATTCTGGATTCATCACCAAATGGTCTGTATTTTATTCGTACAGGTTCATCAATTCAATCAAGAATACAAAGTAGATAATGAAGGATACACTCAGCTCAGCACATCATCACAAAGCATTTCTGAGCTTCATGCAGGAACAATTTCCGGAAATATGGCCCACATATGTTGAATTACAAAAGGGGGCTTTAACCGGAAAACCACTCTCACAAGCATTGATAGATACGGCAATCGTCTTTGAATTATATATCAGTGCATTCATCTCCGATGATAAAGGGCTTTCTGCTATCAAGGAGGCACTTGTTGCTGAAAACATTGTGATTCAAGCAAAAGCAGACTTCACAAAAAAAGCACTAATCAGAAGAAGGGGAATCCTTCTTGGCGATGATGCAATAAACGATACTGAAGCAGTGTTTATATCCCTGCTTGATTCATTGAACATCAAATCTTCAGGTGATCGAGAGCTCGACTTTTCCAATATCGTCGTGAAACTATCTGAACAAGGTGATTCGGCAAAAGATATGCTCGATCAAGCTGAGTTATTGTATTTATCTTTGAGAGAAAACAATCTCATCACTGATTGGATAAGTGAGTTTGTAGGTAAGAAATTAGACTTTGATCATCTTGAACATGCTATTGTACATGAGAATGATGGGGTGGTGTCCTATGAGGCACATCATCATAGAAAGCGTGATGGCTTTGCCTTGACGGATCGTCGTGGTACTAGAAGAGAAATTACCAAACAAGTTGACTATTGCATGATATGTCATGAACGTGAAAAAGATTCATGTTCCAAAGGCATTCATGAAAAAGATGGAAGCATAAAGAAAAATCCACTTGGAGTTGAGACAAAGGGTTGTCCGCTTGATGAAAAGATTTCTGAAATGCATCTTCTCCGCAGAGAAGGTTATCCAATAGCCGCTTTGGCAATGGTGATGCTTGATAATCCCATGTGCGCAGGTACAGGACATCGAATTTGCAATGATTGCATGAAAGGTTGCATTTTTCAAAAACAAGAACCGGTCAATATTCCCAAAATTGAAACCTCGGTTTTGTCCGATATTCTTTCTCTTAATGATGGAATGGAATTATATGCCTTACTCATGCAGTGGAATCCATTGAATGTGAAAAGACCATATGCTCTTCCCTATAATGGAAATAAGGTATTGGTTATTGGTTTGGGTCCTGCAGGTTATACCTTGTCGCATTATTTATTGAATGAAGGTTTTGCAGTTGTTGCAGTAGAAGGATTAAAAATTGAGTCAGCACTCGATATCTATGGTTTGAAAAAAGATGATCCGCTGCCGTCCTTCAAAGCAACAATTGAAAAGGAATTGGATGATCGAATCATATCAGGATTCGGCGGTGTGAGCGAATATGGCATCACTTCACGATGGGATAAAAACTTCCTGACCGTTCTGCAATTGCTTCTTGAACGAAGAGAAAATTTCAAGATCCTTGATGGAGTTCGCTTTGGCGGTACTTTGACGATTGAAGATGCATGGAAACTTGGATTTACTCATATTGCCTTGGCAACAGGTGCAGGTAAACCAACATTGATTCGCATGAAAAACAATTTGAGTAGAGGACTTAGAAAAGCTTCGGATTTTCTCATGGCTTTGCAATTGACAGGCGCGGCAAGAATGGACTCGATGGCAAATCTACAAGTGTCATTACCGGCCATCGTTATCGGTGGCGGACTCACTGCCATCGATACCGCAACAGAAACACTTGCATATTATCCGATTCAGGTCGAGAAGTTCTACCTGCATGCTAAGACCATGTTGGAAGAATACCCATCTTACTTTACCGAAATGTATGATGAAGAAGAACGCATTACGGCGCAGTGTTTCTTCGAGCATGGAAACATCATTCATGAAGTACGAACAATGTCGAGCATGAAAGGAGAAGTACCCAATTTCCTTCCCTATCTCAAAGAATGGGGTGGCGTAACATTGATTTATCGTAAAAAGCTGAATCAATCGCCTGCTTATAAATTGAATCATGAAGAAGTCAATGAAGCATTAGAAGAAGGTATCACAATCATAGAAGAATTATCACCGATTGAATGCATTCTAGATTCTTATGGAGCAATAGAATCGGTGAAATTTGAGCATACCGGTGAAGAAAGAAAAGGAGAACTGCATATAATGTCTGCAAGAACAGTGTTTGTGGCGGCAGGTACATCTCCAAATACCACATATGAAAAAGAATATCCCCAAACATTCAAGTTAATGGACTCAGGATATTATCAGCCTTTTAATGCAATGAATTGAGTGCATCCTCAATTGCAATTTGGTAGATTTGTAATTCAATACTAGAAAAAATCATGGCAATCGAAACACATACAACAGGCATTTTGGAATTACCGGTTTTACCTACGGAATTACCGACCAATCGTCGCCCTGAATGGCTTAAGGTAAAAGCTCCGGGTGGCGAAACATATGCACAACTCAAAACCATGATGCGATCAAAGGCATTGCATACAGTATGTGAAGAAGCACGCTGTCCGAATATTGCGGAATGCTGGAATGCGGGCACTGCCACATTCATGATACTTGGTGACACATGTACTCGTTCATGCGGATTCTGCGCGGTAAAAACAGGTAGACCCATGGAAGTCGATATACATGAGCCATTGCATGTTGCCGAAGCAATTCAACACATGAATCTTAAGCATGCCGTCATTACATCTGTCAATCGCGATGAGAGACCTGATGGTGGTGCTGACATCTGGGCGGAAACCATACGTCGCTCAAGAGAAATGAATCCCGGTGTGAGTATCGAAGTGTTGATTCCCGATTTCAAAGGGAAGATGGAAAATTTGCAGAAAGTCATTGATGCAAGGCCTGATATTCTCAATCACAATACCGAAACAGTACCCAGACTATACCGCAAGGTACGTCCCCAAGGAAAATATCCTTGGACTTTGGCGGTTCTGAAAGAATGTAAATCACAAGGATTGCGTACAAAAACAGGCATCATGCTCGGTCTGGGCGAAACCATGGAAGAAATAATCACGGTGATGGATGACTTGCGCGGGGTAGAAGTTGATATTCTCACATTGGGACAATATTTACAACCCACAAAAAATCATTTACCGGTCGACCGCTTTGTCCATCCAAGTGAGTTCGATTCCCTGCGTGAAATTGGCTTAAGCAAAGGCTTCAAGATTGTGGAGTCGGGTCCGCTTGTGCGTAGTTCCTATCATGCTGAACGACATGTCTAATGCTTGAAGTCACGATTCTCGGAACCGGTACTTCAACGGGAGTGCCAAGCGTTGCATGTACATGCACCACATGCTTGTCCGAAGATCCAAGAGACAAACGATTAAGAACATCCTTATTGGTTCGATCAGAAACTACAACAATAGTTGTTGATACATCGGCGGATTTCAGGCAGCAAATGCTGACCCACTCGGTAATGAACATCGATGCAATTGTATACACCCATCATCATTATGATCATATCAGTGGTTTTGATGATACTAGACCTTATACATTCTTCAATGATGATCATCCATTACAATGTTTTGCTTTACAACAAACATTCGATAGCATACGGAAAACATTTCCCTATGCATTTGGAGATATCGAACAATTGGGTGGTGGCGTACCGGGAGCTTCATTCACCATCATTGATGATGAACCATTTGTCATCGGAGACATCGAAGTTCAGCCCATACCGTTGAAGCATGGCAATATTAGAGTGAATGGATATCGATTTGGAAAGATTGCATATTGCACAGACACCAATCATGTGCCGCTTGATTCGATCGCGAAATTGGAAGATCTGGACATATTGATTCTTGATGCTTTACGATATCATAAACATCCGACTCACTTCACGATTGAAGAAGCATGCGAAGTGGCATCAATGATCAATGCAAAGAAGACATACTTTACGCATATCGCTCATCAAGTGAAACATGAAGAATGCGAGAAAACATTACCCGATCATTGTTTTCTTGCTTATGATGGGTTGAAATTAACTTTGACATGATGCAGAAGACCCTCATCATATCGGCAAAGCCCAGAGGAATTCACAGCATAACGTCATTGGTTCATCATGAACTTGATGAAATGCTGCGAGATGTCAAGATTGGGATGCTTCATTTGTTTTTGTGCCATACTAGTGCAGCTATCACAATCAATGAAGATGCAGATCCAGATGTATCACTCGACATGATGGACATCCTTGACAGGATTGTTCCCATGCATCGTGATTTATACAGACATACAGCTGAGGGAGATGATGACATGACATCTCATGCTCTATCATCCATCATTGGTTGTGATGTACGAATTCCGATTCATAATGGAAAAATGGCATTGGGTACTTGGCAAGGGATTCATATGTGTGAATTTAGACATCATGCACCCAATAGGATGATTATCGCAACAGTATTTAACATCGAACGGTGAATTATATGAAAATAACATTGTCTTCAATAGCTCATGCTCGCAGTGGCGATAAAGGTGATGCCGCAAATTGTGGAGTGATTGCATTCAAAGAGGAGTGGTACCCCATCATTCGCGATGTATTGACCACCGAGAGAGTGAAGGAATATTTTACCGGCTTGACTTTGGGAAATGTTGAGCGATATGAATTACCGAATCTATGGGCGGTAAACTTTGTACTCAACAATACATTGGGTGGCGGAGGAACCGTTTCATTGAAACTAGATGCTCAAGGAAAAACAATTGCCTCCGCCATGTTGATGATGGAGATAGATATTCCGAAGGAATATGAATATCTGATTTAATCAAACAAACTCTTCACATCTCCAACATTGACAATCATGGTATTTCTTTTTGCATCCTGTGAGGGATCCGAAGATTTGTCAAGAATGAAATGTACACGCTTCATCTGCGCCGCTGCATCAGGAAATGATGCAAGAATTGCATCCATTCTTTGTTTTTGCAATTCTACATTCAACGAAACTCTCTCAGTGGGATTTAATAATTTCTGTTGAGGTGGTATGGCTGGCTTATTCTCTTTCTTTTTCTTCTTGCCTTGCTTTGGCGGAGCTATCGTTTCATAACGTGGTGGAGCCATATCGGGAAGCAAAGTAATATTCACATGAAGATTGCGATTTCCTTTAAGAATCGCTATTGTTTCTGCCATTACTTTGTCACCGAGCGTATTGACCTTTACACCACCAGCATCAAATCCTTCCACTGCAATTAATTCCATACCTTTGGCCAATTTGTCAACAGTGAAATCCATCGCAACCTCTTCATACTTCGAAGCAGGTGGTACGCTGATTGTCTTTGTAGATTTAAGAATGTCAAATCCATAGAAAAACATTGTATAGTCAGCGCCGGGTTTGATGGCAGAAGAATATTCACCCGTTTTTCCATTCGATTTTGCATCTGCCACTTTCATGCCTTGGGCATCAGTGATCTCATAACTCACACCCACAGGTTTACCCGTGACGCGATCTGTAATGATTCCTTTGAGCAATATCGTTGTTTCTTGTGCATTGACCATTGATAGGGTGAATATGGTCAGTACTGCAATCAGGATACGTTGCATTGATTCCTCGCATTATTTATTGAGAAAGGATTGTATTCCATGTTTGCAATCATCAGTCATGCGTGTGAACGCATTCATGGATGCTGCATAATTCAAACCGGCTTCCAATGACATTCCATGAAGATTTGCAAGCATGTCTTTTGTCAAAGCCATTGAAGAAGAACTATTCTTTAGTAATGTTTCTGCCAATGTCTGTACTGCATTATTCAATTCACCATCAGGCACACATTGCGTGATCAATCCGATGCGCTCGGCTTCGATGGCTGAAATGTTCTCGGCCGATAATAATAATCTTCTGGCTTTGGTATCGCCTATTTTTCTCAAGAGATATACCATGACAATGGCTGGTATGAAACCAATCTTTACCTCTGAATATCCAAAGATGGCTGATTCTCCGGCAATGATGAAATCACAAACAGTTGCCAAACCACATCCACCTGCTATTGCAGGACCATGCACTTTGGCAATAACGGGTTTCGGACATGTATATACGGCATGAAATGCGGTTTTAAGATGTAGTGAGTCCTGATGATTTTCCTGAATCGAAAATCCGGACATATGTTCCAGATATTCAAGGTCGGCTCCTGCGCAAAACGCTTTCCCTGCTCCTTCAAGAATAATGACGGAGATGTCTTTTCTGGCTCCAAGACTCGAAAAAGTAGCATGAATTTCCGAAAGTAAAGCCGGACTAAGTGCATTCCGCTTTTCAGGTCTGTTCAATCGTACGGTGGTTATACCACCTTGTTCTTCTATTTCAAGAAAATTCATTGGATGTCAATTCAAACGGTGAGTAAATCGTAGTTTTGCCTGACAATTCTTCGATACAAATATACCAAGAAACCAAGCAAACCATGGTACATTGCACAACACAAATATGACTGATTCATGAAACCAATTCCTGCTCCGAAAATCCCAAAAGATCTTAAACATCCTGCATTTGGGTCAAAAGAGATAAGAGACTTATTCTTCATTGACAAATCAATCACCTTTTTGAACAATGGCTCATTTGGTGCCACTCCCAAAGTGATTCTGGCATTCCAGAATGCCATTCGTGAAAGGATGGAACAACAACCAGTGAACTTCGTGGTAAAACAATTGCCTGTTCTTCTCAGGGATTCCCTCAATGCAATCGCTCCTTTTATCGGTGCCGATGCCAAAGACCTGGTATTTGTCGATAATGCCACAACAGGCATGAATGCAGTAATTCAATCCTTGATGCATTCTTGGAAAAAAGGTGATCAGATACTCACTACGAATCATGTCTATGGTGCTGTAAGAACCACATTGCAGCATGCCATGAGCATTTCCGGTGCTACATTGATTGAAGCACATATACCTTTCCCAATCAATGATGAACAAGAATGCATTGATGCGGTTATTCGAAAACTCAATAAGAAAACACGATTACTGGTCATAGATCATATCACTTCTCCCACAGGTATTATTTTTCCCATCAAAGAAATCATTGCTGAATGTAAAAAAAGGAAGATACCCGTACTTGTTGATGGAGCTCATGCCCCGGGTATGATTTCACTGAACCTAAATGAGCTGGGAGCCGATTGGTATACCGGTAATTGCCATAAATGGCTCTATGCACCAAAGGGTTGTGCAATACTTTGGACACATCCCAAACATCAACGCATGATACATCCAACTGTCATCTCTCATGGATATAAACAGGGATATGTCAATGAATTTGACTGGACGGGTACGAAAGATCACAGTGCTTATATCGCATCACCATTGGGATTAAAATTTCATGCTGCCATGGATTCTGAATATCTCATGATGGCATTTCATGCAAAAGTAATAGCAATGAGAAACATGATTGCGGAATCTTGGAAAACAAATGTTCCATCACCCGATTCCATGATAGGATCTCTTGCCTCCATTGAAGCACCGAAACATCTGCAATATGACGGAGATGATGATATTCTCTATGCAGAAGCTTTGCATGATATTCTGTGGAATGAATACAAGATTGAAATACCGGTGATTCCCTTCGCCGGAAAAATCTGGATTCGCATCTCGATTCAAGTCTTCAATAGATTGAAAGAGTATATGTATCTTGCAGAAGCGGTTCCCACAATCAAACGATCACATGTACTGAAAATGTTGAAAAGATTGAATTCTTGAAAGGATTACTTCTTCGTAAATTGCACTATCATCATTCGAGAATATCATGAAATATATCACAACCTTACTTGCAATACTGTTCACAACGTATTCACCATCACATTCACAACAATCATTATGGATGAGATATCCTGCGATTTCACCTGATGGCTCTGGCATTGCTTTTGCATTTCAGGGGGATATCTGGAAAGTATCAACCAAAGGTGGTAAGGCAGAGCGCCTTACATCCAATGATGCATATGATGTGGCCCCCGTATGGTCACCGGACGGAAATTCCATTGCATTTGCTTCTGATCGTCATGGAAACATGGATATTTTTCTCATGCCTGCAGCCGGAGGTACTCCAAGTCGATTGACATTCCATTCAACAAATGAAATGCCATCTACATTTTCACATGATGGTTCTTCAATCTATGTCTCAACGCATATTCAGGATTCACCCAAGAATAGTCAATTCCCCTCCGGCGGAATGGGAGAACTGTATGCAATTTCCGTGAAAGACGGATCCAGAACACAGATTCTCACCACATCTGCCGAAGAAATTGCAACTGATCCAAATGGCGCATTTCTCATCTATCAAGACAAAAGAGGTGGAGAAAATTATTGGAGGAAGCATCATACTTCTTCTATCGCAAGAGATATTTGGATGGTACAAATACAAACTAAAACCCATACACGACTCATTGAACATCCGGCAGAAGATCGTGAACCGGTCTTGTCAAGCGATGGTAAAACATGTTATATACTATCAGAAAGGTCAGGATCATTCAATGTATGGTCTTTCCCAATCAATAATCCGCAAGCAATCAAACAAATCACATCATTCACAAAACATCCAATCCGATTTCTTTCGATAGACAAACAAGGTCTATTGTGTTTCAATTATCATGGTGGCATCTATACGCTTGATACAAAAGATGCGAATGCCGTACCAAAGGAAGTACGTATTGACATTCTGAATGATTCACGGAGAAATGACATAGCATTCAAAGTGTTGAATCAGGGAGCCACGGAAATGGCTTTATCACCGAGTGGGAAAGAGATTGCATTCATTATTCGTGGTGAGATATATGTGACATCGGTCGATCATGAAGTTACAAAACGCATCACCAATACACCGGGACAAGAACGCTCTGTCAGTTTTTCACCCGATGGAAAATCTATACTGTATGCAGGTGAAAGAAATGGTTCGTGGAATGTCTATCAATCAAGCCTGACAAGGAAAGCAGAACCATTTTTCTATCGTTCAACTGTACTTGAAGAACAAGCCATCGTAGAAACAGCCAAAGATGAATTTCAGCCGCGATATTCACCCGATGGAAAAGAAGTTGCATACTTGGAGAATCGAGTAACGCTTAAAGTAAAGAACCTTACTTCGAATGCTATCCGACTCATTGTGGACAGTACATACAATTATTCCTATTCTGATGGAGATCAATGGTATGAATGGTCTCCCGATGGAAAATGGCTATTGGTGTCAATCATAGATAAAGATCGCTGGGTTGATGAAGTAGGCATCATAGATGCCCAAGGCAAAGGACCCATACAAAACATCACACAAAGTGGCTATAGCGATAATCAACCCAAATGGGCAAAGAATGGAAAACTGCTTATTTATTCCAGTGACAAAGCAGGATTCAGAAGTCATGGTTCATGGGGAGCCGAGTCGGATGTCTATGGAGCATTTCTCACACAAGAAGCATTTGAACGATTCAAACTCAGCAAAGATGAATTTGAATTATTGAAAATGCGTGAGAAAGACGAAGAATTGAGTTTTGATGAACAACGTAAAAAAGATTCATTGGAAAAGGAAAGAAAGAAAGGAAATGTAAGCATTCAGATATCCGACCCCATAACCATAGATTTTGATCGATTGGAGGAAAGGACCGTAAGATTCACGATACATTCTTCCAACTTGGCTGATTATGTATTGTCACCTGATGGTGAGCGTTTATACTATTTGTCTCGATTCGAAAAGGGATATGATATTTGGGTGCAGAAATTTCGTGACAAAGAAACAAAACTTCTTGCAAAACTGGGAGCGGGTTCCGGAGCTCTTGAGCAAAGTCCGGATGGAAGATATTTGTATGTGATATCAGATGGAAAAATCACAAGGGTCGATACAAGTAATGGAACACAAAAAGCAATTGCATTTAAAGCCGAAATGGAATTGAATGCACCCGCCGAAAGAGCATATATATTCGATCATGCCTGGAGGCAAGTAAGAGAAAAATTCTATGTGACAGATCTTCATGGTGTGGATTGGAATTTCTACAGAAAAGCATATGAACCATTCCTTTCTTCAATCGACAATAATTATGACTTTGCAGAAATGCTCAGCGAATTATTGGGCGAATTGAATGCATCGCATACCGGGAGCGGATATCGAGCGCAATATTCAGATGAGATACGAGATCAAACTGCTGTCTTGGGTGCATTCTGGGATGAATCATATGCAGGACCGGGAATCAAAATTCTCGAAATCATTGAAAAATCTCCGCTTGACCATCCCAAAAAGATATTTCAAGCGGGGATGATCATTGAAAAGATTGATGGTATATCTGTCACGCTTTCAAATCTGGACATCCTCTTGAATCGTAAATCCGATAAACAACTATTGATCTCAATACTTGATGTCAAGAAAAACAAACGATTTGATGAAGTGATAAAACCCATTTCATTTGGTGCACAAGAGGAATTACTCTATCGTAGATGGGTATTGAATTGTCGTTTAATGGTTGATTCATTGTCAAAAGGAAAAGTAGGATATGTTCATGTGCGCGGAATGAACAGTGAAAGTTTCCGTGATGCATATTCGGAAGTCCTCGGCAGACATGCGGATAAAGTTGGTATCATCATTGACACACGATTCAATGGCGGAGGGTGGTTGCATGATGACCTTGCAACATTGCTTTCAGGAAAGCAATATGTGAAACTCGTTCCGAGAGGACAATTGATTGGCTCCGAGCCGCAAAACAAATGGCAAAGATCATCGGTTGTCTTGATGAATGAAAGCAATTATTCCGATGCGCATTTCTTCCCATGGACTTATAAGCAATTGAATATTGGTCCGCTCATCGGCATGCCTGTTCCGGGAACTGCTACGGCAGTATGGTGGGAAACACAAATCGACCCAACATTGTATTTCGGTATTCCACAAGTAGGAACAATCGGGAATGATGGAAAATATCTTGAGAATAATCAGCTAGAACCGGATATCAAAGTGATGAATCTCCCCGAAGATTTTGCAAATGGTATTGATAAACAGATTCGTGCGGCAGTGGAAGCATTGCTGAAATAATATCGGCTGACTATACGATTGACTTCATCAATCAATTATGAGGATATTTGATTCTTCAATTCCTCAACAATGGATTTCCAATCCACAAGCGGAGTCATGGTATCCCGATGCATATGCGTTGCCAATCCCGGGATGGGTGAAAGAGCGAGGACTTTTCCGAAAAAATTGAATCTTCCATAGAGTTTTCTGCTGAGCAATCGATCATTTGCACCTTTAGCGCATCGAAGTAAAAAAGGCAAGCGTTGTTTGAGTGTTTTGCCTTGAATGAGGAAAGTGAATGTCGTATCCGTGATTTGTCTCCAATGACAATCATCACTATGAAGAATCAAAGAAAAGCGACGATATTTTCCGCTATATCTGTCAGGATAATCCGTTGGATGAATCACGAGTTCTTTATTCTTGAGATTGATGAAAGAACTCCATGTATATAATCGTTGTGCATGATCCATGAATGAAGAAGGATCTTTCAAAAAATTGTAGAGATAAGTCATCGCATGTGGGACATGCACATAGTCATCCTCGCAAAAATATACCCAGTCATCATCTCCATATCGTGCTCCCAATAAAAGCGATTGCCGTATAGATTCATCATTGCCAAAATCACCTTCTATCAATTCAATATTCTTTGAAAGAAAAAAAGAACGCAATCCGGGACTGAGTTTATCTCCAAGTACTTGAATGGTGTGAGGAATATGTTGCAGTGAATCCAATAGACTTTGAAAACTGATCTTAACCAAAGTAGTTTTGTCGAGGTCAAAGGGTCTGGGATTTGCATTGACTGCATTCACCACATCGCATGCGCGGAAAATGACATGTATCATCGGTTCTTTCATCACTTGAGAATATCCCATAAGCGTTGTTTCATGTTTTCAGGTGTATATTCTTGCAATCGTTCCCATGCTATGTCGCATACTGTTTGAGCAAATTGTTGATCTTCAATCACTCGGCGAGACAACTCAATTGCTTCATCAATGGCAAATGGAGAGCTAACCGTAAGACCGGGGAATAGTTTTGGAGCATGCCCTGTATTCACCGTGCTGATGGTTGGCACACCAAGAGCGGCTGCATCCAATACATAACGTCCCCAAGTATAACGATCATCCAGATTCAGCCAAAGACGAGCAGATCCTGCCAATGCATAATAAAGGTCAAGACGCATTTCATAGTGAATGTCAATTCCGGGATCATTCATGATTGATTGGACATAATCCTTATTGACCTCTCTTTGAAACATACTTCCGAATGTACGATAATTGCTAAATAGTTTTGACAGTTTCAATGAGAGTCTTCGTTCAAAACCACGAATGGGAAGATTCAACTGTTTGGCAACAGCATATTCATTTTGTCGCATACGCAGGAAGGGACATATCAATACGCATTCATCTCTTTTACTGAATGGTGTAGAAAAATTCCGAATTCCTTCTGCGGGATATGGAATTCCAAGTGTATGAACTGGTGCAGAGGTAAGAGACTGAATGAATGCTTCGGCATGAGCATTGATGCAATTGACGAATGTACTTGCATTAAAAATTTCTTTCAGGTGAGGAAGTGGTTTCAAATACCATTGCATATCCCCCTCGAGCAATGTCATCCAATGAACATACGCCGGTCTATTCTCCACCAAAGAACGAATCTTGACCAGTCTCTGTGGCTCTTTGATTGCATTTAAATTCAACATCACAAGATCGTATTCTGCAATCATGCTTGCAGTGAGTTCTTTCTCAGGTACATAAGTTCCATTCAATGCAAATACCCATGCTTCAACACCATTGACATAATGAGATTCATATGCTCTCTCATCAGCAGACCATCTCCCGGGATTGCCTCCTGCAACAAGTACTCTTGGAATTGATTGCATCACTTGATTCATTTCTTTAAAAGTATGATGGTTCATATTGATGATGAAACTTGTAAGATCATAACAATGAAGCCCACTCCGTTCATTCATACAAGTATAGATTTTCAATTTTCCATTCTTCTATTTCATTCATCATTATTCATTCAACATTTTTCATTCCATCGGTAGAATGATGATCGTCTATCTTTGAAAATATCATTCACAGAATTAAATGATTTGTTTCGTGTTGATTTCGGATCAATTTCAGCATAAATGATTTCTTCATTACCGAAAGATGCTTGAGCCAGTCGTTCACCGGCATAATCATAAATGGCTGATTCTCCTCTGAATAAAAGTGATTCATCACCCAAACTTTCTTCTCCAATACGATTTGCCACTGCCACATATACTTTGTTTTCAATGGCGCGCGCCGGAAACACTTTACCTGAGAGAGTTGTCACAAGATTCGATGGGCACACTATAAGATCCGCACCTTGCAAAGCCAGCGTTCTTGCAGCTTCGGGAAAACGCCAATCATAGCAAATCATGATGCCGATGGTACAATCCCTTTTCGAATCATGTACACAAAAGAATCCTGAATTCCCTTCTTCAAACACTTCATGTTCTTTATAAAACAAGTGAGTCTTTCTATAGACTTTTGAATCATGCTTATTCGGCATGAATATTCCCGCTGCATTGTACATGACATTTCCTTCCTTTTCAGGAAACCCTATAATGATATCTGCATCTTTCTGTGTTGACAGTTCTTGAAATGTCGATAATTCAGGGGACTCATTCCAAGTCAATGCATGAGGTGAGAGACTATTCTTATCAGTAAAAAAATATCCACTTGTGGCAAGTTCAGGGAAGACAATAAGATCTGCTTGGATGGATTCAATCATCTTGCAGATGGTGGTCACATTGCGTTGACTATCAGCATAAATTGGAAATGACTGAACGATGGCAATCTTCATGTATGTATCTCCATGAAAAGAAGAATGTGCACTATTGATTAGCAATGACTTCCGCAATGCGCAATGCCTCCATCGCCTCATGTGCGGTTACTGCGATTGGATCACCATGAGCAATTGAGCTAATGAATGCTGCATGTTCTTCGATAATGGCATTGATTGATGGTATGGTGGGTTGTTCAAACACAATGGCTTTGCTATGATTGCCTGCATCGATTTCGCCGAGCATCATTGCCGGGATGGCAGTATTGGATACTTCATCTTTTTCAGCAAGTCTATAGACATCCACGGAAGGTTTTGCGAAATCTATTGACATATATCCATTCTTTTGGAATACACGCATTTTGCGCATTGGCTGCGCCGATATACGTGATGCCGTGATATTTGCAACGCAGCCATTTTCAAAGGTAATGCGTGTATTTGCAATGTCTGCTGTTTCTGTCAGGACGGAAACTGAATTTGCATCAATATGCTTGACTGGAGATTTCACCATCCATAGAATGATGTCTATGTCATGAATCATCAAATCATGTATCACACTGACATCGGTTGCTCTGGGTTTGAATTGAGCCAAACGATGTGCTTCGATAAACAATGGCTCTATAGAATATGAGTGCAATGCCAATAATGCAGGATTGAAACGCTCTACATGACCCACCTGAACAATCACATTGTTATTTTCCGCAAGGTTTATCAACTCTACAGCTTCTCGATATGTTGAAGTGATTGGCTTTTCGATGAAACAATGTTTTCCTGCACGAATCGCACTCTGCGCAATTTCAAAATGAGCAATGGTTGATGCTGCTATGATGACTGCATCACTATGAGCAATTGCCGAATCAATCGTAGCATGAATCGGAACATGTAATTCTTCTGACACATATACTGCTCGATCTGCATTCGGATCACAAATGCTCACATCAATTTCATCTCTTTGCTTTAAAAGTTTTGCATGGATCATGCCTAGATGCCCAATGCCAATCACTGAAATCTTCATGCATCATCTCCATGTTTGATCATGCATGCACATAATGCCGCAACCCCTTCCTTGCGTCCTGCAAAACCAATCGATTCATTCGTTGTTGCCTTCACGGATACTCTTTGGATTTGTAAACCTGTCATTGATGCAATCTCAGCTCGCATTGCTTCTTTATACGGTTTGATTTTCGGAGCTTCCAAAATCAACGTGATGTCAATGTTCACCAGTACATATCCATTCTCGGCAAGCAAGTGAATGGCATGTTCAACAAACATTCTGCTTGGTGCATTTTTCCAGCGAGGATCTGTATCAGGGAAATGCTCTCCGATATCACCAAGCCCGGCTGCTCCAAGAAGAGCATCGCATAAAGCATGCAAAACAACATCTCCATCGCTATGAGCAATCGACCCCAAAGGAGAACCAATAGTCACACCTCCAAGTACAAGGGATTCACCCTCCGCCAAACGATGAACATCATATCCAATGCCAATCATATCGAATTCCTAATGTTAAAGTGCAATTTAAAAAAATGAAATCACAGCTTGTGCCGTCAAACCACACCTCAGCAATGACAAAATGACAAGCAGCATGACAAACTGACAAAGTAAATTGTAATATTGACTGCTTTTTTGACAAAATTACAGCGATTTATACTGAAAAACGCCAAAAAAATCAATTGGCACGTTATTCGTAGCAAGTATTTTCGACCTTGCGCAGGTTTATTCCCTTATGGGATTCACTCTCACATTTACAGTTTAATAGAAAGGACAAGATTATGACTATGCTCAGATTTGAACCATTCCGTGGATTGGATACGTTAACGCGTCGCATGCTCGACACAATGAATGACATCAACTGCGATATCAACTCTGATATTAGTGATTTTTCACCGAAGGTTGATATTGCACATGAAGAGAAAGCCATCACGCTACTTATCGAGATTCCCGGCGTTAGTAAAGAGGATGTGAAAATTTCCATTGATGAACATCGCGTATTGACATTCAGTGGTGAGAAAAAACAACATCAAACAATTGATACGCAAGCATTTCTTCGCACGGAGCGTCGCTTTGGTTCATTCACTCGTTCATTCAAACTGACTGATTTGATTGACATACAAGGAATTCAAGCGGAATTCAATAATGGTGTATTGTCTGTGACATTGCCAAAGATTGAACAAGAACAACCAAAAAGCATTGAGGTTAAGATTGCTTGATGAATTGATTCCAACCGGAATAACATATATTATTCATAGTATTTTTCAGAGGTAATGTAAGATGGGTAAAACTATCGGTATTGACTTAGGAACCACAAACTCCTGTGTGTCTGTAATGGAAAACGGACAACCCGTTGTGATTGCAAACAGCGAAGGAACTCGCACAACGCCATCCGTTGTGGGATTCACAAAAAGTGGTGAGCGTCTGGTTGGTCAACAAGCAAAAAGACAAGCGGTCACCAATCCAAGAAACACAGTCTATTCCGTGAAGCGATTCATGGGTCGTAGAATGGATGAAGTAGGTGAAGAAACCAAGCTTGTTCCATATACGGTAAAAGGTGGAGATAATAATACAGCGCAAGTTGACATTGACGGTCGCTTGTATTCTCCACCGGAAGTTTCCGCAATGATCTTGCAAAAGATGAAGCAAACGGCGGAAGATTATTTGGGACAAAAAGTTACTGATGCCGTCATCACCGTTCCTGCATATTTTAATGATGCACAAAGACAAGCAACAAAAGATGCCGGTGAAATTGCCGGGCTGAATGTGAAGCGTATCATCAATGAACCAACCGCTGCAGCACTTGCATTTGGTTTGGACAAAAAAGACCAAAACATCACCGTTGCTGTGTATGACTTGGGTGGTGGTACATTCGACATTTCGATTCTCGAATTGGGTGATGGTGTATTCCAAGTAAAATCAACAAATGGTGATACACATCTTGGCGGTGATAATTTCGACTTGCGCATTATCGATTTCCTTGCAGATGAATTCAAGAAACAAGAAAACATTGATTTGCGCAATGATCCAATGGCTTTGCAACGCTTGCGTGAAGCAGCCGAAAAAGCAAAGATCGAATTGTCACAAATGTTGCAAACAGAAATCAATTTGCCATTCATCACTGCAACAGCAGACGGTGCAAAGCACTTGAATCTTACGATCACACGTGCAAAATTTGAATCATTGTGTTCAGATTTATTTGATGCGACATTGCGTCCTTGCGAACAAGCAATCAAAGATGCGAAGATCACACCTTCACAAATCGATGAAGTGATTTTGGTTGGTGGTTCAACACGCATTCCCAAAATTCAAGAACTCGTAAAATCATTCTTTGGAAAAGATCCTTCCAAGGGAGTAAATCCGGATGAAGTTGTTGCAATCGGTGCAGCGATACAAGGTGGAGTGCTTGCGGGTGATGTGACAGATGTTCTGTTGCTCGACGTTACTCCGCTTACGCTCGGCATTGAAACAATGGGTGGTGTTTTGACTCCGATGATTCCTGCGAACACAACAATTCCAACCAAGAAATCAGAAACATATTCAACAGCAACTGATAGTCAGACTTCTGTTGAAATACACATTCTCCAAGGTGAGCGTCCAATGGCTCGTGACAATCGTTCGCTTGGTCGTTTCCATCTTGATGGAATTCCACCCGCACCACGCGGCGTTCCACAAATCGAAGTGATATTCGACATTGATGCAAATGGAATTCTTCATGTGTCTGCAAAAGACAAAGCAACAAACAAGGAACAGAATATTCGCATCACTTCATCAAGTGGTTTGGAAAAAGATGAAATCGAAAAGATGAAGCGCGAAGCACAAGAGCATGCAACTGAAGATAAAAAACGCAAGGAAGAAATTGAATTGCGCAATCAGGCAGACAATCTTGTGTATTCCACAGATAAGCAATTGGCGGAACTTGGAGACAAAATCCCCGCTGATGCAAAAACAAACATTGAATCCGCCAAAGAACGTCTTGCAGATGCAATCAAGAACAATACCGGCGATATTCGTCCAGCCATGGATGCCCTCAATCAATTGTGGAGTGAAACTTCCACAAAAATGTATGAGCAAGCAGATGCCGCAGGTTCTACAGCCGGTGCACAAGATGCTTCAGGTGATACAGGAAATGTAGAAGAAGCCGATTATACTATCGTCGATGACAAAAATGACGGTAAATAATCTTCAAAAACTCAAAGAAAGGTATCGGATTCAGTTCCGATACCTTTTTTTGTGCATATCTCACTCGATGCAGAATCAAAGAAAACCGTAGTTTTGTATACGGGTGCTTTCCCATTTATATGTAACGAAGACCATGAGTGAACAAGACATATCAATTCCCGATGCATTTCTTCCGGTATTGGAAGCATTGATTTTTGCATCAGAAGAACCAATGAGTGAGAAGACCATCAATGAATTGCTAGCGGAGTCTGAATTTCAGGAATATGCAAGACCGGATGCAATCAAGATTGCCATCGATCAAATCAATGATGATCTTGCTGCATGCGCAAGACCTTATTCCATTGTGAAGGTGGCAGGTGGCTATCATTTTGTGACTCGTTCACAATTCGGTGTCTATGTTCAAAAACTCCTCAAAGCAAAATCTCGTAAACGTCTCTCACAAGCGGCATTGGAAACATTGTCAATTGTGGCATATAAACAACCTGTCAGTAAGCCGGACATAGAGTCGATCCGCGGGGTGAATTCCGGAGAAATTATGAATTCTCTCTTGGACCGAGGATTGGTCACCATCATTGGTCGCGCAGAAACAGCCGGCAGACCTTTATTATATGGCACCACAGCAGAATTCCTTCGCATATTTGGTTTGGCTGCTTTGGATGATTTACCCAGAATGAAAGAAATCGACGAATTGATTGCAATGCAACCACAAAATCTCGCTGCAGAGCTTGGCTCAGCGGTCATAGAAGATGATATGCCCTCATTACCGGAGGCATCAGAAGATTCTTCAGAAGCACAAGAGCCTGTCGATGAAGAAATAATTATTGAAACCAAAGACATGAATCCCGAACAGTCCATTGATACAGAGGAGCAAATGTGATGGATCACATGCAACAACGCTTGATGTCGCTTGAGAAGAGTGTTCGTCGGATGAGAATCGCTCTCCTTTTATGCATTTCAATATTGGCCGGAGGTTTGATTCTTGGGATAGCAGAAACAGATAGACTGTTGCAGGTGGGCAAAAATTAAATATTATTCCTGTTCATGCCAATCATTTCCATCATCGATATAAGGGAAAAAGTATATGTATATTCTCATGTGGTACTGATCATTTCAGCGACGATTTTTCCGCTACTCATAACTCCTGGCAATCCAGCGCCGGGATGAGTCCCTGCTCCAACCACATAGAGATTTGAGATATCTTCCGAGAGATTATGAGGTCGGAACCATGCGGATTGCGTGAGAATTGGTTCTACGCCGAAAGCATTTCCAAGATGAGAATTGAGTGTGTCGCGGAAATAAGTGGGAGTGACATAATGCTCACTGGTGATATGCTTGGATAAATCAGGCATATAGCGCTCTTCAAGATATTTCACGATGCGATCACGATATTCAGGACCTTTCACGGACCAATCAGTTCCGGATGCAAGATGTGGAACAGGTGATAACACATACCAGCAATCATGACCTTCAGGAGCAAGCGATGGATCAGTCGCGGATGGACGATGCAAATACAATGAGAAATCATCTGCCAAATGCTTTTTCTTGAAAATATCCGTGACAAGTTCTTTATATCTCGGACCCATGATGATTTCATGATGTGCAAGATCTTCATATTTCTTCGTTGTCCCGAAATACATCACAAATAAACTCATGGAATAATTAAGATTCTTCATGCGATTATCCGTGTTTTTCTTGCGATATTTTGCGGGAATCATCTTCATGTACATATTCCCGACATCCGCATTGCTCACGACTATGTCTGCCTTGAGAATCTCTCCTGAAACAGTCTGCACACCAATTGCACGCTTCGTTGTATCATCAATCAAAATTTCTTTGATTTCAGTACCAAGCTGAATCTTTCCGCCTATGTCTTTAAAGACATTCACAAGACCTTGCACCAATGCACCCGTTCCGCCCATTGCGAACCAAACACCCCATCTTTGCTCGAGAATATGTATCAAAGCATAAATGGATGTAGTTTGAAAAGGATTTCCACCAACAAGCAAAGGATGAAAGCTGAACACCTGTCGCAATCTGTAATCTTTGATATATTGATTCACCATGCCGGCAACAGAGCGCTCGGAACGTAACATAATCAAATCAGGCAATACTTTCAACATAGAACCAATTGTGGTGAATGGTTTGTCGATCAAATCAAAACCGGCTTTGAAAATCTTTTCGGCGTCTTTAATGAATCGATGATACCCCTTCACATCTTCAGGATTCAAATCTTCAATCTGTCTCAGAATGGATTCTTTGTCTCCATTGTAACGGAAAATGGTTCCATCTTCGAATCGTACATTATAAAAAGGATCGATTTTGACGATGTTTACATATTCTTCGGTTTTCTTGCCTGCAACTTCAAACAATTCATGAATCAACCAAGGAGCAGTGATAATCGTCGGACCCGCATCAAACTTGTATCCGTCTCGCTCAAATACATAAGCTCTACCGCCCGGTTTGTCGAGTTTATCGACAATCGTTACTTGATGACCCTGTGCTTGCAGTCGTATCGCTGCGCTGAGACCGCCAAAACCACTTCCGATGACAATAATATTCATATTCTGTTAAGAGATTGAATGGGAGAATAAAGGATTCATCTTATAACATGAACAAAAGATGTTCAGGTTCCTGTAATTCAATATGAATTATGGCTCAAATCCTTGAAAGTACAGCATAATCTATTGGTAACGGAGTCGTCATTCCGTATTTTTGAACCATTGTACAGTACACTATGGCTTTCATGTCCGCAAATGGCCACAAAACAATCCTCATTTCCGGAGGAGCAGGGTTTATCGGAAGCTCATTTGTCATGCAAATGCTTGCTTCACAATCCAATCTTCGCATCATCAATGTTGATGCATTGACTTATGCCGGAAATCTTGAAAATCTGCAATCTGTGGAGCAGGATGACAGACATGTCTTTGTTCATGCCGAGATTCAAAATACTGAATTGATGCATAGTCTTTGTGAGCAATATGCAGTCGAGGGAATAATTAATATTGCAGCTGAATCACATGTGGATAGATCCATCCATGATGCTTCACCTTTCTTAGATACAAACATCGGCGGAACAGTTTCACTCTTGACCATTGCCAGAAATCTCAAACTCAAAAAATATGTACAAGTTTCCACTGATGAAGTATATGGTTCATTGGATCTGAATTCCAATGAATTATTCACTGAACAGACACCTATAGCACCAAATTCGCCGTATTCTGCATCAAAGGCATCCGCGGACATGTTTGTCCGAGCATTTCATCATACGCATGATGTACCTGCTGTGATCACGCGATGTTCAAATAATTATGGTCCGAGACAATTTCCGGAAAAACTGATTCCACTCATGATTCTCAATGCAATGGAAGCAAAAGCATTGCCTATCTATGGCGATGGACTCAATGTGCGAGATTGGATTCATGTGAATGATCATTGCGATGCAATTCATCGTGCTTATGAATATGGAATTCCCGGCGAAGTCTATAATATCGGATCAGAAAATGAATGTAACAATTTGCATATCGTGAAGTCCATTTTGTCCATACTCGGCAAATCCGAAGATCTTATTCAATTTGTCAAGGATCGTCCCGGGCATGACAGACGGTATGCAATCGATGCATCCAAAGCAAAAAAAGAATTGGGATGGAATCCCCGCATTCCATTTGAACAAGGTTTACAATCCACCATTGAGTGGTATCTTGAACATCCTGAATGGTGCGAACATATTGGGTCAGGACAATACCGAGACTATTATTCACAGCAATATCACAGAGAACGATAAATTATGGCTATCAAGAAAAAATCCGCCGGTACACAAACTGCAGATGCTTTGCTTGCATCCATACAGAATCATACCATCACTGTTGGTGTGATCGGACTCGGTTATGTGGGACTTCCAATCGCCGTTGAATATGCACATCTTGGCGTACGAACCATCGGCTTTGATATCGATGAACATAAAATTCGCACTTTGCAAAAAGGTGGAAATTATATCATGGACATTGATTCATCACTCGTTGCTTCCGTAATCAAAGGGAAAACTCTAGAAGCAACCACCGATTTCAAAAAACTCACCGAATGCGATGTGATATACATATGCGTTCCAACACCATTTACGCCGAACAAAGATCCTGATATTTCTTATATCATTCATTCGGCAGAAGCAGTTGCAGCAACTTTGCGGAAAGGTCAGCTTGTCATATTGAAGAGCACCACATTTCCCGGTACGACAACAAAATATGTACAACCGATTTTTGAGAAAAAAGGACTCAAACTTGGCAAAGATTATTTTCTTGCATTTTCTCCTGAACGAATCGACCCCGGGAATCAAACATGGAATACCGGCAATACTCCCATTGTTGCAGGCGGTGTCACAAACACCTGTACCACACTTGCATGTGAGGCACATGGCATCATCGTAAGTAAAGTGATCCCAGTTTCTTCTCCATCAGTTGCAGAGATGGAAAAATTGCTTGAGAATATTTTCCGCAGCGTCAATATCGCCCTTGTGAATGAACTCGCACAATTATGCGATCGCATTGGTGTGAATATTTGGGAAGTGGTGGAAGCAGCGGCAACCAAGCCATTTGGATTCATGCCATTTTTTCCGGGACCGGGAATTGGCGGACATTGCATTTTGATTGATCCATATTATCTCTCATGGATGGCACGCGAATATGATTTCGAAACGAATTTCATCACACTCGCCGCTGAAGTGAATGAATCGATGCCATTTTATGTGCGCAGCATGATTGAACGTGAAGTTGCAAAACAACCAATCACGCTCGCAAAAGCAAAGGTGCTCATGCTCGGAATGGCATTCAAAAAAGATGTCGATGACTTGCGTCATTCACCCACATTGAAAATAATGGAATTGCTCATGCAAGATGGTTTCAAGAATGTGACATATCATGATCCATTTATCCCTTCAGTGGATGTGCATGGAACAATGATGAAATCACAAGGCAATATTACTCCTGCAATGCTGAAAAAGTATGATATCGTTGTGATCACAACAGACCATACATGCTTTGATTATTCCATGATTGTCAAGAATGCAAAAGTGGTGATTGATACTCGCAATGCAACCAAGAACATTCGTGGATCCAAAAAGAATGTCGTGCTCTTGGGAAGCGGCACTTGAGTAAAACGTATCGCATAGTATCCGTAGTTGGCGCTAGACCCAATTTCATGAAGGTCGCTCCGATTCATCGAGCATTCGCTCGATATGCTCCCGAATTTGAACATCATATCGTTCACACGGGTCAGCATTATGATACCGCGATGAGCGATGCCTTTTTTCAAGATCTCGAAATGCCAAAGCCAACCGTTTTTCTCGGCATCGGCAGTGGATCGCATGCAGAGCAAACAGCAAAAGTGATGATTGCATTCGAGCAAACTTGTCTTGATCTCAAACCGGATCTCGTGATTGTCGTCGGAGATGTGAATTCCACGATCGCATGCGCATTGGTTGCTGTGAAACTCGGCATAAAAACCGTACATGTTGAAGCAGGTTTGAGAAGTTATGATCGCTCCATGCCGGAGGAGATCAATCGCATTGCCACGGATGCAATTTGTGATTATTGGTTTACGACTGAAGAATCAGGAAATACCATTCTGAAAGAATCGGGATTTCCAGAGAAGAACATATTTTTCGTTGGCAATACGATGATAGATTCATTGCATTTTGCCTTGCCAAAGGCCAATGAATCAACAATTCTTCAAGAACTTGACATTCAGCCAAAGCAATATGGTCTTGTTACCATGCATCGTCCATCCAATGTGGATGAACCCGAACAATTGAAATCCCTGCTTGAAATACTTGCTGAAATATCATCAGACAGAGCAATCGTTTTTCCGATGCATCCTCGCACGAGTTCAAACATTCGTGAATATGGTTTTGCCAACATCATCAGACAAGGTAAACAACTCATCATCACGCATCCCAAAGGATATATTGATTTTCTCGCACTCATGAAAGATGCGGATTTCGTACTTACAGATTCCGGTGGGATACAAGAAGAGACAACAGTTCTTGGTACTCCTTGCATCACTGCAAGAACAACCACCGAGAGACCCGTCACCGTGGAATTGGGAACCAATATTCTTATTCAGCCCAATCCACAAGCAATTTCCAAAGCATTGCATGATATAGTGCATTTGCCAAGAAAGCAAGGATCCATTCCACCATTGTGGGATGGAAAAGCAGCAGAACGTATAGCAGAAATACTTGTGACACAATGCATAAAGGCACAATGAATCATTCAATCACATTGATCAGATCAATATGCACGGCACTTTTCTGTGTGTGTACATTGATGATAGGCATATCGGTCGAAGCACAATTGATGGGTTCATCAAGTGATTTCGACATGACGAAGCTGATGCAGACATCAACACCGCCCGGTGCCGACTTTCTGAAAGCAGAATTATTGCCTTCAGACAATATCGTTGATGCAGATCATTATCGTATCGGACCCGGCGATGTATTGTCCATACAGACACTCTCTGGAAATGCTACAGAGCAATATGTATCAGTCTCTCCTGAAAATGCCGTACTCGTACCACGCATCGGTGAATTGTCACTCAAGAATGCCACACTCGCAAAAGCCAAAACATTGATCATCGATATGATGAAGCAACGCAATCCAAATGCAACAGTTACCGTGATGCTCAGAAAATGCAGATCTCTCTATGTGAGCATCCGCGGAAATGTACGCTATCCCGGTACCTATGCAATACCGGCTTCGATGCGTGTTTCAACCGTGATACGTCTTGCAAATCAACCACCAAAATCGCCATCACAACCGAATGGCGGAACAAACCAAGCCGCAATGGAAAGTGCAAAAGAGTTAACAGTGATCGAAGCTCATCGTTCAGCGATGCGCGGTGGAACATTAACAGGCAATGAAGAATTACCCTCTTTCGTTGCACGCAATATCACAGTGCTTCATACCGATGGTACTTCATCAAATGCCGATCTCGAAAAAGCACTTGCAATGTCAACCGCCACAGATGATCCAACCCTCCGCGAGGGTGATCAGATATTTGTACCATTTGATCAAGGTTTGACTTCAGCCATTGCAATTGCCGGTGCCGTGATCAGACCAATAAGTATTGCATTCAAAAAAGGAGATAGAGCATCGATGCTTCTTAAGCTTGCCTATGGCATTACTGATGATGCGGATCCATCGAATATTCAATTGAAACAAGGTGATGCACTCACCACTTTGTCAATGAATGATAATGGACAATTCAGTGATGATCCCGAACTGATGCCCGGTGCCGTGATTGTGGTACAAAAACAACAATATGCCGTGAAAGGCGCTACAACAGGTGTTGTGGAGATTACAGGATCAGTACAAAAACCTGGTGCATATACGATGGTGCAAGGTCAAACAAAGTTGAAAGACATCGTTGAACAAGCCGGTGGATTCACCGATAAAGCATATTTACCTTTGGCATATATCGTAAGAAAGGAACAACAAGCCCCGGCATCGAATGAGCCGCATTATCGTGCAATCATGGGAATGCAATACACGGATCTCACAGCGGAAGACACTACGCGATATCTGATGCATACCATGTTTCGTCAACCAACCGTGGCTTGTGACATACAAAAAGCATTCAATGGATCTGAAGATGATAATGTTCATCTTGAATCCGGTGACATCATCGTGATACCTGAAAATCCAAAGCGCGTCTATGTGTATGGACAAGTGAATAATCCCGGTTATGTTACATTCGAGCCCGGTAAAAACATGCAATGGTATATCGAAAGAGCAGGTGGTTATGCAAGCGGAGCCGAAAAAGATTTGACGCGCATCATCAAAGGTCGCTCACATGTATGGATCAAAGGCAATGAAAAAAACGTGGTGGTAGAATCCGGAGATGAAATTTACTGTCCGCCACCAACCTATCGTCCACCCGGATATGAATATCAATATTATACATTCCTCATCACTGCAATCGGTGGTTTGGTTGGCATTCTGAATGTGGTTTATTGGGCATTCCTTCGATAATGAAAGATTGCAAAGCACATAGCTCATATGTGAAGAAAAAGATCATGATATGTCTCATGATCTTTTTTGCCATGAATGGTATGGTGCAAGCACAAGTGGAACATCTTCCGATCATTCATCCTGTCTATCATTTTCTTGAGCATTGCGAAGCAAAAGGATTGCTACCGCACTATTCTCTTTCAGCACTGCCATTGCAAAGAGGCGAAGTACAAACTGCGTTGAGAATGATTCGTGTTTCCGAAACTGAATTAAGCGCATATGAAAGAGATGTCTTGTCTCATTTTGAACGAGAATTATTACCAGAAAAGCGAATCAATACAACATTATTCGAGAGTTCAATGCCGATGAATGATTCGCTGCAATTATTGTTTGATGGACTATTCACAGATCGTGAAAAAGCATTGTATTTACAAAAAGATTCACTTGTGACATTCTTTGCGAGCCCACTGCTTTCCTTGGAAAGCGCACAAAGGACGAATGATTCTTCCACATCGATGCTGACAGGTCAGGCGGGCTTACGCTTGCATGGTACATTGCGTGGGAATGTGGGTTTCTTCTTGCAAATGACAAATGGTGCATTGCTTTCCGGAGATCGTTCACTTGCATTGGATGATCCGCGACTAAGGCAGAATATAAAGTTTGCAGTATACAAAAGCGACTTTGATTTTACAGAATCACATATTCGTTATGACAATGATTGGTTTTATGCAAGCATTGGTCGTGAGTCCAGATCACTTGGGTCCGGATTCAATCATCATCAATTTCTTGGAAGAAATGCTCCTCCGCTTGATGCATTGATGATTGGTGCCAGAACCAAAACATTTGAATATCGATATACTCATGCATCGTTACTTTCATTACCTCAGGATCCTTCCGGACAAATTATTCTTCCGGGACAGATAAATTCCACGGGTTCCGACAAGTTCATGCCTGCAAAAACATTGGTGATGCATCGAGCGGCTTTCCGTCCATCATGGGGCGAAATCTCCGTTTGGGAAAGTGTCATATATCAAAACAGGACATTCGATTTGGCATATCTGAATCCACTGTCATTCTTGAAATCAGTTGAACATTCATTGCGAGATCGAGATAATAGCGCGATGGGATGCGATGTTACAATCAGACCAATGAAGAATCTGATTTTGAAAGGAGCATATCTTCTCGATGATTTGATTTTCTCCAAAATTGGAACGGACTATTGGTCAAATAAAAGTGCATTCTCATTTGGTACGATGTATGTATTCCCGGCAATGAATCTTTCCATTGAATATGCAAGGGTGCAACCATATACATATTCACATTTCAATGTGCAAAATTCCATGACGAGTGATGGCTCGCTCATCACCAGTTCTTTAAGACCAAATTCAGATGAGATATCATGCGGGGCATCCATATTTCACGGACATCGCTATCCGATTCGATTGCTGATTGCATATCAAAGACATGGAGCAAATGAAACTGCAAGCATCAATGGTAGAGATACCATACTCGTGAATCATGGTGCAAATGCTTTGCAAGCAAAACGTCCATTTGATTCTGAATCGGCTCCTTTTCTTGGTGGTATATTGGAAGAAGCATTTCGTGCACAAATCATGGGGGGTTATGAAATCGTGCGTGGACTACATGTACAAGGGCTCTATGCGCTTCGTTCACAAGCCGGAAATCTCACGCATTATTTGCAGGCTTCACTGCGATTTGAAGATTTTTGAGGCAAGCACATGTTTATACTTCTTGCTTGCACGCTACTCCTTCTCTTTCTGATGATCTACCCTTATGCAGTCTATCCTAAACTGTTGAAGTTATTAATGATCTTCAAGAAGCATGCCTTGCACTCACTTGACATCCCGAATATCAATGAAGATGCTTTGCCTTCAATTGCAGTACTCATAGCTGCATATAATGAGTCGGAATATATTGAAGATGCTATTCATACCATTTATGCTCAGCGCTATCCTCGCTGTGAGGTGCATGTTGGTAGTGATGGATCAACGGATGATACTGTGAAGATCGTTGAACGATTGCAACAACAATATCCCAATCTGCATATTCATGCGCTTGAACGTCGGGGTAAAAATGTCGTGAATGAATATCTCGTTTCGCATTCAAACTCAGATGTGATCGTGCATCTCGATGCAGATGTTAGACTGCAATCCGAAGCATTGTATTCAATGTGTTCACGATTCACCGATCCAAATATCGGTGCGGTTATCGGAACATCCATTGATGTACCGAAACATGATTCAGAGGATAATCATGCTGCTGAGCATTCAGTATATCGATCATTGGAATTTCAGACGCGCTCGATGGAATCCGCTTTGTCTTCCACCGTAACAAGTTTGGGTCATTTTTATGCAGTGAGAAGAATCTATCGCAGACCTTTGCCGAATGAACAAGTATGCGATGATTATATGCCGGTTCTGCATGTACTTTTGGAACATAAGAGAGTGCTTGCTGATCCACATGCTTGTGCATATGAGATTCGAACTTCGCCACCGGGCATGGAGTTCAAACAAGCAAAACGCTTTGCCGCTTGTGGCATGGCAACTGTTGGAGAAGCAGATGCATTGCTTTCTCCGAAATACGGACTCATAGCATTATTTCTTTGGTCACGAAAAATGTTGCGTTGGCTCATGCCAATATTCTATCTATTGGCGATTTGCACATCCTTTCTTGCATGGCATGAAGGATCAATCATTGGCATGATCATATTTCATTGTTTGTTTGGTGTGATTCTATTGTCGATCCCCGGATTTTTGGGACTGCGAATCATCATTATTCGTCAAGCATGTATTTTTGTACGCCTTCAGATGAGTTTGCTCGGTGCATGGATACATGTATTACGTAGCAATGCTTCATCCACTTGGGAGCGAGCCTGAACATACATGAAATCAGACAATACCATATCACAGTATAAACGCATTCGGGATTTTGCCGCAAAGTCAACGCCGGGAATTTTCCAGATTGGTGGAGACATCATCGCAATTGCATCAGCATTGCCGGTATTTCTCTTATTGGGATTCGTGACGGGTTTATACACAACAACATTGCCTTTGTCTGATGCAACAACAATGCAAACATTGATCCTAAGCGTGATGCCATTATTGGTATTGTATTGGATGATGTTGTTTTGGCTTTCAGGACTCTATCGCAATTGGTTTGTGCGTTCGCCATTCACTGAAATGTTCACCGTTATCAGGGCCGTTGCATTTGGAAGTATCTTGATTTTCCTGGCAATATTGTTCACGAGTGCGAATTTCCGTGGATTTCGCTTGAAGATTGTTCTCTATGCGGTCATTCTTGTTATCCTTGTCGTTCTCATAAGAGTTCTTGGTAGAATGTTGCAACGATTTCTTCGAAGAAAAGGAATCATCAAAGTTTCAACGATCTTTATGGGTGCGCCGGATGCAATGCTCGAAATGTACACCATCATGAATGAAAATCCATCATGGGGATATACCGTACAAGGCATAGTGTTCAGAGATAACAAAGACTTCGAGAGATGGAAGGCAATTGCACATGGAGATGCAGAAAATATTCCCATACTTGGTGATGTGAAGGATATCAAAGAAATCGTGATCAAGGAAAGGCCTGCAGACTTGGTGGTTATGATGGATGCATTGGATCATCGTTGGATGATCGACCTTGTGATGGAATGTCGTGTGCTTGGCATCGGAGTCAAAATCCAACCGGATCTCTATGAATTGTTCACCGGTCAGGCACGATTGCAAGCCATTCATGGTATGCCGCTTATTGACATCAATCCGGAGCTCATGAAAACTTGGGAGCGATTCATCAAAAGAGCCATCGACATAGCTTTGAGTGCATGCGTTTTGATTATAGGATTTCCATTTTTGCTCATCACGGCATTGCTTGTTCGGCTTGATTCAAAAGGACCCATGATTTTCAAACAACGAAGAGTTGGAAAGAATGGCAAAGTATTCACCATGTATAAATTCAGATCAATGGTGATGGATGCTGAAGCGGGCGGACAAAAATGGGCTGTTGTCAATGATCCGCGTGTCACGCGAATCGGGAGATTTTTACGTAAATCTCATCTTGATGAAATGCCGCAATTTTGGAATGTATTGAAAGGCGAGATGAGTTTGGTTGGTCCAAGACCCGAGATGCCTTTCTTTGTTGACAAGTTCAAAAAAGAATTACCTTATTATACAAGACGTTTGGTGATAAGACCCGGACTTACCGGCTGGAATCAAATACATTATCGAAATTATCAAGAGTCGATAGAAGAAATCACTCATCGCCTCAAACATGATTTTTACTATATTGAAAACATGTCACTACAACTCGACATCGAAATCATCATTCGCACAGTGATTCGTGTGTTTAAAGGGCATGGTCAGGCATAATGGAAACCTTCATGAAAGCGATCATCATCATACCCACATATAATGAACTAGATAATATCGACAATATCCTCACGGCTGTTTTGAATGCCGCTGATGTTCATGTGATGATAGTTGATGACAATTCTCCGGATGGCACGAGTGATCGCGTAGAAGAACGCATGAAAACAGATACTCGCATCCATTTATTGAAGCGTCCCGGAAAAATGGGTTTGGGTACTGCATATTGCGAAGGTTTTGCAAAAGCATTATCGATTGGATATGATGCAATTATGGAAATGGATGCTGACTTTTCGCATGATCCACAAGACATTCCAAGATTCTTGAAAGAAATAGAACAGAATGATTTGGTGATAGGCTCGCGATATTCCAATGGTGTGAATGTGGTGAACTGGCCACTGCGTCGATTGATATTGAGTTATGGTGCAAATCTGTATACGCGCATCATCACGGGGATGCCAGTAAAAGATGCGACCGGTGGATTCAAATGTTTTCGATCATCAATGCTCGCCAAGATAGACCTCAATAACATTCATTCGAATGGCTATGCATTTCAGATTGAGATGAACTATAGATTGTGGAAAGCAGGGGCACGCATCAAGGAGATTCCAATCATTTTTGTTGATCGAAGATCGGGTGTTTCCAAAATGAACAAAAGCATTGTCTATGAAGCAGTGTTTCTCGTATGGAAATTACAAGTGATGTGGCTATTCGGAAAAATCAAAACCAAGAATCAATAATTTGATTCATCTCTCCATCGAACGATTTTCCAATTGTCATTTGTAGTTGGTCTTTTCAATTGCAAATTCACTCTCCCTTGAACTCTCACTATATCTTGCGGATTGAATGTGATTGTGAGATTGAATCCTCTAGCGATGTCGAGACTTGTACTATCTCCCGTGGACACCACGATATCATTCCAAATCAAATCAAGATTTTGTGCGGCATTGAACAATCCGGATGTGGTGAACATTTCCTGATCTCTTCCCCAAGTACCGTCGACCCCGGTTTCATAATTTCGATAAATGAAGATGAATTGCTGATCGAGTAATCTTCCATATGCCAATGTATCTTTATACAGATATGCACTTCGAAAATTTTGAAATATTCCGTCCACCGTTTTTTGATCGGCGAACACATTTTCGCCGAGAGGCGTATCGGAAAGTTTGGGTGCAAAAGGGTTCGTGCATGAAGCAATCATCATTGCTGCAAGCATCATCAATAGAAAAGAATATGCGTATTTCCGATGGAACATGTCTATTGGATATGATGTTTATTCATGCGATTGCGATAAATTAGCAAGAAATAAACGAATCAGACTCATGGTTATCACTTCATGATTGAAGCCAAACATTCTCCTTTATGGCGCAGATTGCTCGGGTGGTATTTCACTCGATCATTAAGAAAAACATTTTATGCATGTCGCGTGAAGGGAGAATCGCATTTGAAGCCGTGGAAAACCGACAGAACACCTTCGGATCATCCAATTCCACTGATAGTGTATTGTTCTCATGGCGGTTGGTGGGATGCCGGTCTTGCCATTGCTTTGACGAATGCACATCTTGGTGTGGAGTCTTATGGAATGATGGAAGAAAAACAATTGAAGAAATATCGCTTCTTCGCGAAGATCGGAATGTTTTCTGTTCATCGCAGCAATCCTCGCTCGGCGGTGCAATCACTACATCATGCGGTGAATTTGCTTCGCAATACCAGTAAAGTATTGTGGATGTTCCCTCAGGGTGAATTGATTCATCAGGAAATGCGACCCATACATGCATATTCCGGTATTGGCAATCTAGTGGAGATGCTTGGAGAGGCATGGTGCGTTCCAGTGTCCATCCGCTATGATTTTCTCAAAGAGCAGCAACCGGAGGCCTGGGTTTCCATTGGTGAACCGGAATTGCTTTCAAGCGTGTCATTTTCCAAAAAACAAGATATCACAGAGCACATATCAAGGAGATTGACCGATTTGATGGATGAGGTTCGTGATGAAATCATGCATCATCGCGTGCAAGGGTATCGCACAGTCATAAAGGGAAAAACTTCTGTAGAGAAACGATGGGATGCCATCAGGGGCATGGAATAAAGCCAAAGTTCTCGCTTTTTTACTTGTCATTCACAATTTCAAAACCTATGTTTGTGTCATGCAATTCGTGAAATACATATCATTCATGATTCTGGCAACAATGAATATCATTGCCGCCGAAATCTCATTCGATCACATGACCGCCAAATCAGACGGAAAGGTCATTACGATTGAATGGCGTCCGAGCATCGAGAAGGGAGTACGCACCTATGAATTGGAACGTACTTCAACCGGAGACATATTCCGTTCAATTGCCAACATAGAACCAAAAGGTGCTCAAACCACATATCGTTTCATT
>Ga0194132_10000237_pt1 | contig 113773 bp, 93 predicted proteins | sample TA2KigOf80mmetaG_FD_148612 | JGI IMG/M metagenome (GOLD analysis project Ga0194132, IMG submission 148612) | Freshwater microbial communities from Lake Tanganyika, Tanzania - TA2015054 Kigoma Offshore 80m | ecosystem: Environmental > Aquatic > Freshwater > Lake | place: Tanzania: Lake... | reverse complement strand
AAAAACGCCGGCGGGCCGGTCAGGGGCGCGTAGCTCAGCTCCACGTCCACATCGAAGGTCTTTGTATCTTTCGGTGTTGGGAAGGTGAACGTCTCGACGCGCGTCTCCTCCGGCTTGAGCACCGTGTTACCGAGCACCTGCGCGGCCTCGAAATCGAACACCGTCTTCTGGCCTTTCGCATCCGCATAGGTTCGGCCATAGACGCGTTGTTCCGCGTAGACCGTTTTCAGGTTTTTGCCCTGGATCGAAAGATCCAGAACCACGCGGGCCCAGCCCGGATGCGTCGTTGGAAGATTGTGGGGCACCAGGCTCTGGACCGTCACCTTGACGGTGGTCTGATCGCCCTTGATCGTCGTGAGCACGTCCAGCTTTGCCGCTTCCTGCCGCAGCTTGCCGATCCGTCCCGGGAATGAATGGTTGGCAACCTTGCGCTTGCGCTCGCCGTTGGCCGACTCGCCCACCTGTTCGGGCATGTGACAGGTCTGGCATTCCTTGCCAGACTTGACCGCCTGGCTCGTTTCCCAGCCCCCCAGCAGATCGTTGGCCTTCCCGAGACTGGCGGCCGTCGGCACGGCAAGATGGCAGTTGAGACAGAGATCGGACTTCCGGAACAGCGGCAACTCCATAGATTGATGCGCGAGGTTTGGAACATAATCTTTATAAGGACCGAACATCGTCTTGCCGCCTGTTTCGTATTTGGGGCTCGGCTGCACATTGCTGCGGTCCACTTGCTTGATGAGATGGCACTGCGTACACCCCACGCCGTCAATAGCCGGATCACCAGATTGCACCTGCGCGATAAAGGCATCGCCCTGCTCTGGATATTCGTTGACGTGCGGCGCGTGGCAGCGCAGGCAAAGCAGCTTGTCTTTCGTGCCGGCGGACGAGACGTATTGATCCAACATCGCACGAAACGCTGGCGAATGGATCGAACGGGACAGTGGCGAGGCTTCCCACTCTTCGAAGCTGCGCTCATGGCAGCGCTTGCACTTGGCCGCAGCTGGAAAAACTTTTTCGAGTGGGCTTTTGGTCTGTGCGAACCCCTGAGGTTCATCCCTGAACCACAGCGCCACGGCACAAACGGCCAGGCCGGTCGCCAGCGTCCATCGCACCGCTTTCCACGACAAAATCACGTGCACCGCGCTCCTCTCACGAAACACTGAGAGCCGTTCTTCCGGAAGCGACCGGTCCGTTACAAGGCTTTTGTACGGAAGGTCAGCACTCGCGGCTGAGCATATTCCTGGAGCAGTTTCACAGCCTCGGTCCGCGTCTTCTCATCCGGCAGCGTGGCCAGATACTTGTCCTTGAGCGCAGGCGAGGGCTCGGGAATCAGCGCATAGGTCAGCGCCGCTTCGATAACAGCCGGAGTGCCCCCCTTGGTCGCCAATTCGAATGGCACCCGCCGTGTCGTCCCACCCTTGATGAAGGGGTCAGGGAACGGTCCCCGGGCGATCTGTTCAAACGGCAGGCCGAAGTGCTTCACCTCCGATGCCACCACATGCCCCTTGGCATCCTTGGCCGTGATTGTGACAAAGAACTGCTTCAGCACCGGATCACCGTCAGGGTAACTGTGCGGCAAACTGCCGACGCGGACCAGTACGGTCCCCTTCAATGACGCACCGAACTTTTCGGACTCAATGTCCACGCGCGGCATCCACTCGGCCTGAAGATTCCGGTTCTTGAGCATGGTGCCGGGAATCACCACGCCGCGGAACCAGTGTCGCCCGATTGCGCGCGTCATCGCCCCACGTTTGGAGGTCGAGCTACCGGTCGAGGGCTCCATGTGGCAGTCCTGACAGACGGTCCCCTGGAGAATTTCCCCCGGCAGGTCGTGCTGGGTGACATCCTTCACCTTGTCGAAGTGACAGGACGCGCAGTAGTTGGCACCCCGGTAGAGATCCGACTGCACGGCCTGATGGACGAGATTTTCTTCGGGATTGGCATAGGGCCCGTAGAACGTCCGACCCGGATGCAATTTGAAGGTTGGCGGCGGCGCGGCCGGATCCTTGGCCGTCTCGCTGATCAAATGACAGGAGGCGCAACCGATACCCTCGATCTGGATTTTGCCCGACAGGGCCTGAGTCGCAATCTTGTCCACATGCTGCGGGAAGATCGTGGTCGCAGGCACGTGGCAGGAGAGGCACTGGGTTTTTTGCTCCGGCGTGGGATTAGTCTGCAACCACACGCCCAGCACCGTACGGAAGACCGGCGACTCCAAGGACGTGCCGTGCGGCAAGGCCGCGTCCACGCGACCGAACGTTTTCAAATCCGGTGTCTGCTCGCGCACGCCCTTCCATTCTTCGTAGTGCCGATCATGACACTGCTTACAATCTTCCGAGCGAATGAAGACCTTCTCGATCTGGTCGACCCAATCAGGAACTTGGCCGTCGGCCTTCTGCGCCGAGGCATGGCCGGCGAGCAACGCAGCGCTGAGCGCAATCGCGGCCAGCACACCGATCTGAAGACGCCGCATCACAGACCATTGCCTCATACGATCAATCCCGCTTACAGCCGACAAAATGAAAATTCACGCCCCAGCCAACCGGATCACCGGGATCCGCAGGCTCATAGGTCCCGACCGTGAAGTTGCACTGTTTCGTAGCGCGCGCGAGTGCCCAGCCGAAATCCGCCAGTGTTTTTATTTCGACCTTATCAATTTCCTTGATCACCGATCGCACTTTGATGCCGGCGCCCTCCGCCATCGTGCCACCGATGACTTCCAGCACCGCCACGCCCTCCGCGCGCTGAAGCCCCAGTTCCTTTTGAATCTCCGCATCCACTTCATCCACCACGATGCCAAACTGCTCGCCAAGGCGGATGGCCTTCTCCTTGGTCATCACGGCCTGCTCGGTTTTGCCGTCCCCTTGGGGCGGTGGTTTTTGCTCCGCCGCTGCGACGCTCTCTCCTCCGGCCAGCCCTGCGAGCAGAACCAAGCACACCGTCCCCCATGGAAGGACGTTCCCGAGGACCAGCCTGCCTGGCCGCACGCCAACGCTCACAGATTCGTGCCCGGATCAATGGCCAGTTGAAACCACGGCGCCACGGCCTTTTGCCCGTTGCGTTCCTTGTTTTCCCCGTTCCAGATCGCGAAAGCCACCGCCTGCAGACGGCCCGGCTCCAACCGGGCCTCATTTTCCTGTCCGGCGCTCGCCATCGGGCGGCGGATGACCACACGCCAAACACCGTCCTTCCACGTCGCCTTGCCCTGTACACGGCCCTGGTCTTCCTTCGTCGTCAGCGTGCTGAACCCGCCGCCGATGAGATCCTCGACCGACGATTTCCGGCGCGGAATCACCTCAAACCGCCGTACCTCTCCACTCGCCCGACTGTCCGAGGTGCGCGCGGCGCGCCGATCAATGTCGCTCTGCCAGTCCGCCTTCCAGTGCCAGATATTGATATAGTGATCGAGCTGCCCCATGCAGAAAAAGGCCGGGGCGTCGCCCAGCGGGAGACCGATCGCGACACCGTCGCGGAAGGTGCCTGGCGTCAGACGGTCGTTTTTCGTATTGTCCTGCCATTCGAGCAGGAAGGCGATGTCGCTGCCGTTGTGGACGGATTTGAGCGTGAGCGCTCGCGCGCTGGGCTCGGGCCAGACCGGTCGCGTGATGACCTGCCCGCTGAGCGGTACGGTCATGAGAGGAATCTTGTCCCAGGCGGTGTCTTCGGGCGCGGAGGGAATCTCGCCGGCCACGAAGGACGAGCGGACGATCATGCCCTCAGAACTGACCATCGGGACACCAAACCATCCCAGAACGAAGGCTCCGACAAACAGACCGGCAAACAGCGGGAGATGTGACCGATGTAGTCCCCGGGGCATCCACTCCCCTCCTAGCTGGCTGCTGAAAGAATCCGCCGGCTGCGTTCTCGCATCACTCAAACCCTCAACGGACCGAAGCATATGCGTTGGTCCCTCGCTGGCTGCGGCCGGGCCGGATGGCCTGCATGAACAGCCTGCGTTCTGATTCAATGCCGGCGCGTCTACCAGATTCTGGCGCGCCGGATTTTATTCTCGCCCCGCTCGCACATATACAACAGTCCCTGCGAATCCAGCGCAAGCCCGACCGGGGAATTCACGACGGCTTCCACGGCCAGCAGACCGTCGCCGTGCTTGAGCTGACCGGCGGATTCCTTCGCGACGAACCGTGCGGCGCCACAGCCGCCCATGTTTTTGTCCTCGTAGCCGCTCTCGCCGTTGCCGACCACCGTGGTGATGGTGCCCGTTCTGGCGTCCACCTTTCGCACGCGGTGATTCATCGTGTCGGAGATATAGAGATTATCCTCGGCGTCCAGCACGACGGCTTCTGGCGCATGGAGCATGGCCTTGACGGCGGGCTTGTTATCGCCATCATAGCCGTAGCGGCAGATACCGGCGACGGTGGAGATGGTGCCCGTGGCCGTATCGATTTTTCGAACACGGTTACTGCCCTTGTCCACCACGTAGACATGGCCCTTGCTGTCCACGGCGATGCCGACGATGTCGTAGAGACGGGCGTCCGTGGCCGGCTTACCGTCATCCAGATAAAGCGAAAGATCGAGGCCGTCCGAGCAGACGGGCATGAGCCAGCCCTGGTCATCGCTGAAATCGATGCCGATGGCGTCACCCGACAGGACGACGAGGTTGCGTGCAACCAGTGGCTGCTCCCGGGCGTCATCCTCCGCCGTCCAGGTTCCGGCGATCGTCGTCACCTGCTTAGTCTTGGGATCGTAGCGGCGGACCCGGTGCGCCTGCGTGTCGGCAATGTACATGACATCATGGGCGTCGAAGGCGATGGCGGCCGGCCAGGTGAGATTCACCTCGAGCGCCGGACCGTCCCCGTTGAAGCCATGCTGCCCGGTGCCGACGACGGTCGTGATGACGCCCGTCTCGCGATCCACCCAACGGATGCGGTTGCTGCCGGAATCGCAGATGTAGAGGTTATTTTTCGAATCGAAGGCGACGTCGAGCGGGAGATACAGCCCCGCTTCGCCGCAGGGACCACTGTCGCCGCTGTAGCAGGTTTCGCCGATGCCGGCGAAGTTGTGCAGCGTGCCGGCGTTCAAATCCACGCGCCGTACGCGATCGGAGCCCGATTCAGCGAAGTAGAGAAACGTCCCGTTACGGTCCAGCGCGGCATGGTGCGGGAGCGGAATGCCGGCCTTCACGGCCAGCTTACCATCCCCGGTGCTGCGCGCCTTGCCGTTGCCGGCAAAGGTCTCGATGAAGCCTGTTCCGAGCTCGACCGGCGTGCCCATCAGATGCCTGTCAGGCCTTTGGCTGCTGCGGCGAAACCTGCTGCTCGACCGGCGCAGGCGTCTGCGGTGGAGCTGGTTGCGCCTGCGGTGTCGCCGTCAACTGCGCCTGAGCCTGCGCATCGGCCTCGATCGCCTCCGCCTCATGGACGGATTTCTTGAAGCCCTTGATCGCCTTGCCCAGCCCCTCACCCAACTGCGGGAGCTTCCCCGCGCCGAAGATGATCAGCACGATCACCAGGATTAATACCAGCTCTGTGATGCCGATGCTTCCAAACATGGCCCGTGTTCTCCTCGTGTTGACGGTTATGCTGTGCTGGAATCCTTCGACCGCTTCGCGAAGCGGTCTTTCAGTCGCTGCCGAGTCTGCTCGGCCTGCTCGAACATCTTACACTTGTCGTAGGCGCTGATGAGGTTGTAGTAGGCCAGCGGCTCGTCTTGGTTATGGTCCACCGCGTCCTCCAGCACCTTGATCGCAAGATCGGACTTCTTGTGGTTAAAGGCGATCTCCATGAGCTTGAAGCTGGCCTCCAGATGCTTGGGATCGAGCTCGAGCGTCCGGAGATAGCACTGCATCGCCATTTCCATCGTGTTCAGGTCCGAGACCTGCGGGTTGTCCAGCTCGACGTATACACCTGCCAGATTGTACCACGCGATAGGGTCCTCGGGGGTGACTTCGACCAGCCGTTCATAATACTTCTGCGCCTCGCGATAATTCCGCTTGTCGGACTGCACGCGACCCAGATTGAAAAGCGCCAGCACGTCGTCTGAATGTAGCTCCAGTGCGCGCTTGAACTGCTGCTCCGCCTCCTCCGCCATCCCCTTGGTCGCGTAGATGGTACCAAAGTTCGAGTAGTACATGGCGAGCGAGCGGTTCATCTCCGTTCGAAGCCCCTCGGCCATTTCGATGGACTTCTTGACCTCGGTCAGCGCGTCATCAAGGCGGCCCTTGCTGAAATAGAGCTCGCCCAGCCGACAGCGGGCTTGAAAATCCTCACCGTCTGTCGCCAGCAGCTTTTCCAGCTCGGCAATTTCCTCGTCCGGCGTCAGTTGCGGCTCCGCCTGGCCAGCGTCCGCCTGTTGCGTTGAAACCTGCTCGCTCATAATTCCCGCCTCTCCTTCTGTCGTTACGCCTGCCGACCGGCCAGCGACGGTTGCCCGCCTGCCAATGCAGCCGGTTCTCTCTGCGCGCCTGCCTGGACCGCATGGCGCCGGCGCTCCAGCGTCAGCAGCAACACGCCCAGCAGGACCATCAACGTCAAATGTGACAACTGCAATGCATAGCCCGCTAGAAACATCAAGCCAATTCCGATGCCCTCGTAACGGCCCTGCGTGTAGAGCCGGACGACCGTGTAGGACCAGGCCAGCAGCCCGGCCATGTACAGGGCAAACGGCAGATAGAAGGTGTAGCCCATCCCCATCTGGAAAATCCAACCGATCCCTTCGCCCGCCTTCCGGACATTCTCGGCCACGGCCGGATCGTACCAGCTCGCGATCGTGTCTACGAACAGGAGCAAGAGGAACGACGCGGTAGCCGTCACGGCAAAGGCGATCAGGCGGCGCCGCTGCCGCGGGTTCGTCGTGCGGAACGAGAACTCCCCGTAGGCCCAGAAGACCAGCAGGCTGGCCAGCACCATCAGGGCCTCGCCCGCCCGATTGAATTCATGCACCAGCGGCGGCTCCTCCGGCGACCCGGCGAGGCCATAGGACGTGGAGACAATCTGGTAATAGAGCCAGCCAGAGATGCCCAGCAGGTAGGTCACGATCATGATCCGCTGGCTCCACGGGCGCGGCACGGACAGATATTCGACCACCAGCACGATCAGAATGCTGAGAAAGAGGACGTTATACACCACCGCCCCCAGCATGGCGGGCGGGAAGAACAGATAGCCCACGGTCAGCAATAGAAGCAGCGAGGCGGCCGGCACCACGATCATGTCAAACCGGCTCTTGCCGATGGCACGCACCTTGTTCAGAAGCGCAACCGTCAGCACCAGAAAGACCAGCATGGAGACGACGTTGAGCAGCGTGAAGCCCATCGACGAGAGCACCTTGAATAGCACGCGCACAAAGTCGTACTTAGCGGCCAGCTTGCTCAGGTGCATGCCCAGCCGCGAGACGAGCCGGTAGAGTACCAGTTCGAAGAACGCCGCCCAGAGCAACACCTTGGCCGCCGTGTCGAATAGGAGTCCCTGCTCATCCGCTCTTGCAACCGTTCCGGCAGTCGTGTCGGTCATCGCGGTTTTCGTGAGTCGCGGTTCAGAAATGAGGCGGTCAGGAGCCGGCAGGAGCCGGCAGGGCGCTGCTCCGCTTTGGGTGGGCAATGTAGAGCAACCCGTCGGCCATGGAATAGTTGAACGGCAACTCGCAGACAACCTCGCTGATCTTGCCATACACGTGCTGGTAGACCCGCTCGGCCTGCTCCGGCGTCATGCCAGAGGACACTTCGTAAAAAAATCCGAGGCTTAAATCCTCCGCCGAGGGCCGCATGATGCGCTGGATGCCGTGTCCGCCCGGATCATTCATGATCGGCGCTTCCTTCTCCAGATCGAAGAGGCAGGGCTGGCAGGAAAACCCGTAGGACGAGTGCAGCCGCTGGTTCCCGACGATGAAGTTCACTGTCTCCATCGCCTCCTCCTCGGTCTCCGTGGGGAAGCCGACAATAATGTAGGCGTGGATCGCGATGCCTAGATCGAGGCAGTCCTCCGTGATGCGGCGAACGCTGGCCTGCGTGATCCCCTTTTTCATAAAATCCATGACTCGCTGATTGAACGTCTCCAGCCCGAAAACGATTTTCAGGCAACCGGCGTCGCGCATCTGCGTGAGCAGCTCGCGGGAGAGGTTTTTCTCGAACCGCATCTCGGCGGTCCACTGCAGATCGAGCTTCCGGTCCTGGATCTTCTGGCACAGCCGCTTAGTGGGCGAGAGGGCCAGACACTCGTCGGTGAAAAAGAAGAATGGCGTGTTGTATTTTTCCGAGAGCATCTGCAGCTCGTCCACCGTCCGGTCCGGGTCCTTCTGGCGGAAGTTCTGATGGTCGAGGGTCAGGGCACAGAAGGAGCAGTCCTTGTAATAGCACCCGCGCGAGAACTGCACAGGAAGGACCGTTTCGGGCGCCAGATATTTGTCGAGCGGAAAACCGTCGTAGTTAGGCGCCGGCAGCTCGTTGATGTTTTCCGAATAGAAGGGCTGATTGACGATGATCTTCCCGTTCTGCCGATAGATCAGGTTCGGCACTTTGCTGTAGTCTTTCTTGCCAGCCAATTGATTGACTAGCTCGAGCAAGGCCGTTTCGCCTTCAAACACGATGAAATCATCGGTCAGATCAAAGAGACTGTGGCAGCGACGCAGATTGTCCACCAGCCGCGTGAAGATGCTCCCGCCGATCGTCAGATGGATGTCCGGCCGCGCCTCCTTGATGAGACGGCAGAGCGTCAGGCCCGGAATGATTTGGGACGTGGCTGTGATGGAAACGCCAATCAAATCCGGCGAGCTGTCCACGATGGACGACAGAAACCGCTCGCGGAACAGAGACAAATAGGGGTTTTGTTCCTCGTCGCGGATGACTTTCATCAAATCTTTGGTAGAGTAGATGGAATAGCCGCTGACCTGATTGTCCACCACCGTGAGGCGGGTTGGAAAATAGAGCGTGGAGACCATCTCTAGCCACTTATCGATCAGGAACAGCGCATCCCGGTAGCGCTCAATATCGTAGAACTCCTCCCCGCGCAGGATCTCCTTAGCCACTTCCACCCGGTCGAACAGATAGGTAAACCGTTCCAACGACTCGACGGCCCGGGCATAGTGCTCCTGGCTGGACGGCCCGGTCTCGCCATGGCGGCTCCGCTCGAGCTGCCGCACCTTATCCTGCAATTTGGCGTGAATTTCGCGGCCGTAGGAATCGGTCAGGATTGTATCGAGAACTTCGATATTCAGGTCCCGCTGTTTGACGTTCTTGACGCCGCCCTGGTTCAGAAAGCCGGTCAGTGACGGCAGACTGAGATAGGGCTGCGAGGGATGCCAGCTGGGTGGAAAGATCAGCGAGACATTCACGCAAACACCTTCAACAAGAGGATAACTCGAACAGCTTGGACCGGCTGATTCCCGCAAACAAACTGTATAGTTATACCTTGTGGATGGTTGCAAAATCAACCAACGCACGAGAGTCTGAAGCAACCGGTCTGCAAGGGAAATTCAAGGGACACGGAGGGATCACCGAGCCGGAAAATACAGGGCCCCGGATCAGCTAGCTGACCCGGGGCCCTTGTGAAACCTGCGTAGAATCCTACGCTTCCCCTTTAGGGGACACGACTCACGGCAGTTTCAGCGTGAACCAGGTAGAAATGCCCTTCATCCCGTTCCGCTCGACGTTGCTGCCATCCCACACCGCAAACGCGATGGGAACAGAGGACCCCGCCTTGAACTGCACGTCGTTTGTATCGTTGGTGGTCAGCTCGCGCTTGACCACGATACGCCAGGTCGGACCGACGCAGCAGCCGCCCTTAACTGAACCATAGGGCTCCCACAGGCCGTTGCCGATGACGTCCTGATGCGACTGGGTGGTCAGTGTGCTGAACCCGTTTGCATTCAGGTCTTCCACGGAGCTCCGACGCATTGTCGGGTCCGCCATGATGTTTCCGGACCACATGGCCGTGTTGAAGGGCCCGAGGCTTCGGCCGATCCGGTCGGGGTAGGTCACGCCGCCCGCCGGCTCTTCAAAATAGTAGTCCCAAGCGATGGACGGATACTGATCGTCCACGTCCCACAGACCCGCACTGTCCTTCCCAATGTCCTTCTGCCACTCGGCATTCCACCGCCAGATATTGACAGTGCCGCCCGACTGGCCCATGCACTGGAACGGCGGCGCGCCTGACGTATTGACCGGGAACTGGATCGCCGCCTGATCGCGGAAGTCCTGCGGACCGATGGTGGTGTTGTTCAGGGTCTGGTCAGACCAGTCGAGACGGAAACCGACTTCCTTCCCGTTGCTGACTGCCTTCACGAACACCGATTTTACGGAGATGTTCGGGTGCATCGGCGTCGTGATCGTCTGCCCGCTGAGCGGAATGACCACGCCCGGCACACTTTCCCAGATGGGGTTTGCACCGTCCATCGGGATTGGCCCCTTGATCGCCTTTGCCGGAATGGTCACCGGCTGGCTGACCGCCAGGGGAACCTGCCCGATCGTCAGCATAATGCCAACGACAAGAGCAGAGAGAAGAATGCCAAACACCAAGCTTTTATTGCGTGTCTGCACCACTCCCATAAAAAAGTCCCTCCTCATAATTAAAAGACGTCGAACTATACCAATATCGCCAAAGCAGCACAACAACTATTTTCAGGCCGTTCCCGTCGGCCCATCCTCGTCCTTATCCCCCTTCTCTTTCTGGTCCATGAACGACTGGGCCCCCACTTCGTTGAGCAGGATGCTGAGCTCGTTACCCTGGTCCTGCGCCCCGCATTCGTAGGTCTGGCCTTCCGGTGCCTGGAAGGTGGCCGGCCGGTAGTCCGTTTCTGAATAGGGCTGTGGGGTCACGCTCTGATAGGCGGCATCGAATTCGATGTAGTCGGCTATAAACTCCGCGAGATGCCGGAAGAAGCCCCCATCGGCCTTCTTCACCAGCATGCGCGCGAAAAGCGGCACCCACCGACCGATGTGATCCTTCACAAACTTCTTCTGCGCGTCCACGACGATCTGCGTCTTCTCCGCGCCGTCGTGGCAGCGGGCGTAGGATTCCTTGTAGGCGAGAAAGTGCATGAACTCGAGCTCGACGCTCAGGTGATCCAGCCGCTCGTGAATGTCGCGCGAGAGTTCCAAGCCAAAGGCCTTGTAGAAACCGGCAATGTCGCCCATGGTATGGGCCTGACCGAAGACGTGATCGTTACCGAAGAGTGTTTCGTAGGGGGGGCAATCGAGGGTGATGACGTTGCTAAAAACCCGGCGGTGTTCGGCTTGCAGATCGGTGAGCTTCCAGTGCGTACATTCCGCCGCCACCCACTTTTCGACGGACTCCAGATGCTTGCGCAGCGCCGCCAGCTTCTGCTTGGCCTTTTCGCCGCCCTGCCCGGCCAGCGCGGCGCTCAGCCCCTCGAGCGCCGCCTCACCGTCTTCTACAAACTCGCCGCTCTGCAAATAGTCCAGAAATTCATCGTCTTCAGGATAGAGGAGGCTCCAGGAAATGAGGAGATAGAGTTTGCTGCGGCCCAGAGCGCGTTCAACAGCCGGGGAATCTTTAAGGGCCCTCGGGAGGGGTGCCGTGACAACAGGGTCAGACATTCCGCGTTCGCTCTCTTTTGTACTCATGCCTCACACCACAAGAGTGTGCACACGCAAAGTTCGAAATTATAATAGGCGACCGACTAAGTCAAGTCAAGTCGATTGTTGACTTATAAACAATTGAAATTAAAAGGATTTAATATGCATCGCGCTATGCTGTCCCTGCTGTCTGTTTCTAAAAATCAGGTGCGGGCGTACGCAACCGGGCCGGTGTCACCCGAATGGCGATCTTGTCGTTGACCGTCCTGCAGACCTGCTCGCAGATTCCACACCCCACGCAGCGGGTTTCAGCCACCTTGAGCTGCATGGAGTCGAAGCTCGTGGACAGAGCTTGGGTTGGACATTGCGACACGCAGGCATGGCACCCCTGCCCGGCCGTACAGAGCCGGTGCGACACCATCGCCAGCCCCATCCGCACATCAGCCACACGGTCCACGGGCAGCAGGGCTTCCGTCGCGCAGGCCTCGATGCAGGGGAAGTCGTCGCACAACCGGCAGGGCTGCTCATCGGCAAAGATCACGGGCGAGCCGTCGTGGCGATCGAACGTGATACTGTCGTGCGGGCAGGCCTTGGCGCAGTCGTCACAGCGAGTACAGCGCTCCAGAAACAATGCTTCCTCGACCGCGCCGGGCGGCCGCAGCCAGTCGTGCCGGGTTTTTGCAGTGGGTTTCTGTTCGGAGGGAGCGTCGCGATGCTTGACGAACTCCTGCGCTGTCTTCACGAACGACAGCGCGGAGTCCTTGAGGAAATTTCGCCGATTATATTTGGGGGCTGCCGCCATAATATCCCCGACGGCTGCTACATCACCCCGTCTGCTCGGAGTTTATAGACCTCGACACACCGATCGCACGCGCCGTATTCCACATCCCACCCAGGATGGTTCTCACGGATGAAATCCAACACGTGCTTTTCAATATTATTTTCCATATCTTCCACCCAAGTATAGGTAGGGAAGCGGCAGAGGGGGCACGGAAAGCCGGGCATGAGCATGACCTTGTTCTGCGTCTCCGGCACCTCCCCGCCTTCCACATCCACCGCGCGGTCCATCACGCGCAACGTATCCGTGGCCATCTCGACCAGCTCCGAATGCGTCAGCGACTCCGTCTGCCACAAACCTTCGAACACGGATTTCAACTGGGCTGGTGGAATCTTCCGATACCAGGAGCGGAACTCCTTGAACCGGTCCTCCTTGCTCAGCATGGATTCCTTTTGCATTCGCTGCAGACGGCTGTCGATGTGCAGGGACCAGAGCACGCGGTAGCGCTGGAGAACCAGCGTCTCTTCGCCGGGGTTCTGGCCCACCTTCGTATCCGGGTCGTAGCCAAAATGCGAACTCAGCAGGTCCGACACATGCATCAGCTCATGCCGGCAGTAGCGGGTCAGCGCCGGGTCGTAGAAGCGCCGCGGGATCAGCTTGATGCCCACGCCCTTCAGGCCCTTCTCCTCGAACTGCTTTGCCAAATCCTGCTCCACAGACCCCCACTTCCGCAGCACGTCCACACCTTCCTGGTCTTCCTTCAGCACGCCCTTGACCAGCACGATACCCACGCGCTTCTTCAATTCGGGGTATTCGTTGAAGGCATCGCGGATGATGTCTGAGAACCCCCATGTCCCGAAGAGGTACTGGTAGAGCTTCTTGAACTCGGCTTCCCGGTCATCTAGCGAGAACTTCTCGTAAATGGGGTCGGCGACCTCGTGGAACTCCTTGTAATAGGTCGGATCGCCCTCGCGCTCGGTCTTCTCGACAAAGGAGTCGATTACTTCCTGGAGCAGCGCTGGCTGAAATCGAATTTCCATGTGTCTGATGCCCGTTCTGCGTGTGGCCTATAGAGTTGACTTAGTTTCGCAGCTTCTTTTAAGATCCCGATGAAAAAATTATAAACCTCGGTTGCGGTCATTTGCAAATCGCGCGCACCGCCGACACGCAGACCCGTAGAAGTACCTGTACCAAACCATGAACACGCCACCGCCCGCATCGCCACATCCCGGCGCAGCCGCGCCGGCCCAGTCGGTGAACCTATTAGAACATTGGAGAACCGACGCGCGGGAGAGCAAGACCTTCCGCGGCCACTCGCACGGCATCTGGACGGTCGCCTACGCGCCCGACGGCAAAACCCTGGCCAGTGGTGGAGTCGATAGACTCCTGCGCATCTGGGACATCGAAACTGGCCGGCTCCTCCGCTCCCTGCGCGGACACACGCACGACATTCGCGCCGCCCTCTACACGCCGGACGGCCAGATGCTCGCCACCGGCAGCGAGGACCGGACCATCCGTCTCTGGAATCCCAACACCGGTGAGCCGCTCAAGCTCCTCTTCACCCGCTACGACCACAACGTCTGCAGCCTGTCACTCTCACCCGACGGCCTCATGCTCGCGCGCGGCAGCCATAATAAAGACATTAAAATCTGGGAAGTCACCACCGGCACAGAGCTCATGACCCTACTCGGCAAAGACACCTACGACCACCACTGGTCTGCCTGCGTGGCCTTCTCACCGGACGGCATCCACCTTGCCAGCGGCAACGACATCGGCAAGATTCGACTCTGGGAAGTGCTGCCCAGCGGCGAGGAAAAAATCATCCACAACGGCCACTGGCAGGACGCGGACGAAGACACCACCGACACGCGCGGCTACTTCGTTGAGGACGACGGCGGTTTCCAAAAGCCGATGGACTACTGGATCGGCGCCATGGCCTACACGCCGGACGGCAGCATGCTCTTCACCGGCAGCCGCGACACCACCATCAAGTGCTTCGCCGTGCCGCAGCTCACCGAAACCCGCACGCTCCGCGGCCACACCGGCTGGGTGCGCGCCTTCGCCATGTCGCCGGACGGGACCGTGCTCGTCAGTGCCAGCGATGATAAAACGATCAAGTTCTGGGACGTCGCCACGGGGAAAAACTTCCGCACCATCAAGGGCCACACCGACGCCGTGCGCGGACTAGCTTTCTCACCAGATGGCAAGCGCCTCGCCAGCGCCTCGTGGGACCGAACCGTCAAGCTTTGGGAAGGCGGAACGCCACCCCAGGACTAGCGCTCCTGCCTTCCTCGCCCGATAGCCTAGGAAAAGTAGTCAACGCTGGACGACAAAACCGTTTCGGGAGGCGCGGTGGAGTGACAGGGCCTGCCACCCCACCGGCCTTCCTATTCTTCCCCCTCTTCGGTCTCGCCCCCGCCCCGATTCGACGGGATGCCGTAGCGCTTGCACTTTTCCCAGACAGCTTTTCGGGATAACCCCAAAATCTTCGCGGCAATCGTCCGACTGCCTTCGGTGCGCTCGAGCACGGAGAGGATGTAGTCCTTTTCGAATTGCTCGCGCGCAGCGGCGAGCGAGTCCATGGGCGCGTTGCCAGCAGCCGGGGTCACGCGCCGCTTGCCCGTGAGGCCTTCGCTGCAGAACCCGCAGCCATCCTGCGGCTGGCCGCCCGTGTAGGGGCAGGACGGAAAGCCGCAGAGATCCCAAGCCTGCACGTGGTCGTGGGGCTTACTCAGGGCCACGGCCCGTTCGACCATGTTTTCCAGCTCGCGCACGTTGCCAGGGAAGGAATAGCGCCACAGGAGCTCCCGACTGCCCTGCGAAAATCCCTTAGTCTCCTTGTTGATGCGGGCGGCTCGGCTGTCCAGCACATGCTCGGCGATCATGAGCACGTCCTCGCGCCGCGCCCGTAGTGGCGGCAACTGGATGTGCACCACGTTGAGCCGGTAAAACAGATCCTCACGGAACCGCCCCGCCTGGACTTCCTTTTTGAGATCTTTTTGCGTGGCGCAGACCAGCCGGACGTCCGACTCGATCGTCTCGTTACCGCCGACACGCTCAAACTGCTTTTCTTGCAGCACCCGCAGGAGCTTGACTTGCACAGCCGGTGAGATTTCGCCGATTTCGTCCAGAAATAACGTGCCCTTGTGCGCCAGCTCGAACCGCCCGCGCCGCTGCTTGAGCGCACCGGTGAAGGCCCCCTTCTCGTGCCCGAACAGCTCGGCCTCGAGCAGGGTCTCGGGTAGCGCGGCGCAACTGACCTTGATGAGCGCCTGATCGCGGCGCGGGCTGCTGCGGTGAAGGGCGTTGGCGACCAGCTCCTTGCCGGTGCCGCTTTCCCCGGCAATGAGCACCGTAGAATCCGTGAGGGCCACGAGCTTGACCTTGTCCAGGACCACCTTCATACGGTCGTTCTTACCGAGAATGCCTTCGAAATTGAACTTGCCTTCCAGTTGCTCTCGCAACTGAACATTTTCCTCACTCAACGCCAACACCTTGCCAATGCGCTCGATGAGCAGGAGCAGCTCATCCATCGAAAAGGGCTTAGTGATGTAATCGTAGGCACCGGCTTTCATCGCGCCCACGGCCGTCTCGACCGAGCCATGCGCAGTGATCATGATGACTTCCGTCCTCGGCGAGCGCTGTTTGGCTGCCTGCAGCACCGAAAGACCGTCGATACCGGGCAGGCGCAGGTCAGTCACGACAATATCGAACTTGCCCAGTTCAAGTAGTTTCAGCCCTTCCGAGCCAGTGGCCGCCGACTTCACCTCGCAACCTATGGCGTGCAGCGCGTCCTCCATAGAGAGGCGCATCAGCGGTTCATCATCCACGATCAAAATCACCGGCGCTTTCATGAGGCCCCCCCGACTGTGGCCCGCTCATGGGACATCGGCAGACAGACCGTGAACACCGAGCCCTTTCCCGCCTCACTGTCCACCAGAATCCGCCCACCATGCCGCTCAACAATGCCGAGGCTGACCGAGAGACCCAGCCCCGTTCCCTCGCCCGTGCCCTTCGTCGTAAAGAACGGGTCAAAAATGTGGGGCAGCACGTGGGCGGGGATACCGCAGCCGGTATCCTCGACGACCACTTCGCATGTGTCGCCCTGCGCGCGCGTACGAATCATGATCGTCCCGCCGGCCTTGAGTGCATGCACCGCATTGAGGAGCAGATTCATCAGCACCTGCTCGATCATGTGGCGGTCCACCATGAGCGGCGGCAGATCCCGCTGGAACTGCTTGTCGAGGTGGATCTTCTTTTCCGTCAGCGCGTGCTCGGTCAGGACCAGCACCCGGTCTACGACTTCGTTGAGGTGGGTGAGCGAAAACTCCGGAGCGTGCTGCTGCGAAAAATCTAGCAACTGCCGGACAATCTTCTGCACGCGGCGGAGCCCGTCCTCGATGGAGACCAGATATTGCTGCCGCCGCGCCTCTGAGAGGGTGCCCTTCTGGAAATTGTAGAGGCAGTTGAGAATGCCGCCGAGCGGGTTGTTAATCTCGTGCGCGACGCCGGCCGCCAGCTTGCCGACCGAGGCCAGCTTCTCGGAGCTGCGGATTTGCTGTTCAAGCTTTTTCGTCTCGGTGATGTCACGCGCAATGCCTAGCACGCCGTCGATGCCCCCCTGCGCGTCATACAGGGGCGACACGCTGACCGTAACCGTGCGCGTGGTGCCGTTCTTAGCAAGCACCTCCACCTCGTAGACCTGCTTGGCGCCGATGTCCAGCGTGCTCTTGAGCCGCTTGCCGCGGTGCCGCTTGGTCAGCAGCGAGAGATAGGGTCGTCCGATCAGATCCTCTTTGCGATAACCCCAGCCCGACACCCTGTTGTTGACGTAGGTGAAGCACTGTTCCGTGTCGAGCGTGTAGATGACGTCGTTAGCGTTTTCAAGGAGGTTTTCGAGATAGCGCTTGGTCGCGTCGATCTCCTTCGACCGCTGCTCGATCTGATCGAACGACTGTTTTAAATTGCCAGCCATGCCGTTGAAGGCCGCGGCCAGTTGCTCCAACTCGTCGCCGGTTTTGAGAGATAGCTGATGAGCGAGGTTGCCGCTGCCGATACGCGCCACGCCTTCGTGCAGTACAGCGATTGGTCTGGCGATGCGGCGCGCCACCCAGGCGCCCGTCGTCACTAACACGGCGAAGACCAGCGCGCCGTAGGCCAGCACTTTCACGAGCAATTGGTTGAGCACCGTATAGGTTTCTTCGGGATTCTGGCGCACGAAGGTCATCCAGTGCTTCCCGCCCAGACTGTCCGGCGCCAGCCGGTTGCCCAGCCGCACCGGCGCATAGCCGACGAGGGAATCGCGCCCGCCGTGCGAGTCGTTTCCGGCGATGGCCCATCCAGCCTGCATCGGCTGCAATAGGCTGGCCAGAGCCGGCGTGATGGAATGTTCTTCCAGCGCCAGGATGGGACAGAGTAGCGGCACGCCGTCCGAGTTCATCAGCATGGCATGGCCGGTTTCGCCGATGGTCACCTCCGAGATGATCCGAAACAGCGCCTCCCGCTTTAGCAGCACGCCGATCACGCCGATCGCGCTGCGTTGGTCGTCGTCCAGAATGGGTACGGAGACCGTGAGCACGTGCGTGCCGTAGGACGGTTCGAAGGCCGGCTCGCTGACAAACACCATGCCCTTACCTCCGGTGAACGCTGCCTGCCACCAGAGGCTCTTGCCGTGAAAATATTCGGCCTGAGGAATCGAGCTAATGACCAGCGCCCCTTGAGCATCGGTCACAAGAATGCCGACGTAGTCGGCCTTCCGGATGTCATGCCAGCGGATGAGATAGTTGGTGACGATCCGGTTGATGAAGAGTGGGAATTCGCTGCTCGTCCTGCGCTGCCGCCATTGCTTTTGAAAATCCTGGATGATGGATTCAATACGGCTCGCGTCCTTGCCAACGTAGCTCTTGTTGGCCTCCCTCACGGCCGTGCGGAGGAACGGTGTCGTCGCAAGCTGCTCGGCCTCGTTGATGCTGCGGGTGACCTGCATTTCGACACGGCTGGCCGCCTCAACCGCCCGTTCGCGGAAACTGGTACCGATTGTTTCGTGCAGCGCCCGGCGGTCGGTCAGGTACGTCAAGATGAGCGAAAACGTGAGGGGAAGCAGACCGACCAGCACGATGGCCGCGATGATCTTACGATGGAGGCTATGGGACTGGCCCCAGAGTTTCATTCAGGTAACGGGCAATTAATTTTCTAAGTACGCATTTTTGCTTGCCTTTCTCTTAATGTCAAGCAAAGGTAACATTGCTGCATAAGATCAATGACTTAACGTTTTCCGCTTCTGCCAACGGAACTATCAGTATCACCAGGACTTTCTGCTGGATCTGAAGGCAGTTCGACCACCGCTGGACGGGATACGCCGTAGGCGATCCTCCACCAAGGTGCTCATGCGAATCGTAGGCGGGAAGCGCTGTGAGGTCAACCCGAAGGCCGTTCAGCCCCGCTTGAGGAGCTTCCCAGCCCCGCCCGGCCAGATCACGAGGATCGGGCTCGCGACAAAAATTGAGGAATAGGTCCCCACGATCACGCCCAACAACAACGCCAGCGAGAAATCGTGGAGCACTTCGCCGCCCGCGAGCGTCAGCGGGATCAGCACAAGCACGACGGTGAGGCTGGTGACGATCGTGCGGCTCAACACCTGATTGATGCCGTTGTTGATGACCGTCTCCAGATGGTCCCGGCGGCGGACGCGCAGGTTTTCGCGGATGCGGTCGAAGACGACGACGGTATCCGTCAGCGAATAGCCGGCCAGCGTCAGGAGCGCAGTCACGACCAGCAGCGTAACTTCCTTGTCCAGGACGTAGAAAATGCCCAGCACGGCCAGCACGTCGTGGAAGGTCGAGATGGCCGCCGCCACACCAAAGCGAAACTCGAACCGGGCAGCGATGTAGAGGATGATGCCGGCGAAGGAGATGAGGATGGCGATGAGCGCGTCCTCCTGCAGTTTACGCCCGATCGTCGGTCCGATTTCGGTAGAAGCCTCGATCTTGAACTTATTGTCTGGGAATTCTTTCGAGAAGGCCACCACAACCCGGTCGGCCACCTTTTCCTCGATGGTCGTCGTTGTTTTCACGCGCACCAGCAGCTTGCTCTCCGAGACAAATTCCTGAATTTCCGCACCGGCCAGATTGTTCCGGTCCAAGGCCGCCCGCGCGGCGTCGATCCGGACGGGCTGCTCGAACTTCAGCTGCACCGCCGTGCCGCCGGCGAAGTCGATGCCGAGATTGGCCACCCCCCGAGCGATCTGCACGAGGGCGATGCTCCCCAGCAAAATCAGCACGCCCGAAAAGGCGAACGCAAGAGTGCGCTTCCCCATGAAGTCAATGTTCGTTTTTCCGAGAATTTCAAACATGCCTACCCCCACTGCAGACCCGTTAAATGCTCAAGTGTTCGGCCTGGCGACGCCGGCTCATCACATCGAAGATCACTTTGGTGCCCACCAGCGCCGTAAACAGGTTGATGGCAATGCCCAGACACAGGGTCACGGCGAAGCCCTTGATCGGGCCGGTTCCGAACAGAAACAGCGCCAGGCCAGTGATCAACGTCGTCACGTGCGAGTCGATGATCGTGAGCAGCGCCTTGTCATAGCCTCCGTCGACGGCCAGCCGGACTGGCTTGCCGGATCGCAATTCCTCACGGATGCGCTCGAAGATCAACACGTTGGAGTCCACGCCCATGCCGATCGTAAGAATGATGCCCGCAATGCCCGGCAGGGTGAGCGTGGCATTGAGCGCCGCCAGTGCGCCGATCAAACAGGTCAAGTTCAGCAGCAGCGCGAAGTCTGCGATCGCGCCGGCCAGTCGGTAGTAGACCGCCATAAAGAGAACGACGAGTGCCCCCGCGAAAAGTGTGGACTGGATGCCCTTTTCAATGGAGTCCCGGCCCAACGACGGACCGACCGTGAGATCCTGGATGATCTTGAGCGGCGCCGGCAGCGCACCCGCGCGCAAGACGATGGCCAAATCGTTCGCCTCCTGCGTGTTGAACGTGCCGGTGATCTGCGCCCGCCCGCCAGCGATGCGCTCCTGAATCACCGGCGCCGAGTAAATCGTGCTGTCGAGCACGATCGCCATGCGCTTTTTGACATGATCCTCTGTGATGCGCTCGAACTCGCGGGCACCCTTAGCATCGAAGCTCACGGCCACATAGGGTTCGTTGAACTGGCCGATGGCCACGCGGGCATCACTGAGCACGTCGCCCGTCAGCATGACGCGCTTTTTTACAACATAGGGAATTCTAAACTCTCGGCGGCTGTCCTTCTCGATCCCCTTTTCGAACAGGATCTCGTCCCCTTCCGGCAATTTGGCCCTGAACTGCTTGAGGATCTCCTCCTCTTGGCCCTTCGGCACCCGCTGCGGCAGCTCAGAGGCCAGCGGGCTGGCCTCGTCCAGCATCTTGAATTCCAGCAGCGCCGTTTCTTTAATCAAGTCCTTGGCCCGCTTGGGCTCCTTGATGCCGGGCAACTGGACGACGATCTGCCGGAGGCCCTGGCGCTGAATCAGCGGCTCAGCCACGCCGAACTGGTCGATGCGGTTGCGGATCGTCTCGAGCGCCTGGTTGATAGCGGAATCCTTGATACGCTTGATCTCGCTCTCGGACAGTTCGTAGACCAGCGTGTTGGCCGCCCCCGCCCCCACGTTCTCCCCGAAGGCCGGGAAATCGTCCATCGCCTTCTTGATCTGATCCTTCAGGTCGTCCTTCTGAAATCCCAGCGTCACCTGGGCAGCCGCCGTGCGCTTCACGGACTCGACGGGGATTTTCTTGTCGACCAGCAAATCCTGGATGGCGTTGACAGACCGGTCCACCGCGATTTCGACGGCCCGGTCCTCCTCGACCTCCAGCACGAGGTGGATGCCGCCCTGCAGATCCAGACCAAGCGAGATGCCCTTATTGGGGAACAGCTTCTTGAGCCAAGGCGGAAGGCTCTGAAACACAGCCGGATAGGACGGCAGGAACAAGACTGCCGACGTGACGACCAGCAAGGCCAGCAATGTGAAACGTCCGCCAACTTTTTTCATGACTGCTGTTGCTCCTCTTCGTCGCTTCTCAACCGGGTAATATACTCCCGCTGAATCTTAATCTTGGTATTGTCGGCGATCTGGAGCGTCACCGTGTCCTTGCCCAGATTGGTCACGGTACCCCAGATGCCCGACGAGGTCACGATCTTGTCGCCCTTTTTCAGCGCGTCCATCATGATCTTCTGCTGTTTCTGCTTTTTCTGCTGCGGCAGAATGAGCAAAAAATAAAACAGCGCAAAAATCAGCACAAAGGGGACGAATGAGATCAGTGCGCTGGGCGTACCGCCCCCGCCGCCGCCAACCCCCTGCGCCCAGGCCACCGATTCGAACAGACTCATGGCCGCCCCTCCTCGGCCAGATTAGACGCCAGTATCCGATGGGCCTGTTCATCCATGCTATCTGTCTGCATGTGTGCCACCTCCTGTTGCCGATAGTAGCGAGTCCGGAACTCCGCTAAGGTCCCGGAAGCGATCGCCTGCCGGATCTGTGCCAGCAGGTCCGCGTAGAAATAAAGATTGTGCATCGTATTCAGGCGCACACCCAGCATTTCGTTGGTGCGGAATAGATGATGCAGATAGGCGCGGGAGTACTTCGCGCAGACCGGGCAGGCGCAGGCAGAATCCACCGGCCCCTTGTCCTTAGCATATTTGGCGTTCTTGATCATGACGCGTCCGAAGGAGGTAAACAGCCACCCCGTGCGCCCGTGACGCGAGGGGACCACGCAATCGAACATATCAATCCCGCGCGCCACGCCCTCCACCAGATCGTCGGGTAGACCGACGCCCATCAAATACCTGGGTTTATCGGCCGGCAGGTGGGGCACCGTGGCCGCTAGCGTCACATTGCGCGCCTCGGCCTCTTCGCCGACTGAGAGGCCCCCGACGGCATAGCCGTCGAATCCCATCGCCACGAGATCGTTCGCTGACTGTTTCCGCAGATCCATATCCAGCCCGCCCTGAACGATGCCGAAAAGCGCCTGGTCGGTTCGCCGCTTTACGTCCAAACACCGCCGAGCCCAATGGCTGGTCCGACGCACCGCATCAGCCACCTGCTCACTCGACGTGGGCAGCGCCACGCATTCGTCGAAAGCCATGATGATGTCGGCTCCGAGTGCTTCCTGAATTTCGATGGCCCGCTCGGGCGTGATGTGGTGCAAGGAGCCGTCGAGATGCGATTGGAACGTCACGCCTGCATCCGTTACCTTCCTCAACTTCGACAAGCTGAACACCTGAAAGCCACCGCTGTCAGTGAGGATCGCGCCGTTCCATCCAGTGAAGGCATGGAGGCCGCCCAGCCCCGCCACCGTCTCGTGACCGGGGCGGAGGAACAGGTGATAGGCGTTGTTCAGCATGAGGCCGTAGCCCATGGCCTGCAGCTCGTGCGGCTCAATGCCCTTGACCGGGCCAAGCGAGCCCACCGGCATGAAGGCAGGCGTGGCGATCGTGCCATGCGCAGTCGTGAGCCGGCCCAGACGGGCGGTGCCGTTCAAATCGGTTTTCTGGACGGAAAACCCGAATCCCATCTTCACATCCGCTCCGGAGCCGACACGCCTAGCAGACCGAGTCCATTGCGCACCACCTGTGCCACCTGCCCCATCAAGGCCAGCCGCGCGCCGGTGAGCGCGGGCGTGAGCGGCTCGCGATGCTTGACAGAGGACACGGTGACGTCCTTGACGAACTGTTGCGAGTCGCTCTCTTCCTTATCAGCCGCGGGAGGAAGAATCCGGTGCTTGAAGTAAAACGTGTGGAGCAGCTGGGCCAGCTCCTGAAGATAGAACACAACCCGGTGCGGCTCCAGTGCCGCCGCAGCCCCCTGCACGACCGACGGATAGGCGGACAGTTTGCGGATCAGCATGAATTCGTCCGGATCAACGAGCGCCGTGAGGTCTGCCTCGGCAACGGACGGCACGGGGATGTCGCGCTCCGCCGCCACCCGGAACAGACTGGCCACGCGCGCGTGTGCATACTGCACGTAGTAGACGGGATTGTCCGCCGACTGCTGCTTGGCTAGCTCCAAATCGAAATCCAGATGGCGGTCGGATGACCGCATCAGGAAAAAGAACCGACAGACATCCGGACCGACCTCATCCATCACTTCCCTGAGCGTGACGAATTCGCCCGCCCGCTTGGACATCTCGACCTTCTTGCCGCCACGCAAAAGATTGACCATCTGCACGAGCACGACTTTCAATTTCTCCTTGGGATAGCCGAAGGCCTGCACAACCGCTTCCATGCGGGGAATGTAGCCGTGATGGTCGGCGCCCCAAATGTCGATGATCCGATCGTAGCCACGGCGTAATTTATCTCTGTGATACGCCATGTCGGAGGCAAGATAGGTGTACTCGCCGTCCTGCTTCTTAACGACGCGATCCTTCTCATCACCATAAGCGGAGGACTTGAACCAGACGGCGCCGTCCTGATCGAACACGAGTCCGCGCTGGCGCAGCTCGTCGAGGCTGGTCTGGACGGAACCCGCCTTGAGCAGCGAAGCTTCACTGAACCAGGTATCGAATCCGATGCGGAAGATGCGCAGGTCGCCACGGATGACCTCCATCATCTCCTTGTAGGCGATGTCCTGACAGATCTGTACGGCCTGGTCGGGAAGTAAATCGAGCGTGCCGGCCGGCACCTTGTCTGCGATTTGCTCGACGTAGGCTCCCTGATAGCCGTCCTGAGGAAGCGCAACCGTGCAGCCGTGCTTTTGCTGATAGCGCGCATGGACGGACTGGCCCAGGAGCTTCATCTGACGGCCAGCGTCATTGATGTAATACTCGCGCGACACGCTGTAGCCGGACGCGGCGAGCAGGTTTGCGATGGCATGTCCAACCGCTGCACCGCGCCCGTGGCCGATATGCATCGGCCCGGTCGGATTGGCGCTGACGTATTCGACGTTGACGCGATGCCCCTGACCAATAGTGCTATGGCCATAGGCGTTGCCTTCTGATGCGATCTGTGCGAGCACCTTGAACCAGAGCTCGCGCCGCACGGTCATGTTGAGAAAGCCAGGTGGCGCGATCTCGACCCGATCGAAGATCTGGTGAGCCTGATCCAGATTGTCGAGAATCGCCTGCGCGACGTCCTTGGGCGGACGGTGCTCGATAGACGCGAGACTCATGGCCATGGTGGTTGCGAGATCACCCCATTCCGGGCGCTTGGGAAGGTCCAGTACGATGGGAGGCCCGTCAGTTGTGGCCAACTGCCCCTTCTGCCTGGCTTGCTCAATCGCCTGCCGCAGTGCCTCCGTGACCTGTTCACGGACGATATCCTGAGGCACCCTGTACTCCTAACTTGGCTTGTTTCAAGAAGAAAACGACGGGAGCGAATCTAACATAACTTATCCGACAGAACAAGGTAACGGCTGACGAATGATGTGACCGACTGCGTTACCAGGCCCCTCCACTGGCGAGCAGCTTGCGAGCGAATTCCAAATCAGGCGCTGTGTTGATATTGAAGAATGAGAGTAATTGCGGATCGACCGTCTTCAGAGCTGATTCCTCAACCAGCCGGACGCGCAGACCCTCCACGCGCGTCAACTCCTGCACTTTCAGCTGCTGCGCCTGGGCCATACGCTCAAGATGCGGCAGGCAGGCCTTGGAGTACACCGCGTGCATTGGCTGAAGACCGATTGCCAGCCTGGCCATGGCAACATCGGCCTGCGCATCCAACGTGGCCATGCGCGTAATTGCGTCTCGGTTCAGGAACGGCATGTCACAACCAACTGCAAAAATACGGGACGCCTTGGCATGATGGAGCCCGGTATAGAGCCCCCCTAGGGTGGCGCAGTTGGGGATGAGGTCCGTGACAACACGGGCCCCCTGCAGAGGCAGCCCTGGATCGGGTTCGGCCAGGACGACCAGGACTTCTTCAAACAGGTCCTGCAGGACATTCAGGGCTCTCTCAAATAGGGTCTGCCCGCCGAGTTCGACTCGGCGCTTGTCCTGCCCCATTCGCTTGCTCCTGCCTCCGGCAATGAGAATACCGGTGATGCCCTGCAGTCTCTGTCCCATCGCACCCTCGTGAAAAATAAAGAGGGGGTGGGTTTAACCCCACCCCCTCTTGCGTTCACCCGCTTGTGGCGGGAAGGGCTTAAACCTTCCCCTTTTTGCGGTTTGCCCGCCGAGTCAGAATCCACCCTTCCAGAGTCACGATACCCACCGCGATCAGGGTCGGGTAGATGTACGTCTCCTTCGGGATCGGTGGCTGCAGCACGAGATAGTAGAACGCCGACACGGCCATCTTGCGGCCCGCGTCACCATTGTGGCCATCCCACGCGAAGAACACGGTCGGGATGTAGCGTCCCACTTCGAACTTCACATCCTCGTCGTAGTCAGCCTTCAGCGGGCGACGGACGAGCAGGGTCCACCGGCCATCCTTCCACTCCGCCTTGGCTTTCAGCTTCTCGGTGTAGTCCTCTCGATCCTCAAAGTCCTTGTCCCAGCCGGTACCGGTAAAGGCGCGGATCGAGCCGTCCGCTTCCCATTTCACGAGATCCACGGGGTATTTCTCGTCCCCCCACAGATAACGCGGCTTCTCCGGAGGCGGCAGCTCCTGCCACTTCACCGGGAACTGAAACGCGAACGCGTCGTTATACACCTTGTACTTATTCTGGTTATCCGCCATGGACCCAGCCTCACCCGTCTTCGGCGCCTGCTCCTTCACGCCATGCGCCTCGACGTTGACCTCGTTCGGGGCCCAAGGAAGCTTGCCCTCGGCCTTGCTGTTGGTCCGGTCATCCCACTGGAACAGGAACGCAATCTGCTTTTCCTTCTCACTGTACATCGACTTCACCCAGACATCGTCGAGACGATTGACGAAATTCCGGGGCTTGTGAGTGATCTGCCCACCAAACAACACGATCCGGCGCTCGCGCTTCTGCCAGAGTTCGTGGTCTGGATCGTCCGGGATTTCCCCATCCACTGCGCCAGACAAAATCACGAATTTCACTTTGGGCTTGTCCGTCAGTGGATCGATCGGCATCGGCTCACCCTTCGCGTCACGCTCACAGAGCGAGTTGACGTAGTTGGCGATGTGCCAGCGCTCCTCCACCGTGGTGTTATCTGCAAACGACGGCATCGGCGTACCGTTCACACCCGTCGAGAACGTACGGAAGATGTTCTTAACGTTGTACGGTTCCTGCCGGCTACCGCGGAAGTTCCAGCACTTGTGCCAGTCGGCCGGCTGGATTGCAAAGCCCCAATCGTCTTTTAGGTTGAAGGCGTTGCCGTCGCCGCGCCCATCTAAACCATGGCACTCGACGCACTTTTTATCGGTAACCAGCTGCTTGCCCTTTTCGATGCTCTCCGGGCTGTACTTGACCTGCGCCTTCAGCACCTCATCCCAGTTCAGTACCGTCTGGGTTTCCGTTGCCTTGTCGTCGAAATGCCGATCCTTCACTAATTGGGTTGTCACGAAGGACAGCACTTGCTGGCGCTGCTCCTGCGTTAGGATGCCCTCCCAGGAGGGCATTGCCGAGCCGGGCAGGCCGTGCGTCAGCGTCTCGAACAGGTCGTTTTGGCCCTTGACGGGCTTCTTCGCGTCGAACAACGGCAACTCACCACTAGCCGTGTGGCGAATCTTGAACGTGCCCTGGTTGAAGTTGCGTGGCCGCGGCCAGAGACGGTCGGCGGCAGGCCCATTGCCTGCCCCATCGACACCGTGACACCACACGCACTTGGTGAAATAGACGCGCTTGCCGGCTTCGATCATTTCTGCCGAAGGTAGTGGCGCCAGTTCACCTTTCTTGAAGCCCTGGGGCAGTCCACCATTCTCCTGGGCAAAGGTCGTGAGGTCGGCGCTTCCCGACATCATCGTGATCCCCGCAACAGCGGTCAGGACCAGGAGTGCTTTTTTTGAAAAACGTACTTGGTTCATGGCATTCCCTTTCACTGATAGCTGCGGGATTAATCCCATGTCCGCGGATAATAGCCTGTGTGCCAGTATTCGAACAGCACAACCTTCCAGATCTCATCCGTGGTCAGATGTTGCTCCCACGGGGGCATGACTGACGCCCAGGGGAATCCTTCGCGCGGCAGTCCGATCCCACCCTTTGCGACGCGCCAGAAGATGAAGGTCTCCTGGAGCTGGGCAATTGTGCCTGGGTCCGTGAAGTTTGCCGGAATCGGGTTGAACGCAAAGGCATGCAGCCCGCGACCGTTTAGATTGTCGCCATGGCAGAAGTGGCAGTTCTGGTAGAAGATCTCGCCGCCCTCGCGGACGTTCTTGAGATAGCCCTCGGCCTTCTCATCCCATGGGTTGGCATTGGGCTGCATCAGACGGCCCATCGACTGTTCGACAATTAGCTTGTTGCTGTATTCCTGATCATACTTGCCTTCCATGTTGACCCGGTAGGGATTCTGCGACGTCTGGAGCACGTAGGTCTTGCCGTGGAGCTTGGTGCTGGCCGGCGGCGCTGGATGCACCGTGCGGAGCTCAATTGGCTCGTCCACGTCCGAACCCGCACCCTGCGGGATGAACGACTGATAGGAGAAGCCCCAGAGCGCGATCGGAATGGCAATCAGGAAAAACGTCCGCAGCCCCTTGTGCATGGGGGTAATGGCGTCCATGACGTTCAGGATCGGCTGGCGAAATTTCTTCCAGTCTTCCTCGTTGCTGGACATCCACATAAAGACGGCAATCAGCGACACCGTCCCGTACATGGCGCGCACGCTGAATGGGATCGGTGGATAGACCCGGAATTTCAGGTACAGGAGAATAAAGGCCCAGAACAGGATGCCCTGCCAGAACCGCTGCATCCCCATGCCCATTGAGTTCAGCGTGTAGCTGAGACCCGTGAAGCCGGCCACAAAGATGGCCAACTCAAAGATCATCTGCATGGGCATATAGCCCTCGACCAGATGCACCATGTCGGACTTCAAGACGCCGAAGATCATCCCGGTCAGGATGAGCAGGGCGATGATTCCGATGACGGCGCCCACTCCCATTAGTGCTTTCATATCTTCACTCCTTAAATAGACCGATGGACACGACGATTAGGAAACCTTCGGTGGCGGAGCGCCTGCTTTTACCTGAGAGAGATAATCCACGATCTTCTTCAGGGCACCCGCGCTCAGCTTCTGCCCAAACACCTTCGGCATCGTGTTATCCGGAAATCCCTTAACCACATAGGCGCTAGGAGCCACGATCGACTCCATGATGTAGTCCGGGGTTGTCTTGGCCATGCCCTTGTAAGCAGGATCATGGATCCGGTTCGGAGCGTTGGTACCTTCTTCGAGCTTCGGCCCAATGGTGCCCGTTGCCCCTGCAATACCCGGAATGGTGTGGCAGGACACGCACTGCGCCTTGGCGAAGATCTGGTCCACGGGCTCTGTCCCATCCGCCAGCAGCGACGTGGGGCCGGCGGCCGCCTTGTCATCCTGCTGCTTTGGCCGGTCGGCTTCCGGAATGAACTTTTCGTACGATTTGATGATCTCCTCGTAACTTGGCGCCTCTTTACCCTCCCGAACATAGAGCCAGGTATCGACCGCGGCCAGCTCAGGGAGCGAGAGAGAGATTGGTGGCTTGTGAATCTTAGGCATCGGGCTTTCTTTGTCGTTCGTGCCCTTGACGCCGAAACCGGCCGCGACATAGCAGTTCGGGCAGGAATGCGATTCTGCAATATATTCCTGAACCGTGGTCCCGGTTCCGCATCCGGGGCACGCTTCTTTGTCGGCATATGCGCGCTTTTGCGGCTCCCCCTTATGGTAGTTTGGATCCGTTAGCCGCTCCTTTTCCGCGCGCTCGGGCAGCCCGAACAGGTTTGGCGCCCGCTCGCTCAGAAAACCCTTTTGGAAACCGTGGCACAGGGGACACTGCCCCTTCCCAATCGCGCCCTGGACAGAACTCTGGCCGATCCCGCCAAAGATGATTTTCTCCCCCTCGTCCGCCAACTGCTGCGATGTCATCGAGCTAAACTCGAGTTTTTCTTCCTTTGGGGGAAACCCACCCTCGACCTGCGGCAGCCAGTTCCCGTATCCGGACAGAGCCGCGGCCACCAAAAACATGAACCCCCCGATCTTCAGCAACGCGCTAACCTTGGAATAGTACAGCGCCATCATGAAGGACATCGCGGTAATCATGACCAGCGACACCGGCAGGAGGCGGGATTCGGCGAAGAAATTGATTTTGTAGTTGGCAATGGCGATGAAGAGCATAACGGAGGCCAGTATGCCAATAAAGAGCTTGAAAGCCCCGTTTTTGTTTCCCTTGGCAAACTGGTACACCAACAGCCCCGCCAGGATTGCTAGGACCTGCCATCCCATACCTAATGCTGCGACAAACAACTCTTTCACTTTCGAGCCCTCCTTAATCCTGTCCCTGCCGGGGCAAGATCGTCAGATAATGAGTCCGCTCAAATAATACTCAGTGCCCGACCGCAGGCGCGGCAACCCCGCGACCCGCCGGGACCTTGGCTTCGACCGTCGCCTTCTTGGCACCCAGCGTGCCCAGCCAGAACACAAAGAGAATGCTGATCCAGAAGAACATCACGTTGAACGAAATCATGTTGGCCGCAAACCCGACCGTGTGCGTATACGCCCATGGCGAGTTATCGCGCATGATTTCATTGACGTGCCAGAACAGGCGGACCGAGGACCGGATGTAACCCATCAGGCCCATCATCCATGTAAACGCCGTCGCCAGCATGATGATCGCATATTGCGAACGCGCCGAAATCTTGCCCCACTCGATCGGCCCCATCTGCTTGGCGCCCTTCAGCATTACACCATTCAATGCGGTCATGAAGAAGAGGCAGGACAGGGTCGTTGCCACTTGAGGCACCGACAGACCCACCCGAACGTTGGCCGGGATGTAGTAGCCATAGACGGCCAGCCAGATGATGTTTACGTAGGCGAACCCGAAGAACACCCCCATGAAGATGTTCCCGAACTTCTTCCAGGACACCATCGGTTCCTTGTTGCCGCGCATGTACCAGACGAAGCTCAACACGGTCGTCGTGATGATCGTGTTGATGCCGCCGTTCTTGGCCGACATGACCCCATAGTTACCCAGCACCGGGTGCTGCTGCCCACCCATCGCCTTCAATTCGGCGGGCGTCATGACCATGGTATGCGGGGTGATGAACACCAGGAAGCCGCAGACCAAAACAAACACAAGATACTTGATGTAGCGTTGATACTTTTCCGCACCGCGCATCCGCCCGAGCGCCTGCCAGAGGTAGTAGTTGGTGCTTAGGAACAGGATGCCGATCATGGTCGCCTGGATGATGAAGAGCCACGCCAGCAGACCGCCCATCAGCGTGATGCCCATCTGCTGACGGTAGGCATAGACCTCCCGCATCAGCCAGTACCCGGCGAAGGGCAGCGGAATCAGAAACGCCACCGCGATGGCCATCGCGATGTAGCCCATCCAATCGTAGTGCGCGCGGTCCTCATCAGTCTTAGAGGAAAGGAACCGGTAGGCTGCATAGGCTGCCACCACGCCGCCGCCGAATGCCATATTGCCCAGGATGCGGTGCACGTTCAGCGGGTTCCACAGGGCTGTATGGATCACATGCCAGATATTCCCCAGGAACCGGCCCTGCTCATCCACACCGGCCGGCGACATCATGAAGCCGATCCACGAATTCGCCAGGAACATGAGCACGGTGCCGATCACATTGAGAACGACCGACATGCTCAGGTGAATCCACTTCAGGAACCCCTCCTTCATCTTGTCCCAACCGTAATAATAGATGTAGAGGGTGCCGCTCTCCGCCACGAACATCAATGCATAGATGTGCATGACCGGACGAAAGATGCTAGACAGGTAACCGAAGAACGCGGGATACAGTGTCAGAAAGGTGAAGATCAGGATACCGCCCAGGATGGCCGTCAACGAATACGCCGTTAAGCTGATCTTAACAAAGTCGTAGGCCAGCTGATCGTACTTCTTGGCCATCGCCTTATCCTTTGTTACGACGCCCATGAATTCGATGATCATACAGAAGATGGGCACCGCGAGGACAAAGCTACCATAGTACAGGTGCTGCTGGTTGGCGAACCACAGAAGAACCCGGCTCTCGAAATTATAGCGCGGGTAGTCCTTGGGGCCATCGGTTGTTTTCGGAGCCGGGGGGCCAGACACAACCCCCTCCGTCTTATAATAGACGTCGCGACCCTTTTCGACCTTGGCCTGGTCCTTCTTCTCGCTCTCAGCCTTGGCGGCAGGAGCCGGTGGCGCCTCGCCCCCTCCACTCGCCAGGGCATTCAGCGATGTGACGACCGGCAGAAGAAGGAAGCCAATCATCGCGCAGAGCGCCACGATCGACAGCATCTTCTTTCTATTATGACGACCCATGATGTACCTCCCTACACAACCCGACAATGTTCGAGCAAATTTTCAACATTACTTTCTGAAGAGATACCAGTAATCCAGTCCCTGCATGTCCATTAGAAAATGGTCCACGATATGGAAGTACGATAGCACAATCAAGACAGACACCACCACGGCATAGGCCGTGTTGTTCAGCAGGTCCGATTTCTTGCCGACGAACAACAGCACCACGCCGAGGCCGAGCAACCCGAACCAGAACAGCGGATTAGTGACGATCATCGCGTGACTCCCTTGGCAGAAAAGAGATTAAATCCGATCAGCACGGGCACTGAATACCGGAGAACCAGTAGAAGAACCACAGGCTCACCGCGCAGGTGATATAAAAAATCATCTTCCCGACTTTGACCGCCGCATCGTTCTGTGCCGCTTCCATTATGTTCTCCTATAAAGCTGCCCGATTAAGCCGTGACACCGTTTTGCTCAGTCAGTTGACAGACTTTCCAGCCCTGTGTTAAAGCTTTCACCGTTCGCGCGCAAAAATTTGGGTGTTTTCATGCAAAAAAAATCAAAATCTTTCGATATTATAGTTTTGGCTGGAATGGTTGTCAATATAATTTTGGCCGTCTTTCTTATTCTGTACTATTTCGATTTTCTGTGAGCTGCCGGCCCTTTGCCGGCCGTATTTTCCCCTCTGTAGGCCCGCCTGAAACTGCACACCGGAAGCCGATCGTTTCATCGCGAAAATCCGGCACCATCTTGTTTCGGCTGGTGACACGCACATCCGTTCCGGACGTGGTATAGCCACCGCCTCGCAGAACCTTATAGGTACCAAACTCGGGCCCCTTGGGATCGCGATCAACCGGATCATCGTAGGCGTTTTCCCCATACCAATCTGCTACCCATTCGATGACATTGCCCGCGCCATCGGCCACCCCGAACGGACTTATGTCGCGTGTGAACGATCCCACCGGCGCCGTCACGTCATACCCATCCTTCGCCACCGCCCAGTTGGAGGCCAGTGGATTGATCTCGTTGCCCCATGGCCAGAGACGCTTATCGGTGCCGCGCATGGCCTTTTCCCACTCCGCTTCGGTCGGCAGACGCTTGCCCTTCCACTTGCAGTAGGCCTCGGCATCGTCCCACGAGACATAAACCACGGGCTGATTCACACCCCGCATGCGAGCCATATTCTTCGCATAGCGGGACGGGGGGCCGGCCTTGCGATGTCCGGTCGCAGCGACAAACATCTCGTACTGACGATTTGTCACTTCGTATTTATCAATGGTATAGGGCTCGAGGTGAATCGTTTTGATCGGCTGTTCGTCAAAGCCACCGGCCAGCGTCCCTCGCATGAACGGACCGGCGGGAATGGGCACCATCGTCTCCTCAACCGGCAGGTCATCGGCACCGGACACGCGGACATCCGCCAGCGGCGCTTCCGGAAGGTCCGGCTCGATCGGAGGCAGCTGCGTCCCACGCAGAATTCCTAGGATCGGAAAACTGGCGAAGATTGCCACCGCCACGAGCATCGCGATTTTGAATCGGGTTTCAATCATGGCCGTCGGAACAGCAAGGCCACGGGGCCGTTGAGACTCAGGAGGTTTTCCGGGACGGACCGCGCTTGACTTCCTCAGCATCGCGCGCGCACCGGATGCCGATTGTACTGTCCGTCCGCCACATTTTGGCCTGGAACCGCTTCGACAGCCTGGCGTTGTGCGCCGTCTCCCGCCACGAACCGCCTCGGATGACTTTCAGATCCTTATCCTCCGGTCCCGGTGGGTCACGAAACGGTGCCTTTTTATAGTAGGCTTCGTCATACGAATCCGCCACCCACTCGGACACGTTGCCCGTCATGTCGTAAACCCCATAGGGACTACGGCCTGCCTCCAGCGCACCGGGGGGCGCCAGATATTGGTAGCCGTCCTCCTTGCCATCCACGTTGGCATAGCCCGGCGCAAACTCATCGCCCCAGGCGTAGCGCCGCCGGCCTTCGCCGCGTCCGGCCTTTTCCCATTCCGCCTCCGTCGGCAGGCGCTTGCCCGCCCATTTGCAATAGGCCTCCGCATCCTGCCAGGACACGCCGATGGCCGGCAGTTCCGGCTTGAGAATTTTTGACTGGTCGTCCTCGAACACCGGAAATCCCGGCTTGCCCCGTTTGGCCATCTTCAAAAACTGTTCATAATCGGCCTGGGTGACTTCCTTTTTATCGATGTAATAGCCTTTCAAATAGACCTGCCGTTCAGGCGTCTCATCGGGATCGCCTTCTGAGCTGCCCATCGTAAAGGGTCCCTCAGGAATTTGGACCATCTCGCGGCCCTCGTCGCCCACCAGGGTCTTGTACATGGAGAAATCCCGCGCGGCGGCAGGTGCCACCGCCTTGTGCTCCGTCTTGATCGACGCAAGTACCTTGCGCTGCTCCTTCACCTTGTACGACTCGTGGACCAACAGCCCGATCATCAAGGCGAACGAAGCGAAGACAAAGATGATCGACCCGATAAGGACGCCTTTGTTCTCCATACGCGCCTACAGTTCCTTTCCTGCTTCCGGCTGGGGATCAGCCGGCGGGGCCGCCAGCTTCCGCTCCGCCCTCATGTCCAGCAACATGGAGACCTGCACACCGAGAAAACCGCCCATCGCCGCGCCCGCGCCGGCGCCCCAGGAAATTTTTTCGATCCCGGCCAGGAGCCAGGCCAGCAGCCCTCCCAGGATTGTCCCGATCAGAATACTGACCAAAAACCGCCGCCCGCCCAGCCATCCCACCACCAGGCCGAGTACAATGCCCAACAAACCGGTTACGGGAATGGCACTGTCGCCCATGAACCAGCCGATCAACACCCCGACCGTCCCCATCACCACCGCCCCAAAGACCATGTCCATGGTTTGGCGGAACCCGGATGACGGGGATTCTGCGTGCGTCAATTCCATCAGACTCAGGGCGCTGACACGATGATGGGACCGAAGTCCACTTCGACGCCGGGCCCGCCCTGCACCGAAATGCCCCAAGCTTGGGTGGCCGGTTCGTGCCGATGGATCCGCTTAAAGTCCTCGTAGGCGTTCACGCGCTGCTCCACCCACTCACCCAATTCTTTTGTCCCCCTCTGCAACACGATCTCGGAAGCATCAAAGAGGCCGCCCTCCGTCGTCGTGCCGACCTCCTTGGTCATGCTCCACACGTATTTGGTGGCGACGGGGATCACCATCAAATCCGTATCCAGCGACACGAACACCGAGGCGACCGGATCGGCTCCAGCCGGCGCCTGCCGCACGCGCCAACGCCACGTCACGATCGGCATAGCCTTGGGATCCCAGGCGATCCGCTTGTACACCCGCTGATCGGCGCTCTTGGCCGCCAAGAACGTCAAGCCTTTTTCGGTGTGAATCGTATACTGCGTTTTGGCTTTCGCCTCCTGGCGTTGAGCCTTCCAATTGACCGGAAATCCACTGTCGTCCTTGGCACTGTAATCGTCCAGCACCAGCGAACTGCCCGCTGACTGGACCCAGGCCGGCGCGGCACACAGGCAGAGCGCAAATACTGCACGGGTGAACACCGAAACCGTTGCGCGCGTCATGACGGTTGTGCCTCCTGCGAAGACGACGTAAAGAGCGGCTGCTTCTCGGGCGCGACATCCATTTCCGGCAGCGACCGCTGATCGCGGCTGCTGAGCCAGAACAGCAACAGCGCCGCCAGCCAGAACACGATCATATTGACCGTCACCATCTTGGCCGCAAATGCCAACGTCGGCGTGTAGGCCCAGGGCGAGGCGTCCGGCATGAGTTCACTGACGTGCCAGGCGAGCCGGCCGGATGACCGGATATACCCCATCAAACCCATGACCCAGGTAAACGAGGCCGCAAGACCAAACAACGTGACCATCCCGCGTACCGACATCTTACCCCATATGACACCGCCGTGCACGACGGCCCCGCAAAGCATGGCGCGATTGATCAGCAGGCCGACCACCACAACCGTCAGCGTTGTGACCGCCTGCGGCGACGAGAGCGCTACACGCACGCTAGCCGGTACGTAGAATCCGTACACGGCCAGCCAGATGATATGCGCCATACCCACGCCGAACAGTACAAAAAGCGCCACATTCCCCTTGCGCGCCCACGGCACAACGATCGTCCGATTAGCACGCCGATAGAAGATGTAGCTCAGGGCGGTCAGGCAGATCATCACGTTGACCGCACCGTTCTTAGCCGACATCACGCCGTAGTTGCCGACCACCGGATGCTGCGCACCCCCCATAGCCTTCACCTCGCCGGCCGTCATCATCACCGTGTGCGGCGTCAGCCAGACGAAAAGGCAACCGGTGAGCCCCAGCACGAGATATTTGTAGGCCTGTTCGTAGCGATGGCCGCCTTGCAGCCGCCCCATGCTCTGCCACAGATAATAATTGATGCCAAGGAACAGCACGCCGATCAGCAGCGCTTGCACGACAAAGAGCCAGGTCAGCAGGCCGCCCATCATCGTCACGCCCATGCTCTGGCGGAACGCATACACTGACTTCATCAGCCAGTAACCCGCGAAGGGCATCGGCAGTAGCGCAATCACCGTCACGATCAAAAACACCGCCCCGACCCAATCGTAGTAGGCACGCTCGTCCTCCGACTTGCTCGTCAGGAACCGATAGGACGCGTAGGCCAGCACCACGGCTCCGCCCGACATGATGTCAGCCAAGAACCGGTGCACGTTCAGCGGATTCCAGAGCGCCGTGTGCATGAGGTGCCAGACGTTGCCGAGAAAGCGCCCCTGTGCATCCACGCCTGCCGGTGACATCATAAAGGCGATCCAGCTGTTGGCCAGAAACAGCAAGACCGCGCCAAAGACGTTACAGAGAATGCCGAGCGCTGCATGGCACCACTTGAGGGCTGGGCTGGTCATGCGGTTCCACGTATAGTAGTAGGCAATCAGGCAGAGCGCCTCCGCGTTGAAGATGAACGCGTAGACCGGCATCATCGTCCTGAACGTCCCACCCATGTACTTCATGAAACTCGGATAGAACCAGATAAAGAGTCCCAGCATCAGGCTGCCGACCACTGCCGTCAGCGACAGAGCCAGCAGGGCCACGCGGAGAAAATCGCGCGCCGTCTGATCATAGCGCACCGCGGCTGCACGGTTGCGCGTGACGAGGCCGGCGAATTCTAGGATGACGCAGAAGATTGGCAGCGCGAGCACGAATCCGCCAAAGTAAGTGTGCTGCTGGGTGACAAACCAGGTGAGCGTGCGATTGTCCAGCGAGCCGTAACGCGGATAGGTCGAGGGATCACCCGCCGGCGCCACTGGTCCGGCGGGAATACCCGCCGTCTTGTAGTAGACGTCAGTTGCTGTCTCGAAAGAGGCCCCCGTATCGGTCGCACGCGTGACGCCGAACGGAACGGCGAGCAGCACCAGCACAACCGCCAGCGCCACCCACACAATCGATTGCGACACACGATCCTGTATCATGAACTGTGCTTTCCTGCCGCAGCCGAGTGTGCGGCAACAGCGGCCATCGCTTCCGGAGGCGGCCCCCCCTGTCCCAGTGTCGGCTGCTTCGACACAATACTCATCACAAACGGACAGCGCAACAGGGATGGCGGCACGATCTGGCGTAGTTGATTTTCAACCTGCCGTCGGTGGCCGAGGGAATAGCAGTAGCCCGCCATCTGGGCGGCTACGGCACCTGCAATCAATCCGCGAATCAGGCCACCGGTGACGTCGGCCTTCACCACAAACCAGACTACGCCCGCCCATGAGAGATAATAGGTCGCAGCAAAGGCCAGTCCGGGCCACCACCAATAGCGAAACAACTCCGTCCATCCGGCCGCGTGCATCATGCCCCGCCAGCCGCCCGGCCGTTGCTCCCCCATCAAATGGGCCCACGCGGCCAGACTGCCGGCACAGAGCGTGACCACAGCGAACTGGGCGAGCCCTGTTGCCGCCAGATCATGCACCGCACCGAGCCCGACGGCCGTCATGGCCCCGGCGAGAGCCGGCAGCAGCGTCCAGGTCGCCAGCATGTTGGGACGGGCCACGATCGCGTCACGAAAACTGGCGCCGTCGGGGAAGGTCACGACCGGCTCGCCCTGCCGCTGCAACAGGCGCACGTGGCCGATCTCGAAGGCATCGCGTGCGACCGACGTACAGGCAATGATGATCGCCATCATCGCGGGCCCGTCCGGATGCTGGAGGTAATCATAGTTGGCCAGCAGCCTCAAGAGAGCCAGTACCATCAAGGACAGTTGCACGCCATAAGCGAACCCGATCCAGCCGGTGAGCCAGACCAAGCGCCGCAAGCCATCCTCACGCCACACCTGCGCCACTGCCGCACGCCGTCCGACGAGATAGGAGCCGATCGCTGTGGCCGCCGATACAGCGCCGCTTACGGCTAGCAGGACGAGCGGATCGGCCAGCGGTAAAAAATATTTCGCGGCGCGGTAGATCGCAAACGCCACCATACCGGGCACGAACATCACCCAGCGCTTGCGCGCACGCACGGCATCTGCCGTCACGACCAGCGACAGGGAGGGCAACACTCTGAGCGCCATCCGGTGCAGCATTTCAGCCCTTCGCCGCCATCCCGAAATACTTGGCCTTTACTTCTTCCATCAACGCCACCGCCACTTTTGATTGGCCCCGCTCCAGCGCCGTCCGCTCCAACTCCTGTTTCGCCATGGCCCGCACCGGCCCCGGCACACGTTCCAGCCGCTGCTCCGCTTCCGGCTCCCAGTCCACAGTGCCGCCGTTGCGTGCCTGCGCTAGCACCGTGAAGGTGATGACACGCTGCTGCTTCGAGCGCGCGTAGTCTTCGGCCTCTTGTCGGACGACCGGCGCGACATAGGGCGGCATGCGGTCGAGCACGTGCCGGGCCTCGTCGGTCCACAGGAGCCGGTCCACGAGTTGCTCCGCCTCAACAGCGGGCGCGTCCGTACCGACCATCCAATGACAGCCACAACATTCGAACCGCACAAACCACCCGCTCGAACGTTCCTCGACGCCTTGCGTGTGCATCCAGCGCCCGCAACCGCAAGTAAGCATTAGTCCCCGTCCCCCTCAGAATGTTCAAGCTCGACTCTCAGCGAGGCCGCAGTGGGCGAGAAGGCGAGGCGTACCGTTTTGCCGTACGGTGTGCCTTTGAGCGACACGCCAGCAACGCTGGAAACCATTTTCAACATTCGGTCAGCCAATTTTACCCGGAAACAGGATGTAAAGCATCGTGTACGTGGTGGTGCCGGTTACGAACAGTACGCAGTAGACGATCATTGTGAAGGTACCCAGCGCCCGGTGCCGCCGCTCAGCGTTTGGCCAGACGCGCTGTATGGCCATCTCGATGCTGAACACAATCCCGATCAGGATGAGAAAGCCGAGATAGACGTGGAGCTTGCGGAGCGAGAACCCAGCCGTCATTACCCGCGAGAGAAACAGGCCGATCAGCACCGCTGCGATGGCCCCGAAAATTTTCCCGACCTTCCCCCATGACGTCTGCAACGTGTCATTACGAAGGGTTCGCTGACCGTTGACAATTGTCTGAGCCCGAAAACCCAGCACGATCATGTAGACGGCCATGACGATGCCGATGATCACTAGGCAGATGTGTAGCGTCAAGACGGGAATAAACACATAATCGTACAACGCCTGCGAGCCGCCGAACCCCTCCTTGCCCTCAAAAGCCAGCACGCCCAACGAGCGAAACAAGTAATAACTGGTGAAGAAGGCCAGCATGGCGATCATGCCACTCAGCATCAGCCAGTGGTGTGCGTTGCCTTGCCGGTGCTTGGCCTTCACCCAACCGACCACAAAAAGCGCCGTGAAGAGCGTGGCCATGAGCTGGCTTAGGTCCGCCCCCATCGTGGCGTGCGTGCCGAAAAAGCCCGATTGCTTCAGAAATTCCGCCATGCCCATGCGTTCCTCGTATCTTGCAGACGCATCACGTTTTACGCTTTTACGCCCTGCACCACCGCCGTTGGTTCCAATTCGGTCACGCCACCGAAACCCGCGTGGCTCATCCATCGGATCGCGTCCGCTGTTTTATAGCAGCGTCCTGCTTCCGTGTTCACGAGAATGTGGACGGCGAAGGCCGTCGTCCAGGCCGGGCTGGTACCGGTTACATTGAGAAACCGATCCTTGATGATTAGCCGACCGCCGGACATGAGATGGCCGTGGACTTTCTTGACGATCGCCTCGTTCGCTGCATCGTCCTGATAGTGCAGAATATCCGACATCAGCACGATGTCATACGGGCCGCCGAGCGCATCCTGATTGAAATTCCCTGCCTTTAACGCAATTCGCCCTTCCAAGCCCGCCTGCTTGACCGTCCGCTCCGCCACCCTAAGCGTCTGTGGCAGATCGAAGACCGTCGCTGTCAAATTGGGATAGACCGTACAAAAGGCGATGGCGTTGGTGCCGGCCCCGCCGCCCAGATCGAGCAGCGTCTTCGCCTCCTCCAGTTGCAATCGTTTGGCCAGCGACGGCCCGCTCTGCTCCCCGATCCGATGCAGGACGGAGAGTACGCTGGCGCCCAGTTCAGGGTCAGTTTCGAACACATGTTTCTTGACCGGTGACCGTCCAGTCCGGATCGCGTCCTCCAGCCTTCCCCAGTTGTTCCATTCCGCGTCGTGCAGCAGCAAGAGGTGGCCGATGTAGGACCCCGCGGTCTTCACAAGATGGGTCTGCGCCACGGCGGTATTGGCAAACCGATCGCCGTTCTTCGTCAGCACACCGATTGCCACCAGCGCGTTCAGCAGCAACTCCAGCGTCCGCGCGTCCGCACCGATCCGTTGCGCGACCTCGACCGCGGTTTTTGGTTTGGCGTCAATCGCGGAAAACAGATCCAGCCTGACCGCGGTCAGCAGAATCTTCGTTTCCCAGTAGTAGCCGAGCTGGAAAATTTCGGCCAGTGAGAGTTCCCGTGGCACGTCGATCCTCGATGGCGCGGGGCATTTTGACTAGCAACTGCTTTATCTTACCCAGAGGCCGAACGCAAAGGCAAGAAAGGCGGACCGGGCCCAAAAACACAGCGGGCAGCGGCCTCATCGGCCGCTGCCCGCTGCAAACGCCTCGCGTTCGCGAAGACCGTCTTACTTCTTCTTCAGCTCCTGGTTGACCGAAGCCTTGCCGCCGTCGGTCACATCCACTTCGATCTCGGTCCGCATCCCCTTGCCGTCGCCGGGGTGCCAGATCACGAGCTTGTGCTTACCAGCCGGCACATCCTTGATCTCAAACGACCCGTCCTTGCCCGTGACCGCGAAGTGCGGGTTGCTCACCGGCAGGAAGAACGCCTGCATGAACTCATGCTGGTCGCACTGCAGGCGGAAGAACGAGCCGTTCTTCGCCTTGCGCATCACGGCCGGCTTGTCCAGCTTGGACCCCTTCTCGGCCAGACCGATGTTGAAGATCGTTGACGAGCTGGCCCCCATCACTTCAAAGGAGTGCGGATTGTGCAGCACGCCCTTGACCGACTTGGGGTCATCCGGATCCGCGTCCGTGTTCTCTACACGGAAGCTCTTCATCGGAACCACAACGCCCGTGTACGGCTGGAATTCACAGAACGCCGCGATAACGTCCGTGCCCTTGAAGCCGTCGATGAACGCCTGGTCGTCAATGTCGGCCACCGCCACCACGGCGCCCGCCAGACCGCCGCCGTTCACGGAGATCGTCTCGAGCAACCGCTTGTCGCCCTGCGAAAGTTCCTTTTTCGGAATCTTCGGGCAGAATTTCGGGTTCGGGAACTTCGCGAAGGAGAACTCCTTCGACTCAGTCTTCCCGCCGAACGTCACTTTGCCCGCGACTGAGCCGCCGGCAAACGACGTGAGGGGCATGGCGAGAACCGCCAGGGCCGCCACAGCCACAATAACCATCAGACCCTTCTTCATAACGCTGCCTCCTTGTGATGAACAAACAAACCGACAAACGTGCAAAACGGTTTCGGCCTCCGAGTCTGTTTCGCAACCGTGTGAGGGGACTCGCCCGTACTGCTGGTGGGTCCTTCGCGGTTTTGAAGACGGTGAAGTATATAAAAATTTAGGGGGGAAGTGTCAAGCGGAAAGCCGTGAACAGACTCAGGGGGCCTCTCCATGCCCCGCCTTCCCATCCAACACGCGAATCAGGGCCGCGGCGGCCGTGGCCCGGACCGCCTCATCCTGGTCATGCAACACCTCTTTGAGCATCCCCATGCCATCGGGAAGGCTCATATGCCCCAGTACACGGGATGCAGACATGCGCGGTAGCGGCAGTGGATCCTGTAGCAGTTCCTGCAAACCCTCGACCGCGCGATTCAACGAAGCCCCTTGCCCTTTGGACAGAGTCCTGGCGATCCGGGACCGGACGCTCGGCTCCTTGTTGCGCAGCACGTCGCGGACAGTATCGGCCACGGCCTCGTAGGGCGCCCCGAACTCCATCAGCACCGCCACGGCATCGGCCTGTACGCCAGGATTCTTGTCGGACAACAAACGGGTGATCTCGTTTGTCAAGCCGGTGGCATGCAGTTTACCCAAACTGAGCACCGCCGAACCGCGGACGGCGGGGATCGGATCATGCAGCGCCTTGACCAGAATTGGTACCCCCTTCTTCTCCCCCAACTCCCCCAATCCGGTCATGACCGCGGCGCGCACCGAGGGTTGCTTGTCGCCAGCGGCGGCTTCAAACTCCGGAAAGGAGGCGGTGCGTTTCAACGAGGCCAACGCAAGCAACGCCGCGCTGCGCTCGTCGGGATTACCGGATTTGGCCGAAGCCGCCAACCGTTCCCATCCCGTTGGCTGATTCAATGTGGCCAGCGCAGCCGCAGCGGCCACCCGCACGACTGGCTCGCTGTCCTCGAGGAACGGCTCGACCACGCCGGCCTTCGATCGATCGCCCGTTTTGCCGTAGGCCTTGAGCGCGTATTTGCGCACGTAGGCCGCCTGATCGTGCAGCGCGGCCTCGAGCCGCGGTGAGCGTCGCCCGGCTTCGAGTTGGCCCAGTCCCTCCACCGCCAGCGCCCGTACCTGCCCCGATTCGTCGGTAAAGGCGCCTTCAAAATAGGGTACCGTCTCCTCCGATTCGATTTCCTTAAGCGCCGTATACCCGGCACCCCGCATCTGCACCCGCATGTCCTTGAGCATCGGGACAATATAGCTGAGGGCTACCTCGCGCAGCAGCGCCGGTTCATCTTTCTTGCTCAACCGCGTCAGCGCATCATATTCGGCTAACGCATCCGTCCCGCGAAAGAGCTTGGCTAGCGTGCGCGCCTTCCACCGGCGGACGTCGGGAGCATCGGCCTTGATGGTCTCGATTACCGCGAGCGCTTTCTCGTACTGCTGGGCCTTGAAGGCCGTTTGGGCTTCCTTCAACGGGTCCCCGCCAGCAGAGAGGATGCCGGACGGCAACAATGCGCACAGCAGCCAGATCCCGATGCGAATTGCCACTGGGCAAAAGCGCTTTACTGGGTGCAGACGTTTAGTGCTGGAGTTCAACGAGCGGATCGATGTGAACGGATTTTCCAAGTGCTTCAAATCCAAAGCGCGGGTTATCCATCACCTGATGCGCCGTGCGGCGGCCGGCCGGCGCCTTCATGGAAAAATCGACGGTGGCCGCCCCCGTCGGTTTCACAACGACGATCTCCTCCGACATCGTCCCGACGTAGGGATGCCAGGCCATGATCCGGTAGCTGCCAGGCGGCACATTCTCAATCTTGTAGGAGCCCGCCCCGTCTGTAATCGCATAATAGGGGTTGGACACCGCCAGCCCCCAACTTAGCATGTAGGCATGGAAACCACACTGCATCACGAACAGATTGCGGTTTTTCGTGAGGCTGACCGACTCCAGCATCGACGGACCGGGCATGTGCCTATGGGTGGCGTGCAGATTGCCTCGCTGGTGATGGGCGTTCATCGGCAGCGGCGAGTTGAACAGCACACGCGGACCTAGCTGTTGCGACGTCTCGTAGGCCTGAACGTCGTGCATGACCGGGTCCATGTTCACGACCTCCACCGCGTGCCCGCTGCGGACCACCGTGACAAAGGGCTGAAACTGGCAGTCCTGCGCCTCGATGCGCGGCACCGACATGTCGAAGGGCCGGCCCTTCTCGATCCCCTCCACCGTCACCACAACATCTTTCAATCCGCCCCGCTGATCGATAGCGAAATCGTACAGCAGCCGCCAGCCGGTGCCGTTGGAAATCCGCCCGCAATATTCCGGGTCGGGAAAGGTGATGAGGTTGAAGCCCTGCGAGGTCGGCGTTGGCTGGCCCTGGAGCGTCACCGTGCCGGTGATCGTCCCGCCATACTGGACCTCGACGACTTCATACGCGAAAGCTGGGGCCGCGACGAGTGCCGCGCACACCGCAAGCCATGCGATGTGTTTTGAGAAAATCATGCGCGCAGAATGCCTGATCGTGACCGCTTTTTCAACTCCGCCACATGCCCTAGGCACAAAAAAACGGGGGAGCCGTGCTCCGGCTCCCCCGTCTGTGTCGTCCGTTTGATTACTCGAACGCGCGTCTTACCGCGTCGCGACCGGCGTCACGTGAGCCGGCGGCTCCGACTCCGCGCGCTTGGATCCCGCCGCAGCCCCCGACAGTGGCAGCAACCGCTGATCGCCCGACGGGAACACACGGAGATAACCCCACTGTCCCGACTGGGAGTACGGCAGCCGCTGGTTGCTGTAGGCGTAGTCGCCGGACAGCTTGTACGGACCGCCTGCCGACGGAATGAACGCATCCATGACTTCCGAGCCTGAGAACTCGACCACGCTGATCTGGTCGGCGCCCCGCATGTACGGCTCGATCGGCCACTCGTGCTTCTCGACGCTGAACATGCCGTTCTGCTCGTTGTTGACACCCAGCACGTGGATCCGGACTGGATCCCCCGCGTGCGCCTCGATGATCGGCGTTGCCGGGTCTTCAGGCTTGTCGGCCTTGCACGGCTGGAAGACTTTCCCCAGCGAGCAGCCTTTCTCCTCGCGGAACTTGTACGGCTCCGCCCGGTAGTTGACCCCAGTCAGGCCCGCCACGTTCTGCACATAGGGCATGAAACTGGTGCCGATGATGTTGTCTTCGTCCTGGAAGAACAGGGCCACGTCACGATAGTTCGAGCGGGTCTCGTTTCCCGAGATTGACCGATCGATGATGACGTCCGCCGCCCAGGCGTTCTTCAGAGAGACGTCCGCACCGGTCTTCGGGTCGCGATACTGCGAGCCCTTCGGCCCGATGATCACCGCGCCGAACAGACCGTTGCGCGGATTCGTCATCACGTTGCCCCAGTCCCACACCAGCGACGTGATTTCCCCCGTGAAGGGATCGGCGTAGTAGGTGTAGGTGCGGCTTTCGCCCGGCGCGATCGTCTGCTCGCCGCCGTTGTTGCCCACGTTCGCACCCAGTGAATCCTTGGGATCGAACGCCAACGAGATGGCTGAGAACGAGGCGCGGCCCGCTTTCATTTTGTTCTTCAAAGTCACCTTGATACAGTCCCCAACGTTTGCGCGGATCGTCAACGGCATCGGCTGTCCGCCGCTCGCCGCCGCCGCCACATCCCCCTCGAGGGCGTAAATCTTTGCCTCGGGGTTACGCAGCAGGATCTTCCGCTCGAAGTCCACCTCGATGGTCTCAGGCGCCTTCGGGTTGAAGTTCATTGTCGGGAAATCCTGGGCCACGACGTTGAACGTCTTCACAGGCGCATCCGCCGGGCACACCGGCAGCGGCGCCGGAATTTCGTTCCGCGCCGAGAAACCCGCCGGCAACTTCTGCAGATCCTTCTGCTCCTTGTCATGCACCCGGACCAGCCCCCAGCCGCCCTCAGAGAACTTTGAGGACCGGCCGTTGAAGTGGATGTAATCGCCCGCTTGGCCGCGGGGCCCGCCCGCCTTGGGCACGACGAGGTCGTACCGTTCGGCAATCCCGATGTGAATCGAGTTCTTGCGGTTTGCGTCACCCGCATAGCGCTCAGACAGGAACGTATGGCCCGACAGGGTCCAGACCATGCTCTCGTTCATGAGCGTATGCAGCAGGCGGAACACCATCGTGTCCCCCGTGTAGGCGCGCAGCAATGGGGTGTACGGGTCCCCGTGAATCTGGCTGTCGAAGATCCGGGAGGAATCCGGGTTTACCGCCAGCCGCTGGGCGATCGGTCCCGCGCGGAAGTTCAATCCGCTGCCGGTCGTATGCGTCCCGCCGTTCAGGAACGGCATGGGCGTCATATAGATCTTATCCGGCATCATGAAGGACACGGTCTTGCCCGCTTCCAGCGCCACTTCGACTGGCTGCCCGGGCGGGTTGCCAGCCGTAACGATGTTGACGGTGTGCGGCACGGTATCGTGCACCTGCACCATCAACTCGCGGAAACTGCCGTTGACGCCATGGCCCACCGGCTCGGCGGTATGAATGTCCGCCACGGGGCCGCTCCGGACTTCCTTGCCGGTCGCCGGATCATGATAGGTTGATCCGAACGGCTCGGCGATGAAGGTCCCGAAGCCGCCGTGCGGCCAGGTGGTCGCGCCGAAGGCGTGGTCGTGCCAGAACACTGTGCCCACGTCCGCATCCACCCAGAAACGCTGACGCACGAATTCCACCGTGACGATGTCACCCGCCGGGTGGTCGTTCCGCAGTGCCTTGGTGAGTGTGATCGTGTTGCCGTTGATCGCCTTGACGCGGGCAACCTCGTTACCCTTCACGTTGTCCGCGCCGACTAGGATTTCCGTGTTCACATGGAATTGGGCCGCGTTCTTCACCGCAATGCTCGTGGCCCCTTTCTTCGCGGCGCCCGTCATCGCCGTGTTCATGGGCGGTGGCAGGCCCTTCTTGTTCTTTTTCTCCAGCATCGTAAACGGCCGGACCGACTGCTCGTAGGAGAAGCCGGTGATCACGCCGTCCGACGACTGGTTGTCGAACTGCAGGAAGTGCCAGTGGGTGTTGATCTTCGACGACTGGAAGTTTGTGTAGTCGTCGTCGTCCCACTCGCTCGTCAGCGTCCAGTCCACGCAATCGTAGATATTGCCGCGGACGACCAGCGGCAACTTGAGGTCGTCGTTGGCCCGGATCGCCGCTTCCTCTTCATGCAGCACATAGATCAGGCCGTTCGGGTCCACCACGGGGGGTTCCTTACCCTGGGCCTTGGCCAGCTTGATCGGGGTTTTGATGAAGTGGACGTTGAAGTTCTTGTGACCCGCGTTTTGCGGGCACAGGCTCCATCGCCCGCTCTCGCCCGGCTTCGCCTGCTCGAGGCTCGGTTCGCCGTCCTCGTCCCGCGCAATCATTTCCAGCCACGGCGCGCCCACATGCCGGGGCGAGAACATCACCCGACGCCCAAAGTGCGGCGTCAGATGCGGCCACGCCACCTTGCCGGTCGTCGGCTCGAAGGTGATCGGATGCCGCTTGCCCGGATGGGTCGACTTGTATTTGGGATTGTCGATCGTATTCTCGCGTTCGCTCATCGCGCGATTGCCATCCCACATCCAGTCCAGCACCGTCGCGTCGTAGGCCAGCGTCTGGCCCTTTTCGTCGTCCTTATGGCCGGGCTTGCCCTGCGTCGGCAGCTGCATCTCCACCCAGTCATGGATGTTGATCACCGCCGGGTTGCCCTTCCAGTTGCTCTTGCCCTTGTCCGTGATCTTAAACATCTTGCCGAACCAATCGACCGTCTGACCAACCAGCTTGTCGGACGTGATCGGCATCTTGATGCGGCCCTTCCGGTCCGGCAACTCGCGCAGATCTGGCATCGTGTCGTTGCGCGCATCGCCGATTTGCAACGTGTTGTACACGCGCCAGTAGCCCCACATGCCCGCCACATAATGGTGGGCGACGTGACAGTGGAACAGGAAGTCGCCTGCCAGCTGCTGGCAGAGACCCGAGCCACACTCCGTCTCGAGATCGAGCGCTTCGGACGGCCCAATGACTTCGACGTCCACGCGGTCGGTCTTGGCGCGGATTACCGGATACTTCACCGGCCCGTTGGTGGCCGTAGCCCACAGGTTCATGTCGTCGATCGCCCGCGGGCTGCGCGGCCAGCGGATGGTGCCGCCGTGCGGATGGTGGCTGTGGAACACTTCCGAGCCGCCGTGCACGAGGCGGAACTTTGCCGGATCCCCCATATACGAGCGGGGGATCGTCGGGGACGGATCGCCAAACGTATATGAGCTGTACCCCATGGATTCGTCTTCGAAGCCAAAGTACTCGTGCTGAACGTGCATGTTGTTGATGCCGAACGGCTCGCTGCGATAATTGATCGAACGGCCAGCCGGACGATAGGCATCCGTCAGCGGGTCGCGCTGCGGGATGAAGTCGCCCTTTTTATTGTTGATACGGAACGCTTCGTCGCCGTTCTCGTGATAGATCAGCGCAAACTCCCGGAAGTCCGGGCCGCTGCCATTCTTGATGATGACCTGCCAGCCACTGCGGGCCGGGGTCGGATCGCCGGTGCCCAGGGGCTCTAGATACGTGGACCCCTTCGGCTCCACGACGAACACGCCGAACATGCCGAGCACGGTGAGCTCGCGGTCATTGCTGAAGCTGTGGAACTGACGGGCGCCCTCCTGCGTATTTGGGTGGATGTACCACTCCAGTTCTACCGCTTTGTTCTGCGCCACGATCGTGTCCGGATTGGTCGTGCTCGCGGCCTTGCCAGTCGCAGTTACCACCGTGCTGGAGCCGTGGATGTGGAGGCTGACGTCTTCGCCGCCTTCCAGCTTGTTCTGTAGCTTAAACTTCACGCAATCGCCCTGGTTGCCGCGGATGACCAGGGGCTGAATCCACTGGGACTGCACACCGGGCAGCACCGCGCCCGGATCGAAGCCCTCCTTCTCACGGGCTTCCTTGTTCTTGGTTTCCTCCGCACGAATTTTGTCCAGGTTCTCGGTCAACGCGTACATGTAGCCTGGATAAAAATCCAGCCACTGATTGAGCGTGATCTCGACGTTGATCGCCGAGATGTCGTAGGTCTTGACCGGCGCGTGCGCGGGGCAGCGGCCCCCCTGCATAACCACCGGTTCCTGACGCGGATCGGAGACCAGCAGCATGTCCTGCCCGCCGGCGCCATACTGATGCATCATGGACATATTATTGTATGCGCCGTTCACGTGCTGCGCCTGCGCGTCCTGCTCCAGCTGGCGCATGATGCGCTGGTGCTGCATCTCCACCTGCATGGCGCGCTCCGGACGGCCTTCCTTTGTGTCCTCAATAATGGTCTGCGCCTTGAGCTTCTCCGACCATTCCGGCGATGCCACTATCCCCGTCTTGTGGACATGGGGCGCAGGCGACTCCGCCGACGCGGCACCCGGCAGCCACAACAGGGCTGCGGCGGCCATCACGCTCAGCGAGCGAACGAACGTTGTAAGAGTGTGGTGAAACATGCACCGGCCTCCTTGCATTTCAATAGACTTCATTGTGGCTTCGGGTGGACGTGCTCGCGGGGGGTGGGGGCCTACCGTGTCACGTGATCCCGACTTATTACTTCTGACCCATAGTATTCATAAACAACTGATCGACAAATAAAACAACATTTCTACGATACTGAAAGTTGGTTAGGCCTGTCAACCCCCGCTTTTGCGCAAAAACCGGTTGCACAGGACCGACCTAAAGAACCGGTCGCACCGACTTCAAACTTGTGCCATAATGTCGTCACGTTATGCTGCTCAAACGGTTGCTGGTCGGGTCCCCCCTGAAAACTGCACAGGCCGAGCACGAACGGTTGTCCAAGCGCCTCGCGCTGGCCGTCTTTTCGTCGGACGCTCTGTCGTCCGTCGCTTATGCGACTGAGGAAATTCTACTCGTCCTGATTCTGGTTGGCGCCGCCGCGCTGAGCTATTCGATCCCTGTTAGCATCGCGATTGTTCTCCTACTGACAATCCTCACGCTCTCGTATCAACAAATCATTTATGAATATCCGGCCGGCGGCGGCGCCTACACGGTGTCGAAGGCCAACCTCGGCATTTGGCCGGGGCTCACGGCCGCCGCCGCGCTCATGATTGACTACGTGCTCACGGTCGCGGTCAGCGTCGCGGCCGGCGTGGCCGCGCTCACCTCGGCGGTGCCGGAACTATTGCCCTATCGCGTATCTGTTGGATTGGCTACTATCATTCTCGTGCTCGTCATCAATCTGCGTGGTGTGCGTGAATCGGGGATGATCTTCGCCACCCCCACCTACGCCTTCATCCTCTCGCTCTTCGCGATGCTGGGCGTGGGCGCGTACCAGCTCATGAGCGGTACCGCCACCGCTACCGCAGCCTGCCAGGCGGTTATTCCCGAGGCCACGGAAGCGCTCACGATGATGCTGCTGCTCCGCGCCTTTTCGTCCGGCTGTACCGCGCTGACCGGCGTGGAAGTCATTTCAAATGGCGTGTCGGCCTTCCACAAGCCGGAGCCGCGCAACGCCTCGATCACCATGGTCGGCATGGCCACAATCCTCGGCACGATGTTCATCGGCATTAGCCTCATGGCAGATCGCCTGCACATCACGCCCTGCGCCGATGAGACCGTCGTCTCGCAGATTGCCCGCGGCACGTTCGGCACCGGCTTCATGTACTACCTGATCCAGATTTCGACGATGCTAATTTTGTTCCTCGCAGCCAACAGCGCCTACAATGGCTTTCCTCGGCTGGCCTCGTTGCTCGCGCAAGACAGCTACATGCCGCACCAGATGGCACTCATGGGTGATCGGCTCGTGTTTTCCAACGGCATCGTCTTCCTCGGTGCCTTCTCCTGCTTCCTGATCTGGTTCTTCAAGGGTGACACCCATGCGCTGATCCCGCTCTACGCCGTCGGCGTGTTCCTATCGTTTACCCTCTCGCAGGCTGGCATGGTGAAGCGCTGGCTGGAGAAAAAAGGCCCGCACTGGAGAAAAAAACTGGCCATCAACGCCACGGGTGCGGTCGCCACCGGCATCGCCACGCTCATCATCGGTAGCACCAAGTTCATGCACGGCGCCTGGATCGTCGTCGCACTGCTGCCGCTGATCATGCTTTGGTTCCGATCCATCCACGCGCATTATCTGGCGGTCGACGAACAGGTCACGCTCGCGCGCGACCACCGCCCCCCGCAGCCACGTAAGAACACCGTCATTATCCCGATCAGCGGTGTGAATCGCGCGGTGATTCGTGCCGTAGACTATGCGCGCAGCCGGTCCGTAGATCTGCGCGCCGTGCTCGTAGACATCGACCCTGAGCAAACCGCCAAGATCGAAATCCAGTGGGCGCAGTGGGGCTGCGGCGTGCAGCTCGTCGTCCTGCCCTCGCCTTACCGCTCGGTCATGGCCACCCTACTCAATTATGTGGAGGAACAGTTGGAGCAGGACCCGCAAGGCTGGGTCACGGTCGTCATTCCAGAAATCCTTCCGGCCAAGTGGTGGCAGAACGTTCTCCACAACCAGCGCGCTCTCTTGCTCAAGGGCGCCCTGCTGTTCAAAGAACGGGTGATTCTCACTGACGTGCCATTTCACCTCGAGAGGTGACCGTGACGCGCGAACGGTATTGCATGAAGCGTTTGGACTGGAGCTTCATGTCAGGATTGCTTGCCCTCGCCATCGGCCTCGCCTACACACACACGGCCCTTGCCTTTAAGATTGTCGAACCGAGGGACGGTGCCACGGTCACGGCCGGCAAGTCCATGACCGCGAACGTGGATTTGGGACAGGACACTGGCGGCGTCCAGGTCAGCTATTATTGGTACGGCGAATTGGACGAAACGCTCGTCGAGCAGAAGGGCAACACTTCCGCTGGCGCCATTGTCAAAGTTGCTGCGCTCGTCGCCGACTCGCATCAAAATCCTCCCTTTGGCGGCGCGCTGACCGTACCGAAAGACGCCATTGGCCCCATGCGCCTACTGGCCGTCGCGGAAATTTCCCGCGGGCGACTCGGCACGCGGACCGTCTTCGATGAGATCCTCGTGAGCGTGGACCCGGGTTCAGAATTGACCGCGATCGATTTTGAAACCGATAAGCCGCTCAAACTCGGCCGCGCCGGACAGGCCGCCGCCTATGGGCAGATCGACTCACTGGGCAAGACGTTCGAGCTGCCGGTCATTGGCTCCTTCACAGACGGCATTGAACGGAAGATCAGCGCGCCTGCGTCTGGAACGACCTATCAATCTTCCGATGAGACCGTCATCAGGATTCTCGCCGACGGCTTGCTTCAGATTGTCGGCAACGGCAAGACTGTTGTCACGGTGACAAACCGCGGTAAGCAGGCAACGTTGGATGTCTTCGTTGAAGTGAACACCGAACCGAATGAGCTGCCCGTTGCCAACGCGGGACCGAACAAGACCGTGAAAGCTGGGGCCAAGGTCAAACTCTCAGGCTTAAAAAGCCACGACTTGGAAGGCGAGGCGCTGTTCTATCAGTGGAGCCAGGTGCGTGGGAGTAAGGTCTCACTGCTCGATGCGAACGGCCCGGAAGCGACGTTCCAAGCACCGCAGGTATCCGAAAAACGATTGTATCGGTTTCGGCTGAGGGTGACGGATGGGAAAGGGGCAGATTCGATGCCGGCCTATGTCGATGTCACGGTGGAGCCGTAGCGCGAATAGTCTTTGATCGAGTTCCTTGCCCGTGCGGTTGCGAGCGCCTTCCGATGGCGTGAGAGTTCTCGCCCATATTTTGATCGCAGGACGGCCCGCTCGAACGGTGCAATGCGGCGTGCGACCTTATCAATCTCCCGTTTCAGCGAACAGACTACGCCCCATCCGGCTGAAGTGAGCCAGCCGAGCGTCCGGGCATAGGCCAGATCCTTGAGCGAGTAGCGGACGGAGGCGACTTCTTCGAGACAGCGAAAGCGCGCGCGGAGAATCTGCTTGGGCGTGAGCCTTATCGTTCCGCGAACCGATCGCCCCTCGCCTCTCGCCTCGAACGACGACAGCCGCTCAAAGAGAATCGCGCCCATCGTGAAGGTGAACGTCGCATGGAGGATACCGCGCAGCGGGCGGAAGCTGCGGCGCCAAGGGGAATAAAAAATCTCCTGATTCCAGTCCATGCGATAGAGCACAGCTTCGCGCAACAAGAGATTCAAATGATGGTGGCTGTTTTCGTGAATCAGATCATCAATCAGATCAAGATCGTCTCGATCAAACACATTAATAAAAGATAGGCCTGGCCTGTGACGATAGCTAAAGCTGACAACGCCTTTTGCTTTTAACGGTACGATTCGATTGGTGAGATGGGCCAGCCCCTGTGCCCCCTTAGGCCAGGCCAACTCGATCGTGCCCAGGGCTCGCTGAATCCGAGCCGCGATATCGCCCCGTGTTGGGCTGATACGGGCAGGCGTCTTGTCCCGCTTATATATAATGGTAGGGCCAAGGGTCAGCCTGCCTGGCCCATCCGGTCCCCCCTGCCTGATCCAGTGCGGGGGCGCGACACGACCGTGCCGTAGTTCGACGCCCGCGCCGTCCAGCCCGACCGCTACGAAACCGGCCGGCTCGGCCCGCTCGAAATTAGGCTCCGTCACCCGAACCCTCTCCGCCTGGTTTGGCAACAGACCTGGGATGAGAAACAGGGCCTCCCGCTTCACGCTGCGCGCCAGCCGCGCACAGAGTGCGCCAAGGCGTGCAGATAATTTCGCAGGCTCTGGCTTTCTGTTTGGAAATAGTTCGTCGAGGTAGGTGTGCTCGTAGAACTGCTTATCGCAGGCAACGAGGAAGGATACGGCAAAATCTGCGGGAAACCGCTCTTTACTCAATTGCCACTGGACGTCTAGAAAATAGATGAGGTCGTTCAGCTCTTCGACCCAGCCGACGACTTTCCAGTTCGAGAAGTCTTCAGGCCTGAGCGCACGGCTAACTTCACGAAAATGACCCGGTGTCAGGCGTAGGGCGCGCGACTGGCGGCGATACCGCCCGGAGAGTTCCCTGCACAGATCGGACAGCAGCCGGCGCATGGACGAGCGGAACTCACCCTGAAGTGCCGCGAGCGCAGTATCGTCGAAGAGGCTACAGCGTTTCAGCGCCACCCTGCTCTTTCAGCCCTGCGCCCAACGAGACTGGGCATCTTGAAAATGATCATTGCGCCTCCATGCTAGCGCGGGACCCCGATCAATGCTAGGGGCCTTGCAATCCGGGTTCAGTCGTCCGCGCTGTCCAGAGCACCTCGGTCTCAGCGATCCTCCAGACTAGCCCCTGCCGCCGCAGCCAGATAAGCAGACCGCCGCCGCTGCCGTCCGGCCGGTCTTCTTCCACGAGGAGCAGCGCCTGGTCCTCCTTCGCGGTGTAGCCGATGCGGGAAAAGCGCAGCACGCCGATCGCATGCGGCGCACGCTGGGCCGGACGCTTGAACGACACCAGAATCGGCGCCAGCGAGACTTCCGCCTCCTCCGGCACGCCGTCATGGAAAAATTTCACCTGCGTGCCGAACGTGAACCGGCTCTCCAAGCGGGCCTGCGTTTTCAGTCCGGCAAAGAAACTAGCTAGAAGCTCGGCCGGCAGCCGGCCATCGAAGATGCCCTGCTCGTCGAAAAATTCCCGGCGCAGATATTCGCGCTCGTCTTTTTCACGCCGCGTCATCGTCATCCGCTCCACAAGCACGAGCGCCGTGTCAGACCGGAGGTACTTGGTCCGCACGACAAGGTCGTAGAGGGGGTAGTCTTCCTCGGGCACCGGGCCGGGCTTTGGGGCGGACGGTTCCGTCGCCGCAACACCCGACGTCACCATCGACAACAATATGGACAGCACGAGCACGGTGCGTGAGACGCATTGCATAGCCGCAGAATAACGCGGCTGGCGGCCTTTTCCAACATCCTGCTACAATCCGCCCATGCGTGCTGCATGGATGCTGCTCACCGGTGCGCTTGTTGTGGTCTGCGCACTGCCCGCAGCGGCCGAATCGTCTCCGCCGGCAGCGAAAGACCTGTCCGCCCGCTTGGCCGGCATTGCAAATCTTGGGATGCCTTCGCCCGCCCTTCCCATTGCCGCCGGCTGGTTTCTGATGGGGTCGACTCGCGTGGACGACGATCCCTATGGATTGCACACCCAATACGACGACACGGAATTACCGCAGCATAAAGTTTGGCTCGACGCCTATGCCATCGATCGCGACGAAGTCAGCCTCGGCGAATATCTCGCGCATCTCAGCAAACAACAGCGGCCGACACCAGACGAATTGCGGAAACTCATCTGGCACATGATCACGGTGCATGCAGCAACGGACGAGAGCCTGGCCCGCTGGCCCGCCCTCTACGTCACCTGGGCCGACGCAGACAACTTCTGCCGATCCATCGGTAAACGGCTGCCGACCGAAGCCGAATGGGAAAAGGCCGCACGCGGCGAGTCCGCGAACCTGTTTCCCTGGGGCACGCAGGCACCGGCAGACAGGCTGGCGGTGTTTGGCCAGTATCATGTGCATGAAATTCCGCTCGTGCAGCCCGTCGGCAGCGGCGAGACGGGCGCCAGCCCCTACGGGGCACGCCACATGGCCGGTAACGTGGCCGAGTGGGTGCAGGACTGGTTCCTGTTCGACTACTATGCCATCACGCCGAATCGAAATCCGGCCGGCCCGCGCGACGGCCGCTACCGGGGCGTACGTGGCGGCTCCTGGAAAAGCAAGCCGATGATGCTACGCGCGGCCACGCGCAGCGGCGCGCCGCCAGATCAGCGCGCCGCAACCGTCGGCTTCCGCTGCGCTGCGTCCGCACCTTTGTCCTCCCCCCGCTGAGCCGCGCGGCCTCCGTCGGCTAGGGCGGATTTACCCGTGCGGAGGTATTGGTCCCTTCCGGCGGCCTTCTTGCGACTCTTGCGGTCACTCCAGAGGATTACGTTGGACTACAGGGAAGGGAAGAGTCTCGAGTCTAGGCGGCAATGGTCTTGGCGGATTTACCAGCGCGAAGATACTTGTCCACTCCAGCAGCCATCTTGCGGCCCTCCGCGATGGCCCAGACGATAAGGGATTGCCCACGCCGCGTGTCGCCGCCAGCGAAGACGCCGTCGAGGTTGGTCATGAAGTTGTCGTCGGCCATGACATTGCCGCGCGCGTCATATTTGACGCCGAGGTTATCGAGCAGGCCGTTCTTCACCGGCCCCGTGAAACCCATGGCCAGGAGCACAAGATCGGCGCGCAACTCAAACTCGGTGCCAGGGATCGGCACAAACTTTCCAGCTTCGAACTTCACGCGATGCGCGTGGAGGGTCGTCACCTGCCCGTTGGGACCGGAGAATTTCGTTGTCGAAACGCTCCACTGGCGGTCGCAGCCCTCTTCATGCGCGTGCGAGCTGCGCAACTGCATGGGCCACAGCGGCCAGGGCGTGGAAGCGGCACGCTGTAGCGGCGGCTCCGGCAACAATTCAAACTGATGCGCTTCCGCACAGCCCTGTCGGTGTACCGTACCGAGACAGTCCGAGCCCGTGTCGCCGCCGCCGATGATGACAACGTTCTTGCCCGTGGCCATGATCGCCTCGGTGGTGACCGTGCGGCCAGCGTTGCGCCTGTTCTGTTGCACGAGATAGTCCATCGCGAAATGGACGCCCTTGAGCTCCCGCCCCGGCACCGGCAGGTCGCGCGGCTGCTCGGCGCCCATGGCGAGACACACGGCGTCGAATTTCTTCCGGAGCTCCTCGCCACTGATATCTTTCCCAATGGTCGCGCCAGTTTTGAAGACGACGCCTTCAGCGGTCATCTGCTCCAGCCGGCGGTCGATCACGTGTTTTTCCATCTTGAAATCTGGGATGCCGTAGCGGAGCAGGCCGCCGATCCGGTCGGCCTTTTCGAAAACCGTGACCGCATGGCCTGCCCGCGCAAGCTGCTGCGCCGCAGCCAAACCGGCCGGACCTGACCCCACGACCGCCACCGTTTTACCAGTGTTCGCCACCGGCAGAATCGGTTCCACCCAGCCCTCGTTAAAGCCGCGGTCAATCATGTTCCATTCAATGATGCGGATGGACACCGGATCGCTGTTGATGCCGAGTACGCAGGCGCCTTCGCAGGGTGCGGGACAGAGCCGGCCGGTAAACTCAGGGAAATTGTTCGTGGTATGCAACGCCTTGAGCGCGTCCTTCCAGCGCCCGCGATAGACAAGGTCATTCCACTCAGGAATCAGATTGACGACCGGACAGCCAGTGTTCCCCTGGCAGAAAGGCACGCCGCAATCCATGCAGCGCGCGCCCTGGATCTTGAGTTTGTCTTCAGAGATCGGCTCGTACATCTCCTTCCAGTCAAGTACGCGCAACTCGACCGGCTTCCGCTGCGGGCCCTCACGGGCATATTTCATGAAACCCTTTGGATCACCCATTCGCTTCGTTCCTCGTATCTCGTATCCGTCTTGCGCCCCACCAATGACGCATTACGCCGGATGGGCTGCCGCTTTCCGCTTCCGCTCTTCGAGAACACGCTTGTAATCCACCGGCATGACCTTCACGAACTTCGGCAGCATCGCCTCCCAGGCATCAAGCACTGCCTTCGCCTTGCGGCTACCGGTTTGCATGAAGTGCCTGGTGATGAGGCCATGGAGCAGTTGCTGGTCATCCTTCGCAGATACCGGTTCCAATTCGACCATGCCGAGGTTGCACTGGCCCTCAAACTTGCCGTGCTCGTTGAGCACGAAGGCCACGCCGCCGGACATGCCCGCCGCGAAGTTGCGGCCGGTCTTACCAAGCACGACCACCGCGCCCCCCGTCATGTATTCGCAGCCATGGTCACCCGTGCCCTCGACAACGGCGGAGGCGCCGCTGTTCCGCACGGCAAACCGCTCGCCGGCCATCCCGTAGAAGTAGGCCTCGCCCTGCGTCGCGCCGTAGAGCGACGCATTGCCGATCAGGATCGTGTCCTCCGGATTGAAAATGACGTGCTTCGGCGGATAGACGACGATCGTCCCTCCGGAGAGCCCCTTGCCAAGATAATCGTTGGACTCCCCTTCCAGGGTAAGCGTGACGCCGTGCGCGAGGAAGGCCCCGAATGATTGCCCGGCCGACCCAGTGAACGCGATCGAGATCGTGCCTTCAGGAAGGCCGGCCAATCCGTGCTTCTTCGCGATCGCGCTCGAGAGCATCGTACCGACCGTACGATTGACGTTCTTGATCGGCAGCGCGAGCGTGACTTTCTGCTTCTTCTCAATCGCCAGCGTGCACTTGTCGATCAACGTACGGTCGAGCACGTCAGCGATGCCGTGGTCCTGCTTCTGCTGGCAGTAGCGCGCGATGCCGTCTTCGACGTCCGGCCGGGTGAGCAGCGGCGTGAGGTCGAGCCCCTTGGCCTTCCAGTGATCCACCGCCTTGTGGATTTTCAGTTTGTCCACGCGTCCGACCATGTCATGGATTGTCCGGAAGCCCAGCTTCGCCATGAGCTGCCGCAACTCCTCAGCGACGAAGAAGAAGTAATTGACGATATGGTCCGGGCTGCCGGCGAACTTCTTGCGCAGCTCCGGGTCCTGCGTCGCGATGCCCACCGGGCAGGTGTTGAGGTGGCACTTACGCATCATGATGCAGCCTTCAACGATCAGCGGCGCCGTCGCGAAGCCGTACTCCTCCGCGCCCAACAAGGTCGCGATCGCCACATCGCGGCCCGTCTTCATCTGTCCGTCCGTCTCGACCCGGATGCGGCCGCGCAGATCGTTGAGCACGAGCGTCTGGTGCGTCTCGGCCAACCCCAACTCCCACGGCACGCCCGCATATTTAATGGAAGAAAGCGGCGAGGCACCGGTCCCGCCCGAGTCGCCGCTGATCAGCACCTTGTCCGCATGAGCCTTGGCAACACCCGCCGCCACGGTGCCGACGCCGACTTCGGAGACGAGCTTCACCGATACGTCCGCGTCGGGATTCGCGTTTTTGAGATCAAAGATCAACTGCGCGAGATCCTCGATGGAATAGATATCGTGGTGCGGCGGCGGCGAAATGAGCTGGACGCCTGGCGTGGAATAGCGCAGCCGCGCGATGTTCTCGTCTACCTTGTGGCCGGGCAACTGCCCGCCCTCGCCGGGTTTAGCGCCCTGCGCCATCTTGATCTGCAGCTCACGTGCATTGACGAGATAGTGCGTTGTCACGCCGAACCGCGCGGACGCCACCTGCTTAATGTAGCTATTCTTCGAATCGCCGTTGCCCAGCGCTCCGAAGCGCTCCGAGTCCTCCCCCCCCTCGCCCGTGTTACTCTTGCCGCCAAGGCGGTTCATGGCGATGGCCAGCGTCTCGTGCGCCTCCTTGCTGATCGAGCCGAAGGACATGGCGCCCGTGTTGAAGCGCTTCACGATGTCCTTGGCCGACTCGACCTCCTCAATGGGAATCGGCGTTGGCGCAAACTTGAACTCGAGCAGTCCGCGAAGATTCGACCGGTGCGTGCTCTCGTCATCCACCGCCTGCGAAAACTCGGCGAAAGTCTTCACGTCGTTGGCGCGGGTCGCGTGCTGTAGCTTGGCGATCGTCTCCGGATTCCAGTTGTGGTGCTCGCCCTGGATGCGGTAGTGGATCTCACCGCCGAAGTCGAGCTGTCGGATCGCTGCCGGCTCGTAGGCCAGGCGGTGTCGGCGCAGCGTTTCTTCGCCGATCTCGCGGATGCCGATGCCCTCGACCCGCGACGGTGTCCCGGTGAAGTACCGGCCGATCACGTCCCGGTTCAAACCGATCGCCTCGAAGATCTGCGCGCCGCAGTAGGATTGCACCGTCGAGATCCCCATCTTGGAGAAAACTTTCAGCAGACCCTTGCCGATGGCCTTAATGAACTTGCCCTCGGCCGTCGCGGCGTCGATGCCCTCTGGCAGATAGTTGTCGCGCTCCATGTCCACGAGGGACTCGAACACGAGATAGGGATTGATCGTGCCCGCGCCGTAGCCGATGAGGCAGGCGAAGTGATGGGCGTCACGCGGCTCGCCAGTTTCGAGAATCAATCCGACTTCTGTCCGCGTGCATTCGCGCACCAGATGATGGTGCACCGCCGCAATCCCGAGCAGGCTCGGAATCGGCGCCCAGTGTTCGTCCACGTCCCGATCGCTCAGAATGAGGAACTTGTAACCGTCCTTGATCGCCTGCGAGGCCTCCTTGCAGAGCGTGTCCACCGCTGACCCGAGGCCATCCGGCCCCTCTGCCACGCGGAAAAGCATGCGGAGCGTCTTGCTCTTAAAATGTGGATCGGCCAGTGTGCGGATCTTTGCCAGGTCCGCGTTGGTCAGAATCGGCTGCTGGACCTTGATCCGGCGGCAGGATTCCGGCCGCTCGTCCATCAGATTCGGCTTGGGGCCGATATTGGTGACCAGCGACATGACCAGCTGCTCGCGGATCGGATCGATCGGTGGGTTCGTGACCTGCGCGAAAAGCTGCTTGAAGTACTTGAACAGCAGCTGCGGTCGTTCGGACAGCACCGCCAAAGGCGTATCTGTCCCCATGGAGGACACGGGCTCTTCGCCAGTGACGACCATCGGTGTAATGACCATCTTGAGTTCCTCGACCGTGTAGCCGAAGGCCTGCTGGCGCTGGCGCGTGGTTGGATGGTCCGGCTGCGGCACGTTGAGCGGAGCGGGGAGCTCGTCGAGCGAGATGCCGTACTGGCCAACCCACGAGCGGTATGGCTTGCGCCCGACGATATCGGCCTTGATCTCCTCGTCGTCCACGATGCGGCCCTGCGCCGTGTCCACGAGGAACATGCGGCCCGGCTGAAGACGGCCCTTGAGACGAATGTTCCGCGGATCGACCGGCAGCACGCCCGCCTCGGACGCAAGGACCACGAGCCCGTCGGTTGTCACCTGATAGCGGCAGGGCCGCAGGCCGTTGCGATCCAGCGTGGCACCGATCAGTTTTCCGTCAGTGAAGCAGACCGCCGCGGGACCGTCCCACGGCTCCATCACCGCCGCGTGATACTGATAGAAGCCACGGCGGTCGAGATCCATTTGCGGATTGGCGACCCACGGCTCCGGAATCAACATCATCATCGCGTGCGGCAACGACCGGCCACCCAGCACGAGGAATTCGAGCGCGTTGTCGAGGCAGGCCGAATCGCTCTGCTGCTCGTAGACGATCGGGAAGAGTTTTTCCGCGTCCTTATTAAACAGGTCGGACTGCAGCCGCCCCTGCCGGGCCTTCATCCAGTTGACGTTGCCCTTGAGCGTATTGATCTCGCCGTTGTGGCAGATGTAGCGGTACGGATGCGCCAGCGGCCAGGTCGGAAACGTGTTCGTGCTGAAACGTGAGTGCACCAACGCCAGCGCGCTTTTCAGACTGCTGTCCGCAAGGTCCTGATAGTAGGCCGCCATCTGCTCCGGCAGCAGCAGGCCCTTGTAAACGATGGTGTTGGCTGAGAGGCTGGGGATGTACCAATACTCGCGGCCCTCGATGGCAGACTCACGCACAGCCCGCTCAGCGCGCTTACGGATGATGTAGAGCTTCCGTTCGAACGCGGCGGCGTCGAGTACGTCGCGCGCGATGAAGAGCTGCCGGATTGCCGGCTCCGTACGCCGTGCCTGCTCACCGATGGCGTCGCTCTTGACCGGCACGTCGCGCCAGCCGAGGAACCGCGCGCCCTCCTGCCCCACGATTTTCTCGACCAGCGACTCGCACTGTTTCCGGGCCGCCGCGTTCGGCGGCAGAAACACCATGCCAACGCCATACTCGCCCGTGCCAGGCAGCTTTACGCCCGCATCAGCCGCGGCGCGGGAGAGAAACTCGTGCGGCACTTGAAGAAGAATGCCGGCGCCGTCGCCCGTGCAGGGATCGCAGCCCTGCGCACCGCGGTGCGAAAGGTTCACCAATACCTGGAGACCTTGCTCGACAATGCTGTGCGACTTGTCGCCCTTGATGCTTGCGACAAAGCCGATGCCACAGGCATCCTTCTCAAATTGCGGATCGTAGAGACCCTGTTTGGGAGGCAGTCCCGGAATGTTCATTTTTAGCGTGAAACGTCCGTGTATTGTTTCCCAAACTTACCGGACGCCCTTCAAATCTGTCAAGCCATGAATCGCGCTCAACTCCGCAATTCCGAACGTGAAATTCGCCGTTTCGGTGCTTGACAACACCCGCGCCGCTCCCTCAGACTCGCCCCCATGTCACAGGGTCCCACGACTTCGACGCTGCGCACGATGACCGACGTGTGGGCGACATACCGCACGGAGCTCCACAGCGTCGATGATCACATCCGCCTGAACCTCGATTCCTCTGTCACACTCGTCAACACTGTCGCCGCACACATTTTGAGCAGCGGCGGCAAGCGCATCCGGCCGCTTCTCCTGTTACTCTCAGCCCGGCTGTGCGGCGATACATCCTCCGATCCGCACCGCCTCGGCAGCCTCGTCGAGTTCATTCACACCGCCACACTGCTGCACGACGACGTCGTGGACGACGCCGACCTGCGCCGCGGCCGGCAGACCGCCCGGAAGGTGTGGGGCAACCAGATCAGCATCCTTGTGGGTGATTATCTGTACTCGCACGCGATGCGTCAGATCGTCACGTTCAAGAACCAGGCAATCAACGAGACGCTGGCAGAGGCTTGCCGCAGCATGGCGGAGGGCGAGGTGCTGCAGCTCTACCATCATCGCAGCATCGCCATGACCGAGGAGCACTATATCCGGATCGTCGAGCACAAGACTGCGAGCCTGATCGCCGCCGCTTGCCGTATCGGCGCAATCTCTGGTCGGGCCTCTGAGGAACAGCGCACCGCGCTGTTCCGGTTCGGCGAATACATCGGGATCGCGTTTCAAATGGCGGACGACACGCTCGACTACATGGCCGACGGCGCCTCGCTCGGCAAAACGCTCGGAAAAGACCTGTTCGAGGGCAAGATCACGCTCCCGCTGCTTCATCTGCTGCAGCACTGCGCCGAGCCCGACCGGAAGATGATCAAAGATCGGCTGGAAACCCGGACGCTATCCGACACCGACCTGAAACAGATCATCGCGCTGATGCAGGACTACGGCTCCATCGCCTACGCGATGGACCGGGCGCGGGCCTATGTTGCCGCGGCCACACGGAGCCTGGACCTGTTCGAAGAGTCGCCGGCCAGACGCGCGCTGGTGATCGTGGCCGATTACATGGTCCACCGCGACCGATAGCTCTTAGGCAGTGATGCGTTACAAGTAACGTCCGCGTACGAGTCTGCTTTATGACTGCTGCACCTCTCACGCATCACTCATCGCACCTCACTCGTCACTCACCACTCTTTCCCTCCCCTCGTGGCGCGGGTTGGCGACGTGATCACCACCGCCGGGGGGCGCTGCTACTGAACCGTACGCACGCGGACTCCAGCGCACAGCAACTCGCGGCCGTCTGGGTGAAGGCCGGCATCGGCTCGCACGAGTCGATCGAGGTTTTTCGTTTCACTGTCACACGCCATCATTAAGAAGGAGCGCGCATGGCCAACCTGATTCCATTCCGCGGTGTCCTCTACAATCCGGCGAAGGTGCCGGACATCAGCCGGGTGGTCGCGCCTCCCTACGACATCATCGACGCCGTCTTCCAGCAGGCGCTGCACGACCGTCACGCGAACAACGTCATCCGGCTCGAGCTGGGGCAGGATCATGCCGGTGATAGCCCCGCAAACAACCGCTACACCCGTGCGGCCGCAGCGCTGAAAGAGTGGATGGCGCACGACGTGCTCCAACGCGACCGTGAACCGGCCATCTATCCCTACATGATCGACTACCGCTCGCCGTTCGATGAGCCCGGCTCTTCGACGAAGATCCTGAAGGGATTTTTCTCGACTGTCGAATTAGAGGAATTCGGCACCGGGAAAATCTATCCGCACGAAAACACGCGCGCCGCCGCTAAGACGGACCGATTGCATTTGATCGAAGCCTGCAGTGCCAATTTCAGCGCGATTTTCTCATTGTTCTCAGACCCGAACGGAGCGGTTGTCTCACTCATCGACAAATCCGTCAATGCGGACAAGCCGCGCGTCAACTTCACGGACGACGAGGGCTTCCGCCAGCGGCTCTGGGCCATCACGGACAAGGCCGTGCTGAACGAGATCGTCGCCTTTGTGAAGGCTACGCCGCTCTTCATCGCCGACGGCCATCACCGCTATGAAACCGCGCTTAATTACCGCAATAGCCAGCGCGGGCGCGCCGGCTCCGCGAAGGGCCCGAAGCCCTACGACAGCGTGCTGATGCTCTTTGCCAGCCTCGAGGATCCGGGCCTGACCGTCCTGCCGACACACCGCGTGCTCACGACGCCAGTGCCGGCGCTCCCTGAGATCATGCGGCTGCTTGGCGACACGTGCGCCATCGAAGAAGTCTCTTCAAAAGATTTTCTCAAGACGTTGCGGCAGCGCGGGCTGAACGCACCCGTCTTCGGTCTGGTGCTCAAGGGCACAGCCTCCCCGCTGTTATTGACGGTGACGCCCGCTTACAGACCGACAGGTTCCTCAGAGCGCGACAAACTCGACGTGTCGCTTCTCCAAACGCTTGTGATCAACAAGCTCTGCCCGAGCGAAAAGGAGCAGCACGCGCTGATCTATACGAAAGACGACCGCGAAGCGATCGATCTTTCCGTCCAGGGCCGAGCAACCGCGTCGTTGCTGCTAAATCCGACCAAAGTGACCGAAGTCCGCGCCGTGGCCGCAGCTGGCGAACGCATGCCGCACAAATCCACGTACTTCTTTCCCAAGCCCCTCACCGGCCTCGTGATGAACGTAATGGAGTGAGTCGCTGAGCCCGTGGAGCAGGGCTGCCCCACAACTCTAATCTACTTTACCCAACACCCCTCCCCAGCCTAATCCGTCGGCCACCTGATGCAGGCGGCGAGCGACTGGGGCTTCAGCGAACTTACCTCGCCCGGCTTATCAAACAACAGGGCCTCTGCGTCACCAATTCCCATCGAAGTTGTTTTCCACGCCACTCGGGTTATCTGCTACCATAGCGTCGCGTAGGTCCGCGGCAAGGAACGGCGCTCTCTTCCTCTGCCCTCGTGCTCGTGCTCGTACCTCTTGTTGTAGAATACGATATGGCCATTGACCCTGTTTGCGGAATGTTTGTGGATGAAACGACGGCTGTCGCAACAGCGGTTCATAAAGGCACGACCTATTATTTCTGTGCGCCCGGCTGCAAACGGCGCTTCGAGGCTGAACCGGAAACAATTCTGAAGGCCGGGCCGCAGGGCATGCCCGCCCCTCCCGCCGTTCAGATGGTGACGTTGGGCCTGACATGCAGGCGAGAGGACAGCGGCAAGGGACTCGAGGCATTTCGTCCGAACCCGCTGCCTTTAGATGCTCCCTTGCCCCTCGTCTCTCGCCCCTCGCCTGACCAAACGCTGACCATTCTCATCGACGGTATGTCCTGCGCGTCCTGTGTCGCCCGGATCGAGCAGGGTTTGCAATCACTTCACGGGGTCACGCAAGCCTCCGTCAATCTGGCGACCGAGCAGGCGGTGGTGGACTATCAGCCCAGCACGGTCACACCCGACGCCATTGCCGATGCCATTCGCGCACTGGGCTATACGCCGCACCTGCCGGCCCCCCCCACAGCCGGCGCCGCGGCACCAGCCATCAAAAAAGACGACACCTCGGGACGACTTGTTCTCGAGTGTCTGATCGCCGCTGCACTCACCGTGCCTATCATGATACTGGGGATGGCCGAGCATCTGATCATTCCGGTGTCCGCGGCCACACGCGGCTGGATTCAACTGGCGCTCGCGACGCCCGTGCAATTCTGGGTCGGCTGGCGGTTTTATCGCGGTGCGCTCGTCGTCGCCCGGCACGGCGCAACAGACATGAACACGCTGATCGCCTTCGGCACCTCGGCCGCCTATCTATACAGCGTGGGCGCGGTGCTGGCTCCGTCGTTCTTCGCGGCGACCGGAAGAGAGCCAGCAGTCTACTTCGACACCTCGGCCACCATTGTGACGCTCATTCTATTTGGCCGCCTGCTAGAGGCGCGAGCGAAGGGCCGGGCATCGGAAGCCATCCGCACATTGGCTAGCCTGCAACCGAAACACGCGCGCGTGGTCCGAAACGGACATGAGCAGAATCTCCTGGTGGAAGAGCTACGGGTCGGCGATCTCCTCCTCGTCCGGCCGGGCGAAAAAATTCCCGTGGACGGCATCGTCCGCGAGGGCGCCTCCGCTGTGGACGAATCGATGGTTACGGGCGAAAGCCTGCCGGTGGACAAGCAGCCGGGCGACCGCGTTATCGGCGCGACGCTCAACCGCGAAGGCGGTCTCCGCATCGAGGCCAGGCAGGTGGGCCGCGACACGATGCTGGCGCAGATCATCCGGATCGTGGACCAGGCCCAGGCTGCCAAACCGCCGCTGGCGAAACTGGCCGATCGCATCGCCGCCGTCTTCGTGCCGGCGGTGTTGGGAATTGCAGCGCTTACTTTTATCCTCTGGCTCCTGCTCGGCCCCACGCCGGCCGTCACACACGCGCTGCTCAATGCCGTGGCCGTCCTCATCATCGCCTGCCCCTGCGCGCTCGGATTGGCAACACCCACCTCCGTCATGGTCGGCATCGGCCGGGGAGCCGAGCACGGGATTCTCATTCGAGGCGGCGACGCGTTGGAGCGGGCACAGGCCCTCACGGCCGTCGTGCTCGACAAAACTGGCACCCTGACGCGGGGTGAACCGTCTGTGGGCGCCATTCTGCCCTGTGCCGACAAATGGACCGCCGAGCAGATTGTGGCGCTCGCAGCTTCGGCCGAGCAACAGTCCGAACACCCGGTGGGCGCCGCCATCGTCCGCCACGCGCAGGCGCAGGGCCTGCCGCTGCAGCCAGTACGCGGCTTCGCGGCTATTCCAGGCCACGGCATCCGCGCGACGGTGGGCAACACGACGGAATCGCAGGCCGTGTTGCTCGGCAATCTCCGCCTGATGGAACACGAGCAGGTGCCGGTGCCCGATCAAGCCCGGCAGGCGGCGCAGCATCTGGCGGCTACCGGTGTGACGCCGATGTACGTCGCGGTCCGGAAGGTGTCAGATCCGGCAACCGCCACCCGCATCATCGGTCTCATCGAGGTGGCCGACACGTTGAAAGACCACGCCCGCGAGACGGTGGGAGCCTTGCGCGCGATGGGATTGGAGACCATACTGCTGACCGGCGACCACAAGCTCACCGCCCAGGCCATCGCCGGGCAGTTAGGCATCACGCGCGTGCTGGCGGAGGTGTTGCCGGACCAGAAGGCCAGGACGATTCAGCAACTGCAATCAGAGGGACATGTTGTGGCAATGGTCGGTGACGGCATCAACGATGCGCCGGCCCTAGCCCAGGCGGATATCGGCATCGCCATTGGCACTGGCACCGACGTTGCCATGGAAGCTGCGGATCTGACGCTTATTACGGGTGATCCGCGCGGCATCGTGACCGCCATCGCCCTCTCGCGGGCGACTACGCGCAACATCAAACAGAACCTGGCCGCCGCCTTCGTCTACAATGTGGTGCTGATCCCGGCGGCTGCCCTGGGCCTGCTCAGCCCTATGTGGGCGGCCGGAGCCATGGCCCTCTCCTCGGTCAGCGTGGTGGGAAACGCCCTTCGCCTGCGCCGTTTTTCCGCCTAAGTGTTCGACGCACAGAGCCAACAATTTAGCCCGCTTCCGGAAAAGGCCAGCTGGCCCGATGCCTTTCCGCAGATTCGTTGCCATCCTTTCCGGTTTTGCGTTCACCTCGTCGTCAGATCGATCGCGCCATTCTCAGCATCCCGCTGCGCCTGCGCGTAGCGTTCCGGCGTGCCGATGTCAGACCAGTAGCCGGAAAATTCATATGCCTGAATTGTCTCTCCGCCCTGAATCGCACCGACATAAGCCTCGATGATCGACGACTGGCGGCCCGCAGGCACGGCCGCGAGCAGCCGCGGATGCACGATGTGCACACCCGCAAACATCCGCTTGCGAACTGCCCCCTCCGGCTGCCGACCCCGTCCGTTGATGCGGACGATGCGATTCGAACCATCCACCTCCAGCACGCCCCAACGGTCGGCGTCGGCATCCGCCCGCAGCGCCATCGTGGCCAACGCGTGGCCGGCGCGATGCGCGGCCATCATGGCGCTGAGATCGATCTCCAGCAGCGTGTCGCTGTTGAGAACCAGAAACGGCTCCCCGCCCAAGAACGGCTCGGCCTGCTTCAGTCCGCCGCCTGTGCCCAACAGCACCGGCTCGCGTGAATAGGTCAGCCGCATACCGAGCGACGATCCGTTTCCCAGCTCCTGCTCGATCAGATGCCCCAGATGATGGAGATTGATGATCGCCTCGGTGAGACCGTAACGCCGAAGCAGCAGAAGATTCCAGACGATCAGCGGCCGGCCCGCGACTGGCAACAACGGTTTGGGCAAGGTCTCCGTCAGCGGCCGGAGACGGACACCAAGACCCGCCGCGAGGATCATCGCTCGCACGGCATGCTCATGCAGGCAAGAGACGAGCGACAAGTGGCGAGAGGGCATCCCTTTTTACCCCTAGCCTCCAGCCTCCGGCCCCTATCGAAGTTCGAGTACATACGGCGCCAGATGTTTTCGCAGCGGGAATAATTCCGGATACTTTGCCAGATTGCGGCGCACATAGCCGAGCACGCGCGGAATGTCGGCCAGGAATTTAGAATTCTTCTTCACGCGATCGATGTAAACAAACCGGCCCGCAGCCTTGAGGTTGCGCTGCAAGCTGGTGAGATCGAACACCCGCCGGAAGGCCATCCGGTCCCCCAGATCCATGCCCGCCTTCGCCATCCCGTCCAGATAGGCCGCGATCAATGCATCCACGAGCGATTCCTCCAGCACGATGTACGCGTCGCGCAGGAGCGAAGCTAGATCGTAGGCCGCCGGCCCCATCAGTGCATCCTGAAAATCAATGACGCCCAGACGGTCCCCCTCCACGATCAAGTTTCGGGAATGATAATCACGATGAGTAAACAGACGAGGCTGGCCAGCGATCAATTCGGCAATCTGTTGAAACACATCCCGGACCGGCTGGAAGTCATCCGCGCACATGGGCTTGCCATGACGCGCCCCCACGCCGTACTCGAGAAAATGGTCGAACTCCCACATGAGCAACGGCACATCGAACGCACGATGGAAAGCGATGCACTGATCATCAGCCGGCGATGTGGCTTTTGAATGGATCCGCACGAGCATGTCGATCGCGCGGCGGTAGTACCGCGCCGTGTCCGCGCTCCGCCCCTCGTCGCAGGCCTGCACCAGCAGCGCGTCGCCGAAATCCTCCAGATAAAGCAGGCCCGCCTCCTGGTCATAATAATGGAGCGTGGGCACCGTCACCCCGGCCTTCACCAGACGGCGGTGCACATTCAGAAAAGGCAGCTCCGTGACGGCGACAGCCCCGCTGACCGCCTCCTCCGACTGTTTGAAGGTCTCCGGCTCAGCCAGTTGCATCAAAATGACTGAACGATTTCCAGATAGCATCAGACGGAAGTAGCAACGGTTGGAGGCATCGCCCGGGAGTGCCACTAGATCGATCAGCGCCGCGCGAACGTGCAGGTGGGTTTCGACCGTGCGAGCCACGCGCGCACGATCGGGCGGAGCGAGCGCTATTTTGGGTTGAGCGGGATCGAGGGTCGCCATCGCGGGCGCATTATACGCAGGGCTATCCACCTTGTCACGGCGTTGCCGAAGCGCGCGTTGATGCCTGACAGGGCGCCAAGTTGCACGCCTGAAAACCCTGTGCAATACTTGCGTCAGATTGACGGGGATGCCATGAAAACCGCGCACCTTTGTTTTCTGTGGCACATGCACCAGCCCTATTACACCGATCCGGTGTGTGGGACTGCCAGCATGCCGTGGGTCCGGCTGCACGCCACCAAGGCCTACTACGACATGGCCTGGCAGATAGAGCGGTTCCCGTCCATCAAGGCCACTTTTAATTTCACGCCCTCGCTGCTGATCCAGCTGCAGGAACTGTCCTCAGGATCCGTTCGCGATCTGTTTCTGGAGCATACCGCCAAGACGGCCGCCGAGTTGACGGCTGCTGAACGCGCCTTCATCATCCGGCATTTTTTCTCTGCCAACTGGAGCACGATGGTCCGTCCGTATCCCCGCTACCACGAACTGTTGGTCAAACGCGGATTGGACGTGCGGCATCAGCCGCTCGACCAGATGGCCGCACAATTTTCGACGCAGGAACTACTCGATCTGCAAATGTGGCACAACCTAGCCTGGTTCGGCTTTGGCGCGGCGGCACATCACCCCCGCCTGAGCGAACTGTGCGCGAAGGACCGCGGCTTCACGGAAGACGAGAAGCAGGAAATGCTGGCGATCCAGCGTGAGGTCGTGTCATCCATTATTCCCTCTTACCGCCATCTTGCAAAAGCCGGCCGCATCGAACTCACGACGAGCCCCTTCTACCATCCCATTCTGCCCCTGCTCATCGATACCGATATCGCGCGGCGCGCGCGCCCGGAGGCGCACCTGCCACCGCGGTTTCAGGCGCCGGCCGATGCGGAGGCGCAGATCCGGAAGGCCGTCGCATTACATCGAGACCTGTTCGGCGCTGCACCAAAGGGCCTCTGGCCGTCGGAAGGTTCCGTCAGTCCCGAACTGCTGCCGCTCCTGCATCAAGCCGGCATTCACTGGGCCGCGACCGACGAGGGCGTACTGGCCCGCTCGCTCGGCCACTGGGACCGCACGGCCTCGCTTTATCGGCCCTACGATGCCGGACAGCCGGGTTCAGAAACGACGATCGTCTTCCGTGACCGGGAGATTTCCGACGCGTTCGGGTTCGTGTACGCAAAACTTGCCCCGGCGGCGGCGATAGAGGATGTCCTCCGACGCATACGCGACATCGTCGTGCATGCGCCGGGGGAGCAGGTGCTGATCCCCATCATTCTCGACGGCGAAAATCCCTGGGAACATTATCACGACGGCGGCGAGAAATTTCTCTCCGGCCTCTACGCCGCGCTCTCCTCACCAGCCGACACCATGACACCAGTCACCGCTACGATGAGCGAAGCGATTGCTGCGCATCCCCACCGGACACGCCTCGAACATCTCCACAGCGGCTCCTGGATCAATCAAGACTTCAAAGTCTGGATCGGCCACGCAGAGGACAACCGGGCCTGGGATTTGGTGAAGCTCACACGCACGCGCCTAGAGGAGGTCTCCGGCGCGCTATCCCCGGAACAGGCCCGCGGCGCTTGGGAGGAGCTCTACGCGGCTGAAGGCAGCGACTGGTGCTGGTGGTACGGTGACGATTTCGACACGGACTACAAGCCCGAGTTTGACCGCCTCTTCCGCATGCACCTGCGCAACGTCTATACGCGCGCCGGCCTGCCCGCGCCCACGCTCCTCAACGATCCGCTGATCGGCGTCCACGAGGTTCGTCCGTTCCAACTGCCAGTCACGCTGCTGACCCCGTCGCTGGACGGCCGTGTGTCGGACTTTTTCGAGTGGCACGGCGCGGGGACGATCGATCCGGCGCCCCCACTCGACGCCATGTGGAAGCCGCAACAATTTTTCTCAACCATTATGTTCGGCTTCAGTGTGGACGCGCTGTTCCTGCGCCTGGACCCTGGCGCCGCCTGTGCCAATGCAGCCACGCGAGTCGCCGTGGAACTGCATGTCGTCTCTGACTCGGGCCAGTACAAACTCTCGTTTCCCTGTACGTCCGCGCCAGACACCTTCACGCTCTCTAGTGCAGCCAATGGGCAGGCCTGGACCGACGTCGGTTGTTATGGCACGATCTGCCTGCGCGCGATTCTGGAGCTGGCCGTGGCGTTCAAGGACCTGCGCCTTTCGTCGGGCCAGGCCTTCAAATTGAGTGTGGCCGTCTTACAAGACGGCATCGAGGTGGAGCGCTACCCGCATCAGCAATCGGTACCGCTGACCGTGCCAGACGCCGATTTCGAGGCGACGGTTTGGCGCGTGTAACGCGCAAAGTTGAGTTGTGCATTGAAACAGTCCCCGTTTAATTCAACATTGAAAATTTATCCTTCAACATTTTCGGAAGGCCATGCCTGACCTGCGCCGGGACCCCATCGTCGGGCGGTGGGTCATCATCTCGACCGAGCGGGCCGGACGTCCGCGCGACTTTTATCCGGCCGAGCCGGCGCGCCAGCCGTCCACGGCGCGCTGCCCCTTTTGCCCTGGGCAGGAATCGCTGACGCCCAACGAAGTACTGGCCTACCGGCCGCAGGGCGGCACGGCGAACTCGCCCGGCTGGACGGTCCGCGTTGTCCCGAACAAATATCCGGCGCTGCAAGTGGAGGGCGAAATGGGCCGCGAGGGGATCGGGCTGTACGACCGAATGAACGGCGTCGGTGCGCACGAAGTCATCATTGAAACACCGGATCACAAGGACATGCTGGCTGACCTACCGGCCAAGCACATCACAGGCGTGCTCCGGGCCTACCGCGACCGGATGGCGGATCTCAAGCGCGACCTGCGCTTCCGCTACATCCTCGTCTTTAAAAATCACGGGGCCGCCGCGGGTGCGACGCTGGAACACACGCACTCTCAGCTGATCGCACTTCCCGTCATCCCGACCAGCGTGCTGACGGAACTCGACAGCTGTCGAGCGCACTACCAGCACAAGGAGCGCTGCATTTACTGTGACATCATTCGGCAGGAACTGTCCGACCGCGAGCGCATCGTGGCGGAGAATCCGGAGTTTGTCTGCGTGACGCCCTTTGCGTCGCGCTATCCCTTCGAGATGTGGATTCTCCCGAAACGCCACGCTGCCTACTTCGAAGAAAGCCAGGAAAGCCAGCTTGAGATGCTGGCGCTGATCCTCTCCGAGACGCTGCGACGCATGGACCGGGCAGTCCGGCGGCCGGCCTACAATTTCGTCCTACACACCTCCCCGCTGCACGAAAAGACTGGCGACTACTATCACTGGCACATCGAACTCATTCCCAAACTCACACCGGTGGCCGGCTTCCAGTCGGGCACCGATTTCTACATCAATCCGGTCACGCCGGAGGAAGCTGCAAAATTCCTGCGTGAAATAGACCTCTAGCCCCCTTGCCCCGTTCCGCATGCGGGCGTATCATCGTCCCATGCAAGTCAAGCTCAGTCATCCCGAACGATCGGTGACAATCAAGGGGCCCAAGCGGGTCAAGGATATGCTGCACGAGCTCAACCTTGTGCAGGAAGCCCATCTCGTCATCCGTGGCGACGATTTGGTGACCGAAGATGATATCCTGGCTGATGAGGACCGGGTGGAGATTCGACCGGTGATCTCAGGCGGGTGACACCGCGAAACGACGACGCATGAACGCTGACCGAACATCCGAACCGGCCGTTCAGTGGTCCGCCATCATCATTCTGCGTTGAGTAGTATGAATTGCACCAAATGTAAAACCAAGGCGGTTCTCGATCTTCCCCGGCACAATGCCGCCTTCTGCCCGCCCTGTTTTAACGCCTACGTCCACGATCAAGTACGCTACGCGATCAAGCATGACCGCATGTTCGGCAAGGGCGACCGCATTCTCGTCGCTGTGTCAGGTGGCAAGGATAGCCTGGCCCTCTGGGACATTTTGCTGAAACTCGGCTACACGGCTGACGCGCTCTACGTCGACCTTGGCATTCCCGGCTATTCGACGATATCAAAACAAAAGGTGGAGCGCTTTGCCGAGACCGTGGCCGCCCCACACGGATCGAAACTGCTGGTCCATACGGTGCAGGCAACAGAGGGCGCAGGCATCAAGGAACTCTCGCAACTTGTCCACCGCCCGACCTGCGCCACGTGTGGAACGATCAAGCGCTACCACTTCAACAAGACGGCAGTGGAGCAGGACTACGATGTCATGGCGACCGGCCACAATCTGGACGACGAGGCGGCCCGCCTGCTGGGCAACGTCCTGCACTGGCAGGCGGAGTATCTGGACAAGCAGTCGCCCAGCCTGCCGGCCTCGCTCGAAGGCTTCGCGAAAAAAGTGAAGCCGCTCTACCGGATCGCCGAACGTGAAGCGGCCGCCTACGCCGTACTCAACCGGATTGATTACATCGTCGAGGAATGTCCCATGGCCAAAGGGTCCTCGATGCTGCTTTATAAGGAGGCACTCAACCGCCTCGAAACCGAATCCCCTGGCACTAAACACCGGTTCTTTCTCGGTTTCCTCGACCGATCTGCCCTAAGCCGTGTCGAAGGGCAGACTACGGCCGCGCCCTCCGCCGATTTCATAGCTGACAAGGATCGTGCGTCGCTTCATCCCTGCACCACGTGCGGCCAGCCGACCACCGGTCTCATCTGCTCCTATTGCAAAATGATGGTTCGCGCGAAAGTGAGTCAATAGTTGATAGCCCGGCGAGGCCTGCCCACCCTAGGCCGGCTATGTACGACTTACTTGTAGCTGCCCGCTAGCCCCTTCTTGCAAAGCCCTTCCTGACGCCGTAAGCTTCAAGTACGATTAGGTGGAGAACCGATGCCAACGACGCAACGTGACTACTACCACATCCTAGGCGTGCCGCGCACTGCCACGCCCGACGACATTAAAAAGGCCTATCGCAAGCTGGCCCGCCAGTACCATCCCGACCTCCATACCGGCAACCGCAAGGTCGAGATGGAAAAGAAGTTTAAGGAACTGAATGAGGCGCACGAGGTCATCGGCGATCCCAAAACCAGGAAAAAGTACGACCGCTACGGACATCGCTGGCAGGACGTCGGGGCCTACGAAAAGGCCCACCAGCAGACCGGCGCCGGAGCGGGATATGGCGGTGGCTGGCAGCAACGGGGGGGCTTCACGGCCGACCAGGGTTTTGAATTCGGCGACGTCTTTGCAAATCTATTCGGCGGGCGTGGCGGCGCGGGATTCCGCCAGACCGCCACGGCGGGCCAGGACCTGGAAACCGAGGCAAAGCTGACGCTGCGCGAGGTGCTCACGGGCGTGACCCACCGCGTGGAGGTCACGGACCCCAGCGGCCCAAACGGCCGCATGGAATCAAAGATTATCGATGTCAAAATCCCGGCCGGTGTGCAGGACGCCATGCGCGTGCGCGTACCGGGCAAGGGCGCGGCCGGACGCGGCGGCGGCAAGGACGGCGATCTCTACCTGCGCGTGCAGATTGTGCCGGACCCGGTGTTCAAACGCGAGGGCGCCGATCTCTACGTCACCCTCCCCGTCTGGCCCTGGGAAGCGGCGCTGGGCGCAGAAGTGCTGGCGCCGACGCTGGCCGATCCGGTGCGCGTGAAAGTCCCACCCGGCAGCCGCGCCGACAGCAAGCTGCGGCTCAAGGGCAAGGGCCTGCCGACGGCCTCCGGGGGCAAAGGCGATCTGTTCTTCACCGTGCAGATCGTGATGCCGGCTGATCTCTCCGATGAGGAACGCGGACTCTACGAGCGGTTGAGGAAGGTGGCGCGTCCCGATCCGCGCCACGCCCTGCTGCGCACCGCCGGACAGGTGCAATCATGACGATGTCGCACACGGAATATGCCCTGTTCTCGTTCGGATCGCTGTTTTTGATTGTCGACTCGATCGCTGCCGTGCCGGCATTTCTCTCCATGACGGCGCAGGACACCGTAACCCAGCGGCTGCGCATGGCGCAGGTTGCTTGCGCGGCCACCATCGGCATTCTCACCCTGTTCGCCTTGATCGGACAGGGGCTCTTCCGCGCGCTGGGCGTCTCGCTTCCCGCCCTTCAGGCAGCCGGTGGATTGGTCCTGCTCCTGGTTGCGCTAGATATGCTGCGCGCGCAGCGCTCCGCCGTGCAGGAAACGGCGGAGGAGACCGCGGCCGGCGCGTGCAAGGACGACATCGCCATCACGCCGCTAGCCATTCCCATGATGGCTGGCCCCGGCGCGATTTCAGCGGTGATACTGCTGGAATCGCAGGCACCCGACTGGACCTATCGCGGCGTGCTGCTGGCCTGCGTGTTCGCCGTCGGGCTGCTCAGCTACGCAACCTTTGCTGTTGCCGCGAAGGGCGCGTCCTCCTGGCTGAACCCGATCGCGGAGCGGATCGTCACGCGGTTGATGGGACTGTTGCTGGCGGCGCTGGCAATTCAGTTTATTTTTAATGCCCTGAAATCAGAAGGCGGATTACTGGGGAGGTAAGAGAAAGGAGCGGGCTTATGACACGATGGATCGGTTGTGCGATGCTGGCCCTGGCCCTGACGGCCGCGCCGGCGTGGGCGAACGAGCCGGGGGGACTGAAAGAGCACGGCAAGGGCTACGGCGGCGGGCACGGCGAAGGAATGACGGGTCGGCACGGAGGGCCGGGCCATTTTCTCCGCCATCTGCTGATGCACCAAAAGGAGATCGGCCTGTCGGAGGACCAGGTCAACAAGATCAAGACTCTCCAGCTCGAGATGGACAAGACGCGCATCCGCACTGAGGCTGAAATGGAGATCGCGCAACGCGAGATGCACGAACTGGCTCATGATGAGAAAGCAGACCTGGCCGCGATCGAGGCGAAGCTCCGGAAGGGGGCCGATCTTGAAGTCAGCCTCCACCTCTCAGCCATCAAGGCGCGCCGGGAGGCCATGGCGCTGCTCACGCCAGAGCAGCGGGACAAGGAAAAAGCTGAGCACGAAAAAATGATGAAGATGCGCAGTGAGCGTCGCAAGGACGGGGGCCACCGCGGGGGCATGATACCGGGGGGAGCCGGTCATGGCCAAGAACAGATGCCCGTGCACTAAATGATCGCCTCATTACGGAAGGAAACCGCCATGCATACATCCAGACTGTACGTGACCATGTTTACCGTGCTAATCGGTTCCAGTCTCCTCCTCGCCGGACCGGCTTGGAGCGACAAGAAGGGCAAGAGCGAAGAGGAAGGCAACGTCGCCGACATGGTCAAGGGTGCCACGGTCACGGCGGATCAGGCTATCAGAACCGCGACGGAAAAGGTGCCGGGCACGGTCGTCGAAGTCGAATTGGAAAAGAAGCACGACAAGACAATCTGGGAGGTGGAGGTTGTCGGCGCGGACGGCAAAATCTCGGAAGTCCATATCGATGCCGCTACCGGAGCCGTAATCGACGTCGAAGCCAAGAAGGACGAGAAGAAGAGCAAAGGCAAGAAGTAACGCCGCGAGGACACCACGACGCTCTCCGGCGGTTCTGTCGGAGAGCGTCGTTATTTCTATGGCCATCCAGCTATTCACCGCCAGGACCGTCGCCATCAGGAACCTGACGCACGACGTTCGCGAAATCAGTCTGCGCCTCCTGGAGCCGAAGGAGATGCCGTTCAAGGCGGGGCAGTTCGTCTCCTTCAACGTGCCGAATCCCGTGACCGGCCGGGCGGTGACGCGCCCCTACTCCATTGCCTCCCCGCCTTCTAGACGCGACACCATGACCCTGGTGCTCAATCAAGTTACGAGCGGACCCGGCACAACCTATTTATTCAGCCTCACGGACGGCGACGAGACACAGTTTAAGGGCCCGGCTGGAAATTTCTATCTGCGGGATGATCCGTCAAAGGATCTCCTATTCGTCGCCACCGGCACCGGCATCGCGCCAGTCTGGTCCATGCTGCACGACTGTCTCGAACGGGGTTTTGAGCGAACGATCACGCTGCTGTGGGGCCTGCGAAGCCAGCGGGATCTCTATTATCAGGATGCGCTGGCCGGTCTGGCTGCCCAGCACCAGAACTTTTCGTTTGTCACCACCCTCTCACAGCCCGAGCCTGGTTGGACCGGAGCCACCGGCCGCGTAACGAAGCTGGTTGCGGAAAAGGTGACTACCGTTGCAACTCTGGCCGTGTACCTGTGCGGGAACAGCGGCATGATTACTGAGGTGGCAGCACTGATCAATGCGAAGGGCCTCTGCCCGATCTACCAAGAAAAGTATTATGATGATGCGCTGGTGCCGCCTGCCGAGTCCCGTTGACCGTTTTGCTCCGTCTATGAGAAAGTGCACCCCTCAAAGTTCCAGGAGTAAGGAGCCCTCATGACGAACGATCCACGCTGCAAGAGTCACGAGTTGCTGGACGGCCCCGGTCGGGCTCCCGCCCGCGCTATGCTGAAAGCCGTCGGATTTACCGACGCCGACCTTTCCAAGCCGCTGGTCGGTGTTGCCAACACCTGGATTGAGGTCATGCCCTGCAACTATCACCTGCGCCGCCTCTCAGAACGGGTCAAGGCCGGCATCCGCGCGGCAGGCGGCACGCCGATCGAATACAACACGATCGCGGTGTCGGACGGTATCTCCATGGGTACGGAGGGCATGAAAGCGTCGCTCATTAGCCGCGAGGTGATCGCCGATTCGATCGAATTGGTCGCACGTGGCCATTTGTTCGACGCCGTCATAGCCCTCTCCGGCTGCGACAAGACAATCCCCGGCACCGTCATGGCCCTGGCACGGCTCAACCTGCCGTCGCTCATGCTCTACGGCGGCTCCATCATGCCTGGAAAATTTCAGGGCCATGACGTCACGATCCAAGACGTCTTCGAAGCGGTCGGCAAGCACGCGTCGGGAAAGATGACCGACGTGGAATTGAAAGATCTAGAAGACCATGCCTGTCCAGGCCCCGGCGCCTGCGGCGGCCAGTTCACGGCCAACACAATGGCCATCGCCTTCGAATTCCTCGGCATCTCGCCGATGGGCATGAATGGCGTCCCGGCCATGGACTCGCACAAGGACGATGTCGCGTTCCGGTGTGGGCAAATGGTGATGGAGCTTGTGAAAAAAGACCTCCGCCCGCGCCAGATCATCACGCGCAAGGCGCTTGAAAATGCCATCGCCGCTGTGGCCACGACAGGTGGCTCTACGAACGCGGTGCTCCATCTACTAGCCATCGCCAAGGAAACCGGCGTACGGCTGACGATCGACGACTTCGACAAGATCAACCGGAAAGTCCCGCTCCTGGCCGATCTCAAGCCAGGAGGCCGCTTCATGGCAGCGGATCTCTACGCTGCCGGCGGTACGACACTTGTAGCCAAGCGGCTGAAGGACGCTGGGATTCTGCATGCCGGCCAGCCGACCGTGACCGGACGAACAATCGGTGAGGAAGCGGATCGGGCGGCTGAGAAACCCGACCAGCAGGTCTTGCGGCTGCTGTCCAATCCGATCAAGCCTACCGGCGGCCTGGTTATTCTGAAAGGCAATCTGGCTCCCGAGGGCTGCGTCGTGAAGGTGGCAGGCCACTCCATGATGAGGTTCACCGGACCGGCGAAGGTCTTCGACCGTGAGGAAGATGCCTTCGCGGCTGTCAAGGCCCGGCAGATCAAGGCGGGTGACGTGGTCGTGATCCGCTACGAAGGCCCGTCAGGCGGCCCGGGGATGCGCGAAATGCTTGGCGTGACGGCGGCAATCGTGGGCGAGGGGCTTGGCGATTCGGTGGCGTTATTGACGGACGGGCGTTTCTCGGGCGCCACGCACGGCCTGATGGCCGGCCACGTCACGCCCGAAGCGGTCCGTGGCGGCCCCATCGCAGCCGTGAAAAACGGCGACACGATCACCTTCGACATCGCTAGGCGGCGGCTGGACGTGAAACTCTCCACGGCCGAGATCAAGGCACGACTCAAGAAGGTCAAGCAGCCGGTAGCGCGTTATAAATCTGGCGTGATGGCCAAGTATGCCCGGCATGTGTCCTCCGCCTCCGAAGGCGCGGTGACTAGCTAAAGAGAAACGGGGCTGGCCTGCACAGGCCTGCCCCGTTCATCGTCTCCCTTGACAACCAACCGCCATCATACGATCCCCTTCGGCACGGCAAAGACATCGCTCCTGCTGTCTTGATAGAGCAGGCGCAGAGTCGGGGGCAGGGATTACAGACGTCGGTCGTACTCGGACGTGTTCATCAGGCGGTCCGGCCGGAGGCCGGCCGATCCTCAGTGGTGCCGGTAAAAGGCCGCGATCGTCTGGACAACGTAGGTCTGCTGTTCGGCGGTCAGCTCGGCGTAGATAGGCAGCGAGAGTACCTCTTCGGAGGCGCGCTCGGAGACGGGGAAATCGCCCTTCATGTGTCCGAGGTTCTTGTAGCAATTCTGGAGGTGCATCGGGATGGGGTAATAGACCTCGCTGCCGATCCCCTGCTCCTTCAAATAATCTCTGAGTGCGTCTCGCTTCCGGGCACGGATTGTGAACTGATTGAAGACATGATGGTTGCCCGGCGTTGTCGCCGGTAGCGTGACATGGTCGGCCAGCTTTGCCTCCTTGAATAACCACTCATAGCGCACCGCGTTGGCCCGTCGACCCTCCGCCCACGCGTCGAGATGGTTGAGCTTGACTAGCAAAATTGCCGCCTGGAGCGCATCCAGCCGGCTGTTGAAGCCGATCTGGTCGTGTACATATTTCGCCTTGCTCCCGTGTACGCGCAAGCTAGCCAGCGAGTCGGCCAGCGCCTTATCGTCGGTCGTGACCATACCGCCGTCGCCGAACCCGCCCAGGTTTTTTGATGGAAAGAAACTGAAGCACCCCATCGCCCCCAGCACGCCGGCCTTTGTGCCATGCCGCGCGGCGCCGATGGCCTGGGCCGCATCCTCGATGACCGGAATGGTTTTCTTCCTGGCGATGGCAGTGATCGCTTCCATCTCGGCACACTGGCCGAACAAATGGACCGGAATGATGGCCTTGGTTTTGGCTGTGATCTTTTTTTCGATCTGCGCGGGATCGATGTTGAAAGAGTCCGCCTTGATATCCACCAGCACGGGCTTTGCACCCAGGCGTGAGATCGAGCCGGTGGTGGCAAAAAACGTGAACGGGACTGTAATGACCTCGTCGCCATGGCCGACGCCGACCGCCATCAGGGCCAGGAGAATCGCGTCCGTGCCGGAGGCGCAGCCGACGGCGTGTGCGCTGCCGACATAGTGCGCGATGGCCCGCTCGAGCTCCAAGACGCGCGGGCCGAGGATGAACCCCTGCTCATCGCAGACGGCCTCGATGGCCGTCATGATCTCGGACTTGGTTGTCCGATATTGCGCCTTGAGGTCGAGTAAGGGAACGTGCATGCCTGCGCTCCGACAACCGCTGGGTTGATGTATCACAGCCTCGGGCCGTGCTCAAGAAATACGCGGTTTCATTCGATACCGCTGAACCCAGAAGCCCCACCGCTTCTGAATGAGCTGGGTTCAGACACCGACATCAGCGCGCATCCGCTCATACTGCGCAATGCTGAAACCTAAGTTTGACGACGAGCGTGCCGATATCCCCGCGGCCAACGCCATCGCCGCAGCACCCATCGCAAACACAAATAGCGCGGCCAGTTTGCCCCGCTGGCGGACCGCGTCCTATGGACGTGTCGCGTCGGATCCCATGGTCATTGCGGTCTTGAGGAAACAAGCCTCGGGATCTTCGTGGAATCCCTAGAGCACCACCACATGGTTCGTTGTGTCCTGGACCGCCTTCGTGGCTAGAAAACTGGACAGAGCATCATCGCATCCCACGAATCGCCGCTAATGGGAAAGCGAGGGGGCAGTCGGTTTCTGAGGCACTCGCTGCTTAGCCTGCCGCACTCGATCTTCCTGCGTCGGATCGCCCAGCCCCCGCTCACGGAAGCGCTCGATCAGTTTTGAATTGGACGGGTCCAGCTCCAGCGAGCGCAACCAGGCTTCCCGCGCTTGACTCACCTGATTTTGCCGGTGATAGATCTCGCCCAGATGCTCGAAGAGTACCGGGTCATCTCCAACCAGCTCGATCGCGCGGCGGATTTCAGCCAAGGCCTCTTTCAACAGACCGTTCTTAAACAAGGCCCAGCCGAGGCTGTCGACATAGTAGCCGTTGGTGGGCTTCAAGGCTACGGCGCGCTTGGTCAGCGAGAGCGCCTCCTCAATCCTCACGTCCCGCTCAGCATAGCTGTACCCAAGATAGTTCAACGCGTCTGCATGCGCAGCGTCCAATTGCAGAGCCCGTTCCATGGCCCGCACGACGTCGTCGAACTGGTTCAGCTTGTCGTAGGCCGTTCCAAGATTGAAATAGAGATCGGCGCTACCCGGATTGTGCAGGATGCCCGTCTCGAATACCTCCACCGCCCTGGCATGCTGCTCCATCTGCAAGTGGGTCAGCCCCAGGAGAATGTGCCCGTCGGCCCCCTGTGGATTGAGCCCCGTCACCGAGACGAAATGCGGGACTGCTTCGGCATACCGTTTCTGTCGGTAGAACAGATACCCCATATGCATGTGCCCGTCCGTGTAATTGGGCTGGAGCGTAAGATTTTGTTGATAGGCCTGCAGCGCCTTATCATATTCCTTCATCTCCTCGTACATCAGGCCGAGGTAATCACGGATTTTGAGCTCGGCCGGCCGCGCTGCCAACAGCGCCGTCAACTGCTGAACGGCTTTCGGGTACTCCTGCATCTCGCGGTAGACCAGACCGATGCGCAGTTGCGCTTCCAAATCCTCCGGATCGTCCTGCAACATGCGGTTCAGTTCGCTCAGCGCCTCCTGGTAGGCCTTGCCGGTGATATACACCCGAATCAGATTGCGGCGCATGTCCCGGCTGTGCGGATTGATCTTTTGCAGATAGCGCTGGTACACCTCGATGGCCTTGCCCTGCATCTGCTGCGTTTCGTGAACGGACGCCAGCGCTAGATAGGCGGGCTCGAACGACGGATTGATTTCGATCGCTCGCTCGTAACTGGCAACTGCCTGCTCCCATCGCTTCGACTCAGCGTAGACCCGACCCAGAGAGTAATGGCCGACCGGCGACTGCTTGTTCCGCTCGACGCCCTGCTGCAGAACCTGCTCGGCCTCGTCGAGGCGCTGCGCGTTGACGAGCAGAAGCCCCTTCAAAAAATAGGGTTCGCTGTCGGCCGGAGTGCGCTCGATCACCTGTCCGTAGAGGGCCAGCGCCTTGTCCGTCTGCCCGGCCGAGGCATAGATGCCCGCCATCTGCGACAGGACGGCGGCCTCCGGGGGGTCGGCCTCGACCACGCGGTCGGCGAAACGGACCGCGCTGGCCGGCTCGCCGGCTGAAAAATACAGGAGTGCCAGCCGAGTCTTGAGCTGGATCGACGACGAGTCGGCCCGCAAAGCCAGCAGATATTCCCGGATCGCCCGTTCCGTATCCTGTGTGAGTTCGGCCTGATAGCCCAGGATAAAATGGTAATAGGCACGGGGGTCTGCGGCACGGGCCTCGACCACTGGCTGCGCCGCAGCGTGTGTGGAAATGACCGGCGCGGAAACCTCGGCCGATCTAGACGGCAGCAGCCCGGTACACCCGATTGGCAGGGCTCCCAGCGCCAGCATCGCCGCAGCGAATCTCGGCCATCCGGTCCGGAGTGATCGGGGCACCGGGGACATGACACCACTGACGTCGCATGGCCGGCTCACGATCGGAACTCCCTTGACTACTGGTAATTGGTGGTGACGTCGAAGGAGGTTGTGTAGATACAACATTATACGGAGGACGCTGAAAAGGTGTCAAACCGCACGAAGGGCTCGTGCGTACGTGTGAGACGGGTAGTGGCATACGACCGCTCCGCACGATCGCCCCGCGCAGCGTGCCCCCCAGAGACCTGCGCAGACCAACGGTCCGGTGAGGGAACCCGGGGCACTGAGTGCACGCCCTGGTGGGCGATACATGAATTGCCCCCGTGGTACGCGGCGGCGATGCTGCTCTGGTCTTTAGGGATAAGCAGGACCGCCACAAGGCCCGCAAGCTGCGGCGGGGGCTCGCTCACACCGATTCGTGCTTGGAGAGGTCGCCAAAACAGGCGAATTTTTCTAGGAAGACCAGTTTACGGATACCCGTTGGCCCGTTGCGGTGCTTGCTGACGAGAATTTCGGCAATGCCCTTATCCTCGGTGTCAGGATGGTAGACCTCGTCCCGGTAAATGAACATGACCACGTCGGCGTCCTGCTCGATGGCACCCGACTCGCGCAGATCGGCCAACATGGGGCGCTTGTCCGTCCGCGCTTCGACCGCCCGGCTCAACTGCGAGAGCGCCAGCACCGGCACGTTGAGCTCCTTAGCCAGAGCCTTGAGCGAGCGCGAGATGTCTGAGATTTCCTGCTGCCGGGACTCGGCATCGCTTTTCCCCTGCACCAGCTGCAGATAGTCCACGATCAATAAATCCAGCCCGTGCTCGGCCTTCAGCCGGCGCGCCTTCCCCCGCATCTGCTGGACCGTCATGGCGCCCGTGTCATCGATAAAAATCTTCGCGCTTTCGAGCCGGCTCGCAGCCTCCGAAAGATCCCCCCAGTCTTTTTGGGTGAGCTTGCCGATACGCAGAAGGTGCGAGTCGACGTGCGCCTCCGAGCTCAGCATACGCAGCACAAGCTGCGCCTTAGACATTTCGAGACTGAACACGCCGACGGTTTTTCTGCTTTTCAACGCCGCGTACTGCGCCATGCCCAACGCAAGGCTCGTCTTGCCCATGCTGGGTCGGCCCGCAATCACGACTAGATCGGAGGGCTGCAGGCCAGCTGTTAGGTCGTCCAACTCCTCGAATCCGGTAGGCACGCCCGTGATGCGCTCGCTGCGCTGGAAGAGCGTGTTGACGAACTCGAGGCTCTCCATGATCGCATGCTTGAGTTCCGTGAACGATCGACCCAGCTTGCCCTGCGCCAGGCTGAAGACGGAACGCTCGGCGTAGTCCACCAGCTCGTCCACCGAGCCTGCGTTATCGTAGCCTCGCGTGATCACCTCCGTCGCCGTGCCGATCAGACCGCGCAACAGCGCCTTGTCCCGGACGATCTTGCAATGGTATTTGACGTTGGCCGCCGTCGGCACGACCTGCACCAATTCAGCGAGATAGGCCGACCCGCCGACCGATTCCAGCGCGCCCTTCCGCTTGAGATGCTCGGTCATCGTGATCTGATCGATCGCCTCGCCGTGCTCGGAGAGATCGAGCATGGCCAGGTAAATCTTTCGATGAGCGGTCTTGTAGAAATCCTCCTCGGTGAGGAGTTCCATCGCCTTGCTCATCGCGCCGTTTTCGAGCAAAATGGCGCCGAGGACCGATTGCTCGGCCTCGAGGCTCTGCGGCGGCAGGCGTGGATCGGAGAGATCGGGCGGAGGCGTCATGAATGCACGGTCCTTGTCAACGCATCACAACAGAGCAGACAGGTCCTTGATCAATATCTTCTTGCGGCCTGTGCTGGACGGTGCAGTGAGCACCAGCGCCTGGTCGGCACCGAGCGAGGAGAGCCCGACCACTGCCGTGACCGACGCGCGGAGCGTGCAGCCCTCCTGCGCGGCGCGGCGAAGCCCTTCTTCGCCGGCCTTCTCCAGCGTGCCCTGGACGACGCCGTAGCCAGCGCCGCGCAGCGTCTGCGCGGCGCGGAAGAGCCGGTTGCCGGCCTGCTCGGGGGCGGACAGGAAAAAATCTGTTGCCGGTTTTGTGAAACTGTTGCCGCCCGCCTCCATAGCCTGGAACAGCCGGTCCATATCGAATGCGAACCCGGTGGACGGCAGATCGCGGCCGAAACGGCCGACGAGATGGTTATACCGCCCACCCCCGCCCAGCTCGCAGCCGAGCCCCTTGGCAAAAACCTCGAATACCACGCCGTCGTAATAGTCAAACCCGCGGAACTCGCCGAGGTCGATCAGCAATTGGTCCTTTAGTCCGGAAGCCGTGAATAACCGATAGACCTCGGCCAGTCGGTCGAGCGGCGCACGGAGCGCGCGGTCACGTCCGGCCAGTTTGCGGCCCCGTTCCAGCACATCAATCCCACCGTAGAGCCCCGGCGTCTCGAGAATCGCGCGCATCAGCGTGCGCGAGACGGCCTCCTCCGCACAAATCTCCTCAAGACGGGGCAGGTCCTTGCGCGCGGCCGCCTGCTCCGCGCGCTTTTGCCCCTCAGCAGACAGGCCGGACTTGGCCAGCAGGGTTTTGAAAAAGCCGACGTGGCCCAGCGAGACGGTGAACGAGGTCAGTCCGATCTGCGCCAGGCAGCTACCCATCAACGCAATGATCTCAGCATCCGCGCTGACACCGTCCACACCGATCAATTCAGCGCCGACCTGAAAAATCTCGCGCTCGCGGCCGGCATGTTCCGGCGCGTGGCGGAAGACGGTCGTCCGGTAGCAGAGCCGGTGCCGCGCGGCGGATCCGGCCATACCCATCGCGACCATACGGGCAATCTGCGCGGTGACATCTGGGCGCAGCAAGAGCATCCGGCCCGTCGCACGATCCGCAAACTTGTAGCATTGTTCGATAACATCTGGCTCGAGCCCTGGCGACAGCACGTCGAGGTACTCGAACGTGGGCGGAATGATTTCCTGATAGCCCCACCGCGTCAGCGTCCCCAGCAGCGCGGTCTCGAGTTGACGGACGCGCTGCGCGGCATGAGGCAAAATGGTCGCCATGCCCGACGGTACAAGCGACCGCTCGTGTTTCTTCATGGAGTCCCCGTTAATCTCTGGAACGCCCGGGATGCCGGACGGCGTGGATGCGCGTCAGCGCGACAGACTCACCAGTGTGACGGAGAGAATGTGCTTCGCCCGCTTGATCTCTTCCAGCACCTTGAGCGGCAGCGGCGCGTCCAATCCAAGAATCAACAGCGCGTTGCCGCCACGCTCCGCGCGGGCGCACTGCATCCGGGCGATGTTGACGTTATGGTCACCGAGCGCCTGACCCACCGCACCGATCACGCCGGGCTTGTCCTCGTTGAGGATCAGCATCATGTGCCCTTCCGGCACCACCTCGACCTGGAAATCGTCGAGTTCGATGATCCGGGACTCCTTCCGGTTATGCAGCGTACCGGCCAGCCGGTGGATCTTCTTCCCGGCCTCGACGCGCACGCGAATGACGCTAGTGAAATCCCCCGCATCGCCGCTTTTGACTTCCTTGACTTCGATGCCGCGCTCCTTTGCGATCACGGGTGCGTTCACGAAATTGACCGCGTCCTCCAGAATTGGCGTCAGCAGTCCCTTCAGCACGGCGATGGTCAGCGGAGCGGATGAGAGACTCGCCACCTCGCCGCAATATTCGATCGTCACCCGTTCGAGCCCGCCCTCGTAGAGCTGCGACTGGAGCATGCCGATCTTTTCGGCCAGCGTCAGGTACGGCTGCAGCTTCGGCAGCAGGTCCGGCGGCACAGAGGGGATATTCACCGCACCGCGCGCGATACCGCGCGTGAAATAGTCCACAACCTGCTCAGCGATACCGACCGCCACATTCTCCTGCGCCTCGCTCGTCTGGGCGCCAATGTGTGGCGTGCAAATAAAATTGTCCAGCGCCAGCAACGGATTGTCCGCCTTAACCGGCTCTTCCTCGAAGACGTCGAAGGCCGCGGCCGCGACTTTTTTCGACTTCAGCCCCTCAGCAAGATCCGCTTCGTTGACGATGCCACCGCGCGCGCAGTTGACGATCACCACGCCCTGTTTCATCGTCTCGATGACCTTGGCATTGATCAATGATTTTGTCTCGGCCGTCAGCGGCGTGTGCACGGAGACGATGTCGGCCCTCCGGAACAGTTCTGGCAGATCCACCAATGAGACGCCCATCTTCTCGGCCCGCTCCGGCGCCAGATAGGGATCGTAGGCGATCACGTTCATCGAGGCCCCCTGCGCGAGCTTTGAGAGATACCCGCCGATCTGGCCGATTCCTACGATGCCGAGCGTCTTGTTGTAGAGCTCGATGCCCATGAACTTGTCCTTCTCCCACTTGGCCTGCTTCACGGATGCCGTCGCCTGCGGAATCTTCCGGCAGGCGGAGAAAATCATCGCCATCGTGTGTTCGGCCGTCGTCACCGTGTTGCCACCCGGCGTGTTCATCACGACGATGCCGCGCTTGGTTGCCGCCTGGGAGTCCACGTTGTCGAGACCTGATCCGGCCCGTCCGACCACTTTCAGCTTGTCGGCCGCTGCGATCACCTCTGCCGTGACCTTCGTGCCCGAGCGCACGATCAACCCATCGTACTGCTTGATCTCCTTCAGCAGTTCCTCCTTCGGCATCTTGGTCTTCACGTCCACCGTGAAACCGGCTTTCTCCAAAATAGCCACGCCCTGTTTGGAGAGACTGTCGCTGACAAGAATCTTCATATTCTTAGCGCTGTTCATCTTTCCTGCCCCGTTACTTCTGCGCCATCAAAATTTCCTGCGCCCGGCCGACGCCGCTACCCAGCTTGACCGGATGGCCGAGTCCCTTGAGCACCATTTCGGTTGCCGCCAGCGCCGCAATCACATCGAACCGGTCCGCGTAGCCCATATGAGAGAGGCGGAAGATCTTTCCCTTGAGATGATCCTGTCCGCCGGCTGCCGTCATCCCGTACTGCACACGCAGATTCTTGTAGATCGCCTGCCCGTCAACGCCCTCCGGCGCACAGACTGCCGTGAGCGCGTCACTCGGCGATTGCTTCGGAAACAACTTCAGTCCGGCCGCCTGGAGGCCCTCGCGCGTCGCCTGGGCCAGCGTCCCTTGCCGCGCGAACATCTTGTCCAATCCTTCGGCCTTCATGATCCTGAAGACTTCCTGCAGACCGATGATCAGCGACACCGCGGGGGTAAAGGCTGTCTGGTTCTTAGCCTGGTTTTCACGTTCCTTCTTGAAATTAAAATAGAACGCTGCGTTCTTCGCCTTCTCGGCCAGCCGCCACGCCTTCTCGCTCACGCTCACGAAGGCCATGCCGGGCGGCAGCATTAGCGCCTTCTGCGAACCGGTAATCACCACATCCAGCCCCCAAACGTCCGTCTTAATGTCGAACACGCCAAGCGCCGTGATTGCGTCCACCACCAGAATCGTGTCAGCGCAGCCCTTGACGATCTCGCCCAGCGCCTTCACATCGTGCGACACGCCAGTGGACGTTTCACTCGCCTGCACGTAGACCGCTTTAATGGACGGATCCTTCTTGAGCGCGTCAGCGACCTGTTGCGGATCGACCGCGTGGCCCCACTCGACTTTGATCTCCGTAGCCTGTACGCCAAACGTCTTGCACAGCTTGCCCCAGCGCTCGCCGAACTTGCCGCCGTTGACACACAGCGCCTTGTCGCCGCACGACAAAAAGTTGGACACTGAGCCTTCCATCCCGCCGGTGCCGGAGGAGGCCAGCATCAGCACGTCGTTCCGGGTCTGGAAGAGCCACTTGAGCCCCTCCCGCACCTCGGCGAAAATCGGGTCGAACTCGGGAGCGCGGTGGTGAATGATGGGCCGCGCCATGGCCAGCAGTACCTCTGGAGGCACGGGTGTTGGCCCTGGAGCCAGCAAATACCGTTTCAGCATGAATGGTCCCCTCAGTAAATTCCAGATCGTGTTCGACCGGCAGGAAGAAGGTCACGCTACCACAGGCGTCCGGGAAGGGTCAAGGCAACCGGAGGCCGATTTTCGCGTGCAATCACCGGTACCGCGCGGTTTGGACTCCCAGATTGTCTTGACAAGTTTTCCCGCTGAATTTATTCTCAAACTGCATGCGTTTAAACATCAAATCACACCTCCCCCGACACCGGATTATTCTGACTTTCATCGCTGCGGGTCTCCTGTGCGCAGGCCTGCTGCTGTACGGTGGTACGCCCGCTCTTGCGGATCGGCTCGACACAGGCGTGCCATCCTTTCAAGCCTCCGTTTTTGACAACACGCTCGACGATTTCGCAGTCGCCGAATCCGAAAACGCCGTAGCGCCCGCTTCGCCCGACAGCGACGCCGCGGCTGTAACTCTGAAGCTGCCACCCGTTGTCGCTGAGGAACTGCCGACGGAGCCGCCCGATGCCAACGACAGCAATGCTGCGGACGAGCCGGACACAGACCTGGTGGCTGAAACCGACGCGCAGGAGGGCGATACATTAATCGCGACGGATCTGCCTGACCACGGCGAGACCGTCGCCTACGGCGAACTGCCCGAACCGCAACCGCCGCAACTGCTCTGGCGGTTCAAAACGCTCTTCGGCGGCATGGGTGACATGCCGGATTCGATCCAAGAGCTTGCAGAACATCTCTCGCACATTCCGTTGGTCCGGACCGCCCGCGTGGAGCGCCACATTCGCTATTTCCAAACGTCCAAGCACGATCACTTCGACCAGTGGCTCACCCGGCTGAACCATTACAAGCCGCTCGTCGAAAAAATCTTCGCGCAGTTCCAATTGCCGGCTGATCTGGTGTTTTTGTCGCTGGTCGAAAGCGGGTTCAACCCGAAAGCCTATTCACGGGCCCGGGCGGCAGGCCCCTGGCAGTTCATGCAGGCGACCGGCAAGAGCTACGGCCTGCGCGTGGACGATTACGTCGACGAGCGCCGCGATCCGATCAAATCTACGGTCGCTGCCGCGCGCTACCTGCGCGACCTCTACGATCTCTTTGGTACCTGGCCGCTGGCCATGGCCGCCTACAACGCTGGCGAGCGAAAGATTCAGCGCGCGCTCAAGCAAGCGCGCGCGGAAAGTTTCTGGGAGATCGCGCAGACGAAATTCATCAAGCCGGAAACTCGGGAATATGTTCCCCGTTTCATGGCAGCGGCGATCATTGCCAAAAATCCGGATCAGTACGGATTCGAGACCGCTGCGACGGAGATGCACCAGTTCGAGGAAATCATCATCTCACGGCCGCTGCACCTCAAGGCCATCGCCGCGGCCGCGGATCTCTCCTATGACGAACTGCGCCGGTTGAATCCGGAGCTGCGCCGCGACGTGACGCCGCCCGACGACCGTGCCTACCATTTAAAAGTGCCCGTGGGCAGCCACGGAACGACCGAGCAGGCCGTGGCCGCCATCAAAACCTGGACGGGGCCGGTCGTTGTAACCCGCCCCCCGAAAGCTGCGGAGACGACCCCGCGGTGGTATCGGGTGCAGATGGGCGACAGTCTCAGCACGATCGCCAAACGGTTTCATCTGACGGTAGACAAATTGAAGGAGCGCAACAAGCTCTCCGGCCGCTCCATCAAAGTCGGCCAGATGCTCCTCATCGGTCGCTAAGAGTGTTCCTCGATCAGCGTGTGGCTGGTTTGCTTGAGGGCACGGGTGGCGGTGTAACCGTGGGCGCGGAGCTTCCAGGCGCCTTCTTTGCTTCCAGCGCCTTCATGCGCACCGTTGCCTCTCCGGCAAACGGCGAGTTTGGGAAAATCTTGACCAGATCCTGATAGTGGGCCAGCGCGCCTTCCGGACGCGAAACCGCCTCCTCTAACTTACCGAGTTCAAACAGCACCTGGTCTTTGTTTAACGTCCCGGGCAGCGTCACCACCATGGTAAAGGCCTTGACGGCCGCATCCTGGTCGTTATTTAGTAAATGCGCGTAGGCCATCCGCTGATAGACCAGCCCCAGCATCATCTTGTTCGTGCCGTAGGTCGTCACGTATTTATTGTAGGCCTCGATCCCGTCCTTGAGTTCCTTGTGCTGCACGAGCGCGTTGCCGAGCTGGAAAAGGGCGAGCGGGGCGCCGTGACTGCGCGGATACTGATTGATGACCTGGCGGAACTTCTCAATGGCCTGTTGAAGATGCTCGTTCGCCTTAGCCAGACTGTCCACCGGACGGTCCAGGTACAAACGCGTGGCCTCCCGGTACAAATCCTCGGCAGCCGCGTCCTGCCGACTCTCGTACCAGAGCGCACCAGCCACCGCCGCAATGGCCAGCACGGCTACCAGCAGGCCGATCAGCACGCTCGCCCGGTTCTGCTCGAGCGTGCCCAGCAGGCGCTCCATCCCACTCATGAGATGGGCTTCGTCCGCGTGAATCTCAGGTGCGTCGCGTCTGATCCGATACGTCATCGAACACCCGTCCGTCTTCCGTGCGGCCGTCCCTGACCGCGCGCCGCGCTTATACTAATGTTATTCCACCTTTGTCAATGCGCCCGCGGGCATGCTCACATTGACAGTGTCGAAGAGCCCAGTATAACGTACGGCCACGTTTCATTCTTGCGCGGCGTAAACCTCCTTCCCCCATACGGTGATGTTGCCGCTGTCGCCTTCCAGCACCGCTGATTCCGGATCAGGCGCACCGCCCTACCCAGCTGCAAATTGGCGGGGCTCGGCTGCCATCGCGCTGGGCATACTCCTGCTGGCCACGTTGGAGAACGGCGGGGAGCGGTCTAATTATGTGGGGCAATCTCCTGCTGCTGGGGCCGTCGTCGTCCCGGCCGGTATGCACGTGGCTACCTTTATGTATCAGACACCGTTTCTAACCGCCGGTCTCGGCACTTCGGGGGCCGGCGTGCTACTCTCCGTCGTCTTGGAAGCGGGGCCTGTCCGGCACAGGCCCAGAATACATTGAAGGAACCGGAACATGTTCCAGCAGCGGTTGAATGACCTCGCTCAACAGTCGCTCCTACGCCAGCTGCGCACGATTGCATCGGCCTCAGGCCCCGAAGTGACGCTCGCCGGCCGGCCAGTGATCCTCATGGCCTCAAACGATTATCTAGGTCTGGCCGCCCATCCGGCTCTCAAGCAGGCCGCAATCGACGCCACCGAGAGGTTCGGTGTGGGGGCCGGCGCAGCGCGTTTGATCTCTGGCACGCTGCCGCCGCACACAGAGCTCGAGGCCGCGCTAGCCAAATTCAAAGGTACCGAGGCGGCACTCACGTTTGGTTCCGGCTACCTGGCCAATCTCGGCGTGATTCCCGCCCTGATCGAAACCGGCGGGCTCATTCTGGCCGACCGGCTCTGCCACGCCAGCCTGGTGGACGGCTGCCGGCTAAGCAGCGCGGACTTCCGCGTCTACCGTCACAACGACATGGCCCACTTGAAATCCCTGCTTGCCAGACGAACAGCCCAACGTAGAACGTTGATCGTCACGGACGGCGTGTTCAGCATGGACGGCGATCTCGCCCCGCTACCTCAATTAGTCGAACTGGCCGGCCACTACGGTGCGCAGCTCTACATCGATGACGCCCACGGCACGGGCGTGATGGGAGCACACGGAAGAGGCACGCCGGAACATTTCAATCTGGAATCGCGAGTGCCGTTTCACATGGGGACGCTCGGCAAGGCGCTTGGTACCGGCGGCGCCTACATTGTCGGGTCATCCGCCACGATTCAGTATCTGCTCAACACGGCCCGGACTTTTCTCTTCGCGACCGCGCTGCCGCCTGCGACAGCGGCGGCGACGGTCGCCGCGCTCCGCCTCGTGCAGCAGGAACCGGAGCGCCGGGCACGACTGTGGGAAAACCGCCGGTATCTGCATGGAGGTCTGACGACGCTGGGCTTTCGGATAGCCGACAGCGCCAGCCCCATCCTGCCGATCGTGATTGGCGATACTGAAAAAACTGTGGCCATGGCTGAGCGGCTGCTTGCATTGGACGTCTACGCACCCGCCATCCGCCCGCCAACCGTCCCGAAGGGCACCAGCCGCATTCGGGTCACTGTCACCTCGGCGCACAGCCACACGCAGATGGACCGGGTTCTGGGCGCCTTTCGGACGGCGGGCGAGGCACTGCGGTTAATCTAATTCGAAATGGTATGCTGCCTTCCCACCATGGATTTGCACTGCACAACGGTTTCAATCACAATTTAGCAGGCTCTGCTGAAGATCCCGCTCGCCGACATGCAGGCGGACGAGGCACCGACGGCCGCTGGACTAGACGCTCCCGCTGCAGCCCAGCCTGCGGCCCCCGCGGTTGTTCCTCTCAGGCCCGGCGCGGCACCGGCCTCGTCCGGCGGGTTCAGCATCAAGGAGATGTGAGGACGCCCAGACTCCTCTTTTGGAGGACCGGTCAGGGTGCCTCCTGCACTCCTTCCAGATACTCCGCGATTTTCTCTACCGCGCCGGCGCTCAATTTCTGCCCGTACCAGCGCGGCATTGCCTGATCCGGAAAACCCGGCACCACATAGGCCCCCGGCTCCAGCACCGATTCCACGATATAGGCCCGGACCGTGCTGGCCCGTCCCTTGTACTGAGGGTCTGCCAGCCGCTGCGGCCCCGAGGTACCTAGCACCAGTTTCGGCCCCACGCGCCCATCCGCACCCGCGATGCCGGGAATGGTATGGCAGACTGGGCAGCCGGCCTTGATGAAGAGCAGCTCGATCGGCTCTTCGCCGGTCACCAACGGAATCATCGCCGGATCGAGTTTCGGAACAGACGACTGCTCGGAAATTGGAACCGGCTCGGGAACGGGCTTGAGCAGGGCATAGGTGGCTCCGGCTAGGATGATGCCGGCGATCAGAAAGGTCCACGCCTGTCCAGTCGACTCACGTTCGGCCACAGTCAGGCCCACTTGATAGTGCAGCCGATCGCGTGCGTTTGCGGCTCAGCTGGCGCGCGGCCGGCCAGTATTGCTTCGATCGCCTCGCGCAGAAAATGGCGCGTCACCGCGTTCGGGCACTGCCAGTTATCGTCGATTTTCCCCGTATAGCGCAGCCGCCGCGCACGATCGAAGACGAAGAGCTGCGGCGTATGGGTGGCGCCATACGCCCGCGCAACCACTTGCGTGGCATCCCGCAGATAAGGGAAGTTGAATCCCCTGGCCTTCACGCGCTCCCCCATCGGCTCGAAGCCATCCTCCGGATAACGCACATCGTCGTTGGAATTGATCGCGACCACCTGCACACCGCGTCCGGCGTAGTCGCGTTGGATGTCGATGAGGCGGCTCTCATAGGCTTGCACGTAGGGACAGTGGTTGCAGGAAAAGACGACGACGAGCGCTGTCGCGTCCAGCCAATCATCGAGAGCATGCGTGCGTCCGTCAGTGCCGGGCAACGAAAAAATAGGGGCGAGGTCACCGATCTGAAGGGACATAGCTGACGGTCAATGGTTGATGGTGAATGGGGATCGTACGGCGGGAACGGCCTTCATTCTGCTGGGCCATCATCCGGAACTAACCTGCTCCCTTGTTATTTGGCCGTGTCCATGGCGCACCGGAAACCGATGGTTGAGTCCTGATAATCCGGCGTGGCCTTCAACCGGACGGTCACGCGCAGATTGCGCGGCGGATCGCTCCAGCTCCCGCCGCGAATCACTTTTTTCTCGCCCTTCTCGGGTCCGGGCGGATTCTCCTTCGAGCTTTTTGCGTAATACTCGGCGTCATACCAGTCTGCCACCCATTCGCTGGCGTTGCCGGACATGTGATAGAGCCCATAGGGACTGGTGCCGCCCGTCTTCAAGCCGTGCCGGATACTCATGCCCTCGAGCCCGGCCGTAACCGCGATCAACGTCACCGGGTAGCTCACCCAGGGACCGCGGTTGTAATTAACAATGTCCACGAAAGGCTGCATCTCCCCCCACGGAAACCGGCGCAGATCCGTTCCGCGAGCCGCTTTTTCCCATTCGGCCTCAGTCGGCAGGCGCTTACCCGCCCACTTGCAATAGTCGATGGCGTCCTTCCAGGTCACACCGACCACGGGACGGTCTGGCGCCGAACCGGTTGCATCCTCTTCCCACAGCGGTGGATCGTGCTTAGTGGCCTCGAGAAACTTCGCGTACCGCTCAACGGTCACCTCAAACTGATCGATCCAATAGGCGCGCAGTTTCACGGCATGTGGCGGATGCTCGTTGGGATTGCCCTGATGCCAGTTCAACCCGACATCCTCCGTTCCCATCGTGAATTCACCCTCAGGGATCAATTTCATCGGCGCGGCGTCCGCCCCCTTCGGCTCGCCGGGTGGAATCACCGGCGCCTTGTTGTCATCGGCGGCGCCGAGGAGAAGCAGCCCTGCGAAAAACAGGCCGAGCACCTGAACGGAGACTTGAGACGACGTCATGTGCAACCTCGGACTAATCGACGGATACAGGACACGATCCGGTTTCAAGACTGGATACACTTAGGGTGTTTCTCTGCACGCATCGAATCCGATGTCCCGATAAAAAGCGTGCGCCCCCCACAAGCGTGGCGTGGTGTCCCCAACGGGATTCGAACCCGTGTTACTGCCTTGAAAGGGCAATGTCCTAGGCCTGGCTAGACGATGGGGACGTTCGATTGCTGCTTTGAAGCGATGCACCGGAGAGCCCCGGGGCACGGCCGTGAAATCTAACAGATGAGCTGAGGGGAGTCAAACCTTAGAGCCGGCCCTCTTCGAGCTCATCCACTTTACCCACGTCGTGATCTTCAAAGGAGGGAGTTAATACACCTAACAAGTGAATAAATTCCTAAAGAGGTCAACGCGATAAGGATAGATCATTTAAATGCGTTCAAGCGCTCCCTTGCCACAAGCCTTACATTTAGACCCTGGAGCTCTTCCAGAACCTGCGATCACTAACTTCCCACCAAAAGTACCACTGCAGTTCCCATCGAGACAAAAGGAACACCCGCATGTATTACAGCGAACGGAAATTCGCTGACCAGATTTTCCACATGCTGGACATTCCATTGTTACGACCTTCTAAAGGGGGAAAGCTTTCAGTAAGTCACCTCTTCTTCATTCGTGCGTAGTTCTCGCACCCATCCTCGTCCTTCAAATCGCACGCTTTTCCGTAATAGTTGAGGGCATCGGTGTCGCTTTGTTTCACGCCGTCGCCGTTCTCATACATCGTACCCAGATTGAAACACCCTATCGCATCGCCTCGGTCGCATTGTACTTTGTAGTCTTTGACTTCCTGGGACTCGCCTGCGCTTGAGCAACTTGAAAAGACACACGCAGTGACGAGAGTGCTGACGAGAAGGAGATAACGAAGATTCATAGATGAACCTCCGAGAAGAGACTACGGGAGAGCGAGCAGGGGTAAGTATACACTAAAAGGACTATTTGTGATTCTTCTTCCGTCGCCACCCTGCGAGATGCGCTGGCCGGGTCAGGTTTCATATGTCGATAAAACTGATCAAATCTGAGGCTAGTGAATACGCGGTCTCACGAGAGATTGGATAAGACTGTTTGGTCGTTCCGTAACTTAAGACAATGCCCTTGCACTCGTTCAAAGCCGAAGAGTATGCTACGCGTCAATCATTCGTGACGCATCACTTCATCCGAGCCAGTCAGTGAAAGGAGGCCGGCCATGGCACTGCGATTGGGAGACGAAGCGCCGAATTTTACGGCGGACACGACCGAGGGCAAGATTGACTTCCATCAATGGATTGGCGGCGGCTGGTGCATTCTCTTCTCGCACCCCAAGGACTTTACGCCGGTCTGCACGACCGAGCTGGGCTACATGGCGAAGATTAAGGGCGAATTTGAAAAGCGAGGAGTCAAAGTATTGGCTATCAGCGTGGACCCGCTGGACTCACACAAGGGCTGGATCAAGGACATCAACGAAACGCAGTCGTGCACGGTGGCCTATCCCCTCATCGCCGACCCTGAAAAAAAGGTCGCGCAACTCTACGACATGATCCATCCGAACGCGCTGGACAACATGACCGTCCGCTCAGTGTTCGTGATCGGGCCGGACAAGAAGATCAAGCTCCAGCTTACGTACCCTGCTTCCTGCGGAAGGAACTTTGACGAACTGCTCCGCGTGATCGATTCGCTGCAGCTCACGGCGAAGTTCAAAGTGGCTACGCCGGTCAATTGGAAGGACGGGCAGGACTGCATCATCACGCCAGCGGTCAACGACGAGGAGGCAAAGAAGCTTTTCCCCAAGGGGTTCAAGGCCGTGAAGCCGTACCTGCGCTACACGCCGCAACCGAACAAGTGAGGACCTGACGCGTAGCACCAGGGAACTGGAACGTCTTCCCGCGAAAGGCCGCCGCCAGGCGGCCTTTCTATTTGTGTGCGCTAGACGAGCAGCAGCCCCGCCGTCCTGACTTTTTTCCACCCGCCCGATTTGGCAAATGCCGTGCCGTGCTTCGCAGCCATCACGTCTTTCCAGACCGGATAGCGAGTCCCGGATTTCGGTGTGCACGCACGCAGCAGATCCCCCAGCCACACGGCCTGCTGAGACGGCAGCTCCAGTGTCACATCGTCGGCTCTCGTCGGCAGAATCACGCGGGACCGGCCACGCCCGGCGGATTCGACGACCGATTCGCCACCGGTCCAGACCAGCCGTCGCTCCACGGCGTGATCCTCGCGGTCCAGCGGCTGCGCCAAGACACCGGCAACCCATCGTTTCGGCAAGCGTGGCGACGACACCCGATGCGAAAACCAGTGCCGCACCGGCAGCGCCAGCCCTTCCCCTTCCAGATAATTCATCGTGGCCCGGCGCAGTCCTTCGCCGAGCCAAGCCGGCGCCTGCCCCTTGGGATCCTCGTGCATAAGATCGTTTTCGGCAAATCCGCTGAACGACGGGCCGGTAATGCGGATACCGTGCGCTGCCGGATTCAATCCGACCGGACTGTGCGCCGTCGCCACGAACTTATGCCAGAAGGCAGATTGAATCAGCCCGGCGGCGAACAATTGGCGGACCCGCTCCAGCGCATCGACGGTTTCGGCAATCGTCTCGCCCGGCAGACCGTACATCAAATAGGCATGCACGAGAATGCCCGCCTGACGAAATCCCTGCGCCACACGCGCCGTCTGGTCCACGGTAATGCCTTTTTTCATCTCAGCCAGCAGCCGGTCGGACGCCGCCTCCAGCCCCGCACTCACCGCCACGCAGCCGGAGGCCGCCAGCAGGCGGCAGAGATCCGGCGTGAAGGCCTCCTCAAAGCGAATGTTGCCCCACCAACTGATGGTCACATGCCGCTCCAGCAGGGCCAGAGCCAAATCTTTGAGTCCGTGCGGCGGTGCCGCCTCGTCCACGAAGTGAAATCCGCGCCGGCCCGTTTCGGCGATCAGGGCCTCGATGCGATCGACGAGAATCGCGCTCGGCGCGGCCTCATACCGGCCGATGTAGTCCAGCCCGACATCGCAAAAGGTGCATTGCTTCCAGTAACAGCCATGCGCAACCGTCAGCCTGTTCCAGTGGCCGTCCGACCAGAGCCGGTGCATCGGATTGAGTGTGTCCAGAATGGAGAGGTAGCGGTCCAGCGGTAGACCGTCATACGTCGGTGTGCCCGCCTGGGCCATTGTGACGTCTGGGTCGCGCGTCCCGTTGCGAACGACCACTGCCCCGCTCGTACGTACGAAGGTCCGCTTCAAATCTCCCTCCTCGCGCGTCCCTGACATATGTTCGAGTAGGCACTGCCAGGGCCACTCTCCGTCGTCAAGCATGATGTAGTCGCAATAGTCGAACACGCGCGGATCGGACAGTCGCCGTAATTCCGTGTTGACATAGCCACCACCGAGCACGATCTTTACGTCAGGCCGCTTTGTTTTGAGCGCCTGCGCGACGCGAAACGCTCCATAAAGATTGCCCGGAAACGGCACGGACAGGCCGACCACAGTCGGCGCCGTTGAGTCCACATGCCGCCAGAAGGCCTCCAGCATCCAGTTGTCGGTCAGGCTTGGTGGCGGCGCGAGAGCTTCCAGTACGGTATCGAAACGCGTGGCCGACACACCCACATGCTCCGCGTAACGGCTGAGCGCGAATTGCGGCGCCACGGTGGCCTGCACCAGATCAGCAAGGTCTTCCAGATAGAGCGTGGCCAGATGCTTGGCCTGATCAGTTGTCGACGCTGCCGGCACACGGGAACGGGCTGCAAACCGGGGCCCCTGCGGCAGGAATTGCCCCTGACAGATGCGCGGCGCCAGACTCAAGTCCCGTCCCTGGAGAAACGCCACGACCGGATCTATTGTATCCAGATAGGCCACCTCAAGCGCGAGCATCTGCCGGGCCTCGCCGGGGGCTGCGCCACCTATGGCACGAACCCCCTCGAACACGCGCGACAATCCTCCGCGCGAAAACAGGGCCAGCGCCATCTCGATGCCGAGATCGGCCTGCCGCACGCGCCAGCCCCGCGCGCGTAGAAAGCCCATGAGATAGGCGGTCGAGGGATAGGGTGTATTAAGCTGGGTTAGTGGAGGAATGACGAGCAGAACGGACGGCGTCATGGCCGTCTAGAACTATCACACCGCGCCCTCCCTGCGCCAGACACAGACGACGCTCTACCCGGCGCGCGCTGCTTGCGCACCTTGCGCTAGGTCTGGTCCGCCCGCTGTACACTGTCGGAGTGCTAGGCCCCCGGCACGAGGAAGGAACGCGGTGAGCTCACCGGGCCACGGAACGCGCAGCCTGGCTTGACGCAGCAGCACTTGCGTGATTACAGCAGCACTGATGATTACTCCGGGCTAGAGTCCCGGTAGAAATCGCCGGAGCTTGGACATGAATTCTGTCGGTGGCTGCCTGGACGCCGGTTCGTGGTCCCCGTGGTCAGTTGATTCTGCCTTGTGCTGGGTCGCCTGGAACGAGGTCGGAATGTGCTTGGCTAATTCGGGAGCGGTGCGCGTGATCAATTCCTCCCAATCCCGCCCCTCCACACCGATTAGAATAGCCGAGGGTCTGCCATGTCGCGTCACAACGACACAGGATTTTTGCGAATGATCCACGCATTCCTTGATGCATTTCTGAAGTTCGCGGACCGCGATGGTCTTCATGCCTCGACCTCCTCTACGTACACCAAAACATTTACTGCCGTATTCTTCAGAGCTATTATTTCATTGCAGACGAGTTAGAAAAAAGGCGTCAATATACTTGCATATGCGTAAATATATACTGATGATGTTCAAAAAGCTACTGTTTGCTGTTGAAAAAAAAGTGGGGACTTGAGCATCACAGCCGTGCCACGCTCTGCATAAGCACCTGGCGACCTTAGCCAGAATTCCAATTCTGTAACTAAGGAGGCCTCACGCAACTCCTGTGCACGCCTCTGTCTCGTCAGATGGTTCTACCTGCCGGGCTGGTTGCCGATTTGCTATTCACTGTGCCAGTTCCACAAACCGACGAGCCCAGCAGCAAAGCCCACGATCTGATCTGGATTATCACAACGCTCGCGCCGCGGGCAGGCATACGGGTGCGGTCTGGGCAGAACGTGGAAGGCCCGGTCGGCACGGGTGGGCACCCGGCCGTTCATGTGACGCAATTGCCCGAGATGGACTGCTCCTACGCCGCCCTCCGTCTCGGCGGCATCAACGCCGTGCTCAGGCCTGCGTGAGGAAAGCACCGGGCAGGAGATCAGGAACCCTGCCGAGCGGCTCCTGGCATCGTCTTACGCGGAGCGAAACTGCAGCGCCGCCGAATTGATGCAGTACCGCAAGCCCGTTGGGCGGGGCCCGTCGTTGAACACATGTCCCAGGTGACCGTTGCACCGCGCACAGTGGACTTCGGTCCGCCGCATGAAGAATTTCGTGTCGGTCGTGGTCCCCACTACACGCGAATCGATCGGCTGCCAAAAGCTCGGCCAGCCGGTGCCACTGTCGAATTTGTGCTCGGAGGAAAACAGCGGCAATGCGCAGCCGGCACACTGGTAGAGGCCGGCGGCATGGTTGTCGTGGTACTTGCCGGTGAAGGCCCGCTCGGTACCCTCGTGCCGCAGAACGTTGAACTGCTCTGCTGTCAGAAGGGCTCTCCACTCGGATTCGGTTTTGACCACTTTCTCGATCGGATCAGGAATGGACACGGGATTTGCCTTTTTATCGCTCATGGGGCGGCCTCCTTTCTTCCTATTCCCTTGGTCGTTTGAAACCGAGGACCGTACCCACTCCGCGAGAAATCATTGAACGGCTCGGTACCCTATGATACCTCCCCGCCGTGGCGAATGCATCCTCTCGGCGACCAAAGACATGGCTGTCCTGAAGCAGCGGCAAGGACAGCGCCTGGACGCTCTACGTGCTGCGGACCCAGCATGACGTGGACGTGGTGGGACTCCTGACGGCCGTCAATCAAACGGTCGCCCGTGTGGCCATGCACGCCGTGCGCGAGGACCTACTGGACCCCAGGCCGCAGCAACGGGTCTGCCGCTGATCAAAGTGCCACTTCCCCTTCCCTGCTCAACTGACCGTTACGAAAACACGATGCACGGCACGACCGCCCGGGCCAGAGCGGAGGGTATCACCCAGATGGCGTTCGGCAATCTGTTTCTGGAGGATGTGCGGCAATACCCCGAGCGGCGGCTGGCCGGTACCGGCATCGAGCCAATCTTCCCGCTGTGGGGGCAGTCCACCGGACAACTGGCGACCTGCATGGTCGCCTCCGGATTGCACGCCCATCTGACCTGCGTGGATCCGAACCAGTTCGATCCGGTCTTTGCCGGACGGCCTTCGACGAGTGGCTGCTGAGAGACTTGCCAACGACGGTGGACCCCTGCGGCGAGCGGAGCGAATTTCACACCTTTACCTACGCCGGGCCCATGTTCAATCGACCGATTCCCATCCCGCCCGGCCCAGTCGCCACGCGCGACGGGTTCGTGTTTACCGATCTCACATTGGTTCAGCGGTCGACAGCCAGCCCGCCCGCCCCCCCCAACGCAGGGCGGAACTCTAGTACGCGCACGTCAGACCTCCTGCTTCGACGGCGTCCGCCGCATCGAACCCTGCACGAGCGCAAACTCATAGAGTCGGCATACCAAGGCACCGTTAGAGAGCGGTGTGCGGCGGGACGGCGTCAGGCGGATCAGTTTTGGCAGACGCAAATCGGCGGTAAAAATACAGGCGCGCCAGCCGGCAAACCGCTGTTTGAGCACATCGCCGAGCTTCGGATAAAACGAGGCCAGCTCAGCTTCCTCCCCCGTCCTTAAGCCATAAGGCGGATTCATGACGAGCAGACCGGACGCCTCCGGCGGTTTCACGTCGAGCACGCTCACCTGCTTCAGCGAGACAGCCTCCGCCAGACCGGCCGCTTCCAGATTAACCTTTGTCGTCGCCAGTGTGGCACCGTTCACGTCACTGCCATAGAGTGTACGGAGCATGCCTGGGCGCTGGCGCGCACGACTCTCGTCACAGATGCCCCGCCACATACGCTCGTCGAACCCAGCCAGTTTCTCGAACGCAAAGCGGCGGCCGGATCCCGGCGCAATACCCCGTACGATCTGCGCCGCTTCGAGCAAGAACGTTCCGCTGCCACACATGGGATCGAGCAATATCTGCTCCGGCGTCCAACCAGCCAGCTTGAGAATGCCCGCAGCCAGATTCTCTCGCAGCGGCGCTTCGGTACGCACCTGGCGCAGGCCGCGCTTGAAGAGTGGCTCACCGGAAGTGTCAAGATACATGGTGGCGTACGTCGCATCCAGAAAGGTGTCGATCCGCAGGTCGGGCGTAGCCGTGTCCACGTTGGGGCGTGCCTGCCCCGCGGAACGAAAGGCGTCGCAGACAGCGTCCTTGATACGGAGCGTAGCGAAGTCGAGACTCTTGAGCGGGCACTTCTGCGCGCTGACCTTCACCTTGATCGAACGGCCGACGGAGAACCAGTCTGTCCAGCGAAGCCTCCGCGCGGCATCGTAGAGATCCTGCTCGGAACGGTAGGGCCCGTGCCAGAGCCGCCAGAGGACGCGGCTGGCGATCCGGCTTTCGAGGTTGACACGGTAGCAAAGATCAAACGGACCAGCGAAACCCACCCCCCCCGGCGTCGGGATGAGATCCTGCGCGCCGAGCGCGGTCAGTTCACCGGCCAGCACGGACTCCAATCCGCGCGGGCACGGCGCAAAAAACTGCTGGAGCGAACCGCCCATGCTACCGGCGGTTATTTCACGCCGAGCAGTTCCACGTCAAAGACCAGCGTGGCGTTCGGCGGAATGACGCCGCCGGCTCCGCGCGCGCCGTACCCCAGCCCGGGCGGGATTGTCAGCTTGCGCTTGCCGCCGACTTTCATACCTTGCACGCCCTCATCCCAGCCCTTGATGACCTGGCCGAGCCCGAGCGCAAACTGAAAGGGCTGGCCCCGGTCCACGCTAGAGTCAAACTTCTTTCCATCCGTCAGCCAGCCAGTGTAGTGCACGCTGACGGTCTGCCCGGCTTTCGCTTCAGCGCCGGTGCCGACTTTCAAATCGTCGTATTTCAGTCCCGAGGCAGTGGTCACGTCAGCCATGTCTGCTCCTTGGTTAATAAGTTACTCAGTTGAGATTGAGGAGATCGAGTCGGAAATCTTTCTCCGGTTCTGCATGATGAAATTTGAACCCGCCCGGTTCCTGGTAGTCCATCGTGATGCCGCCTAACCGCGCCGCGCTGGTGGCAGGGATTGCGACCGTCAAACCGTCGACAGACTGCTCCTCATCATCCGGCTGGACTTTATCCTCCAACGTGATGCCGAAGACCAGCTGCTGCTCATCCACGTCCGTCACCTGCACGCGGACAACGGGATCCTCCGGATGCTCGAGGACGAGCACCTTAAGCCGTTCAATGGCTGAGCGCGTGAGTTTCAGCATGCGTCACTCGTGTTTTGCCGTCAGATCCCACTCGTTGAATAGTTGTAGGTCGTATCTCACTTCGCGCGGTTTTCTAAGTTGCACCGGCTGAGGAGCCTAAAATAGCACCGGCCGTCAGCTGGCCGCTGACGGAGAGACACACAAACTCTTGAATAATATGGTGAGCCGGCTGGGACTCGAACCCAGGACCCTCGCCTTAAAAGGGCGATGCTCTACCAACTGAGCTACCGGCTCTCCGAAGACGTTATTTGTGAATCGTCATTCGTTGAAGGCAAGCCAGCTTACCATTTTCGATGGGTACTTGTTCAAGAACGAATGCCGAGTGACGGCTGCCGGGAACCGCTCGTCAGCGTTTCCGGCGGGACTTGGTCATTGGGTTGCGCAGAACGATGGTTTCCCCACGCTTCGATCCGGTGGAGATGATATCAATCGGGCAGGCTGAGACTTCTTCAACACGCGCTAGATACCGCTTGGCCTCACGTGGCAGCTTGGCATAGGACGTGATACCAGTGGTCGGCGCGGCCCAGCCCTTGAACGTTTCGTAGACCGGCGCGCAGTTCTCGAGTACGTGCAGGTCCGCCGGCATGTCCCTGTAGACCTTGCCGCCGTACCGATAGCCCTTACAGAGCTTGATCTCCTTACAGCCGTCGAGCACGTCGAGCTTGGTGACAGCGAGCGCGGTCAGCCCGTTGACGCGCGTGGCGTAGCGCGCGACAACGCCGTCAAACCATCCGCAGCGCCGGGGCCGCCCGGTGGTCGCACCAAACTCCTTTCCCCTTTCTTGTAGTCCGCCCCCAATGTCGTCCTTCAATTCTGTCGGGAACGGCCCCCCGCCCACGCGCGTCGCGTAGGCCTTGGCGATACCCAGGACGCCATCGATCTTCGTCGGCCCCACGCCCGTGCCGGTGCAGGCACCACCGGCCGCCGAGCTGGAGGACGTGACAAAGGGATAGGTCCCTCCGTCTACGTCCAGGTGTGTGCCCTGCGCACCTTCAAACAGCACGCACTTGCCGCGGTCCACCGCCTGATTGAGCAATACGGTTGTATCCACGATGGAATTCTTCAGCCGGTCGGCATAGCCCATGTACTGCTGAAAAATTTTCTCCACTTGGAACCCTTCCGCCTTGTACAGACGGTCGAGGAAGGTGTTCATCTCGGCCAGATTCTCCTCCAGCTTGCGCCGGAAGAGATGCGGATTGAGCAGATCGCCCATGCGGATGCCGATCCGAGCCATCTTGTCGGAATAGCAGGGACCGATGCCGCGGCCGGTTGTGCCGATCTTGCGCGACCCCTTGGACTGCTCGGACGCCTTCTCGATCGCCTTGTGATAGGGCAGAATCACGTGGGCCCGCTCGCTGATCACAAAGTTGCGCCCGAACTTCACGCCCTTGGTTTGCAGACCATCCATTTCCTCGATCAGTGCGGCCGGATCGATCACGACGCCGTTGCCAATGATGCAAACCTTCCCGGGATAGAGCACGCCGGAGGGCACGAGATGAAACACAAAGGTGCCGTGATGATTGATGACCGTATGGCCGGCGTTGGAGCCGCCTTGATAGCGGACGATGAGATCCGCATCGCGGGCAAGGATGTCCACGATCTTTCCCTTGCCCTCGTCGCCCCACTGCACGCCGACGATCACTACATTAGCCATGTCGTTGCTTAGCGAATAGCGAAGAACCGAAATCTTGTCCTTTGGCTACCATCCATTAGGTGCCATCTGTTCGCTTCTCCTCACAAAAGAAGAGCCCTGACCGGAGCTTGCGAGCACCAATCAGAGCCTGGTGCGCTCAATAGTAGGATGCACCGCCAAGCTTGTCAAGCAAGGCGACCCCGTGCTAGCATCGCCTTGTTTTTCGGTATGATGCGTGGTTGAAGTGGGGCTGTGGCGCAGTTGGGAGCGCGCCTGCATGGCATGCAGGAGGTCGCCGGTTCAATCCCGGCCAGCTCCACCAAACCAGCGCGGTCTGTGGTCAGACGGCTCTTGTTACCCTCTGCCCGCGCTGGTGCGCGACTGAAGCACCCTGGCTGAATCCCTGCAGGCAGCGCTAATGGGCCATGGCATGGGATTGCTGACGCAGGTGTTGCTACGCGACGGACCTTCTGTTTCGGTTAGCTTGACGATGCGTTCATCTCTCTACTTCGTCCTCCTCCTCTGAGCGGACCGTTCCGTTTGTTTCCAGTCGTCTGACGATCACACATTAGAGAACGGGGTAGTGTGCCATGCTCCAAATTGAGCACGTCTCGAAACAGTTTGCCTCCCGCATCCTCCTGACGGACGCGTCCGCCCACCTGCGTCCGCACACGCGCACCGCGCTGGTTGGCCCCAACGGCGCCGGCAAGACGACGCTCCTGCGCATGATCCTCAGCGAGGAATCGCCGGACAAAGGCACGATCCGCAAGCACCCGCGACTCCGGATCGGCTACCTTCCACAAGAGTTGGAAACGCTCGGCGGGAAGACGGTGCTGGACGCGGCCCATCGCAATCAGTATGCGGAGCACGAGGCCAAGCGCATTCTGGCTGGCTTGGGCTTCGCGCAGCAGGATTTCGATCGGCCGATCGAGACGCTTTCCGGCGGCTACCGGATGCGGGTGGCGCTAGCGCATTTGCTCCTATCGAATCCCGACGTGCTGATGCTCGACGAGCCGACAAACCACCTCGACAAGCCAACGCAAACCTGGTTCGAGGATTTCCTGCTCAAGTCGCAAATGACGATCCTCATGATCAGCCATGACACGAAATTCCTCGACAAGATCGCCACCCACGTTTGGGACCTGCGCCATCATCAGATTCAGGAGTACCGGGGTAATTATACAAAGTTCACGGAGCAGCGAGCCGAGCGGGACAGTCACGAACAAGCGGCCGCCACCCGGCAGCAGAAGGAGGTCGCCCGCGTCCAGAAATTCATCGACCGGTTCCGCTACCAAGCCAATAAGGCCAGCCAAGTCCAGTCCCGGATTAAGCAGATGGAGAAGGTCAAGCTGCTCGAGGTCCGGCGCGACACAAAGCGCGTGCGGTTCAAATTCCCCCTGCCCTCGCCCAGCGGCCGACAGGTGATCGAGATGGGGCACATCGCCAAAAGCTACGGCGCAAACGTAGTCTATGCGGATTTGAATTTTTCGCTTGAGCGCGGCCAGCGGGTCGCGCTGGTTGGCGAGAACGGCGCGGGCAAGAGCACGCTGCTCAAAATGCTAGCCGGTGTGCTGGAACCCGACAAGGGCACGCGAAGGCTGGGGCACGCTGTGACCGTGCAATACTTCGCCCAGCACCAGGCCGAGTCGCTCAATCCTGAACATACGGTGCTCGAATCGCTGGAAGAGATCTCGACCACGGCCGAGCGGAATTTCCTGCGTGGGCTGGCCGGCGCGTTTTTGTTCTCTGGCGCCGATCAGAAGAAACCGATCAAGGCCCTCAGCGGAGGCGAGCGCAACCGCGTGGCGCTGGCCCGCATGCTGGTGGAGCCGGCGAACACGTTGTTGCTTGACGAGCCGACGAACCATCTCGATCCAGCGTCGGTGGACGTGCTGACTGATGCGCTGACTGATTTTCCCGGGACAATCGTGTTCATCTCGCACGACCCGACCTTCCTTATGCGTGTCTCCACGCGCGTGGTGGAAATCGAGGAAGGCAAGGCCCGTGATTTCCACGGCGACTACGAATACTATCTCTGGAAGCGGGCGCAGGAGCTAGAGTCTATCAAGGAAACCAGCGAGGAATTGAAGCCGACAGCGGTGCAGCAGCGAAACGAGAACTCCGCCAAGCAGGCTCCGGCGCAGCCTGCGCAGAATCAGGCCCAGCGGCGCGAAATGGTGAAATCAAAGGACCGGCTGGAGAAACAGATCGCGCGGTCGGAATCCGAGATCGCCGCCTTCGAAGCCAGGATCAAATCACGCGACCAGGAACTGGCTGACCCGGCGCTCTACCAGGATTTTTCCCGCTGGAACGGTTTGCATAAGGAACAGGAGGCGTGGAAGAAAGATCTGGACCGGTTGACGGCCCGGTGGAGCGATCTGTCGCAGGAGCTGGAGTTGGTGAAGCAGAAGCTGAAAGAGGGCTAGCTCGATCGACCGTCAGGAGAATTCCGCGCAGGGACGCGGCCAGATGCTAGGCCGCAGGCGAGAAAAAAACCGCAGCCGCATGGGCACCGCAAAGATCAACGGTATCACCCTCGCCTACACGGATCAGGGACAGGGTATGCCCGTCGTGATGCTCCATGCATTTCCGCAGGACCGGATGATGTGGGCGTCGCAAGTGGCGGCCCTGTCGAAAACCTATCGCGTGATCGCGCCGGACTGCCGTGGCTTCGGCGAATCGGATGCACCGGCTGGGGCCTATACGCTGGAACAATATGCTGACGACGTCAAGGGCCTGCTGGACCATCTCTTGATCAAGCCAGCCGTCTTTGTCGGCCTGTCGATGGGCGGCTACACGCTTTTTGTGTTTTATCGAAAGTATGCCTCACACGTGAAGGCACTGGTGCTGGCAGATACACGGGCGGGAGCTGACACTGAAGAAGGAAAAGCGGGACGGCTGGCGATCGCGGCGACGGCTCAGAAAACAGGCGCAGGGCGGGTCGCCGAGATCATGCTGCCAAAGCTACTGTCCTCCGTCGCGCGAGAAACCAAACCGGAACTGATCCGCTCCGTACGGGCGCGCATCGAGCAGACACACCCGAACGGCATCGCCGGCGCTCAGATGGCCATGGCCGCACGGCCCGACTCGGTGCCGCTACTGCCGCAGATTACCTGCCCGACGCTCATTCTTATGGGTGAACTGGACGGACCGACCCCCCCGTCAGAAGGGAAGCTGATGGTCGAGGCGATCCCCGGCGCGCGACTGACGATCATTCCGCAGGCCGGCCACCTCTCCAACCTCGAACAGCCGGAAGCGTTCAACACCGCACTGCTGAATTTTCTCCAAAAACTGAAGTGAGGCGAGACCGCGGTTGTTACTCTCGAATCCGTCCGCGGTTGATCAATTTTAAAAATTCTGAGCGGGTCTGCTGCTGGGTTCGGAAATCGCCCATCATATGGCTGGTAACCGCCACCGTGTTCTGTTTTTCGACCCCGCGCATCATCATGCAAAGGTGTTGCGCCTCGATGACGACACCAACGCCCTGCGCGTTAAGCTTCTTCATGAGCGTTTCGGCAATCTGCACGGTCAGATGCTCCTGCACCTGCAAGCGGCGACTGAAGGTATCCACGATGCGAGGGATTTTGCTGAGGCCCACGACCTTCTTGTTGGGGATGTAGCCGACGTGGCACTTACCGAAGAACGGCAGGAGGTGATGTTCGCAGAGAGAAAAAAAGTCGATGTCCTTGACGATCACCATCTCGTCGTAATCAATCGGGAACAGCGCGCCGTTGAGCAGATGGTCCACGTCCTGCCGGTAGCCCCTTGTCATGAACTGCCATGCCTTAGCCACGCGCGACGGTGTGTTGCGGAGACCGTCGCGTGTGGGGTCTTCGCCCAGCGTGACCAGCATCTGCGTCACCAGGGATTCCATATCGGTGATGTCGGGCGGCCGGCCATTGCCCTGCACGCGCGCTTTTGACAAAGTCGGTTTATTCGTCGGCATGATTACCTCGTTCCTGCCACCGCCGGCCCGGCGTATTCGAACCAGTTGTCGCGCGTCTCCACCAGCACAACCTTGACTAGTTGTCCTGTCTCCAGCTTATCCACGAGCAGGTCCCAAATGAAAATGGCCAGATTTTCGCCCGTCGTCGTCTTGTCGGCAAAGGCGGGATCCCCGTTCAGATCCCGATGGTCAAACCGGCTCACGACCGTCTCCTGCACTACCCGGTCGAGCGCGGCCACGTCAGCCGCCAGTCCCGTCCGCTCGTCGATGGCTTCCCGCACTGTCACCAGCACCGCGTAGTTGTGCCCATGGCCGTTCGGATTGTTGCACTTGCCGAACACCTTCCGGTTGTCAGCCTCGGACAGATGGTCCGTGTGCAGCCGGTGCATGGCGGCGAACGTATAGCGGCGCGTGAGGTCGGTGGTCGCGGTCGTCATCGCTTTGCGTCCTGCGCCTCCTTGGCGGGCATCGGCGCCTCCCACTTCTTTTCGGGTACCCGCACAACCACGTCGCCATGAATCTTCGCTTGGCAGCCCAGCCGGTGCCAGGACTCGGTCAGCGCCTCGCGGTCCAGCAGGTCCTGTTCGTCGAACTCAATCTCGGACAAATGCTCAGGGCCGCTCTGCACCTCCACGCGGCAGGTCGTGCAGGACGCGTTTCCACCGCAGTCGTGATTGAGCGGAAAGCCCAGCCGCTCCGCCGCCTCTAGCAGCGAGCACTGCTCCGGTACCTCTCCGCTTTTGCCGTCGGGATGCAGGAACGTGACCTTGGGCATGGGACAGACTTCCTGAACGGGTTGCTGGTCAATGCGCGGCGGTGGCGGCAGCGGCCGGCCGGTTGCCGAAGGGACAGCGCTGCTGCGCAATATGCTCGTCGAACTCGTGGCGAAACAATTTCAGGCTGCTCTGCACGAGCACGGCCGCGCCGGTCACCAGCGTGCAGTAGCCGGTGCCTTTCACGAAGCCGCAGAGCTGCAGCAGGCTGTCGAGATCCTTCTGCGTCCCCTCGCCGTTCTCGATCTTCGTCATGAGCGTCGCCAGATTGTTCGTGCCCATCCGACAGGGCGGGCACTGGCCGCAGCTCTCACTCTTAAAAAAATTGGAGAATTTCAGTGTCTGGGCCACCATGCAGGTCGCATCGTCCACGACGATCACGCCGGCCGAGCCCAGCCCCGTGCCAGCCTTCTTGAGCGCGTCGAAATCCATCGGCAGGTCCAGTTGCTCCGCCGTCACCATCGAGAACGATGGGCCGCCCGGAAACACCGCCTTGACCTTGCGGCCACCCGGCACGCCCCCTCCGCACTGCTCGATCAGCGTGCGCAGCGACGTCCCCATCGGCAGTTCGTAGACGCCCGGTTTGTTCACTGAGCCGCTCAGCGAGAACAGCATCGTGCCAGGGCATTTTTCCGTCCCCACCTGCACGAACCACTCGGCGCCCTTAAGCAGAATGCGCGGAATGTTGCAAAGCGTCTCGACATTGTTCACGAGCGTCGGCTTGCCGTAGAGACCGAAGTCCGTCGGATAGAAGGGCGGCTTCTGCCGCGGCATCGCCGGCCGGCCCTGCATGGATTCCAACATTGCCGTCTCCTCGCCGGCCACGTAGCTGCCCATGCCAGTGAAGAGCTCGATCTCTAAATCAACGCCGGTGCCGAGGATGTTCTTGCCCATTAGCCCCTTGGCCTTGGCTTGCGCGAGCGCCTTCTCGAGATGCGTTCGCTCATCGGTGTAATCGTGGTTGATGTAGATGAAGGAAGCCTTCGCCTGTGCCGTGAAGGCAGCGATCAGGCAGCCTTCGAGCAACTGATGCGGATGGTTCTTGAGGAGAAACCGGTCTTTGAATGTCCCCGGTTCGTGTTCGCCCGCGTTGCAGACGAAGTAATGTTCTGAAATACGGTGGTGGAGCACCTTGTCCCACTTAATGCCGGTCGGAAAGCCGGCGCCGCCGCGCCCACGCAGGCCGGACTTCTTGAGCACATTGACGATTTCTTCACGGTTGCCGCCCTTAACGCACTGCTTCCAGGCCTCGTAGCCCCCCGTGCAGGCATAGGCCTCGAGGTCCCAGGGATCGCCGGTCGATTTTTCAAGCAGCCGTGCTTCCGCCATTACTTCTCTCGCATCACACTTAAACGAAAACGGAACCTTCACTATAAATCTTGCCCTCTCGGAACGTCAAGCAAATGGCTTCCGTGAGCCAATGTTCTCACGGTCTTATGAATAATTTTAGTAAGCGGCGGGAGCTGAGAGCGGCTGGTTCGTAACCAAATCCAACACGTGCAATGCGTCGAACGAAGCAGTCACAGTTCCCCGCGTGGCGAGGCCGATGCGGTCCAGTTTTGGAATCGCATCGTCGGTCACGGCGGCAATCTCGCGACCGTCCACGAAGATGGACAGGCGGGGCCGGCTCACGTGGGCAAAGTTGATGCGCTGTACGCGGACCACGTGCCAGGGACGCTTGATCAGTTGCACAGGCTGCCGGTCCAGCAATTCCGTTTGTCCGTCCGCGATCCGATGGATGGCCACAGTCGAAGAAGTCTGATCCAGCGTGACCACGTAGGAGAGGCGCCTCTCCGAGGTCGTCATGACGATGCCTGCTCCACTCCCTGACGATGCCGCGTCCGTACGCACGTGCACGGTCACGTCCGGATAGGCATAGCCCGTTGCCTCGGCCAGCAACAGCTCAAAACATTCGCCGGCGGCAGCCTTGCAGCCGGCGGCATGGGCCAGCACGTGCGGTGCGGTCGGCGCATCGGTGTCCGCCTTGACGGACCAGGGCGAGGCTCCATCAGGGACCGCCGAAAATCCCTGCGGCACGACGCCCACCTGATCCTTGTCGAAATCCCAGGTCCGCCAGAGGTCTTGCGGTGGCGGTGTGGCATGCACGCGCACGTCGAGTACTTCCGGTGATTTAATGATCTTGGGTGGGCCGACCGATTTGCCCTCGGCCACCAGCGCCTTCACCATGTCGTTGCCGACCAGATAGCTCCACAGGCCGCTAACGTTCGCCAGTTGCGCATGGTGCTGGCGCAACGATTCGACCGACGTCTGCACGCGGTCGGATTGTCTGGGGACGGTCAGCGCCTCTGCAACCAGCAACGCTTCCTCAGCGACCACCTTGTGCACCGGTAGGTCCGCCAGTGACTTTGCCTGCTCGGCCTCCTGCTTAGCCTGCGCAAGCCACGGATGCTCATAGCGGCGCGTCCAGAAGAGCCATTGGAGGCGGTCCCAGGCGATTTCCGAGAGCAGTTCGCCACGCGCGCGCGACGCCTTCGGGTCAAGCTTCCGCAGCAGACTTTCGTGGATGTCAAGCGCGGCTTCCGAATCGTTGTTCCACCGCTGTAACGTGCCGATGCGGCGCAACAGATCGGCGTCGGCCTGGCCGCTCCTGGCGACGATGTCATAGGCGTCTGCCGCGCGATAGAGCGCCTCCGCCACTTCTGAATGACCCATAGCCACTTCTGTCAGTTCCTGCCGCCACGTCGGCGCCTGGATCGTCCAATAGAGTTCAGCCAGGCGGCGGCGCAGCTCGTCATCGCCGGCCGAAATCCCACTGAGCGTCAGTCCGGATTTCAACAAATTGGCGTAGAGGTCGTCGCCCAAGATTCGGTTCAATCCGGGATCGGTCTTATCCAGCCGCATCAGGCGAAACAGGCGCGTCAGCCGTTCCGGCGATGGCGCCAGTTTTCGAATGTCCTTCATCTCAGCGTCAAAAATTTTTCCTGCCGACGTCCGATCCCACCAGCGGGCGGAGCCCAACAGCAGACCGCCAGCTAGATCCTTACTGCCCGATTCGGTTGCCCGACCGATGTCGTCAATACCACCGCTGGCGGTGCCGAGCAGCATCGGCGCTTCAGCAAGCCCCGCGCTAAGTACAGCCTGATCGACGGGATACCCCGCCGCCTTAAGGCCCGACAGCACCGGCACGCGCACGATGAGCTCGCGCACCGGACCATAATTCCGGACGACGCCGCTCGCCCACCAGGCTTCACCCGGCCGGAGCGCCATGGGGGCTGTCAATGGATCGGGATAGGTCACGACCAGTTCGACCAGTGTCACGTGCACCCGCACGGACGCGGAGGATCCCGCTGCCTGCAGGCCCGTCAGGCGGACCGGAAGCGTTTTGAGCAATTTGATCTGCGGAGATTTTCCGCCACCCTGCTGCCAGACGGCTGGCGAGACAAACGCGGCCGGCGCGTAGTCGCGCCAGAGGTCAGCCTTGCGGTGCGATTCGTGTAAGAGGCCGAATCCCACGCCGCGGCCTTGCGCGTTGAAGATGCCCGTTTCGGGGTCGTCCGCCAATTCACGCGTGTGAGCTGCCAGCGTCTCTTTCCAGCAAGCCTCAGCCGTGGTGGCTTTCGTCGCCCGCCGTTTCGTGAGACAGCCTAAATCCCGTTCAGCCCATGGCTGGATGCGGCTGCTCGCCATCGCCTCGGCATATTGCACAGCCAGCCGTCCATTCGGATCGGCCGGCGCGGCCGCCGCCAGCCCATCCCAGCAGAGACCTGCCAGGAAAACGACCACCAAGACACACGTGGACCTTCTATAATGATGTCCCAGTTGCATACAGGCGTGAACCTTATGATGCGCTCTTGCGAATTCCGTTCAACTCCCCGGATGTCTCGCGCTTTGCCTGCAGGCCTTCCAGATCGCGGTCGAGAGTCAGCACGATAATGCGCTCGCCCAATTGCGTATCAATGTCCGTGAATAACCCTGTCGGCTTGGCGCCCGTAATCTCTTCCATCTGCTGGCATAGCCGCTCCCGCCCCTGGGCAATTAGCGTCTGGCGGAGCCGGCGGACCATCTCAACCCCTTCCGCAGTCTTGGCCAACTGCCGTTCGGCTGGCGTCAGCACGCCCTTGAGCCGCACGAGCACGATGTCTTTTAAGATGAAGGCGCGGACGTCCTCCGGCCCGCGCCCCATGAATTCCTGCTCGAACTTGATGACCGCGTTGCGGATGGCCGTTTCCACTTCACCCCTGCTGGCACCGTTGTGATTCGATATGCACAGATCGTCCCCGCAGACCCCATCCTAAGTGAGGCCTGAGCACAATTGCAATGAAGAGGACGTGGCGGCGGATTAAAACCGTTCGCGCCGGGTAACGGACACGTCCGACACGAACATCACACC
>Ga0194132_10000236_pt1 | contig 113901 bp, 84 predicted proteins | sample TA2KigOf80mmetaG_FD_148612 | JGI IMG/M metagenome (GOLD analysis project Ga0194132, IMG submission 148612) | Freshwater microbial communities from Lake Tanganyika, Tanzania - TA2015054 Kigoma Offshore 80m | ecosystem: Environmental > Aquatic > Freshwater > Lake | place: Tanzania: Lake... | reverse complement strand
TGGCGCTGACCGCGAGCTGCGCTCGTTGCCATGATCACAAATTCGATCCGATTTCGATCAAGGAATATTACGCGCTGGCCGGCATCTTCTACTCCAGCGACAACTGCGGCGGTCTGCGCAACAAGATGGGGGGCGGCGGGCTCGATTACTACGACCCCGCCATGTTCCTGACCCTCAGCGGCGGCGCCAAGAGCGATCCGAAACGCGCCGGCAAGGTTGAGGCGACCAAGGCCGCTCTCGAAGACGCCCGGGCCGAGCTGACCGCCCTCACGGACGATCCGAAGAAAAGCAAAGCCGGCCCCGAACGCGAAAAGAAACTCACCGAGGTCCGCAAGCGCATCAAGTCGATTCAGGCCGAGTTGATCAACCTCACCGACCCGGCCGCGCAAGGCCCCGTTGCCATGGGCGTGCGCGACGCCAAGATCATCGGCGATACGGAAATCCGCATTCGCGGCGAAGCCGAGAAGCTCGGCCCGACAGCGCCGCGCGGTTTCCTGTCGCTGCTCGACTTCCCCGGCGCTCCACAGGTCAACCCGAAACAAAGCGGCCGATTGGAACTCGCGCAGTGGTTGACCCATGAGAATAATGCACTGTCCCAGCGTGTCATCGTCAACCGCGTCTGGAAGCACCTCTTCGGCAAGGGTATCGTCGCCACGGTGGACAACTTCGGCGTTACCGGGGACACGCCCACGCATCCGGAGTTGCTCGATTATCTCGCCAAACGCTTCGCCTCGGGCGCAGGTCAGGCTTTCCAGCCTGACCGAGGGGACGAAAAACGTCAGGCGGAGAAGCCTGACCGAGAAGGTTTGGGATGGTCGATGAAGCGGCTCATTCGCTCGCTCGTGTTGACGCGCGCGTACCAACTCGGCGGCGAAACTACCGAGGCACACCTCGCTGCCGATCCCGCCAATCGCTTGGTCTGGCGCCACAGCCCGCGCCGGCTGGACGCCGAGGAAATCCGAGACGCCATGCTCACCGCCGCCGGAACACTCGAGCGCGGTCGGCCGAGCGGGTCGGCGGCGATGAACATGAAGGTGATTGAGCTGAACAACATCAGCCCGGAAGCCAAGCGAATTCAGGAGCTCGCCGCCACCAGCACGCACCGCAGCGTCTATCTGCCGCTGCTGCGAACGCTGACGCCACGCTCGCTGGAGGTTTTCGATTTCGCCGAGCAAGGCCTGGTCACCGGCAGCCGCGACAACACGACGGTGGCGACGCAGGCTCTGTATTTGCTCAATGATCCGTTTGTTCGCCAGCAAGCCCAAGGCTTGGCGAAGCGCGTCCAGCAAACCAAGCTCGATGACACGGGCCGACTCCACCTGGCGTTTCGCCTGACGTTAGCTCGACCGGCCACCGACAAGGAACTGACGCGAGCTGATCGGTATCTCAAGGAATACGAGGACGTGGCTACGATGGAGGGGCTCAAGGACGCGCGTGGCGCCGCGTGGGCAAGCTTCTGCCAGGCGCTGCTGGCGTCGGCGGAGTTTCGTTACGCGCGCTGACGCGTAGCGTGCCGTGCAGCACGAGCGATATCACCACCAACCCGACGCGTGGGCGAGGAGCGTTCCTCGCTCACGCGTCGGGTTGGTAGTGTGTCCAGCTGATCAGCGACGTATTTCCATGCTTGACTACGACTTCCTCGCGCCGCAACGCATCGTCTTCGGCTGGGGCCGACGCCGCGAACTGGGCCCCCTTGGCCGATCGCTCGGCCAACGCGCCTTCATCGTGCTCGGGTCGCGCACATTGCAACGCAACGGCGCCTGGGATGAGCTGGCGAAAAACCTACGCGATTCCGCCGTCGAACCGATTGTCGCCGCCGTGGCAACACGAGAGCCCGACATCGCCGACGTCGACAATCTTGTTACTATCCTGCGTCAAGAAAATGCGGGTTCAGGCGACTTTGTGCTCGCGCTCGGCGGCGGGGCGGCGATGGACCTCGCCAAAGCCGCGTCCGCCCTTGTCGCCAATCGGCATGGAAGCAGCGTGCGCGACTTTCTTGAAGGCGTCGGCAAGGGGTTGCACGTCAGCGAACCGCCGCTCCCGCTTTTGGCAATGCCAACGACCGGCGGAACCGGCGCCGAGGCGACCAAGAACGCCGTCATCTCGGTCGCTGACCCTCCCGTCAAAAAGAGCATTCGCTCGCCGCTGATGATCCCACGCGTCGTGCTCGTCGATCCGGAGTTGGCCGTCAGCGTGCCGGCAACGACAACGGCCTGGACCGGCATGGACGCGATCACGCAGCTTATCGAAAGTTACATATGCCGATTCGCCAAGCCGATCCCGCAAGCGTTGGCGCTTCACGGCCTGACGCTCGCGCTGCCCGCGGTATGCGACGCGGTGCGCGACGGGACGTCGCGCCCGGCCCGTGAAGCCATGGCGCATGCTGCCCTCTTGAGCGGCATGGCGCTGGCGAACTCCGGGCTCGGCTTCGCGCACGGCGTCGCGGCAGCACTGGGCGTCTTCGCCGATGTTCCGCACGGGCTCGCCTGCGCGATGATGCTCCCGGTCGCCCTACGCGTCAATCGTGAGGTCGCTTGCAAGCCGTTGGCGGAACTGGCTCGCGCATCTTTAGCCGAGGTGCCCGCCAATGACAATGCCGCGGCCGACCTGCTGATCGAGCACATCGACGCATTGTGCCGTGCTCTCAACGTGCCGAGTCGGCTATCGCAAGTCGGCGTGCGCTCCAATCAACTCGGCGATCTGGTGCGCGGCTCCCGGGGCAACAGCATGAACGGCAACCCGCGGCAACTCGACGAGGCCGAGCTTCGGCGCCTCCTGGAGGAACGCCTGTGATCCTCGCCGCGGGCCTGACTCCTGCTTGGCAACAGATTATGTGCTTTCGCCGCCTGGTCCCGGGCGCTGTCAACCGGGCGGAGCAAGTGCATTGGTGCGCCTCGGGAAAAGTCCTCAACGTCGGCATGGCGTTGGCATCGCTCGAACTGCCGTCGCACACATTGGCGCCGCTGGGCGGGTGGTCCGGCGCCGCGATTCAGGCCGAGTTTCAAGCACGCGGTCTTTCGGCGACGTGGACACATGCATCAACTCCGACACGCGTGTGCACAACGATCCTAAACGAAGAGGACCACGTTTCCACGGAGCTAGTCGAAAACGCGGCCGGCCTGGCGAAAGTCGAACTCGATGCCTTTGCGACGGCTTACATGAAGCTTGCGGGCCAAGCGAGCGCCGTCGTGTTGACCGGATCGCTACCGACCGGCACGCCGGCGACGTACTACTATCGCTTGCTGGAACGCACGCCATGCCCGGTGGTGCTCGACGCACGCGGGCCGGAGTTGCTGGCGGCCTTGACGGCCCGGCCGCGCATCGTGAAGCCCAACCGCGACGAACTGGCGCTGACGGTCGGCCGAGCCCTGCCTGATCGTAGCGCAGTGCTGGCGGCGATGCGCGAGCTGATCGAGCGCGGCGCCCAAGCCGTGGTCGTGACGCACGGCAAGGACGCTGTGTATGTGATGGATGGCCGCGACATGTGGGAACTCACGCCGCCGACGGTGACGCCGATCGTCAACCCCATCGGCTGCGGCGACTGCCTGGCCGCCGGCCTCGCCTGGGGTATGTCGCGCGGCGACGGGCTGCTCGATGCGGTGCGCCTTGGCCTGGCCGCTGCCGCCGACAACCTGCGCGAGTTGCTGCCGGCGCGGCTGTCTCGTGATCGTGTGGAGGAATCAGTTCGCGCGAGTTGCGCGAGGTGACCGGTGTTGCGGTCGTCAGCGCCCGAAGCGTAAGCGAGGGTAATAGACGTGTCCCTCGCTTACGCTTCGGGCTCTGATGCGTTACGTCAAATTGTTCAGCACACCGTCGCCGCAGAAGTTGGGGTTGCCGAAGCGTGCGATGCGATGGCCGAAGCCGTGCGCGAGCGCCAAGAGCAGGCGGTTGTGCGGCACGCGGGTGTAGCGCAAGGAACGGCCCATGCGGAAGTCGAGACCGCCGCCGACCAGGACGAACGGGATGTTGTCGAGCGTGTGCGAGTTGCCTTTGCCGAGTTCGTTGGTCCAGAGGATGAGTGTATTGTCGAGTAGCGAGCCCTGACCGCCCGGTTCCGGCGTGTCGGCCAGGCGGCGAGCCAAGTACGCCATCTGCTCGCAGAACCAGCGATTGATGCGCGTGAGCTGATCCTGGGCGGTGCGATCGTTGTCGGGGCGATGCGACAGCTCGTGATGGCCTTCCGAGACGTTGATCCAGTTCATGCGGGCCATGCCGACCGAGTTCGTGTATTGCAGCGTGGCGACGCGGGCGAAATCGTTGACGAAGCTGTTGACCATCAAATCGATCTGCATACGCGAGGTGCGCGGGATGTTGCTGTTCTCGTTGCGGACGTTCGGCTCCAGCTGTGGCGCCGCGTGCCCGACATTGCGATTGGTCCGCAAATCCTGCTCCATCTCGCGGACGAACGTGGCATGCTGATCGAGCAACCGGCGATCCTCGGCACTGACGTTCGACCCGATCCGCTGCAAGTCGTCGCGCAGATCGTCGAGCACGCTGCCGACGACTTCCTGATCACGCATACGGCCATAAAGACGATTGAACATCTGGTAAGGATCGTCGATCGGCGTAATCGGCTGGTTGCCGGCGGCGTAGACCATGCGGGTCCAGGTGTCGGCGCGGTTGGGGACCATGACGCCGAACTCGAGCGAGCCGAAGCGGGTTCGCGTGGCGGCGTCGCGCTGCAGATAATTCTTGATTTCCTGATCGATAGAGATGCCACGGGCCCAGCCGGCGGGCGTGTCGCTGCCGCCCTGAACGTTGCCCGGGAACAACTCGACGCCCGTGAGCAGACAGCCCATGCCGCGCATGTGGGCATCGCCGTCGCCGCGCACGCGATCGCACACGCCGTGCATGATCAGTGTTCGATTCTTGAACGGTTCGAGCGGGCTGAGGCTTTCCTTGAGCGTCATGTCGGCCAGGTTGCCGGCGGCGTCAGGCCAAAACGCGGGAGGCACTACCCCGTTGGGGCTAAAGATCACGACCAGGCGCTGTTTGCGCCGCGTCTGATTCTCGAATGCCAGGCTCGGCAAATTGCCGACGAACGGCAAGGCGGCCGTAGTGAGTCCGAGGGTCTGCAGAAACTCGCGACGTGATCGATGGCTCGTCATGAAACGGGCTCCAAGGTGGGGGTTGGTATGACTTTATGGCGAACCGCAGCCCCTGTCAAGACAAGAGTCGCCCAGGCGCCGCAGCCGTCACGGCCTCGCTCGGCGGTTTCGCGTCCCAACGGCGCCGGAAACCGTGACTATTGACACGCAGCCGACCTCGGTCGGAATTCAAGATCAACCTGAAGGACATGTTCCCGCGGCGTTGAGTTAGCCGGACGCGCGAGCGACGGACGCTCCGCGTCGTCACCGCCGCCAGCTTCTCACCGCCAATGAGGAGGTGGAATTCGCGAAATTTCCCGTTTTTTCGGGCGTTTTTCCAGCCACTCGCTCACCCGTGCGCTCATCAAGCCGCCAAAAAAAACGCGGCCACCGACTTTGTGCTTTCACCGCCATCACGTCATACTGGGAATAGCCCGCGTTGTCGCCTCGCAGAGCCAAGCGCGGAGGTCTCGGCAAGACGCTCGCAATGGCCCCCGAAAATGCTTGACAAGCGGCGATGGGCGCGTTCCAATAACAACGAAGATCATGCGGACCATTGTCCGCTGGCAAGGTTCTCCCGTACGTTGATGGTGCGATCGACTCTGACGACGCCTGACCCCAACGATGGCGCGATCCGCGAAGGCGAGGCGCCGTACTTTTCTGACAATGGCACCGATACTGACCCAACCAGCAATGTCGCCAATCCGCCGCCCGCGCATACCATGATGCTGCTCCTCGTCTGGTCCTTGCGCGTCCTCGCAGTGCTTCTCGCCGGATGGGCCGCTTACTGGACATTCTTTGCGATGATGTTTCGTTTGGAAGGTTTCGACGAGCTGGAGTGGATCAAAAAGGTAGACCTTGAACTGGGCGGCGCCTTTGCCCTTGCTGTGGTTTTTTTCTTCGTGCCAGAACGGCTGAAGAAACCCATGCAGTGCTTCTTGATAATTGCCATAGCTGCGCTGGTTGGTTTTGCGTCAGCGGACACTTGATCTCATCCCATGAGGCACAACATCGATTTCGCTCTCGGCTGTGATTCTTCGAAGCTCGACCGACGAAGGCGAGAATCATCGAGGATGACGCCGAAACACCCATCTCAGAGGTCGGCGTCGGTCAGGCCCGCATCACGCATAATGCTGCGTTGCGTTCCTGGCTTCAGATCCTGATTGCCATGCACCGGCCCGACAGGCCGTCGGCCGGTAACAGCGTGTCGATAAATGTGGTGAGCGCCGTTGATTCGAGCCAGAGTCCAGCCGCGTTGTTCGAGGATGCGGCACATGCGTTTGCCGGAGACGATCTTCACGGGGTGTCCCCGGCTGCAGCGCGGGCGAGGCCATCCTCGTGGGCGACCGCGAGCCAACCCTCGGCGGCTTCACGCAGATTGGCGCGAACCTCGTCAAGCGTCTCCCCTTGCGTGTGGCAACCGGGAAGCGCGGGAATGGACGCCGAATAACCGCCGGCGTCGGGTTCCGGCAGAACGATAGCGGCAAGATTCACAGTGACATCGACGACGATAGGCGCAGACGCGGTGGCGGCATTGCTCATGGTCAGGGTCCTCCAGTAGTTGCAGTCTACCCCATATCGGCATGCCGAACAAGGCGTAGCGGATGTAACGATGCCGCGTCTCGCCAATGACGCATCGGCTTGATGGTTCTGGGTTTGCCCTGGGCTTCGTGCAACGCCGTTGGCGTAGTTGACTCGAGATGCATCACCACTCGCGTAGCTGAACGCTTACTCACCCGGCTTGATTTGTTTTTTTGCGCGGCATAGAATGCATTGAAAGTCCATCCTTTGACCGATTCCTTCCCAAGCACCGTGGTCTCTCGATGGCGGAGAGTGATTGGCCAATGTATGAACGTTTCACCGACCGGGCCCGCAAGGTGATGCAGCTCGCCAACCAAGAGGCGCAGCGCTTCAACCATGAATACATCGGGACCGAGCATATCCTCCTCGGCTTGGTCAAGGAGGGAACGGGCGTTGCCGCCAATGTCTTGAAAAACCTCGACATCGATCTGCGCAAGATTCGGCTCGAGGTCGAGAAGATCGTGCAAGCCGGTCCGGACATGGTCACCATGGGCAAGCTGCCCCAAACCCCGCGTGCCAAGAAAGTCATCGAATATTCGATCGAGGAGGCACGTACCCTCAATCACAACTATGTCGGCACGGAACACCTTCTGCTCGGCCTGTTGCGCGAGCAGGAGGGCGTAGCCGCCCAGGTTCTCATGAACCTTGGCCTGAAACTTGAAGACGTCAGAGAAGAAGTACTCAATCTGTTGGGGCACAACATGGAATCCAGTGAATCAGGCGGCGGTGGCGGCGGCGAACGCACCACCAGCAAATCGAAATCCAAAACTCCGGCCCTCGACTCCTTCGGCCGCGACCTCACCGAACTCGCCCGCCAGGGCAAGCTCGATCCGGTCATCGGCCGGCAGAACGAGATCGAACGCGTCATTCAAATCCTGAGCCGGCGCACCAAAAACAATCCGGTGCTCTTGGGCGAGGCGGGAGTCGGCAAGACGGCCATCGTCGAAGGCCTGGCCCAGATGATCATCGAAGGCAGCATTCCGGAGATGCTGCGCGATCGCCGTATCGTCGTCCTCGATTTGGCCATGATGGTTGCCGGCACGAAATATCGCGGCCAGTTTGAAGAGCGCATCAAGGCCGTCATGAACGAGGTGCGCCGGGCCAAGAACACCATCCTCTTCATCGACGAATTGCACACGCTCGTCGGCGCCGGCGGCGCGGAAGGCGCGATTGACGCGTCCAACGTCCTGAAGCCCGCGTTGGCGCGCGGCGAAATCCAGTGCATCGGCGCCACCACCCTCGACGAGTATCGCAAGTACATCGAAAAAGACGGCGCTCTCGAACGCCGCTTCCAGCAAATCATCGTCAATCCGCCGTCGCGCGAAGAAGCGGTGCTCATCCTCAAGGGGCTGCGCGATCGCTATGAAGCGCACCACCGCGTACAGATCACCGACGAAGCCCTGGAGGAAGCCGTCGAGCTATCCGACCGTTACATCACGGGCCGATGCCTGCCCGATAAGGCGATCGACGTGATCGACGAAGGCGGCGCTCGCGTTCGCCTGCGTGCCATGACACGGCCACCCGATCTGAAGGACCTCGACGCCCAGATCGAGAAGCTCAATACCGAGAAGGAAGCCGCCGTTGCCGAGCAAGACTTCGAAAAGGCGGCCCATCTGCGCGATCAGGCCGACAAGCTCAAGAAGAAGAAAGACGGCATCACCAAGGAATGGCGCGACAAGGCCAAGGAAGTCGACGGTGTCGTCGATGCCGAGGTCATTCGCGAAGTCGTCAACAAAATGACCGGCGTGCCTCTCGTGCGCATCAGCGCCGACGAGACGCAACGACTGTTGCAAATGGAGGACGAGCTGCACAAGACGGTCATCAGCCAGCACGAAGCGATCTGCGCCATCGCCAAGGTGGTCCGCAAGAGCCGAGCCGGCATGAAAGATCCGAAACGCCCGATCGGCACGTTCATCTTTGCCGGGCCGACCGGCGTGGGCAAGACGCTCTTGGCGAAGCGGCTGGCACAGTTCATGTTCGGCGACGAAAACGCTCTCGTCGCCCTCGACATGTCCGAGTACATGGAAAAGCACAACGTAAGCCGGCTTACCGGCGCCCCGCCAGGCTACATCGGCTACGAAGAGGGCGGCCAGCTCACCGAGAAGATCCGCCGTCGACCTTACAGCGTCGTCCTCATGGACGAAATCGAGAAGGCTCATCCGGACGTCTGGAACATCCTGCTCCAGATCTTCGAGGAAGGCCGCCTTACCGACAACGTGGGCCGAACCGTCGATTTCAAGAACACGATCATCATCTTGACGACGAACATCGGCGCGTCGGAAATCGCGGGCAAGGCGCCGCTCAACCCATTCGGCAAGCGCGACGCCGAGACAACCTACGAAAAGATGAAAGACACGCTCAAGGGCGAAATGGAAAAGACGTTCCGCCCCGAGTTCCTTGGCCGGCTCGACGACATCATCGTCTTCCGCAGCCTCACCAAAGAGGACCTCAAGAAGATCATCGACATCGAGCTCGGCAAGGTCCGCAAACGGCTCAAGGACAAGGCTCTGACGCTCGAACTCAGCGATGAGGCCAAGGACTTCATCATCGAGAAGGGTTCCAGCCTCGAGTTCGGCGCCCGCCCGCTGCGCCGCGCAATCGAGACGATGCTCGAAGACCCGCTCGCCGAGGACTTGTTGCGCGGCACCTTCCAGGGCAAAACGCGCATCACCGTCCGCGTCGGCGAGGTCAATGGCGAAAAGAAGCTCATCTTCGAAGGCTCGGGCGAGGTCGTCGAACTCGCGGAGGCCGTCACGGCCCAGAAGTAGGTGCTTTCTTCAGAGCCTGAAGCGTTAGCGAAGGATTTTCGTGAACCTTCGCTGACGCTTCAGGCTCTGATGCTTGTCAATGCGCGCGAATCGATTAAGATGAAATTCGTCGCGAAAAACGACGGTGGGTGTAGCTCAGTTGGTTAGAGCTCCAGATTGTGGATCTGGCTGTCGCCGGTTCGAGTCCGGTCACCCACCCCTTTCAACAATCATCGCTACCGCGTTCCCTCCACCCAAACACAGCGAAGCCAGTCCGCGTCGCGCATTGCGCTTTTCCAGGGCATGAACAAGCGTCACGAGGACGCGCGTCCCCGAAGCGCCGATCGGATGGCCCAGGGCGATGGCGCCGCCGTGTACATTGATCTTTGCCTCGTCGATCTTCAAATCCTGATTGCATGCGAGCATCTGAGCCGCGAACGCTTCGTTCAGCTCGAAGAGGTCGATGTCGTTGATCGTCAGATTCGCCTTGGCCAGCACCATGCGCACCGCGCCGACGGGAGCGAGAAAAATATCCTTCGCTGCGATTCCGGAGGTTGCATAGGCGACGATGCGAGCGAGCGGCTGGACGCCGAGCTTTTCGAGGCCGCGCGTTGACACGACGGCGACGGCGGCGGCGCCGTCGGAAAGCATCGACGCGTTGCCTGCGGTCACGGTGCCGCCTTCACAGAACGCCGGCTTGAGCTTGGCGAGCGATTCCCGGCTCGAATCGGTGCGAAAGCCGTCGTCCTGGGCGATCGTCTTCGCCTTCGCGCCGGCCCCGACAGTAATCGGCAATACCTCGGCGGTGAATGCGCCTTGCGACCAGGCTGCCGCCGCGCGTTGATGACTCTGCACGGCGAAACGATCCTGCTCGCCGCGCGGAATGCCGCACTTGGTCGCGATATGCTCGGCCGCCTCGCCCATGTGCCAATTCTCGAAAGCGCACCACAGGCCGTCGTGGATCATTGCATCGACGGCTTTTTGATCGCCGATCTTCCAGCCTTGCCGAGCGCCGAACAACAGGTGCGGCGCTCGGCTCATCGACTCGACGCCGCCCGCCAGGACGATGTCGGCGTCACCCGCGCGAATCGCTTGCGCCGCCAGCATGGCCGCCTTTAGCCCGGAGCCACATACTTTATTGACGGTGAACGCGGCAACGGTATCGGGCAGGCCGGCTTTGAGCGCTGCTTGCCGCGCCGGGTTTTGGCCCAGGCCCGCTTGCAGAACGCAGCCCATGATCACTTCGTCGACCGCCCCCGGTGAGATCTTCGCGCGAACCATCGCCTCGCCCAGCACCTGGCCGCCGAGTTCGGGCGCGGACAAGTCGGCCAATCCCCCCAGGTATTTGCCGATCGGCGTGCGCACCGCCGCGACAAGAAATGCATCCGGCATAGAAGCGTCTCCGGTTCTTCGTTAAGCGTTCGCCCGGCGCCACGCGAACGCTAAACGAAACTCAACCACCCCATTTTCATTCTACCCGCCGCGACGGCCAAAGCAGCCACAGCGCGATGCAGCCAAGGATCGGCACCAGCCCCGCCATGACGATGCCGGTGGCGTACGATTTGGTTTCGTCGATACTTCGGCCCACCAACCATTGCATGATCGCTGAGCCAATCCACGCGACCGTGCCGAGAGCGCCGGACACTTTGCCTTGGTGTGTCTTCGAGAGTTCCTGGGTGAATGAATAGTAATTCGGATAGAACCCGAGCGTGCCGGCGGCGACAAGGAGCAACAGGCCAAGGAGCAAAAGCGATGCGGGATTCCAAAAACCTGCGTTCTTTACATCTGCGTCAGGCAGGAACGCCGCGATGACGGCGATGACCGCAAGGCACGCACAGGCCGTGAAGATGATTACCTTCGCGAAATGAACATCCGTGCCGCGATCGACGAGCCATTTCACGATGGCGCCCGCTGCCAGGCAGCCGATCTCGGCTGACACGTAATAGGCCGACGTAAAGTAGCCGGCTTGCGTCAGCGTATAACCGTGTGATTCCTGGAGAAATTTTGGGAGCCAGTTGCTGAAGTACTGCCAGGTGAGATTGATCGTGATGACGATCACGACGAGAACCGCCACCATGCGCCAGAGCTCGCCGCGCGACATCGCCGGTTCCGATTCGCCCGTGGCGTTGTCGTCTTCGGTGCGGTCGAGGTCGCCGGAGCGGATCATGAGCAGCCAGGGAATGATCCAGAACATGCCGATGAAGCCGATGGTCGTGAAAGGGGGCCGCCAGCCCCCAAGCTCCTCGACCACCATCGGCAGGACGACGAACGGCGTGAGAATGGAGCCCAGGGCGGCGCCGCTTTGCAAGATGCCGTTGCCCAGCGTGCGATCGCCGCGCGACAGAATGATGCGCGTCGTTACGAGGGCGCAAGGCCAATGCCCGGCCTCGAAGAAGCCAAGCGCGATTCGGCACACCATGAACCCGATATAGGCCTGTTCGCAGACCTGCGTTCGCCCCGGATACAGCGCGTATGCCGCCTGCATCGGACCATCCGTGAACGCGGACGAGATCAGACCGATCGTGCTCGCCGCCAGCATCGGCGCCTCAGCCGGGTCGTCGGGAATGAACCACGCGCCGATGGACTGCGAGTACGCCGTTGCCACGCCCGCCGCCGACCAGCCGATGACAACGATCGGGTAGAGAAACCGCGGCCCCACGCGATCGACAAGGAAGCCGAAGAACAAGGCGCCGGTGGCGAACGCGATGCTGAATCCGGTCGCGAGCAGGCCGAAGCGTTCATTGGTCAGTGCGTATTCACGGCAGATGGTCGTTGCGAGCTGCGAGAGCGTGAGGCGGTCCATGTACATGAGCATGGCCGCCAGCAGGAGCAGGCCGCACACGCCCCAGCGCCAGGTGTCGGATCGTTCCGTCGGCATGGCATGTTTCGCCGCTTGCGTTTTGCTACCCCTCTCCCTCCGGGAGAGAGGCCAGGGGGGAGGGAAAATGCACTCAGAAAACCCGTACTTCGCCCTCACCCCCAACCCCTCTCCCGTAGGGAGAGGGGAGCGGTTCATCCCTCCCACGATTTGCCGTCCCAGGCGAGCACGCGCTCCAGAAACTTCACAACATCGGCGGTGAACACACGGAAGATCGTCTCGCCCTTCTCGGCACTGGCGATCGCCGGGTTGCCGATGTGCCCCGGCTCGGTCCGATCCTTGGTGATCCAGGCGCGATTGGCCGGAGAAAACGCATTGCCGAACGGCACCTCCGGAATCTTCGTCAGATCGCCGACAACCAGATGGGGAGCGATGCGCAACATCATCGACGTTTCGTACTCGCAGGCATGGCCGACCTGGCCTTGCTTGAGATTGGGATCGACTTCGTGTGGCTTGCCTCCGAGCGTCCAGTAGGTGGTGGTCAGGAGCAACAAGTCGCTGCGCGACCGCAGTTTTTGGCGAAGCTCGAACATCGCCTGTTGCGCCGGGACAATGTTGCCACCGTGGCCGTTGATGAAGACGATACGCTTGAAGCCATGGAAGATCATGTTCTCGGCCATGTCGATCAGAAGATCCAGATAGACGCGCGGCGACGCCGTCATGGTCCCGGGGAAATCGAGATGGTGGTGCGAGTTGCCGAGCCACATGAGTGGCGCAAACAACACCCGGTCCTTGAGCGTCGTCTCCTTGACGCGGCGAAGGACTTCGCCCAGAAGCATGCTGTCGGTGAACACCGGCATGTGCCGGCCGTGCTGCTCGAGCGCGGCAATCGGAATGACCACCGGCGTATCCTTCGACAAGGCCGCCACCTTCGGCCAGGTCATATCTTGCAGGTCCATGATGAATTCCCTTACGCCGCTTGGCGTCTAGCGCTCGCAGGGCGCGATCCGAGAGCTAAACGGCGAGCATATTAGTCGTATCCGCTATAGAATAGAACCTGATCCCAACCATTCCCAGAGTATTTCCGAAAACCATGTTGCAACGGCCGCACCATTCCATCGGCGCGAGCGAAGTGCACGTCTGGCACGTCCTCGCCGATGAGTTGACGAACCAGGAATCGTTGATGGCGATTTTTGCGGTGCTCACCCCCGATGAGCAAGATCGCATGGCCAGGCTTCGCTACGATTCCGATCGCCGATTGTTCCTGTTGTCGCGCGGATTGATCCGGTCCGTGCTGGCGAGCTATCTGGGCTGCCGAGCCCGCGATGTGCGATTTGCTTCGAACAACTTTGGAAAGCCGATTCTAGACGGCGCGAGCGATGTGCATTTCAACCTGACACACAGCCGAGGCGCGGCGGCAGTAGCGGTGAGTCGAGGCCGTCAGGTCGGCATCGACATCGAGCAGCGCGAACGCGAAGTCGAGTTCCTGGCGCTCGCTCAACGCTTCTTCGCCCCGACCGAGGCGGATCACCTTTGCAAGTTGCCGGATACCCATCGCAGCGAGGCCTTCTTCGCGATTTGGACATTAAAGGAAGCGTTCGTCAAGGGCATCGGCCGCGGCTTGACGTTTCCGCTCGATGCGTTTTGCTTCGACCTCGACGGCCCGCGCATGCTGGCGTTTCACCCGCTCGACGCGTCGGTGTCGCCCGATTGGCGATTTCACCAATTCGACCTGGGCGAACTCCATTGCGGCGCCGTCGCCGTCGAAGATGGCGCAGGCGTGGAGATCGCGATGAAGGATTGGCGATCCGTGTTTCTCGTTTGAGCCACAAGCGGCCGATCGTCACCGCCAATCGAAGATGCGGAAGACTCCCTCGCGGCGGCGAATCTTCTCGGGCAACTCCAGCAAATAATCGCGATACAGACTCAGGAATAATCCCGTCCCGAAGAGCACCGCGCCCCCCAGCGTCAGGTAGATGCCGATGATCCATTGCTCGGCCAGATGGCGATGCAAGCCGATCAAGATCACCAGAATGTAGGCGATCAATCCGCCCGAACCGATCAGCGTGGTCGCCTTGATGCGGCAGGCGACACCACTGCCGAACAGCGCCACACCGCTGACGATGAGTCCAAGGTCGTCCCACCCGGGTTGGAAATTGCGGTTGATGCGATGCACGATGACCGCGAGCAAGAGCGGCCCCATCAGCGCAAGGCTGCCGAAGATGAAGCCCATGCTCACCAGGTCGCTGTTGCGCTCCGTTTCCCAGTACCAGCCCGTGTAGGCGAAGCCGAGCATCGCGATGCCGGCAATGATGCTGATGACCTCAAGACGTTGCCAGGGCGACAGGGTGCTGAGTTTGTGGATCAGCAGCAACATGAGGAATCCGTTGACGAAGCCAAAGACTACGTAGACGCGCCGCCACGTCTGATGCTGGACGAGAATCGCACTGAGCGCGCTGACGACGGCGAGGAAGATTGTGAGATAGAGTGCGAGCCAAACCGGCTTTCTCCAATCGTCACGGCCGTGGTTCCCAAGGTCGAAATCATGAGCCAAGATGCGGTGCAATGCCAGGACGCCGCCGGACACGAAACCGAGCGTCATCAGGGCGTTGGCCGACTGAAACATCGTGCGCTCGAGCTCCGGCATCTCCAGGCGTTCGAAGATGCCGAAGCGATACAGGACGAGCAGGAGAAATCCAGGCAGACCGAAAGCGATGGGATAGAGCTCATCCGGAGTGTTGACATAACGCAAGAACTGCCAGATGGCGCCGCAGATCATGACGGTGGCGAGGTAAATCGTCCAGTCGGTGCGCCGCAAGATGGCTGCCACGCCATAGAACATCGCCGCCTCCAGACAGAAGAGCGCCAGGAGCAAGTTGCGCTTATCACCCGCGACGAGTTGGATTGCCTGGTTCACTCCTTGCTGCGCCACCTGCGGCGTTATCCCGAGGGCCACCCACACGCTGAAGAAGATCATCACCGCGACCGCTGCGTGGGCGCACCAGATGAGCGGATCTTCCGGCGACTGGCCTTGATACAGGTACGACGCGCCAAGGTAGAGGATGGGCACGATCATGATCAGCGGCGCCTGTTCCTCCCACAACGTTAGGCCCATCATCCATGTCAAGCCGGCCGCGAAAAGCAGCGTCACGACCGCCGTCAGGAAGAAGTAGATCACCGAGATTTCGCGAGCCGAATGGCGATACAGAAACGCCCCCGCTCGACAGCAAATGGCCACCGCCGCCAAGGTGCCAACATACTCCCATGAGATCTCGAACCGCCAAAAGTGATGCAATACGTTGTTGGTCGCCCGGAAATGCAAGAGCGTCGCATATGCCGTCGGCACCAGGCTCAACAGCACTCCCAGCGGCGACACGATGCGCAAGAAAACATGCTCTTCCTGGAAGGTGACGTGAAAGACGTCCACCGCAAGTGCCGTCAGCGCCATGACGACAAGGACTACTGCCTCGACCTTGCCCAGATCGCTCAATGCCAGGACGAGGATTTCCGCCCAGAGGATGGTGATCCCCGCGAAGTACATGTACAGGCCGATCTTGCGGACCACGAGATCGGAATAGATGTAGGCGTAGGTTCCCGCCAGCACAAGGCACAAGGTCCACGGCAAGTTGGCCGACTTGACGACCTCAAAAGCATGTTGCTCGTTGCGGACGAACTGGTAATGCAGCCAGCCGATGATCTGGGCCGATAGGAGGATGATCAGGCCGATTGCGACCAGAACGACGGAGCACCAGTAAAACGCCATGCCGAACTTGGCCCGCGAGAAGTCGCCGTCGCTCTCGGGAAAAAGGCGTTCGGCATGCAGGCAGATCATGCCGAGGATGATGTACCAGGTGACCGGGGCAAGGACTTCGCCGAAGCGGTTCATCTGAGCCAGGAAGAGGATGCCCGTGAGTGTGATGCCGCCGACAAGGACATAAACAAAAAGCGGGTCCTTCAGAATCAATGCCGACGCGACATAGAACAGGCAGCAGACGGCGCCGGCGATCCAAAGGTGGTCCTTCAATTCCAAGAGGTGCTTCGAATCGTAGAACCACAGGTTGAGCGGCATGACCAGGCAGGCCAGGAGCGTCAACGCCCGGCCCGCAGTGTCGTGGCGCGTTTGCAGCATGAGCGCCCACCCGCCGCCTAAGAGCGCGAGGTTACCGACACCCAATCCAACGGCGACGAAGGGGGCGTTGTCGAAGAGTCCAAGGCTTGCCAGCCAGATCACCAGACCGAGCACGATGAGCGCCCCGCCGCCGGCCAGCAACCAATGAATTGTCTGCGGATCGAGAAGAATCTCCAGGAACGAGCGGTGTGGCCCTTCGTCCTCGTAGTCGACATCGCGGTGGCGCCGCCGCGGCCGAGGTTCGCGTTCGCCCTCGGCGCCTTCGACGACGGGCAAGACCATCGGCGCCCGTTCGCGCTCCAGCCGCCGGCGCAAGGCGTCGATGCGCTCGGTAGCGTCCGCCACGAACTCATGCACTTGGCGAAGCGTCAAGAGGCCGGTCTGTTCATGGGCCTGCAACTCGGCAGCCAGGTATTCCATGTAGCGCAGCGATTTGACACCGGGATCGGTGATCGGCGCCCCGCATTCCTGGCAATGCGACGAGCTCTGGTAGAGGTACTTCTGGCAACTCCAGCATTCGTCGCGGCGTGGAAACGTCGGGTCGGAGGTGAAAAGTTGCTTGGCCGCCGCCGATTGTGCCATCGCCTGCTTGCGTGTTTCGTAATGGGCGGTGAGCATCTCGAGCTGGCGATCGGTCATTCGGCCGTCTTGATGCCATTCCCTGAGCCGGCGCACGATGAAATCGGCCGCCTCGATCTGATCGTTCCATTCATCCGGCGCTCGGCACAGCGGGCACGTCCCATTCGGATCGAGCGGTGTTTGACAAACCGAACACACCGGCGCAAACGGCTCAGCAGTCGACATGGTGAAGGCCTCAGCGTGGACATGAAAGCAATTCGTGGACGCTCGCTGAGTTTAACCCCCGCGCCACCGTAAGTCGAACAAAATCTCAAAAAAATCGCGAAGCCGCCGGCAGTATTTCCGAGGCTGAGCGCCAGCGAAGGGCAAGCCGCTGCCCCTCGCAGGCGCTCGGGCTCGGACAACCCATCACGCCGGCGGCGATGATGCCGGCGGCTTCGCTTCCGTCGCCTTGCCATCCGCGGCAGCGGCCGATTTGCGAGTGCTTTTGACGTAGATAGGCAGCCAGAATAGGTACATCCCGGTCAACCACAGCGTAAGCAAGATGATCCCCGCGGGCAAAAAGATTGCCAGTTGCACGCCTTCGTGAAACCACGTCCCTTCGTGGATAGTCTTGATCATGTCCGAACGCCGATAGGCCACCTGCAGGACGTCGCCGGTCGACGTGTCCAGTTGCACTTCCCAGCTGTTCTTGCACCAGACCTTGCACATTCCCTTGGTGGGCCGGTACTCGACGCGGCTGACGTCTTTCCACGTCTTGACCTCCGCCTCGGGCACGGCGCGCATGATCTCGAGCACCTGCGGCATGGTAAGCGTAGGCTCCCTACCGGCGCCGGCTTGTTCAGGCGGCTGCACCCACGCAACGTGCTTGCGAAGGGATAGAATCAATCCCGTAACGATGATTATGATTGCCGGGACTGCAACCAAAATCGCCAGCCAGTAATGCACCTTGCGATTGAGAACACTGAACGTCATCAGATGATCCTAACGAGACTGCGCCTCAGACCGGCGAGAACCGGCGAGCCGAGCTTCGCAAGGAGCCGGGTTAGGGTGTCGCCTGATAACCCGGCGGCTTACGCCGCTCGGCTCGCCGAGAGAGTGACTCAATCGCCATGAGTTCCGCGGGTCGACGCCGCTGGCTCACGATCGAACTTACTGCCGCAGAATCTTTTCCATCGTTTTTCCTTTTGCGAGCTCATCGATCAGCTTGTCCAAGTAGCGGATTTTCTTCATCAGTGGATCATTGATTTCTTCCACACGAATGCCGCATACGACGCCTGTGATCAGCGAACTATTTGGATGAAAGGCTGGAGCTTGATTGAAAAACGTCTCAATGTCGGTTTCCTGGTCGATCTGCTTCTGTAATCCAGCTTGGTCATAGCCGGTCAGCCAGCAGATGATCTGGTCGACTTCTTTTTTCGTCCGGTTCTTTCCTTCCGCCTTCAGGACATAGAGCGGATAGACCTTTGCAAATTTCATTGCAAAAACGTAGTGGCGAGGCTTCGTGGCTGCTTCGGCTGGCCGGGGCCCTCCACGCATGCTCTTGGCCCGTGCCTGCGTTGGTTTTTTCTTCGCCGGCTTGGACTTCGTTGCCTTCTTGGATGTCACTTTTCTAGCCATAGAACGTTCGGCCAGTTTGGCCGCCCAGACGATGAAGGGGCATGACAACGAAGCGCACCGCGCTGGCTGCTGCAAGGACGCCGGTTTTACGATGCAAGAACAGGACGAGCTGTTGCACTGCAATCAGGCAAGCCAATTCTATGTCGGCTTCGATCTACACGCAAGGACCCGTTCACACACAGCGTCGACACGAGAGGGCTGGGAAAAAACAACGCCACACGTCGTTAAGAAGCGACGGAGGAACCGTCCGCTTTGTTCATGTTCACTTTGGAAAGGCCAGAAGGAGGTCCGGCAGGGCTTCCACCAAACGAGCAAAGCCAGGCCGTGCCGGAGTTGCGCGCGCTCAATTGAAAACACCGAAAACGGTAGCGAGTATCAGAGCAAACACAATTGCGACAAAACCAAAGGTCATCAATGCGAATACGAGCCAACAGCCAAGAAACGCGCGACCAACTGCGCGGCCCGTTGCGGCGCACTCCGGGCAATATCCAGTGCCGCGCGTCCACGCGACGTCTGATTCACTGACCTCACAACCGCACGAAGCGCATCGCATTGTATTCCTCCGGGCCGCACGTCTTCGGCACTTGCGCCTTTCTCGGCTGGCTTCAACCGAAGCACGAGATCGCCGGCCGATCCGGTGATCGTTGGCCTTTTCTCCATCCGATTACTCCGCGACAACTGTGGTCGCACAGCAATCATTAGTATCGGCGACTGCGACGCCCGAGTTGTGGTACGGTCTCGCGACCGAGGCACTGCACCAGCGACTCATCTCGTAAGGCGCTCCAGATGATACAGAAGCCAGGTGCGCCCGTAGCCTGGGTAGAAGCGTCGCTCGATCACGCGATTATCATCTCCAAAGAAGACGAGCAACACCCCTTCCTTGCCCCTCCACAGCTTCCCACCGGTCTGCTTGCCTGTCGCCGGATGAGGGGCCGACACCCGTCCATTTGTATAGTCGCATTGGTCAGTCCCCAGCACGGGCAACTCGCCTTCCCGCAACGGCTTCGTGGTGGTGAACACATACGCGCCCGAGTTGTCGCCCGGTGCGTAGCCGATCACCGAATCGACCTGCTGCGCTGTCATGCCCAATGCCAGCCGTTGTTAGAGGGATTCGTTGATGGGCACGTCGTTCGAGGGAAAGAGACAGTACGCGATTGCGATCGCGAGGAAGACAACGAGTACCACGAACGCCAATAGTCTTGGCCTGGTCAAGCTCATCATCCGCTCCAGAATCTTCCGGCGATGGCATCGGCTACGGTAAGCCGGACCGGCTTCTTCGACAATAGCGAAGCCGTGGGTTGATGAAAACAAACGAATGCGTTCATCCGGGATGTGTTGTACATTTCTCCCCTCTCCCCCCGGTGCTCCGGGGGCAGAGGGGGCGGGCGTGAGGGGGGAAGCGCCTCGCGAAACCACTACGATTCTGCGTGGCCTTCTGAACCCCCTCACTCCGCCCTCTCCCCCTGAGTACAGGAGAAGAGGGAGCTGACTGCGCAACGATTTCTGACGAATCGGTTGCGATCCAGAGCGGCGAATTGTCGATGGTTTTCATCAGCCCAGCGAAGACGTACAGGTGAGCATTCAGGTAAGCGCATGGCAAGCGAGCTGCTCGCCACTACGGTGCAGCACGATCATGCGACGCTGTGGCGCTTGCAGTGCACGAAGCCCGCATTCGCTTGCTTCATCTTCTTCATCAGCGTCGTCGAATCGGTTTTCATCGCGAGCGTACGCTCGGCGTTGGTGATCGGCACCACCCAGAGGATGTTGATCGGATCGCCACGGAAGGGGGGCAGCTTGATTGGCGGTATGCCGGGCATCTTGCTCGTCAACAGGGCGGCCGGGAACGTCTTGCCCCCTAGGCCCGGTGGCGTCGCATCGCATGGCACGGTGTGGCCCTCGCCGAACCACTGATAGAAGCTCCACGGGTAGTTCGACTGAGCGCTCAGGTAACCGCCAAAGCGCAAGAGCTCATCGTCGGGACAAGTCTTGTCAAGCGCGGCCGCGAGTTCGATGCGCCGCGCTATCGACGGATCGTCCATCGCCATCTCGACATTGGGCTGAGGCCGGACCGACATGCCGACCGTGATGTAGAGCCAGTGATCGCCGCGGTCGAAGAGCAACAGGGCGCGGGGCGGCCAATTGCCTCCGTCGATGGCGTAGTACTTCGTCTCCGGACCGCCGAGGGCCTTCCCGATTGGCGCGGTGAGCGAATCGCGGAACTTGGTCCAGAAGTCCTCGTCGTCCCAGAGCGACCAGTATTGCTGAGCGGCGCGAATGCGATCCGGCATGATATCGCTCGTCGGCATCGGCCAGCACAAGTTGTTCTCGGCCGTGCAATCGCGAGCATAGCCGTGAAACCCGCCGATGCCGGACCAGGGCGGGATGATCGCCAGCGGCTCGCCGGCTTCGAGTAGCGCGGCGCCGTTGCCTTCTTCAAACCAGACAACTTCGACGTCCATGAAATTCGGCAAAGGAGCGCCGCCTGGATGTTTACAGAATGCCGCGGGAAGCATCGGCGCCTGGCCTTTTTTCATCGGAGCAACCTGATGGCCCTTCGGCGCCGGCTGAAGATTGCGCACCCAGCAATTCCTCACCTTCGCCTCAGGATCGGGTGCATCGGGGAAGAACAGGTAGAAATGCAGCGAGCGAGCATCGGTTTCCACGACGGCCTGCACGTTGCCGTTGGGCCCGGTCAATTCGAGGACTGGTTTGGGAGAGAGCTTGACCATCGGATTCTCCTTTCGTGCGAAACGTGTCGTGACAGGTTGAGGAATTTTATCACTCCGGACGCGATGCGGGTGTGAAACGAAGGCGGGCTGTCCCCCTTGTCATAGGCGAGGTTTTTTGCGATAGTGGGACGGGGTAGTTCACCGAAAGGAACGCATGGTATCGTTGGGGCACATCGATCTGTACGCGGAGCAGCCGCCCGATCAGGGCTTGCAGCGTGCGTTGACCGATATGGGTTTTGTCGTGCGTCTGCGCGCGCTCGGGCAACCGGCCTCACCATCCGGGGACGCGCAGGTATCGATCGTCGACGCGGCTCTCGAGCCGGCGCTCAGGCAATGCAAGCAGTTGCAGGACAAATCCGATGGCTTCATCCCGCTGCTGTTCCTTACGTCGGATGCATCGACGGCCGCGAAACTGGCGAGCCTCGAATGCGGTGCCGATGCGATCCTGGTTCGACCGTACGAGCCGGCAATGCTCAAAGCCGCGGTGCAAGCGCTTTTTCGCGTGAAGGTTCGGCACGATCGGCTCGCCCAGAAGGCGGCCGAGGCTCAGACCATGTCGCAACGCTTGCAGGCGGCCAACCAGCGCATCGACATGGAACTCGAGCTGGCCCGCCGCGTCCAGCAAAGTTTCTTACCACAGACGTTGCCGAGTTTGGCCGGTGTTCGCTTCGCGGTGAAATACAAGCCGGCATCGCGGGTTGGCGGTGATTTCTATGACATCACACGCCTCGACGAAACACATCTGGGCTTCTACGTCGCCGACGCCATGGGCCACGGCGTTCCCGCGAGTTTGCTGACGATCTTCATCAAGAAAGGCGTCAAGGGCAAGGAGATCGCGGACAAGAGCTATCGCCTCGTTCCGCCGACGGAGGTGCTTTACGAGCTAAATCGCGAGCTGATCGATCAACAAATCCCCGATTTGCCTTTTATCACGATGGTGTATGTGCTGTTCAACAGCGCCGACGGGATGTTGCAATTTTCGCGCGCCGGCCATCCGTATCCGCTGTACCTTCCGAAGGGGGGCAAGCCGGTGCTTTGGCAGATCGAAGGGAGCTTGCTCGGCGTCTTCGAGACGAAGTTCCGCGTGCAGACGCATCGACTAAATCCCGGCGATAAGGTCGTGTTTTACACCGACGGCATGGATGGAGCGGCGTTTGAGAACCACGCGGTCGGACTAGCCAGCTTGCTCGCCGCCGCCGAGCGATTCAGCACGTTGCCGATCGAGGAGATCGTCGATCGGCTCTCGACCGATCTGTTCACGCAAACCCAGCAGAGCGACGACTTGACAGTGTTCGGCCTGGAAATGACCGAGGCAAGCCGAGCGGCGGATGCCGCCGGTTGACGTCATCAGACCGGCGGCTTACGGCGCTCGGCTCGCCAGAGAATCACTTCGGCGATTCACCCTTCTTGTGCTTGTTGAAGAACTCGAAGATGTCGGGCATCTTGGTGAACGCAATGCTCACGTGATCGCCGCCGGCTACTTCGACGTATTGGTGCGTCATCATTAGACGCTTCATCTCCTCGGCCCAGGGTCGGACGCGCTCGACCTTCACGAGGTTGTCCTTGTCCCCTTGCACCAGGATGATGGGGATGTGCTTGATTTTCTGCAGTTCGCCGACCTTCATGAAAAGGGCCGGCGCGATGGGGGCGAGGGCGGCCCAGACGTCGGGGTTTTTCAGAGCAAGGTGAACCGCGCCGCCGCCCCCCATCGAATGACCCATGAGGTAAATGCGATTGTCGTCGACGTTGAAGTCCTTGCGCGCGATCCCAAGAACGTTCATGACGTCCTTCTCGCTCAGCTCGGCGAGATTGGCGGGGGCGTTTTTGTCCTTGTTGAACTTGGTCGGGCCCTTCTGGCCATACCAGCCGCTGGAGTTGTAGCCCATCGGCGCGACGACGATGTAACCGTGCTTCTCGGCCAGGTCGGTTAGGCCGCGATACTTCATGATTTGTTGAGGGTTGCTGCCGAGGCCGTGCAATGCGACGATAAGGGGCGATTTTTTCGCCTTGTCGTAGCTGGTCGGGACGAAGAGTGCGTACTCCATCTCTTTGCCGGCTTCTTTGAATTCGTATGTTCGTTTCTGGATGCGGGACTGGGTCTTGCCCTTGGGCGCGTCCTGCCCGGCCAGTGGGAAGACGATGGCCAGAAAGGCGATGATGGTGATGCGAATCATGGATCATGCCTCGAATGCGATCGGGTAAGGTATGAAACGGCGAAGCGTCCGCCGCCGCGCCGGTCTATACATCTTACCGTGGAAATGCGTTCCGGGTTTCCGCACTGTAGTTTTTGTGCGTCTCGGTTGAAGCGATGTCGCCGACGCGGTAAGTTACTGGCGTGAACGAATCGAAATCGACAGCGGGCTGAGTCATGAATGCGTGGTGGATACGAGGGCGGGAGCTAGCTATCGACAGGCGCTGTCTGGTGATGGGCATCGTCAACGTGACGCCGGATAGTTTTTCCGACGGCGGGCGCTTCGTTCAGACCGATGCGGCCATCGTTCATGGCCTGGAGATGGTGCGACAAGGGGCCGACCTCTTGGATATCGGCGGCGAATCGACGCGGCCGGGCAGCCAACCGGTGTCGCTCGACGAAGAGTTGAAGCGAGTGGTGCCCGTGGTCACGGCTCTCGCGCACCAAACCGATGTGCCGATCTCGGTCGACACATCGAAATCCGAAGTCGCCGACGCATGTTTGCGCGCCGGCGCCCGCATCGTCAACGACGTCACGGGGCTGGCGGGCGACGCACGGATGGCCGACGTGGTCCGCGATCATGGCGCCGGTGCGATTGTCATGCACATGCAAGGCACGCCGCCGACCATGCAAGTCGCGCCGGCATATGACGACGTGGTGGCGGAAATTCACGCTTTTTTTGCGCGGCGATTGCAAGCCCTCATGGCGCACGGGATCGCTCACGACTTCATCGCCCTCGATCCTGGCATTGGCTTTGGAAAAACCCGCGAGCACAACATCTCTCTGCTGGCTCATCTGGCGCGGTTCGTGGACCTTGGTCGACCGATCTGTCTCGGCGTCTCGCGCAAGGGATTTCTCGGCAAGCTGCTCGATCGGCCCGTCGACCAACGGTTGGCGGGTTCGCTCGCCGCTGCCGCATTCGGATTGGCGCAGAACGCCGTGCACATCCTGCGCGTCCATGACGTCGCTGAAACGCGCGACCTGGTCCGCGTTTGGGAGGTGTTGCGATCGTAGGGACAAGCTGGTACCAGAGGTCAGAGATCAGACGTCGGGAAAAAGCACCCGCAGGCGACGCGCAGCTTTGTGACCTTTGCCGCTGACCTCCGACCTCTGACCTCTGGTACCAGCTTGTCCCTACGTTCGTGTAACATCTGCTACAATAACTGAAGACCTGCCGCACTCCGATTCCACGCCTGGCTGAACGATGAATCCCACGAGTTATGCCGATGACCTGGCCCGCCGCGCTCGTGCGGCGTCGCGCTTGTTGGCGCCGGCGCTGGGCGAACGCAAGAACCGTTGGCTCGGCCACGCGGCAAACGCACTCGTCACGCGGACGGCAGAGATTCTCGCCGCCAACGCCAACGACATCGAAGCGGCCACCAGGGCCGGCATGTCCGCACCGAACGTCGATCGGCTGCGTTTGACGCCTGCGCGCATTGAAGCCGCCGCCAATGGCCTGCACGAAATCGCAGCTTTGCCCGATCCAGTGGGGAGCATCCTCGACAGCAACGTGCGCCCCAACGGATTGCAGGTGCACAAGGTCGGCGTTCCCCTCGGTGTGATCTTCTTCATCTACGAGTCGCGGCCCAACGTCACCGTCGATGCTGCCGGATTGTGCGTCAAGAGCGGGAACGCCATCATCCTGCGCGGCGGTAAAGAAGCACTCGCCTCGAACACGATCCTGCACGCAATCCTGCAAGATTCGCTACGGGCGTGTGAGTTGCCCGCCGACGCCGTGCAACTCGTCAATACCTCCGATCGCGAGGTCGTCGGCCAGCTGTTGCAATTGAACCGTCATATCGACCTAGCGATTCCGCGCGGAGGCGAAAGTCTAATTCGCCGTGTGGCCGAGGAAGCCACGATGCCTGTGCTGAAGCACTACATGGGCAATTGCCACGTGTACGTCGACTGCGCCGCCGATTTGGCAATGGCCGAACGCATCATCGTCAACGCGAAGTGTCAGCGCCCCGGCGTTTGCAACGCGGCCGAGAGTCTGCTGGTGCACGTCGACATCGCGCCGACGTTTCTGCCCCACGCCGCTGCGGCGCTCATTGCCAAAGGCGTTGAATTGCGCGGCTGCCCCGCGACATGCGCGCTCCTCCCAATCGTGAGGCCGGCCACGGATGCCGATTTCGCCGCCGAGTTTCTCGATCTGATCTTGTCAGTTAAGATCGTGCAAAGCCTGGACGAGGCGATCGATCACATCGCACGCTACGGCTCGCAACATACTGAGACGATCGTGACGAACGATCTGGCCGCGGCCCGACGCTTCACCGCCGAGGTTGATTCGTCGGCCGTTCTGGTCAACGCCAGCACGCGTTTCAACGACGGTTTTGAGTTTGGTCTCGGCGCGGAGATCGGCATCAGCACGGACAAGTTCCATGCCCGCGGTCCCTGCGGCTTACGGGAATTGTGCAGCTACAAGTACGTTGTCTATGGCAATGGACAAATTCGCGAGTAAAATGACGCTTCTTGCTCGAGGCGACCACGATACCAAGAATCATCCACGAAGGACACGAAGAATCACGAAGATGAAGCAGTTGGCAATGCGGAAACTCGATAGCGTTCGTGATGCACTCCACTGATTGATTTCTATTGTGCAGTTCTTCGTGTTTTTTCGTGTCCTTCGTGGACAACTGCTCTGTCGAGTGTCGTGTTCAGCGAGAAGTCTCAATAAAACCGATTTCTAGCCGCTCGCTTTTGGCGAGCGCGATTGGCGATGACGCATGTGGATCATCCTATTCATCTTGGTTGCGACCTTCACGCCGCTGGCGATCGCCGGCGCGTTGTTGATTGCACGCTGGCTTCAGCGCATGCAGGCCGCTCGCGAGCTGCTTACCGACGTGGTGCGCCAGCATTTCGATATCTTCCAAACCGGCGAATTCAGCCAGGCCGAGGTCGAAATCTGGAAGCGGCGTTTCCGCGCCCTGTTCGATCGCGGCGGTCAGAAGGCCGTCGAAGCCAGCATCGGGCCCGGCCTGGCGTTCGTCTTCCAGGTCCGCGCCCTCGCCGAGATCGGCACCGAGACGGCCCGGCACGTTCTCGAAAAACTTCTCACGCGGACCCTCACCGACGACCCGTTGGAACAGGCCTGGTACTGGGTCGACCTGGCAGCCGGGTTGCGTGTGCTGAATCATCACGAGAGCTTGCCGGCCTTGCTACAGGCCTCGGAACCCGCCTGTCAATCGCCGCTCGGGCATTATTTCGCGGCCGAGACGATGGGCGTGCTCGGTTTCGCCAGTTATGTGCGCGAGCCGGAAACGCCGTTGGGCCAGGCGGCGCTGAGGCTCGTGCATCGAGCGCTGGAGGGCATGCGCCACGGGGTGTCGCCGCAGTTCATTGTCGAGACGCGGATGGGAGATATTCTTGAATCGCTCTGGGACCATCGTCCACCGGGCGCCGCGCCGCTGCACGTGCGCATCGCCCACGAGACGTTGCGGTTCCTTCGGCGGACGCCCCATTTGCGAACGATGCTGCCCGAAGAAATGGCAGACAACGAGACGTTCGATTTGCAGGTGTCGCGCATGGTGGCGCTGGAGAGCGCGATGCGGGAGTATTTGAAGGAAGCGCCGGGGCCGCTGTTGGCCCGCGTGGCATCCACGTCGGGAGTAGAACAGCAGGAAATACTGCGGGCGCTCGCCGACCTGCGCGTCGATGCGGCCGCCGAACTGCTGCCCTTGGTGCGGCGCGAGCTATGTGAAAATCGGGCGTTGATGATCGACCTGTTGCGCTGGTCGCGCGACCTGCAGGCGGGGCATTGGCTGCGCGAGTTCGCCGCCGTCGAGATCGCCATGGAAAAACGGGCGAACCATCGGCTCGAAGAGGAGACACCGCCTCGCCCGTCCATCCCCGACGAGGTGCCGTACGCCAACGTTCTCTTCAGTCTGCGCGGCCACGCGTCGGTGGAGACGGAGCGGTTCCTGCTCTTGGCGTGCCAGGATTGGGACCCGGCGATTCGGACGGCGGCGGTAAGCAGCCTGGGCTGGTGGGAGCCGATCCTGACGCAGGAAGTGCGCGAAGGCTTGATGCGATGCCGGCGCGATCCGAATCCAGACGTTCGCCAGGCCGCCCGTGCCGCGCTGGCCCGGCTCGGCGAACGCGGGTCGCTGCAATGGTTCCGCCAGGCCCTCATAGGCGACGATCCGCAGCAGATCGCCAGCGCCGCGTTGCTTATTGCCGAGGAAGGCCTCACGCTTCTTTGGCCCGACCTCGATCGCCTTCTCGACACCGACCATCCTGAAGTCACGCTCTTTGCGCGCGAGGCCGTCGAACTACTTTCCGAGGAGATGGAGCAATCGCGCACGTGGTCGTATTGACGTTCAGCCGCTCGATGATTGGCCAATCACCATATGCGAGCGGCCAAACGGCAAAATCGGCAAGTCTTCGCCAACTTCGCGCTGCCAACGTCTTCGCAAACAGTCTCTGATCATGTCCTTGGGGGACATGATTCGATGAATCGCACATGGGGCGATTGTTGTTTTTCCTGGCACTTCTGACCACGGCGGGATGCCGCAGCGCGGGTTTGCCGGGCGATCCGTTGTTCGCCGATCGCAAGGTTGTGGAATCGAAGACGGTCGCCGGGGCGGTGGCGGCGACGCCCTTCACCGAGCCATCGCCGCCGCCGTTGACGTTCTTTTCCTCGCGCCGAATGCCCTAGAGACCAAGAAACCCAGGGGTGAGCGCAGCGAATCCCTGGGATGGAATGCTCCACATTCACTTCTTCAACTTCTTCTGCACCGCGTCGCGAATCGGGTCGTGGTGCTTGGACAGATAGTAAAACGAATGCGTCGCGCTCTTCTCCGCCAGACAGAACTGGAACTCGATGCGATAGCCGCCGCGCGGCCATTCGGGACCGTTGAGGGCGAAAGCGTGGAGCGTTCCGCTTACCGTTTCGCCCGGCTTGAGGATGACCGACTTGAGCGACTTCACGTCGCCGGTGGAGCCGGGGACTGGATAGGGCTTGTCTTGGCAGCGGATGACGATGGACTCCTCCCAGCGGATGGACTTGCCGTCGGTGAGCAAGGCGGGAACTTCGATTTCGAGATCGCTTTCGTTTTTGACGATCATCTTGTATTCACCGTCGCCGTCGGGATTGCCATACTTGAGTTTGACGGCGGGCGGGGCTGGTTCGACGCTGAATCGCACCGCGTCGCCAGCGGGCAGGACGGGCCGGCCGGTCACCGAGCAGGCGATCCCTTTGGGTTGCCCCGGCTTGCCGACGCTCGCCCACGGAGAGACGAGATTGCCCTGTTTGAGGGTCCAGCCCAGCGGGAATGATGTCGCCAGTTTCGCCTGCTCGACATTCTCCCCAGCGACTTGTTCGACGCTCTGAAGTATCCAGCTATTCTGCACGAACTTCAGCGCAACCACGCACTCCGCGTCGGGCTGTGGAAACTTCGGCTCAGCGTCCTGGCGCACGGAGTAATTCGCGACGAACGCCTTGTCGAGCTTGGCCGACCCGCGCAGCACCTTCTCCGGCGTGATCGTCATGCGGTAGGTTCGCAGCGGCGGATTGGACAGGCCGACCGGACCGGCAATGACCTGCGTCAGCTTGCCCAATAGCAGCACCTCGGCGCCGGCCCATTTCTTGATCGATTCCTCCTTGACCTTGCCGAAGTCCGGAGGCTCCGGTGGCCGTATCGGCTTGGCCACGAGCGCGCCGAGTCCAATCAGCACTGCCACTACAACGAGAACGATGCGATGCGACATGTGCGAGTCTCCTTGGGCGAGAATGTTTGCATGTTTCGTCTAGCGCTCACCGGACGCCGCGCGAGCGCCAAACGAAGTATCCGATTACCTTTCCTGCCAGCGCTGCCACGCCAATCCCGGCACGTCGACGCGAAACGACACCAGCCGTTGCTTAGTCACTTCTGTCACATACACCGTCTTTCCGTCGGCGCCGCCGAAGCAGAGGTTGCTCGGTTGTTTGCCGAGCACGTCGATCTCGCGCAAGATTTCGCCCTTGGGCGACAGGACAGCGACGGTTCCTTTGCCGTAGCGGGTGATGTAGAGGTTGCCCGCGTTGTCGCAGCGCATGCCGTCGAAGCCGTGATCGTCGAACTTTTTGAGTAAGCGTTTTTCGCCGAGCGAGCCGTTGTCGTTGATGGGAAAGGCCCAGACGTTGCGTTGGACGCTTTCGTTGACATAAAGCGTTCTGCCGTCGGGGCTGACTTCGATGCCGTTGGTCGTGCCCATGTTCTCGGCAACGATGTGCGTTTTGCCTTGGCGGTCGATGCGCCAGACTTGGCCTGTGCCTTTGGTCCAGTTCGGGTCGCTGGCATAGAGCGTGCCGTCGGGGGCGATGGCGAGATCGTTGGGCTGGTTCATCTTGGGATTATAGGCGAAGACGGACATCTTTTTGGTCTTGAGGACGATCTTCCAGACTTTGTGCTCAACGTAGTCGGCGACATACATGTAGCCCTTCTTGTCGAAGACAATTCCGTTGCCCGTGCTTTTGCCTGGCAGGGTGACGAAGATCGTCGTCTTGCCATCGGGCGTCGTTTTGCCGATGGTCTGCTCCTTGCCGAAGTTGACGGCATAGATGTTTCCGTCGGCATCGCAGTTGGGCCCCTCGATGCCGGGGGTGAAGCTCTTTTCTTCGGTGAACGGCTTGGCGACAAAGAGCTTTTCGTCGCCGCTGGGTGGAAAAATCACAATGGCGAGTGTAAATGCACAAGCGAACATGGCAACTCCCGAACGTGGTTTGTTTTCATCACGCCGATATTCATAACATATTCAACCGGAAGCCCAGGGATGAGCGCGGCGAATCCCTGGCTTGGAATCTCGTTCCACGAGGATGCCGCCTTTAGGCTCTGAATCCATCCATGCCACAACGTTTTCAGGTCGTCGTTACCGATACGCTCCCCGAGATTGGCTCGGAGTGCAGGATTCTCGATGATGTCGCCGACGTGCGGCTGCTGCAAACGTACGACGAAGCCGATGTCGCCCGGCTCGGCTCGGACGCCGACGTGTTGCTTGTCTACCACACGATCAAGATCACCGAAAAAACGATCGCCACGCTGCACAAGTGCAAGGGGATCATCCGCTGTGGCGTTGGGTATGACAACGTCGACATTCACGCGGCCGGCAGCCGGGGCATCGTCGTCTGCAACGTGCCCGACTATGGCACCGAGGAGGTCGCCGATCACGCGCTCCTGATGCTCCTGGCGATCGTGCGCCGCTTCCTTCCTTCCCAGCAATCGGTATCGGCGGGTAACTGGAACTACACCATCGCCATCGACACGCCGCGTCTGCGAGGCCGCACGCTCGGCATTATCGGTTGCGGCCGCATCGGCACCGCCATGGCGCTTCGCGCCAAAGCGGTCGGCTTGCGCGTCGTCATCTTCGATCCGTACAAACCGGATGGTCTCGAGAAGGCGCTTGGCGTCGAACGGGTTCATCGGCTCGACGACTTGCTCAGGCAATCGCACATCGTCAGCGTTCACTGCCCGCTTACGCCGGAGACAAGGCACATCCTCAACGCCAGGACTTTGTCGCAGTTGCCTCGCGGCGCCTACGTCGTCAATACGGCTCGTGGTCCGTGCGTCGACGCGAACGGTTTGCTCGAAGCGCTCGAATCAGGCCAGGTCGCCTATGCCGCGCTGGATGTCGTTGAGGTCGAACCGCTCAACGATGAGCGGTTGCGCCAACACCCGCGCATCGTCCTGACACCGCACACCGCGTTCTATTCGATTGAAGGCTACCAAGAGATGCGTTCGAAAGGGGCGGAGGAGGCACGCCGAATCGCGCTCGGCGAAAAAGTGCGCAATCCGGTTAATCTGCACGTGCTCAAGGACGCTCGCTGCAACGTGTGATCAGTCTTGCTTGATCTTCAGAGCCTGCAACCGGACGACGTACAGCGTGCCATCGCTATTGCCGATGGCGAGATGCCGGCCATCGGACGAGAATGCCAACGCACGCGGCTCGGCGTTGTGCTTCCATTCGCGCGCTTTGACGCCGGTGGCAACGGTCCAGAGCCGGACGTGCTTGTCTTGCCCCGCGCTGGCGAGCAGCTTGCCGTCCGGCGAGAATGCCAGTGCCTTGACGGCAGGGGGTAATCCCTCGCCCTTGTGCCCCGTGAGGGTACGGATCTTCTCGATACGATCTTTCTCGCAAGTCCAAATCTGAATCGCAGGCGAATCTCCCGCAAACGCGAACGTTGGGTCAACCGGCGAGCTGACTACGACGCGGGCCAGCGCCGGCGCAATGGCGCGGGTCTGAAGTGTCTTGCCCGACACGTCCCAGACACGCAGTGTTTCCTTGCCGAAATGGCTGCCGCCGATGAGATGCTTGGCGTCATAGCTGAACGCCAGCGACCAGACGCCTCGGGCCGCGGTTGACTCCTTCGTGACGACGGCAAAGACCTCCGGAGTTAGATCATCGAGCTTGAACACGCGCAACAACGGTTCAAAACAGCCGCTGGCAAGCATTTTCCCCTTTGGCGCGAACGCCAGCGCGAAGGGTCGATTGAAATGCCCGCTGAGCTTGTGTTGTTGCTTCGGCTTGTCGCCGGTGAGGTCCCAAACGATCGTCTGGGTGTCGGCACAACCGGTTCCGAGTTGCTTCCCGTCGGGACTGAACGAGATGCCGCTCGGACTGGCGTCGAGGGTCGCCAGCGAGTTCGGCGCCTTGCCGCCGAGCTTGTAGATGTCTACCGTGTTGTCCCAGCTCGCCGAGGCCATCAGGTCTCCGTCAAACGAGAATGCCACGTGGGCGACGGCTCGCGTGTGCGATCGCGCCAGGGCGACGAGTTGATCGATGCCGGCCGCCGCGAAATCGCCGTCGTCAATGGCTTTGACGTCGAGCCGATCGATCGGCGCCGGACACGCTGAGAGTGCTTCGATTGCTTTGGCATAGAGCGGAGTGCCGACTTGTTCGCGGGCGAAGGCGACGATTTCGCGGCGCAGCTTGTCGCCTTGAAACTCTTGCTTGACAACGCGCGTTTGCAACTCGCGCAGCCGATTCTTGGCGAAATCATCGCCTGCGCCAGCGTACGATTCGATCAGGATCAGCGTGATAAGGAGAAACGAAGCGCGCGTAGCCATGCAAACCCCGCTGCAGATCGAGCAACAATACTAGCCACCGAGTCATAGAGCACACAGAGAAAAGGCTAAAAAAAGCCGATACCCTTGCCGGCTCACGATTCACAATCTGAGGCTGGGTTTTTCTCTGTGACCTCTTTGACTCTGTGGTTACCTGCCGTTGCTCATTTCTTCTCGTCGTTGGCGACCGCACGGTATTCCGCGATCGCATCGAGCATGAACAGCTTGTATCCGACCGGCACGCGGCCGACCAGGCCGACGAAGCTCATCGTTTTCTTCTTCTCGAGCTCCACGACGATGAGTATGGACAGCGTGTGCTTGTTGCCATCCTTGAGGGTGACTTCGTACTCGTTGGCCGTCTTTTTCTTTTCGTCAGAGGGGGCCCAGCGCAGCGCGGCAAGCTTGTCGAAGTCGACTTTTACCGCCTTCTTGAACATCATGTATGGCATCGTGCGGTATTGCCCGTCGACGAGGAACACCGGCTGAACATCGTGAACAGTATGCTTGTTCTTCTCCTTATCGTCGGCAGTGATGACGGCGGCGGAGCCATTGACTTTGTCGGCCGATTTCGGGTTGGGAAAGGTGACGCGCTGCAGTCCCTTGTCGATGCCGCCTTGAAACTTGACCGTGGCGGAGCCGAGGCCTTCGAGGATCGCGTCACCTTCGATGGTGATCTTGTTGCTGGTGAACTTGGTCGAGCCGACGAGCGTGACATCGCCAGATTCCGCGACGGCGACCGCGGTGACGGTCTTTTTCTCGCGATCATAATCGAGCGTGCGGACACTCGTGAGCGGGATGTAGGTGTAGATGCCATTCTTGTAGGTGGTCGATTTCTCTTCGCGGAATTCGAGGTATTCGGGCCCCGCTTTGCCCTTGGGCGTGCTTTTCTCGCCGGTGAATGCGAGATGCCGCGTGCCCTGCGAGAAGCGCCAGTCGGCCAGCGGGACGCTCTTGCCTCCGGTCGGCGGGATCACCAGAAGGTTGGCATCTTTGGCTGGCTTTTTGTCGGACTTGTCCGGCTCCTTCTTGTCGTTCGATAGGACCGGCGAAAGTGCAATGATGAAAAAACCAGGAATGAGGACAAAGCGAAACATCGGTAGCGTCTCCGGAATGGCGGTATGAAAGCCAACGCTGGCGGGGTCGTCACCTTCATGATAAGCCCGGCCGCATGGTTGTCCACGCGGAACACACCGCATAAGTTGTTTGGCAGGGTCGAATGTCTGAATCGAGGCCGAATAATGCGCTACCTGACAAGTATCTGTATCTTAATCGCGCCCGTCGCGGCGTCGGCACAGGATCGGCAGTTTGATCAGGCCATCGCTCCACTATTGATCGATCGCTGCATCGATTGCCACAGCGGGACCAAGCCGAAAGGGAAGCTCGACCTCACGAAAAAGGCGTCGGCGATGAGTGTTGTCACGCCGAAGAATCTGAAGGAGAGCACATTGTGGCAACGGGTCGAGGCCGGCGAGATGCCGCCGAAGAAGCCGCTCGACGACAAGGAAAAGGCGCTCCTGAAGGCGTGGATCGAAAACGGCGCCAAGTGGGGAAGCGATCCCATCGACCCATTTCGTGTCACGACCTCGAGACGGGCCGGTTACGACTGGTGGGCCCTGCAGCCGATCAAACGGCCCACATTGCCAGGTGTAAAGAACAAGGACTGGGCTCGCAATTCGATCGACCAGTTCATTCTGGCCAGGATGGAAGCCGAGGGCTTATCGCCGTCACGTGAAGAAGAGGCAATGACGCTGAGGCGTCGGCTCTCCTTCGACCTGACCGGCCTGCCGCCGTCGCCCGATGACGCCGTCGATTTCATCAAGGCCTATCACGCCGGCGAAAAGGTGCACGTGGCACTCGTCGACAAACTGCTTTCGAGCCAAGCGTACGGCGAACGCTGGGCGAGGCATTGGCTGGACGTCGTTCGCTTCGGCGAGAGCCACGGATTCGAGCATGACGAACTGCGCAAAAACGCCTGGCCCTACCGCGACTGGGTAATCGACGCGATCAACAAGGATATGCCCTACGACGAATTCGCCCGGCTTCAAATCGCAGGCGACGTGCTGAAGCTTGGCGATCCGGACGCGATCGCCGCTACCGGGTTTCTCGTTGCGGGCGGGTACGATTCCGTCGGCCAGGGGCAACAGAGCGCGGCGATGAAAGCCGTTGTTCGCCAGGACGAACTCGAGGACATTGTTGGCACGATCGGCCAAACATTCCTCGGCTTAACGGTGCAATGTGCCCGCTGCCACGATCACAAGTTCGATCCGGTGCGCATGGAGGAGTATTATCGCCTGACCGCGGCGGTCGCAGGGGTGCGTCACGGCGTGCGCGATGTCGCCACGCCAACGGTCCGTTTAGCATTCGAGAAACGCCATGCGGAGACACGGGCCCAGTTCGAGAAACTTCACAGCGCCCTCGCCGAGTTGGAACGGCCCATCCGCGCCAAGATCCTCGCCGATCATGGGAAGCGACCGAAAGAGCCGATTGCCGTGGCCGATGCGCTGCATCGCTGGGATTTCACCAAGAGCGGCAAGGATCAAATTGCCGGCCTGGAAATCAAGCTGCACAATGGCGCCGCGTTAAAGCCCGGAGGCCTCGACCTCCCCGCCGGCACGAGCTACGCAAGCACGCCGCCGCTAAAAACGCGCATCGGCGCCAAGACGCTCGTGGCCATCGTGAGGTTACGACAACTCAATCAGAAAGGTGGGGCCGCGATTAGCTTGCAGTCCCTCGACGGCGACCGCTTCGACGCCGTCGTGTTCGGCGAACGTCAACCGGGCCGCTGGATGTCCGGCAGCGAGTTCTTTCGCCGTACGAAGGATCTCGACGGCCCGGCGGAGACCGAGGTGGACAAGCCGATTCACATCGCCATCGTCTACCACGCCGACGGCACGATCGCTGCGTTTCGCAACGGTATCGCCTATGGCAAGCCATACAAGGCAAGCGGCTTGCAATCATTCGATGCGGATCAGGCGATGCTGCTGTTCGGATTGCGTCATTCGCCGGCCGGCGGCAGTAAGCACCTCGATGGCACGATCGTCCGCGCCGAGGTGTTTGGCCGAGCGCTTTCCGCGATGGAGATTGCCGCCAGTGCGGGCGCGACTGCTGACTACATCACGGACGACGAAATCGAACGCCGACTCGATGCAGCCACGAAGGCGAAACGCGCGGAACTATTGAAAGGGATCGCTCTGGCCAACGCGGTACTCTCCCAAGGGCCGCCCGCCCAACGCGTTTACGCTGTCGCGCCGCGCGTGCCTGAGCCTACCTATTTGTTGCATCGCGGCAATCCGGCGCAGAAGGGCATGGTGCTCGCGCCCAGCGGCGTTGCGGCGCTCGGTATCAAGCACGATTTCGGCCTGCGGGCTGACGCTTCCGACATGGACAGACGCCGAACGCTCGCCGAATGGATCACCGGACCGAACAACCCGCTCTTCGCTCGCGTCATGGTCAATCGCCTCTGGCATCACCACTTCGGCGCCGGGCTCGTCGATACCCCCAGCGACTTCGGCTTCAACGGCGGCCGACCGTCGCATCCTGAATTGCTCGATTGGCTGGCCGACGAGTTCATCAAGAACGGCTACAGCGTCAAGCACATCCATCGCCTGATCGTCAACTCCGCGACGTATCGGCAATCGTCGCGTCATCGCGTCGACACTGCCAAACACGACGCAAACAATCGTCTCCTTTGGCGCAAGAGCCCGATGCGGCTCGAAGCGGAAGCGTTGCGCGACAGCATCTTGTCGGTCGCCGGGCAACTGAACCTTGCACGCGGCGGACCTGGGTATCAAGACTTCCAGCTCACGATCCGCGGCGCGACGCACTACTACAACCCGATCGATCGCGACGATCCAGCTCTGTTTCGCCGCAGCATCTACCGCACGTGGGCCCGTTCGGGGCGTAATGGTCTGCTCGACGCTCTCGACTGCCCCGATCCGTCGGTTGTAGCGCCGCGCCGCGCGGTGACAACGACACCCTTGCAGGCGCTGTCCATGCTGAACAACGCGTTCGTCCTGCGAATGTCGGATCGTTTTGCCGAGCGTCTAAGGAAGGAAGCGGGCAATGAAATAGGTACGCAGGTCATGCGGGCGTATGAGCTCGCCTACAGCCGTCGCCCCACCGACGAGGATATTGCTCGTGCGCGTCCGGTGATCGAGCGGCACGGCCTGGCGGTTTTTTGCAGAGCGGTGTTCAACAGCAATGAGTTTGTCTACGTGGATTGAGTTCATTTAGCACCCGCGCCACACCCTGCCCTGCCGAATGGGCCTGACGGACGCTACACGAGGGGGGAATGCTCGCATGAATCGCCGCGACTTTCTGAACTGGACTACGCACGGGCTCGGAGGCGCCGCACTTGCCGCCCTACTAGCGCGCGACGGGAAAACCGCTCCGGGCGAAGCGTCCGATCCGCCGCCGCACCATCCGCCCAGTGCACGGCGAGCGATCCACATCTGTTTGTGCGGCGCCCTGAGCCAGGTCGATTCGTTCGATTACAAGCCGGAACTGGCTCGCCTCCACGGCCGATCGCTACAATCGAGCGAACGCCCCGACGTCTTCTTCGGCCAGATCGGACTGCTTCGGCAAAACGACTGGCGCTTTCGCCAGCGCGGCCAGAGCGGGCTGTGGGTCTCCGACCTCTTTCCCGAAATCGCTCAGGTCGCCGACGAGCTGACGGTGATCAACTCGATGGTCGCCGAGACGTCGAACCACACGCCAGCGACGTTCCAAGAAAACACTGGCTTTCGCCTGAATGGCTTCCCTACTCTGGGCGCCTGGCTGTCGTATGGTCTCGGCAGCGAGACTGACAATCTGCCTGCGTTCGTCGTAATTCCCGATACGCGCGGCCAGCCTGCGGGAGGCAGCATCAATTGGACGAACGGCTTTCTCCCCGCACGGCATCAAGGCGTCACCATGCGCAGCCAGGGGACGCCGATCGACGATTTGTTCCCGGCTCGTGAGCAGCCTGCGGATGCGGATCGGGCGACGCGCGATCTCGTCGCCGCTCTGAACCAGCAGCATCAACTGCAGCGTCCTGGCGACGACGCACTCGCTGCGCGTATCCGAAGTTACGAGTTGGCGGCTCGCATGCAGATCGCGGTCCCCGAAGTCGCCGACCTTCGCCAGGAAACGCAAGCCACCCAGTCGCTCTACGGGCTCGATCGTCCGGAGTCCGCCGAGTTCGGCCGCGGTTGCCTGCTCGCTCGGCGCTTGCTCGAACGCGGCGTTCGCTTCGTACAGCTCTTCAGCGGCGGGTCGTTCGGCAATCCGCGCATCAACTGGGACGGGCACGAGAACATGCGTCAGAACCACGGCCAGGAGGCGCCACGCATCGACAAGCCTGTCGCCGGCTTGCTGCGTGATCTACGCCGTCGGGGCATGCTCGACGATACGCTTGTTTTGTTCACTACCGAGTTTGGCCGTACGCCATTTACGCAGTCGGCTGCCAACGTTGTCGGCCTGGGACGTGATCACAACCAGTACGGCTTCAGCGTCTGGCTCGCCGGCGCCGGGCTGAAGCATGGCCTTAAGTATGGCGCCACGGACGAGATAGGATGGAAAGCCGAGGAGAAAGTCGTCAACTGGTACGATTTTCACGCCACGGTACTGCATTTGCTAGGAGTCAACCACGAACGTCTGACCTTTTACCACAACGGCATCCGCCGCCGCTTGACGAACGTGCACGGCGAGGTGCTGCACGAGATTCTTTCGTAGGAAAGGGCGGCAAACGCGAGATTCGCCTTGTATTCAGTCCGTTTTCACGTAAAGTTACACGACGGTCGATCTGCACTTTGCCCCGTCCTCCGAAAGGCGGACGTTTTTTCGCAGCAATCGGATACCCACACACAACATGAACGAAGCTCCCCAACCCGCGCAACCCAGTTTTTTCAAGTCGCTGTATCTTTGGTTTGTTCCGTCGAACGATCAAGAACTGCCGGATGAAAACGATGAGCGCATCGATTGGTATCGCGCGATTCCCTTTATCGGCATGCACCTGGGCTGTTTTTTGGTTTTCTTCGCCGGCTGGAGCTGGCTGGCCGTTTCGGTCGCAGCCTTTCTCTACGCACTCCGTGTTTTCACGCTGACCGGGTTCTATCATCGCTACTTCTCGCACCGCAGTTTCAAGACCTGGCGGATCGTGCAGTTCATTTTCGCCGTCATCGGCTGCTCGTCGGTGCAACGTGGTCCCCTCTGGTGGGCGGCGCATCACCGTCACCATCATGTACATTCGGACGATCCGGAAGACTTGCATTCGCCGCGTGAAAAGGGTATTTTGTACAGCCATTTCGGCTGGTTCTTGAGCCCGAAGGCGCTCAAGACGAACTACAAGATCATCCCCGACTTTGCGAAGTATCCCGAGCTGCGCTTCCTTGATCGCTGGGACCTGCTCGTCCCGATCGCCCTGGCGCTGGCTCTGTTCGGCTTCGGCGAACTCGTGGCCTACGGCGCTCCGGAGTGGGGCGCCGATGGCTTCCAGCTTCTGGTCTGGGGCTTTTTCCTCTCGACCATTGCCGTCTATCACGTGACCTACCTCGTGAACTCCGCGACGCACCTGATCGGCACGCGACGCTATGAAACGAAGGATGATAGCCGTAATAGCCTGATCATCGCCCTGCTCACCTTCGGCGAAGGCTGGCACAACAACCACCACTACTATCCCAATTCAACGCGCCAGGGCTTCTACTGGTGGGAGATCGACATCACGTATTACATCCTGCTGTTCATGCAATTGCTCGGATTGGTGTGGAACATCAAGGAAGTTCCCGACCGGATTCGCGAGCCCAAGCCGAAGGTGGCTGCCGACCCGGCTCCGGTGCCGCCCGAAGCGAAGCCCGCGGCCGTATTGCCGACATAGCCACAGTCCGTGGGGCGCGTTTTCAACGTGCCCGACCGCGGGCGCCGGCACATTGAGAATGTGCCCCACAATCGGCCCCGCGCGATATCATGAGCGCATCCGCCCAATCCCATCCACGGATGCGCTCCCATGACCAATCGACTCATCCACGAATCGAGCCCCTACCTCAAACAGCACGCCCATAATCCCGTCGACTGGCATCCGTGGGGCGATGAAGCCCTCGCCAAGGCCAAGTCGCTTGATCGGCCCATCTTCCTCAGCATCGGCTACTCGGCGTGCCATTGGTGTCACGTCATGGAGCACGAGAGCTTTGAGGATCCCGAAGTCGGCAAGATTCTCAGCGACTATTTCATCAGTATAAAGGTCGATCGCGAGGAGCGTCCCGATCTTGATCAGATTTACATGACCGCCGTTCAGCTTTTGACGCAACATGGCGGGTGGCCGATGTCCGTCTTTCTGACGCCGAAGCTCGAGCCGTTCTACGGCGGCACGTACTTTCCGCCCGTGGATCGCTACGGGATGCCGTCGTTCAAGAAGCTCATAACGGCGCTGGCGAACGCCTGGCAGACGCGGAGAGCGGAGATTGACGCAAATGCCGGCAACATCGCCGCCGCCGTGCGCGACTCGATGCAACTTGCGCCATCGGGATCCCAGGGGTTCGCTGCGCTCTCCCCTGGGCTTCTTCAGAACGCCGGGCGCCTGCTGGACCGCGCGTTCGATCCACGTTTCGGCGGCTTCGGACAGGCGCCCAAATTCCCGCATCCGACGGAGTTGCGCTTGCTCCTGCGCATTGCCCATCGCTTCAACGATGACAATGCCCTCGCCATTGTCCGCACGACGCTCGACCACATGGCCATGGGCGGCATCTACGATCACCTCGGCGGCGGCTTCCATCGCTACTCCACGGATCAGTATTGGCTCGTCCCGCACTTCGAGAAAATGCTCTATGACAACGCCCTGCTCTCGATGACCTACCTCGAAGCGTTCCAGGCCACCAACAACGAAACGTACCGCGAAGTCGCCGAAGAGACGCTGGCCTATGTCATGCGCGAGATGACCAGCCCGCTCGGCGCGTTCTTCAGCACGCAGGATGCCGATAGCGAGGGTATCGAGGGGAAGTTTTTCGTTTGGACGCGCGGCCAGATCGAGCAGTTGCTTGGCCCTGATGACGCCAAGTTGTTTGCAGATGTCTACGATGTCACGCCGCAGGGCAACTGGGAGCATCACAACATCCTGCACCTATCGCGCGGGCTCGATGTCGAAGCGAAGATGTTGTCGATGCCGCTGGGTGATTTGAAGGCGAGGCTCGCGCGGTGCAAGCAGACGCTCTTCGATGCGCGGAGCACGCGAATCTGGCCGGGGCGCGACGAGAAGATTCTGACCTCCTGGAACGCAATGATGATCGCGAGTTTCGCGAAGGCGGCCCAGGTATTGGACAATCCAGAGTACGCCCGCGCCGCCAGCCGCGCCGCCGTGTTTGTGTTGACCAAGATGCGCCGCGACGACCGGCAGCTCTATCGCACCGCCTCGGTTGCTGGCTCGACGGCGACCGCGAAACTTAACGCCTATCTCGAAGATTACGCCTATCTCATCGACGCGCTCGTCACGCTCTATGAAGCGACGTTCGAGTCGCACTGGATCGAATCGGCCCAGTCGCTGGCCCAGGTCATGATCGAGCAATTTTGGGACGATGCCGACGGCGGGTTCTTTTACACCGGCAAGGACCACGAAACGCTTATCGCTCGCAACAAGGATCCGCACGACAATGCCACGCCGTCCGGCAACGCGATGGCGGTGACCGGCTTGTTGCGTCTCGCGAAACTCACCGGCGACGCCGACCTGTTCGACAAAGCCGAGCGGACGCTGCACTTGTTCCGCGGTCTCATGGAGCGCTCTCCGATGGCCGCGGGGCAGATGCTAAGCGCCTTCGATTTCTACATCGGACCGGTGAAAGAGATAGCTGTCGTCGGCTCGGCGACGCAGCCTGAGGTGATCGACGCCTTGAAACTACTGCGCCGGCCATTTCGCCCGCATCAGGTGATCGCATGGAAGTCCGACAGCGACGATGGTCCGTTGCCGCTGTTGAAAGGTCGCCCGGCCCAAGGCGCGGTAACGACGTACATCTGCGAGAACTTCGTGTGCCAGTCGCCGATCGTCAGTGGCGACGCATTGCGAGCGACGCTGCGTGGATGATCGGGACTTCTCGCTGAAGGCAACACGCAAAAAGCCGTTATCCACGAAGGCCACGAAGAAACCCGAAGTAATTGACCATAGAGAGCAAATAGGCGAGTGCCTCACGAGGGCTATCGAGTCAAACCGATTCTCTTCGTGATTCTTCGTGTCCTTGGTGGAGGATACTCTTATCAAGCGGCGTAACTATGCGTCGCGGTGCTCGCGGATTGACGTGACGGGCGTTTCGGATTTCGTGGCCGCCGCTGGCCGAGCGTCCGGCGTGGACGGGGTCGGTTGTGGGGCGCCGACGGTGTCGCGGACTGATTCGAGCTGGGGCGGCACGACCCAGCGGAGTGCTTGCAGCGTCAGAAAAACGCCGAACAGCGGGACCAAGAACCAGAAGAGCCACGGGACCCATGCCGAGAGGATCAACACGATTGCCGACAGCCAAATAAGCGTACAGCCGACGAGCGTCATCGTCCCCTTGAAGGTGGCCTCCTCCGTCGTTTCCTGCAGGTCAAGGGTGCTGCCCCGGCCATGTTCGGCACTGCGGCGCGAGGCGTCGTCGAGCTCCAGGGCGCGAAGCTCGTCGTGCCAGCCGAGCGCCGGCACGGGCATGGTCAGCGAGTCGTCCGCGGGTTGGCCCGGCTGACGCTTGCGCAGCGATTGATCGACAACCGCCTCCTCGAAGCGCTCGACCAACGCCGGCCAGGGATTCATCGCCTCCCACGCTTCGGTCTTGCTCGCGCCGGCCTCGTCCGCATAGTGGAGCGTCGCGGGCCCGGGCCAACCCTCGGCAAAGGACAGCGTCGCTCGGCCGACGGCTGTGACCAGCGAAATTCGCCACAGAGCGTTCGCCTGGTTCGGTACGTAGGTGGCTTGCAGCAATCGCCCGGAGACAAATCGACCCACGACGACCAACGGCTCCCCCGGAGCCACTTCGGCCTGCGACGCCTGCAGGTAGATTTCACCGATCTCGCCGCCGACGTAGCGCAACGCGTCCCAGCCCGGCAGGCTCGGCTTCAGATCGACCTGATTGCTCTCCAGCAGAACATCGTCACGCGACCAGACTTCAAGCTCTACGAGGCGAGGCTCCGCGGCGCGTGCCAACTCCGCCAGTCGAAGAACCCCCGGATGCAGCGTGATGGGCAACGCCGGCAGCAAAACGCGCCCCGTGTCGGCCTGAATCATCGCCGCCTCGTAGGCCACGTCCGGAGACGGATCGGCAGGGTGCACGCAGATGACGTGACATTCGGCTTGAAGCGCGCGGCGCAACTGGGCTGGACGCACCGACGGGTTGCTGGCCACGATCACCACGTCTAGATCGGGATCGGCAAGCACCTCTTCGAGATCACCGATCGGTCGCGGCGTGATGTTATGCCTTTGCAGATATGCAAGCCCGGATACCGGCCCGGAATACAGCCGAATCTCGTGACGGCCCGAAGCCACGAAGGCGCACGCCAACTCCAAGCCGTCCCGATGATCGCCTAACAGTGCGATGCGCATTATTGCGAGCCAATCCAGCGAACCTCCCGCGTTTGCGGGGGAGGTCTACTTCTTTTTCAATCCGAGAAGCATCGTCAAGTCTGCTCCGGGCGGCGGCTGGCTGCGATCGCCACGCAACTCGCCCGGCAACGCCAGCCGATCCAACTGCGGCAACACCGCGCTCGGCGCTCCCACGTCCACGGTAATTGTCTTGAACGTTTTCGGATCGGCCAGCAACAAGGCATCCTGCTCGCCGAGTTGGCCCCAAATCGTCTGCCATTCGAACCGCGTCTGCCTGGCTACCACCGCACGCTCCGACTGGCCGACAAATGCGTGCATGCGCGCGTCGAAGACGTTGTTGCGCCCCTGCCAGGCGAATCGGCCTCGCAATGTCCAGGCATCGATTCCACGCACGAGCGCCGACGTGTCCGCGTCGCTTGAGAAAGGAAACAGAAACGCGTTGCTATTGGCATGGACCAGAACGGAACCTGGAACGGACGGTTCCAAGCCGGTTCGTAGCGCCACGAAGGTATTCTTGGCCGCCAGTGTGTTGTGATCGAGAACGTGTACCAGGGGCGCCGTGAGGCTGCGTACGTCGAATTGAATGCCGTCGGTTAGCGCCAAGAAAATGTTGTTCCGCGCTCTAAGCTGCGCGTGGTTCTGAACGTCGATCAGGAGCTTGGCGGCGATCATGACATTGTCGCGAAGCAACAGTGTTGTTGGACCGGCCGATTGACCGGAAATCGTCACCAGGCTCGAAAATCCGTCGTTGGCCTTCACGTGAGGTCCTTGCAGCGTGCAGCGCGTCAACGTCAGATTCGCGTCCTCGGCACGAATCAGCGCCGGAACCAAAGTTCCGGCGCTGAGCCGCATGCGCGCGCCGATGATCTCCAGATTCCCGCCGACGATTTCAACCAGCGGCACACGCTTCAACGCGGCCTCGGCATTGGGCTCAAGCGTAATTGGATCCTTCAGGTCGTGCTCGAAATACAAAACGACGTCCCTGCCATCGCCAAAGCGAATCGGACTCGTTGGAGTTGGGCCCCGCCCGGTGATGCGGACGACGATGCGTGGCGCCAACCGGTCCTTCTCGCGGTGCAGCACTCCACTAAGATACGCGCCCAGATCGCCGCCCTTCGAAAGATCGATCCGCTCGCCATGATAAAGATTGTCCTTGGCGAGTGGAATTGCCGGCGGTTCCGGGTCGGCGAAAGGGACGCCAGCCAAGACGCGCTGCTCATAGGTGCGTTGGAGCCACTCCTCGGGCACCGGCGGTAGCCAGCCGACGACCGCCCCAATCGATCCGGCGCCACCGAGCGCAACGTGCGCCACGGGCGCTTCGCCCGGCAAGAACGTCGACGCCGGTTGCTCCTCAAGTCCCGAAGGCGGACTGGCGGGCCAGCGTTCTCCCAGCGCTTGCTCGCCTGCGGGGTTGCCGACTTGAGCTTGCCATCCCGCCAAATCGGTCCCGCCGATGCTCTTGGAATCGGACTTCGCCAGTTGCTTCCAGCCCGCATACACGCAGTTGACGCCACGCCAACGCATCACCGACAATCCGCCATCGACGATCTGCACCATGTCCCCCTGACTGCTCGTGATGTCGTCGCAACTTACGATCGAGTCGAGCATCTTCACGGCGATCGGCGCATCGACGCTCGCTCCTCCCATCGACTGCCAGCGCAGCATGACTTGCCCCGCGATCAGGGACGAACGCATGCAAGACAGGTTAAACGCGTCGAGCGTCTTGCCGCGCAAATCGAATATCGGATGCTGATCTACCACGACGAGCGATTCGTCAAGCAACACCTCGGCAGCGGTCTCGTGCGAGCGAACAAGCGAAGCGTTGGGGCCACGCACGAAGCAGCGCTTGAACCATGTCTGTGCCGCTCGGCCGCCCTCGGTCTTCTGCGTTCGCGTTCGTTGCACCAGAGCGAAGCCGTCCTTCGACTTTCCCGTGAGCGAGAACGTACACTCTCGTGCATAGAAATCGGTTTCGGGCAGATCGAAGATCGCGCCGGGCGAGTTGCTGGTCCATCGAGCGACGAGATCGGCCTTCTCGAGGATCAGTTTTCCCTGCGCCAGCGTGCACAGGGCCGACGGCGTCTTGTCCGGGGCGGCACGGTTCGGCACATCCCAGACGATGAGCGGACGATGCCCATCGCCACCGCGCAAGAGAATCGTTCGCCGCGACAGACTTGGCACGTTGGGCACAAAAATCGGGCCGCTGTCGGCGATTTCGATGACCGTGAACTCGTTTTCCTTGGTAGCCCCAAACGCCTCGCCAAGCGTGCGAAATGCTTGCGGCCCCGGCGTCATCAATCGGCTCACGCGCAACACCGGCGCCGACTGCGGCGATTCTGGGAACGCACCGAACGGTCCACGAATCTCGCGCACCAGCCCAGCCACGTCCAGGTTGCCCGGCGGTGGGGCGATGACCGGCAACTCCGGCAGACGCACCGTCATTTTCGCCGCCGAGGTGTCGATTTTCTTCGGCTCCGGCGGCGTCTTGATCGGAAGATTCTGCTTGGCTGCGATCGGCGGCGGCGCGGGGCGATCCATTTCCTTCGGCGGCGGCGGATTCCCAGTGCCCATCGCAATTGCCAGGATCAACACCAACGCCAGCACCCCCACCGACGCTCCCGCGACAATCATCCACGGCGGCGTCGGCTTGTCGTCCTCCTTCTTTTTCGGACCCGCCAGCGCGGGCCAATGCTCCTGGGACTCGTTCTCCGGCGCCGCGTCGGGCGCTTCGTCCTTCACCTTCGGTTCTTCGCCGTTGCGGCCCGGCGTCCGCTTGCGCAGCCGAGACACTTTAAGCTGTTTCGGCTCTTCAGGCGTTGCTTCAACCTCCGTTTGATCGATCACCTGCGTCGGCTCGCGCTTCTTTGCCGTTCTGCCGGACGGCGTCCCATTTTTCTCCGGCGGCGCGACCTGATCCGGATGCTCCAGATCGCTGAGCAACTCCGACGGCGTCTGATACCGCTCGTCCGGCTTTTTGGCCAGCATGCGATTGATAATGACGACAAACGCCTCAGGCACAATCTTGTTGAACTTCCGCACGTCCGGCGGCAGCGTCCTCATGTGATGAATGATGCGCTCCGGCAGCGTCCCCTTCGCGAACGGCGCCTGCCCGGCCAACATGTGATAGAACGTGCAACCGAGCGAATAGATGTCGCTGCGAATGTCGGCCGATCGGCTGTCGCACGCCTGCTCCGGCGACATGTAATCGACGGTGCCGACTGTTGTCTTGTCTTTGGTGATGCGGAACTCGGCGTCGTTCTCGTGGCGAATCGCCAGGCCGAAGTCGGTGAGCTTGACGATGAGGCGGTTGCCTTTGCGCGTCAGCATCAGGTTGGACGGCTTGATGTCGCGATGGACGATGCCCTGCTCGTGGGCGTGAACGAGCGCCCGCGTCGCCTGGATCATGATCTGGCGAGCTTCCTCCGGATCGAGCTTGCAGTTGCGGGTGATGTAGTCTTGGAGGTCGGTGCCTTCGACGAATTCGAGCGCGATGTAGTACATTCCGTCCGCTTCGCCGACGTCAAAGATCGAGACGATGTTGTCGTGCCGAAGCTGGGCCGCCGCCCTGGCTTCACGCTGAAAGCGAATGAGCGTCGTTTGCTGGTCGGCCAGGTCGGGGGGTAGAATCTTGAGCGCGACGAGGCGATCGAGATCGACATCGCGCGCCTTGTAGATGACCCCCATCCCGCCGGTGGCGATATGATCGAGGATCTCATACCTGCCGATTCGCTCGGTTCGCTGCGGGGCCGATTTGTGGTTCGTTTCCTCAGTCATGGCGAACCGAAAGCAAGGGTGCGGGTAAGCGATGCACGATTACCTTTATCTTACCCGCTAAGTCGGCATTCTGTCAACGCATCAGCATGAACGAGTCGGCGAGCCGTGCCAAGCCACCGGCCGGTTTGTTGTTTTGTAATCGCTGTTCCGAATACGCAGTGCGCCGCTTCCGGGTTCATGCCTCGCACGGGGCCGGGCAAGCAGATGCTCAACTCGACGTGAGCACGTGGTCCGGCAATTCTTCGTTGAATTCGCAATGTGCTGCGTGGGCCGAGGAGCAGACGCGTACGATGTCACTTTCTGACGGTCGGACGTCGGCGAGAAAGAATCGCACCAACCGACGGGGTGAATCTTCACTGCCGCGGCACATTGAAAAGACGCCACGCCATGCGACGAGTACTGTCTGCAGCAATCTGTTGGCCGTTGACTTTCTGGCGCCCACTGCGCGATTATCGTTGGAAGATGGGCAGATAGTGCGCCGGCACCGAGAGGATGATGACCGCAATGCTGGTTTGGTAAACGGGCCCGACTTCCCGGTGGCGCGTCGTGGACCAGCTGCCGTCTTGTTGCTGGATGCCGGAGGCGACGAAGTACTTTACAAGTCGGCCGTACCACTCCTCCCAGTCCTTGCCGCCGACCTGGTGCATTGCGTGGGCGGCGTAGTAATGGCCGTAGTAGAAGTGAATCGGCGACTCAAAGTGGCGGTGCAGGTAGTCGACGGGGTTCGGCTTCTTCTCATCGCGCATTTTCTTGAGGCGGTCGTCGTTGTATTCACCCGCGAGATAGAGAACGCAGACGCCGGCGGCGGTGCGAGCGAAGCCGGGCGTGCTGCCAGGCATATAGGCGAAGCCACCTGCCTGCGGTCGATAACACGAATTGATATAAGCAAGCGCCTTTTTCATTGTGGTGTCGGGCACGTGCAGACCGGAGTTCTTGGCGGCGCGCAGGGCCATCACTTGCATAATGGTTACCGAGATGTCGGCGCCTGTCGGGTGGGGTTCATAGCGCCAGCCCCCGTTGGGCGCCTGCGAACGAACGATGAGATCGGTCGCTTTCTTGACGACGGGCTTGAGCGCGTCGTCGCCGGTTTGGCCATAGAGTTCGGCAAGGGCCAGCGTCGCCATCGCGTGGCAATACATGTTGCCCCCGCGAGCGCCGACCAGATAGCCATCGATCTCGCGCTGGGCAGCGACCAGGAATCGGCCGGCCTTGGCGACTTCGGGGCCATACGTCCCTTGGCCCGGCAGGTGTCCCTGTGACATGAAGGCGAGCATGGCGTAAGCCGTGATGGCCGTATTGTGGGCGTAGGCGCCGTCGGAAAATGATCCGTCGGGATTCTGCCGATTCTTGAGCCAAGCGAGAGCCTTGGCCGTGGCCTTCTTGGTGGCCTCATCCATTTCGACTTTTTTTTCCTTCTCCTGGGCGGCCACACCGGCGGAGGTGATGGTGAAAACGATCGACAGGATGAGAAAGCGCATAGGAAGCCACTCGGGAAAATGTTTAGCCCCGCCTCGAAGAGGCGGGCGGTCGTTGCGTTACTTCCGCCCACCTCTACGAGGCGGGGCTAAACAAGGCTAATCGGTGAGAACTTACTTGGGCATCGGCGGGGCAGCCGGCGCGGTGCCGGAGGCGGGACGGCCGCGCGCGATGTTGATGTAGTACTGCTGAATCATCTGGGCGTACTCCGGAGGCAAGTTGCCGCTCATCGCCGCCCGGATGATTTCGCGCTGGCGCGGCGGCAGGTGGAGGAAGCTACCGTCGCCGGTGACGTCGTTGAGCTGCGACTTCTTGTTGCTGACATTGCCGTCGGCCTGGCGGTTGCCTTCGCCCTTGGCAGTGTTCATCTCATTGCCCTTGCCCTGCTTGTCGCTCTTGCCCTGGCCCTGGCCTTGTCCTTGAGCTTGGCCTTGACCTTGGCCCATGCCTTGACCCTCGCCCATGCCTTGACCCTCGCCCATGCCCTGGCCTTCACCCATGCCCTTGCCCATGCCTTTGTCACCTTGGCCCATGCCCTTGTCGCCCTGGCCCATGCCGGGGTCTGCCTTTGCGGACTGCTGGCCCGGTTGCTGACCGAGAGCGTTTTCGAGGGCTTGCAGCGCCTGGCCTAGTTGATCGGCAGCCTGCTGCTGAGCCTGACCGGCTTGTCCTGGCTGGCCTTGCTGCAGATTCTGCTGGGCCTGCTGCAGTTGTTGCTGAGCTTGCTGCAACTGCGGCTGCACGGCTTGCGGCGCCTGCGCTTGGGCTTGCGCGAGAGCGGCCTGGGCGGCTTGCGTCGCTTCCTGCGATTGGCCGAGCGCTTTGGTCGCGTCCATCAATTGCTTTTGTTGCTGAGCAAGTTGACCAGGCTGAGGCTGGCCTTGACCTTTGCCTTGTCCCTGACCTTGGCCCATGCCCTTGTCGCCTTGCCCCATACCCTTGTCGCCCTTTTGGCCGGCCATCGGATCGCCCTTGGCTTGCGCCATGGGCTGGCCGCCCATTGGGTCGCCCTTCGCCGCCATCGGGTCGCCCTTCGGTTGATCGGCGCCGGGCTTGGCCTGCGCCATCGGCTGACCACCCATCGGATCGGCCTTGGCTTGCGCAGCCTTGGCTTCGCCCGCCTTAGCCTCACCGGCCTTGGGCTGATCGCCCTTGGCCATCGGCTGGCCACCTTGCTTGGGCTGATCGGGCTTGGCCTGAGCCATCGGCTTGTCGCCGCCGGCCATCGGGCCCTTCGGTTGATCCCCCTTGGCCTGGGCCATCGGCTGATCGCCCTTCATCGGCGCTTGCTGCGGCTTGGCCTGGCCCATCGGCTGGTCGCCCTTGGCCATCGGCTCGTTACCTTTGGCTTCGCCCGGTTGGGCCATGTTCTCTTTGGCCTGCGCCGGCATGTCCCCCTTCTTGGCTTCGCCAGCCGGCTTGGCATCGCCCGGCTTCGCGGCCATCGGATCGCCCTTCATGGGGTCACCCTTCATCGGGTCGCCCTTCGCTGCCATCGGATCGCCCTTCATGGGGTCACCCTTCATTGGATCGCCCTTCGCTGCCATCGGGTCGCCCTTCATCGGGTCGCCCTGAGGCATCGGATTGTTCTTGGCGGCTTCTTGCAACTGCTTCAGCGCGTTCGCCTGCTTCTCGAGCGCCTTTTGAATGTCGCCGGCCTTGATCGCTTCAGCCGCCTTCTGGGCTTCCTTGGCGGCTTCGGGGAGCTTGGCGGCTTCGGCTTGCTTGGCGATCTCGGCTTGTTGCTTGGCGAGGTCCGCCTTGGCATCCGGCCCCATCGGCTGATTCGGATTCATCGGGTCGGCTTTTGCCAGCATCGGGTCGGCCTTGGCGGTGTCGGCGGCTTGCTTGGCGGCGTCGGCAGCTTTCTGGGCCTCCTTGATTGCTTCGGCGATTTGCTTGGCAGCCGCGGCCGGATCAGTGTTCTTCTGCATGGCGATCTCGTCGGCGGCTTGCTTGCCCTTGAGATCGGCGATGGCGTTTTTCAGTTCCTTCGCGGCATCGTCGAGCTTTTGAGCGGCTTGCTTCGCTTGATCGGCGCCCGGCTTGGCATCGTTCTTGTCCAGCGCGTTCTTGGCCGCCTCCATGTTCTTGGTGCTTTCGCCGATCTTCTCGGCCGCCTTAGGAGCGGCGCTGTTGACTTCCTTGGCGATCTCATTCGCTTTCGGCGTCAATCCGGCTTGCTCCTTGGCCAACTCTTTATTGGCCATGGGATCGGCCTTGGCCTGCTGGGCGTTCTTGGCCGCGTCATTGGCGATGTTCTTTTCTTGTTTGGACAAATCGCCGAGCTTCTTTTCCGCGTCTTCGAGCTTGGCGATGTCGGCCATGCGTTTTTCGATTTCGGCAGCCTTTTCGACCAGCTCATTGCGAGCTTGCTTCAGGTTTTCCAGAGCCATGTCTTGCTTGGCCACGGCTTCCGGGGACTTTTTGTTGTCGAGATTCTTGGCGGCTTGCTTCATGGCGTCGGTCGCTTTGGCCAGGGCGTTCTCGACTTTCTCTTTGTTGGGCAGCGCCGCGTTCTTGACATCCTCGGTCTTGTTGGCGAGTTGCTTCTGCGTGTCGGCAAGCTCGGGCAGCTTGAGGTTCTGCTTGTCGCCGACGGTGGCCTTGGTGTCGTCGCGATTCTTCGTTTGTTCTTGAATGATGTTGTCGAGCTTGTCGATGGCGTTCTTGACGGCGGCGAGCGGATCGACCTTGGCCTTCTCGGCGGCAGCGATCATCTTGTCGAGTTCGGCCTTGGCAGCCTTCAACTCGTCGGTCGCCTTGCCTAGAGGGTCGACCGCCTTGATCGTTTCGTTCTTGACGATGTTTTCCTTGGCCGCCTTCATTACTTGCTCAGCGGATTCCAACTTCTTGGCCGCCTGATCGGCGATCGGTTTGACGAGACTGGCGGTATCCTTGGTGTCGAAGGCGATCTGCGCTTGCTTCTCGGCGAGCTTGGCGTTCTTCTCGGCATTGGTGGCGTCCGCGCTGGCTTTCTCGAGGGCGGCCTTCGCTTCGGCGGTTTTCACCTGCGCTGGTGTCAACTTCGGCAATTGTTCCAGGCCTGGAATGACGAGCTTGTTCGGGTCCTTGGGCTGTTCATTGGCCGCTTTGTCCTTCTCCTTCTTCTCGGCGATCTTACGATCTTCTTCTTGCTTGGCGATCTCCTGTTTGAGATCTTCTTGCTTGACGATCGCTTCTTCGACCTTCTTGCTGGCTTCTCTCAGAACATCAAGAGCGTCGCCGGGGACGCGCAGCACGCGAGCGATCTCGCGCATTTGCTGAGCGCTCTTCCATTGTTTGTCGTTGGCTTCCTGATAGCTTGGGATGCGGAAACGCGGGTCGCCCTTTGTCAGCAGCTTCTGCGACGCGATCCAGATATTGTCGGTCAGCCGGTAGTCAGCGATAAGCTTGTCCATCGCCTTGACTCGCGTCTTTTGCTCCTCGTTCAGCGACAGCTTCTCGCCCTTCTTTTCGCCGTCGACTTTGCCGGCGGCGAGATTGTGCACGTGCTGAATCAGGCGGTTCACGTCGCCGTGCAGCGTCTTCTGCTTGTGGCTCTGATCGACCATCACATCGCCTTGATTGAGCATGCGCTTGAGCAGGATCTGACGCACGGTGGCCGGAAGATCGTCCTTGGCGAGTTCATGAACGTCCTGCAATGGCCGAGTCGAACGGAGGTGAAGCTCCAACTGTTGCTTGGCGTAACGATCGAAATCGTCAGCGGCTTTTTCGAGGCTCTTGACACTGTGGAATCGCATGCTGAGGGCGTGCAACTCATCGAGCACCTTGCGATGCGTCTCTTTGGCACGAGCGTAGGCCTCATCGGACTGCTTCTCGGTCTTGGCCACCGCGGCAGTTTCGAGCTGGCGGATGACTTCTTCCATCTGCTCTTTGCTGAGCGAGGCCAACGCACCGGACATCTCTTGCATCTGCTGCTTCACTTCAACCGATTCGATGCCGTAGAACTGCATCACGCGAAGCATCGTGCTGAGGCGCTTGACGACCTGGTCGGTCTGCGCTTGCACTTGGCGTTGGCGTTCCTGCTGATCGCGGAGGTCGTCGGTTTGCTGAGCGACGGCGCTCGACGCGGTACCGATGGCCAGAACGGCGGCGACAAGCCACGACAATTGGCGGATGGACTTCATGAGTTCCCCCCAAGAAGGTGTGCGAAGGCGGATGGCCTCGCGATATTCGTCAATCCTGAACGACCGATATTAACGGCAGGCTCAGCCTCATTCTAGTCGAGTATACCGGAATTCTGCACGCAGGTCACGGACAAATCGGCGCAAAACGCAAAGTTTTTGCCACTTACGAGCTACGTCCACCCAGGGCCAGTCAAGCGCCAAACGTGAACACATTGCACCAAAACACTTGAACACCAGTACGGGGCCGAAGTTTCGCTCTTTTTTAGTAGGTCAGGCCTTCTAACCTGACTTTTTGCAGATTCCGTCAGGCTAGAAAGCCTGAGCTACTTCGGAGCGAAGACGCCGGATTGTTCCAGTTCCAATCGCTCGATGCGCTTGCCTTCTTCGTGGGCGGCACGCAAGAAAGCATCGAATTCCTCAAAACGCACCATGGTGGCAATTCGCGTCTCGGATTCGGCAAACGGCACGCGCATCCCAGGCGGTCGCGGGCTCTCGGGATCGTTGGCGGCGTACACCCGAACGCAATACTGCAGCTGGTCGCCCGCCTGAAGTTCGATGCCCTTGCCCTTGCTGTCGATTAGCGAGTAGCGTTCGATGATCGGCGTGCCATCCTTGTTCTTGACGATGTTGCCCAAATCATCTTTTTTGTACGTTACCTTCGTTTCCAAAAAATACCGTCCGCCTCCAGTGACGTGGCCCAGCTGATCGGCCAAGGGTGAAGGAGCCGCATAGAACGGAACCTGCTGATCGAACTTGGTGTGCCGAAACACGCCCGTCTTGGCATCGAAAACGGCCACCCAGACAAAGAGCCCGCCTTTGCCCGTACCGACGAGGCGCGAGCGTTCAAGCACGAACTGGGTGGCGTTGAGCACCTTGATCGGAAACGCTCGGTTGGCGCCAGGCAAGCCCACAACGTCGCGCAACACGACGACTTCGTCGGAGACCAGGCCATGCGGTTGAACCGTCGTTACGGTGGCTGATTCGCCGTCCACGCCCTTCACCTCGCTGATGGCGCCGATCGCATAGGGCGTCCTCTCGAGTCTGGGCAAGGGCACGCGCGTCCATTCCGGATCCTTCACCTCTTCCTTCTCGCCGTTTTTCAGTTGCTCGCCGTCTTTTTTCTCGTTCTCCTTTTTTTCGGCTTTATCGCTGTCGTGCTTTTCCTTGAAACGGTACAAAAGTTCCGCGCGGCCGATGCCGTACTGGTGGCTGGCAAAATACGGGACCGGGATGCGGCCTCCAAGAGGAATCGGCGGATCGAGATCGAATCCGCCGGCCGACGTGTCATCGCTGAACGAATGCCGCAACAGCACGACGCTCGGATTCTCCTCCGTCACGAGGCGCAGCTCGCGCGTCTGCGGCGTTTTGTTCGCGAACTGATGCTGGTCTTCCACGATCACGCGGTACGCCTCCTGCCATACGGCGAGGTCGAACGACGCACTCACCGATCGGCGATCGCTTGAGATCGTCATCGGCCGCCTTTCGACGATATTCTCGAAGACATACGGACCGAGCTCGAAGTCAGCGGCCAGAATCTCCAGCCACGCCCCATGAATCTCCACGCCGTCTTGCACTCGCGCCTGCACCCGGACGCTCGATCCGTAGATGCCCTGCACTTCACCCTGCGGCTGCTTGACTTCGTAGCGGCGCTGCTCGATAGGCACTTTCTTGTCGTCCGCCTCCTTCAGGCCGCAGTAGCCAGGCAAGAGCAGATACGCCACGTTTTCCTTGACAATCGGCCGCTCGACGATGTTGACTTCGCTGGCGTATTTGGTTCGACCGTCGCCCAGGCGAGCCGAGTACGTCACCTTGGCGGGCGACTTGCTGATGTCCGCGCCGAAAATGGCGCCCTTGGCGTCGCGGTGGATAAAGCGGATTTCCACGTCGCGAGTCTCCATGCCATCGGCGTCGATTTGCGCGGTGCCGACGGCTTTCTCATCGACCTCGCCCGTCACGCGAAACCGCAGCGGTATCTCCTCGTCGCTCGGCCAATGCTGCGGCGACACGCTGACGATCGTCACCGAATGCGGGATGTCCACGTTCAGCATGAATTGACGAGCGATCAACGCGAAACAAACGCTCGGCCAAATCAGCACGGGGATGGCCAGGAGCACGACCGCCGGCGTCAACACGCCGGCCGCCCAGCCCAGGCGAGCATGATCGGCGAACTGAGCAAAGTTGCCAACCTGGTCCGTGATCTGTTCCGCTTCCTTCGTGACCACGCCCACCAGTTCCCGCGACATGCCCCCAAGGTCCGCGTTCGGCTCATTGAGTTGCACAGCCGAGATGAGCCGATGATCGTACTTGTGGACCTTCTCCTCGACCCACAGCGCGAGCATGGCATCGGGCAGCCAGCGGATTTGCGGCAACGCCAGAAGCAGGACGCCGCCGAGCCCGGCCACGGAAAGTTGAACGAAGAACATGCCGAGACGAACGCCCGTCGGCGTATCGCGGGTGCGGTCGATGAACCAGTCAACGAACGCGCAAATCGCCAACAGGACGAGCGTGATCGTCAGCCAGCAAGCCGCGCCCCAGGCGAGCACGAGGAGCCGTTCGCGGTATCGCAAGCCTGCCAGGTTGTCGGTAATCGAAGCGGGAACCATGGTTCTTCCAGTTTATTAACCACAGAGACACAGAGAGCACAAAGAGAATACAGCGTTGATCGACATAGTCAGGCATTCGCCCATGAATTCTATCTCCGTGCTCTCTGTGCCTCTTTGGTTAATTTTCTTCAACTCAAATCAGAAAACTTTCGTATCACCCATTCCAAGGTAATAACGGCCAGGAACGTGAACAAAGCGAGCATGGCGAGCACGTAGCGGACTTTCGTCACTTCAAGCGGCCGCGGGATCGACTTGACCGTGCGCGACTCCAAGCTGCTCACGAGCTCGCTGATGCTGTGATGGCTAGGCGGCGTACCGGCGCCGCGATCCTCGCGATAGAACTTCCCGCCTGACAATTTCGCCGCGTCGCGCAGCGCCTTCTCGGCCAACCCGGATTGCTCCAGCTCGTGTTTGGGCGGCAGATCGACGCGGAAGGAGAACGTATGCTGCTCCGGATTGCGAATCCGCAGCTCAAAGCGGCCCGCGTCATTGTGCCGTTCCGTCAGCGTGTACTGCCCGATCGGCTCCCCCTTGGCGTTGAGCTTGGCGATCAGCGTGACCAGCCGCTTGGCGTCGCCCTGCTTGGCGTCCATGTACTCCAGTTCCGCTTCGACTTTCAAGTCCTTGCGCGGATTGAAGTCCTTGTCGAGCAGCGTGACATACACAGTGCTTTCGGAGCCGACGAGCGCCTGGGAGCGATTGAGAGCGATCTGCGTCCGCTCGATGCCGCTGCCGGACAGGCTGGGCGAACCGAGCTTGTAGATGAGCTGACCCCAGAAGCGGTCGAAATACTTGTCCTGATGGTTCCAGCGCCAGCGCCAGGTTTCGTCGGTGCCGAGCCAAACGACGCGGCCCTTGCCGAACAGGTGGGTGGCGAGGATCGGCATCGGCTGGGTCGTATTCCCATCGACCGGTACCTGCACGCGCGGATTGACGATGAGCGCCTGTGCGACCGGCTTGAGCTTCTGCACCGGATAGCTCCAATGGAAGCCGACGAGCTTATTTTCCCAAACTTCGGTGCTCTCTGGTGGCGTCTCTCCCATGAATAGCCAATCGGTGCGCTGGCCGGCGTCCGTCAGTGTCGGCTTGTATTCCTCCGTCGCCTTGTCTTGATCGATGCCGAACTTTTCCTTGCGATACTCGATCGGCAGCATCTCGGCGATCGGCGACTTCTCGTCGTAGCTGGCGGGCATGTTCTGCCGACCCGCCATGACGATCATGCCGCCGCCGTTCTCGACAAACGTCTTGATCCACTCCTGCTGATCCTTGTTGAAATACGTCGATGCGACATCGCCCAGGATGATCAGATTGTACTTGGCGGCCAGGAACGCTTCCTTCGTTTCGAAGAACGCGGGAAGATACGGCGGCCCTCCCTTGGCGACCTCGGGCGCTGCGTTGACCAGGATGAAATCGACCTCGCAACGCTTTTTGAAACGATTGGACAACGCCGGCTGCAGGAATTTGAACTCCCAGCGCGGCAGGTTCTCGATGTAGAGGATCTTGATCTTTGAATCATCGATGCGCACGCTGCGCGTCATCGTGCCGTCGTACGTCTTTTCGTGCACGCCGGCCTCGGTTTTGTACTTGATCGTCGCGACAAGGTCGTGCGTCTCTTTCTTGTCCGGATTCTTCGGAACGAGGAAGGTGAACTCTTCGCGCAAATCGTCCCCTTCTTTGACGTCGACCTCTTTCTTGCCGACGGTTTCGCCGCCCAAAGAGAGCGTGATCTCGACTTTGCCTTTTTTCAGCCCTTGCGCTTTCCAGCGAACGGGGACGGTGACCTGATCCTCGGCAAAGAGGGTCCCGGTGGCGCCGCCGACTTCTTTCAACTCCAATAGGCCGCCTTCGGTGCTGCCGACACCATAGATGTGCAGCGGAATGCGGCGCAACCGACACTTCTCCGCCGCCTCTTCCAGCGTGTATTTGCTGGCGTTGTCCTGCCCATCGGTAATCACCACGATCGCCACCGGCGCCTCAGCATCGCCGACCTCGGCGATCTTGATGATCGAATCTGCCAGTGCCGTTCGGCTCTCCGCCGCCTTGAAGCCGCCGAGGATGTTCTCTACGGAGTCCTTTTTGTCGTCTTTCAGCCCGCGGATATCGTGGCCGAAATAGTAGCTCCGCAAGGGGCCCTTCTTTTCCAGGCCTTGGATCAGGTTAAGCTTCTTGTGCCTAAGAATCTTTTCCACCAAATCCAATCGCGAGAGATCGCTCGGCAAATCAGCCGGAATCGCCCCTTCCTCCTGAATCGCCTTGTCGCTCAGTTCCAACCTGCCCAGCGCCAGCGCAACGCGGGCCTTGTCGGCATTGCTCAGCCGGCGATCGCGTTGCTGCATGCTTTGACTGTTGTCGATCAGCAAAAGGACGCCGACCGGATGTTCCGCCTCGAAGTTGGCCACGAGCTTTGGCTGAAACAAAAGCAACAGAACGATGATCAGCAGGATACCCCAACGCAGGCCGATGAGGAACGTCCGCGAGAACCAGCCAAGCGTGCCGCGTTCGAACGCGTAAAACAAGCCGACCATCGCCCAGGCGAACAGCGCGAACAAGATGATCGCGATGATCCAGCCGATGGCTGGATATTGGCTCTCCCAGTGGACAGTGGTCACCCGCGCGTTTTTCTCGGGAGTGATCGCCAGCCAATCAAGAAGGAAATTCATAGGGATCCAATTCCGTTTAGCCGCTCGCCTATCGCGAGCGCGAAACCAGCGCCGCGCGGGCGCTAAACGAACTCACGCTTACCACGATCGCCCGCACCACCAGGCCAAGGCTACTTCCATGACGATCAACACCATCACCAAAAACAGCGGCCAAATCTTCGCTTCGTCTTCGCGCAACTCCGCGGCGTGTGCCGCCGTCTGGGGAGCGCCCGCCTGCAAATGGATCAACTGCACCCCGAGCGCTCGATCAATCTCCGGGTCGGTCAGCGGCGTCAAATCCTCGCTCTCCGTCGGGTCGGGAGTGACAGCGATCGGCTCGCCGACCGTGTTTTTCCCAATCAGGTTGGAGCTGGCCAATAGCCGATAGACGCCTGCCCGCCGCAACTCGGTCGATGGCAATGCAAATCGATTTCCTGAGCGCTCCGGTCGGCCCAGGCGAACAACTTCGGCCGTCTCTATCGCAGTCCCCTTGGGCCAATCCATCGCTCGCGTGCCGGCAAGTGCACGGGTCAGGCTCGTGAGCTTCCCGGCGTCCGATTTTCGAGCATAATGAACCAGCTCCGTTCCAACATAGATGATCCCCTCATTCGCCACTGCATCCGCGTTTTCGACGACGATCTCCGCCGCACTGGCGGTGAGAGCTTCCCGCAGTTTCGTCTGCGATTTGCCCTTGCTCGGATGTACCAGATCATGATTCGAGTCCACGTTCTTTGTTGGCTGCCAACGCACGTTTTGCCCAGCGGTAAACTTGTGGGTCTCGGCGTGAGCATCGATCAGATGATTGATCGAGGTATCGACAAAGAAGAACAACGGAGGCAGTTGATTGATATTCGTCCAATTTGGATCGAGCGTTTTGGGATCGAACCCTTCATCGTGCGCCGCGGTTCCGAAAAAGATCACTTCGCCCTTGCCGATCTTTCGGCTTGCGGCCAGCGCTTTACCCTGATCGAGCCGAACGATGACGTTCGTGAAGGCCGCTGCCGGATCGGTCGTATCTTCCTTCTTCTTGGCCAAGAGCCACGCGGGCGTCGTTTTCTCGTCGACCTCGACATGCTGCCAAACTTCGACCAGATCGAAGCTCTTGTAAAGCAGATCATCTTTGAAGTTCGCATACGCCGGCGGAGCATTGCCGAAGCTCTTGCGGCTAATCAGGAACGGCTCGTCTTTCTTGGCCTTGACGATGGACTTCAAAGCGAGAGGCAGAAGCCCGTGGGCCGTGCCGAGCACGGCGTTGTACGCTTCGGGAACGACGTTGTCGCCGCTGATGACCATCAGGCCGTGTCCGTCGTTGCGGACGAAACTGCCCAGGGCTTTGACGAAATCCGCATGCAAAGGGGTGACGCCTTGCTTCGGTTGCACGGCGCAGTTGACGAGGATGCAGACCTGCTGGTTATTCAACATGGCAGGAGCTGCAAGACGGGCCGGCACGATCCGCGGATTGAACTTGTAAGTCGCTCGATCATCATCGCGCACCGGCTGCAGCGCGTGCATCAAGTAATAACTCGACGCGCGAACCGCGGCGTTCGGCTCGCGCTCGTGCGGATTGCCGTCCACGACAAGGATGTTGATCTGATCGCGGACCAAAACGACCTTATCGAAGCGATTGTCCTCGTCGAGATCGTCATGGCCGACGCGAGCCGTGACGACGTGCAGCCCCGCCTTGTCGAGCTTGCCGGTGAGCGTGACCGAGGTTGTCTTTTTGCCGTCGAGTTTTGACAACGGTTGCTTCTCGAGCGTCCGTTCGTTCCCGTCGATCATGAGCGAAACTTCAAGCTTGTCGACCGGGTCGGCGCCGGAGTTGTAGATGCGGACTGAGAAGTTGACGCGGTCGCCCGGGCGCGGCGTGCCGCCGATCGGCTCGACGCCGACGATGGCGACGTTGCGAATCGCCCGATTGCCGCAGCGGACGAAATGGATCGTGGCCTTGTCGTTTTCCTTGATATCCTTGACAAGCTTTTTGAGTTCTCCGGTGCGCTGTTCGAAGCCAATCTTCTGCATGTCGCTGAAGACGTAGAGTTCCTTGCTGGGCGACCGCCCGCGGGCCAGCGCGAGCTTCGCCTCGGCGACGCCGACGGAGAGATCGGTCCCCAGCTGGGTTTGTTCCACCGCTGCGATGCTTTTGCGCGCGTCCTCCGGCGAGTGCGGGCCGACCAGAGTCTTCGACTTGCCCGCGCATGTGACCACATGAACGGTCGAATGCGCGGGCAACTTATCGATGAGCGCCAGCGCCTGTTCCTTGGCGCGATCGAGCCGCGTCTTCTTGTCGCCGTCGCGGGCGCCCATGCTCATGGACGTGTCAAAAACGAACGTCGCATCGACGGCGTCCCCCGCACCGCGCGGCCGTTCGGAGATGGACGACGGAATCGCGTAGATGAAGAGCAGCCACGCCGCGGCACAAACGCCAAGCCAAACGAACTGACTGACGCCGTAGACGCCGAGGTTTACGTTCGACGATTCGGAGACCTGCCAAAGCGGAGAAAGGACCCAGCTCGCGGCGATGATGCTGATGACGACGGCGCCGACGAACCAAAAACTGCCAAGCACCGTGAGATTGGCGGGCCGAGACAGAGCGATCGCCAGGAACACGAGCACCGCAATGCGCGTGATCATCAGCAGGTATTCTTGAAACTTGAGGCGCCGGCTGGTCTGCTCGACGCTGGTGAGCAGGAACTTCATCGCCGCCCACGGCACGGTCTCATAGCGCGTGCGGAAGAAAAAGTGCAAGAGCACCGGTATCGCCGCGCCGAGCAAGCCGAACAACATGTAGGGCAGCAGAAAACCCATGATAACTCCGCCGTTTACGTTTAGCGCTCGCAGGGCACGATGTAAGCGCAAAACTTAAACGCTATTTAATCCTCGTCTTCAAACGCTTCGCCAGGTACGCCGTTAATGTCTCCGCCAGCGGCTTGCCGGTGTTCATCAAAACATAATCGCAGCGATTCCGTTCGCAACCTTCCTGCAGTTCCTTCAAGTACTTTTCGAGTGCCTGCAAGTAGGTCGGTCTCACAAGTTGCGGGCGAGTCAACACATGCAGCTTTTCCTCCATGCCGTCGAACTTGACCATGCCATTGAACGGAAAATCAATCTCGTCGGGATGGAGAATGTGGAACACAACGACTTCATGCCCGCCGAAGCGCAGGTGCTGCAATCCGCCGAGGATCGACTCCACGTCGTCGAAGCAATCGGAGATCAGGAAGAACAGCCCACGCCGGCGCACTTGCGTAGCGATGTCGTGCAACAGCGGCCCCATCGTGTTCTTCTCGTTCGGCTGCACCGACACCAGCGTGTTCAAGATCGTCTGCACATGCCCCATTTGGCCGCTCGCCGGCAGCCGATCGCGCCATTGCGAATCGAAGATGTCCAGCGCCACGCTATCGCGCTGATGCACGATCAGAAACGCCAGCGCCGCCGTCAACGTCTTGGCGTACTCGAGTTTGTTGGTATCCCCGGCGCCATACAGCATCGACTTGCTGGCGTCGAGCATCAGGTGGGCCGTGAAGTTCGTCTCTTGCTCGTACTGCTTGATCGTATAACGCTCGCTGCGGCCATAGCCCTTCCAGTCGATGTGCCGGATGTCGTCGCCCGGCACATACTCGCGGTGCTGCACGAACTCGACGGAAAACCCACGATACGGGCTCTTGTGATCGCCGACGCGCAAGCCTTCGACAACGGACCGAGCCTTCATGCCGAGCGCTTGCGCCTTGGCGATGACTTCAGGATTGAGATAAGTCGGCATAAGATAGTGACCGTTTTGCCCCGCCTCAAAGAGGCGGGTGAACAGCGCGGATTCGATGACGCCCGCCTCTTCGAGGCGTGGCGAATCTATGCAGCCATATTCTTGGGCACGGCCTTGAGCAGGCGGCGGATGACGTCTTCGGCGCTGATGCCTTCGCTTTGGGCGGCGAAGTTGAGGATCAAGCGATGACGCAGAATCGGGCTGCACACGGCGGCGACGTCGTCGGCCGACACGTGGTGCTTGCCGTTCAGGAGTGCGTGAGCCTTGGCGGCGAGAATCAGATTCATCGAGGCACGCGGGCCGGCGCCCCAGGTCAGCCATTTGTTCACGAAGTCGGCTGCGTCCGGCGTGTTCGGCCGCGACATGCGCGTGATCCGTTTGGCGTAATGGAACACATGATCGGCGACCGGCACGCGGCGCACAATCTGTTGCAGCCGGAGGATGTCGTCACCATGCAGCACCTTCGTGACGGTCGGCTGCACGTCGGACGTGCCCTGCTTCATGATCAACTCTTCCTCGGCATCGGTCGGGTATTCGACATTGATCATGAAGAGAAAGCGGTCGAGCTGGGCTTCGGGGAGCGGATACGTTCCTTCCTGCTCGATCGGGTTCTGCGTGGCGAGAACGAAGAAGGGGCTCTTCATCGGGTAGTCGGTGCCGCCGATCGATGCTTTTCGTTCTTGCATGGCTTCGAGGAGAGCAGCTTGGGTTTTCGGCGGGGTGCGGTTGATTTCGTCGGCGAGAACGATGTTGGCGAAGATCGGGCCGGGCAGGAACTTGAACATGCGCTGCCGAGTGACCGGATCGTCCTGAATGACTTCCGAGCCGGTGATGTCGGTCGGCATCAGGTCGGGAGTGAACTGGATGCGTTTGAACGAGAGGTCGAGCGCCTGCGCTAGCGTGCTGACCATGAGGGTCTTGGCCAGGCCGGGCACGCCGACGAGAAGCGCGTGGCCTCGGCAGAAGATGGCCATCAAGAGTTCGTCGAGAACTTTTTCCTGGCCGATGATGATCTTGCCGATCTCGCTGCGCATCTGCTTGTGCGCGTGGCGCAGGGTTTCGATGGTCTGAAGGTCCGACTCGGGAACGGGGGTAGTCGTGATGCCAGTGCTCATGGGTGTTTCAGCCAAGTTGGAGTAGTAGGATGGTCAGAGGGCCGCCGGGCGGGTGGGATTGGAGTTATAATACGAGAATACGACGGGGTCACAAGGTGTTGCTCGAAAATTTTACCCATTCTCTGTAAATTGCGGCATCTTACGGCACGCCCTGAATGGCAAACCCGCGTCTACGGGGTTCGCGCCTTTCTGAAACTCGTGCGTCTCATGTCCGTCTTGCTGCCCAGCTCGAGCGAACCGAGACATGCCTCGATCGCTTTGGTGAAACCCGTCGGATTCAAGAGTTGCACCGGTCGTTGCACGATGATGGCGATCTGCATTCCCGCCTCCTCGCGCAGGTACACTTCGAAGATCGAGACGTCCTTAGGTTCGCGATGCCCTTGATCGCTGTAGGCGTAGTACTTGAAGGCGATCTTGCTCGGATTGGTTGGATGCGGATAAAACGTGAGCGCTTTGACTTCGCGCGGTTGCGGATCGACCTTGTCGGTGAATTTGATGACGCCTTTGTACTCTTTCGCGTAATAGTCGGCCAAGCCCACCGCAATCCGGCTGCGGAACGTCGCCGGCGTGAACGTTTCGGCGTCTTCCTTGGCGTCTTTGCCGCTCGCCACCCAGGCGGCCGTCACGAATATCGCCGTCGCTCCTTCGCCTCCGCCGGCATAGCGGAACATCGTGAATCGGTCCGGGTAGGGCGTCTTTTCTTTCGGGAGTGCTGAGTACCCTCGAGGCAGGCGAAGATAGGGATCGAAAGGCCAGGCATTCTTTTCCGTATTCGGATCTGCGGGATCCGGCATTCGAGGCAGTTCGATCGGCTCGTCGAGCAACCGGTTGGCTTCGTCGAACTTCTGGACGCGAGCGGCTTGCTGGTCGAGCCGATCCTGATAGTCGGCCAAACCGCAGCCAGTGGCGAACAACACGACCGCAGCGAGGAGGTTGTAACGCGCGTTGACCATGAATCTCGCCATGTACTGCCGCTCGCTGGTTGGTCACCGGCCCCGATTCGACGCCGTTCGGCTCGCTTCGACGCCGCGTGTCGTGGTGAAATACTTGGCCATCATATTGGCCTTCTCCCAAGCGGGTAATGGATCCTGGCCGCGAACGTAGCGCAGGAATTGCTTGGTGACCTGCGCGAAATGAGCCTCATGCCCGACGCGAAACTCCGTGGGGATTGCGATGCGGAAATGCGTGCCCAGGTCGATCACGCTGATCCCCGGATACTCCGGCTGAATCGCTTGCACTCGCAGCTCCACGGCGCGACGAACCAAGCCGTAATCCATCATACGGTTCGGCGTGATAAATAGCTCCGGCTGAAACTTCTCCGCCTGCCCCTGGCGGACTTCGACGCGCGATCGGCTTCCGCGAAAGACCGCGAAGTGCGTGTCGCCGCCGCCAATGCTGGACTCGAAATCCCAGAGCACGTTGAGCCTGACATGGACGCCTTGGATTGAGTAATTCACCAGTGAGTTGCAGTAATAATGCAGGTCCTCGCCATCGAGCGTGTCGTTGAGGTAGCGCGGCAGCGTGGCCTCGCCGGTGATCGCCTGCAAGTCGGCCTTCGACAATACCGTCGGCCAACGCTTGGCGGACATGATGCTGACATCGCGATCGACATCGACCGGCCGATGGGGGTGCAACATCCACTGCACAACCATGGTAGTGGTGAGTGACGAGTGGTGAGTGGCGAGAGAAGAAGTCCAATCTTATTCTCACCACTCGCACTCACCACTCGTCACTCACCACCAAGTCGTGCCCACGTCGCTGAGCGCCTCGCCTTGCTGATGAACGTCGAAGAACCAGGCCGGCTCCTAGTAGTGGCGAGTGACGAGTGGAGAGTGGCGAGAGAGGAAGTCCAATCTTATTCTCGCCACTCTCCACTCGCACTCGCCACTCTCCACCGGACCAGCGTCCGCCACCAGCTTCTTCAAAAAATGAACGCTCTCCATCGAGACGCCCGGATCCTCCGGTGAGCCGGCGATCATCGTGCCGAACGTGGCCTCGTCCTGCACCAGTGCCCGCTGCAAACATGGTAGTGGTGAGTGACGAGTGGTGAGTGGCGAGAGAAGAAGTCCAATCTTATTCTCACCACTCGCACTCACCACTCGTCACTCACACGGCGGCTAGGTCAAGGGCTCGCCGCAGCTTGGGCAGGTCCTCCGGCACGAGAATCCACGGCTTGTCGGCCAGCACGCTCATGCCAGTGGAGAGTGGCGAGTGCGAGTGGAGAGTGGCGAGAATAAGATTGGACTTCCTCTCTCGCCACTCTCCACTCGTCACTCGCCACTACTAGGAGCCGGCCCGCGTGTACTTCTAACTCCCACGTTGTCGGCGAAACACCCGCGCGTGTTGAAACCCGCGATTCGCCCCAGGTGCGCAATGAGGTCGGGTCCGAGCGGCCCAACCACGTGAACGAGGGGCGAGACCTCGTCGACCATCTCCTTCCGCACCAGGGACGCGTGAAAATGCCCTGGATGGAGCGTGATAAAACGAATCGTGTCCATGATTGACCCTGCTAGCATTCGTCAAAAAAAGCGCTTGGCGATGCTACGGGAGGGCGAGGCTCCTGCCGAGCCGGAAGCCGGGCGGGAGCTATTGACAGTCGGGCAGAAAACGTCCATGGCAGAATCGGCCCCGGCCCTCCTTGTGGGGAACCGAGAAACTGGGCACTCTCATTCTATGTGTCATGAAACGGGCAATGCCCTTGCAACGGCGAGTAGCGATTCGGCACGTCCCGTTAGTCGGCCCCACCACCCCATGAGCCGCGAGCCCCAGCGTGTCTCCAACCAGCCGCCTCCGGCGCGTGCGGCACAGTGGCGTATCCAGCTGTTGTGCTGGCGTTGATCAACTCGGACGGAAGAAAAGCCCGTGGCGACGAGCATGCGTTCCAGTGTCGCCGGCGTGAAATGGGTCAGGTGTCTGGGCACGTCGAGCCCGTACCAATTCGGCCCGAACCAGCCCGACGCAAGACTATCGAAGTTCGGCACGGTCACGATCAGCTTTCCGCCGGGAACGAGGACCTGTCGGGCCGCCCGTAGCACTTCCAACGGCTGATGGACATGTTCAAGCGATTGCCACATCGTGATGACGTCAAAGCACGGAGACGTCCAATTCGGATGAGGCAGCGTGCCGACGAATACAGGCACGTCGAATGTACTAGTGGCGGCATTCTCCACCGCGTCCAGGCCGATCGCGTCCCAGCCGAGCGTGCGCATTCGGCGCACAAATCCGCCGGACCCGCAGCCGAAATCGAGCAGGCGACCCTGCCTCGGCGTCGGGAGCGCGGCAAGCACGAGCTCGGTCTGCCAAGTAGCACCTCTCTCATTCTTCTTCTGATGGCAACGATAGTCGGCAGGATAGAACGCGCGAATGCTCGCTGGATCAGGCCGTGGATTCGTGAAACACAGACCGCACGTCCTGCACCGAACCAGGAGAAATCGCATACGAGATGCGTATGCGTCGTCGGCTTCGAGGATCGGCAGCGGCTCGGAAACGCCGCACAAGAGGCAGGGCGTTTCTTCCCAGACGATGGCCGGCGCTGTGACGGGCTCGCACGCATCCATTGCCAATGACATGACGGCCTCCGTGCCGGTGCATCCTTCGCTTACGCTTCAGGCTCTGAGAATCCTTCGCTTACGCTTCAGGCTCTGACGTTACCAGCGCATGAGCGCAGTGCCCCAGGCGAGGCCGGCGCCGAAACCGCTCAGGACTACGAGATCGTTCGGCTTGATGCGGCCTTCCTGCATGGCTTCGTCGAGAACGAGCGGAATGGAACCCGCGGACGTGTTGCCGTAGCGCTCGAGGTTGTTGAACACGCGGTTGCGCGGAATCTTGAGCACGTCGATGGCGGCGTTGACGATGCGGATGTTCGCCTGATGCGGCAGATAAAGACTAACTTGATCGGTGGTCATGCCGGCATGATTGAGCACATCCTGAATCGTGTCGCACATAATAGCGACGGCCCAGCGAAAGACAGCTCGTCCGTCCATGTACATGAAATGCAGGCCCTTCTGCAAAGCTTCGGGCGTCGGCGGCATGCGGCTGCCGCAGGCGGGTCGGCTCAACAGGTCGCCGCCGGAGCCATCGGCCCCCATGCTGTAGCTGAGGATGCCCTGGTCGGGTCGGCCGCGGGTCAGCAGGACCGCGCCCGCGCCATCGCCGAAGAGCGGGTAAGTCTTGATGTCGTCGGGATTGACGATGCGTGAGTTGGCGTCGCCGCCGATAATCAACGCCAGATTGCTGGCCCCGGAGGCGACATACGCCGCCCCGGTGATGAGTGCATACATGAAGCCGGCGCACGCGGCCTGAATATCCATTGCCGGGCACGTCAGTTTGAGCTGGTCCTGCACCAGGCACGCCGTCGACGGGAAGGAGAAGTCAGGCGTGAAGGTAGCGAGCAGGCACAGGTCGATCTCGGCGGGATTGACGCCGGCAGAGTCGATGCAGCGCTTGGCCGCCTCGAAGCAGAGATCGCTGGTGGCCTGGTGGGGCAGTGCATGCCGGCGTTCCAGGATGCCGGTTCGCTTCATGATCCAGTCGGAGTCAAAGCCGAGACGCTGATGCAGATGGTCGTTCGAGATCACCGCGTCCGGGACGTAGCTTCCCGTCGCCAGGATGCGCACGCCGGTCAGACGACGGCAGCGAGGTCGCGGCGATGGGGGACGTTCTTCGCTCATGGTTCCCAAACCAGTATCCGGCGCCGCCAGAATTCAAAAGCGGCGCAAGCGCGGGAAAAAGGCAGTATACGACGTACGGGCAGTCGCGGCCATTCCTCCCGATGCGGACGAACGGTCGGCCAAGTACCAGAGGTCAGAAGTCAGAGATCAGAGATCACAGACGAAAGCTGCACACTTCACCTCACCATCGGATGCACTTTTCTGCCCCCTGACTTCTGAGTTCTGAGTTCTGACTTCTGCCCTGTGCTATTCCGCGACAGCGTCGAGATAAATCGCCATGCCGGCAAGGGCGTATTGAGTGGCGTCGATGCGCAGATTCCCGTCCTGCGGCGACACGTAAAATCCCCCCAACACATAGGGGCGGAAACGGTCGATGAAGTGGTTCGTCTTCTCGGCGGTGTACTGCAATTTCATCAGAAAGCGGGCATTGAGCACCATCGCCCGCTCGTAGTCGCGCAATTTGGCCAGGTCGCCGGCATGTTTGGCCACGCGGCACGCCTCGGCGAGCGCTTCCGTCGGCAGCGCGGACTGAATGTCGGGAGCGACCGCCTCGACTCGCCCATCGCGGTAGCGCGGGAATCCGCCTGCCCATTGGCCGCGCACGGCGTCCAGATCCTCACGGTATTGTAAACCGATCAGCCAGTCGGTCATCGCGAAAACCGCCTCTTTGAACGCCGGATCGTTGGTACGAATAAACGCCTCGGCATAGGCAGGCACATGACTGCACGCGGCGCCGACGTTCTTGCGCGCCGACCATTGGGCCAGGTAGTGTGTGCGGGCCTTGCGGAGCATCTCGAGCTTCCACTCCGCGGGACCGAGGCGCTGGCTGCGAATAATGCCCTGGAGACCCAAGCCGGCGTGATACGCGTCGAATTCGTCGGAGCCGCTCTTGAGCACCGCGCCGTTCGCCGTGATGGCCAGCGAGCCGTCGGGTCGCTGCAACTGGCGCACGTGATTGCACAATTCGTCGGCCATGCGCAACAGGTCTTTCGGGCTCTTGTCGTGCCCATCGAGTTCGTGGACAGCCGAGATGAGCAGGCCGTTGCTGGACAAGCGATTCACAGCTTGAGGCGGGGCAGCACAGAATCGAGCCGACTTGGTCGCGTCGTCCGGATCGATAATCGTTTCGAGATTGAGCAGCGTCAAAAGCACTTGGCGTGCCCGCGCGGTCCCTTCCTGATCGCGGAACACACGTGCCGAACGCGCCAACGCAAACGCGGCGCCGGCCTGGCTGACGAAGTTGTCGCCGTCGAGTTCCACGCGCAGCGCCGGCTGAAATCCGTACACGAATCGGCCCTCCGCCGTCACGGCGCGCTTGAGCCAGTTCGAGCCTAGCTGAGCGCTGAAGCGGATCGGCTCAGAGTCTTCCGAGAGCTTGGGCATACCAGGCGTTTTTGCCCTGTCGGTTTTGCCGATATCGCCAAGCGCCGGGGTTGGAGGTGTTGGCGGCGGTCCAACGGGCACCGTCTGGGCCGAGGTATAGTAGAGGATGCCGAGAACGGCGACGGGAACGATCAGCCAGAGCTTGCGCATCGACGGGCCTCCTGCCGGGCGAGTTTTTGCCGGTTGGGTTATACCCAAAGTCAAAGCGCGGTATCAATTCCGATTTGATGCGACCCGTTAGCCGGACTCGCCAGCGACGGATAATCGCGTCCGTCGCTGGCGCGTCCGGCTAACGAACGTGCTTGCCCGACTTTCTTGATTTCGCCAAGATTCCCAAGTTCAATGCGACAAGCGCCCAGAAAAACATCTTCGTCGCCGACGGTTTGCCAACGGACCGTGCCGGACGGATCGATATGAAAGACGCCATGCAGGAGCCGATCCGAGCGACAACCATACTTCGCAAAAGCCGCTTGCTCAGCGTCGGCCAGCACAAGAAACGGCAATCGCTGAGCGAGAGGCATCGACGCGAGCGCATCGCGCAATTCCGCTGGAGTTTCTGGGCAAACGGCGACAACAGTTGTGTTCGCCTTGGCAAAATCGGCGTGCCTTCGCGCGAACTCGTGAAGTTGCGTCATGCAATGGCTGCAGTATGGGCCACGTGAAAAGACCAATACGAGATCGCGTCCCGCGAAGTCGCTGAGCGTGTGCGTGCGCCCTTGACCGTCAAACAACTTCCAGTCCGGCGCCGCCATCGGGACATTCGGCAACCCCGCTTGCTTCTTCGGCGCCGGCGCCTGGCCGGGCTTCACGATGTCCACAATCATCATCATGCCTTGATCTTCGTGATCGAGATTGTGGCAGTGCAACACGGCGCGGCCGTCGAATCGCTCAAAGCGCATGCGGATCGTCACAGCGTTCTTCGCACCCGGAGGAACGAGAACAGTATCGCGCCAGACGCGCGTGTTGCTTTTGCCTCCCGCGATCACTTCAAACGGATTGACGTGAATATGGAACGGATGCGGGTCCCCTTCGGAGCGAAGCACCCATTGCTCAGCCGTGCCAAGCTCGCAGCGGATGTCCACGCGGTCGGCATCGAACTTCACCCATTTCGGGTCCTTGATGTCCTTGCCCTTGATCATCAACTCGTGGCCTTTGAAAACCAGTTCTCGCTCCACTTTGATTTCGCTGTCCTGCACCCACGGGAGGCGGTATTTGGCCAGCGCCTTGGGGTCGGGCAGCTTCATCGGCGTCTTGGGCCCTTCGATCTTGACGCGTGCCAGATAGACGTTTTTGGTTTGATCGAGCGACCGGTTGTTGTCGATCTGTTCGACGGACGTGGTCAAGAGAAGATACTCGCCCGGCGTCTCCGGGGCCTGCACCAGAAAGTCCGAGCGGTTGCCCGGTTGCAGTATGACGAAACCCTGCTCGTTCATCGTTCCGAGCGGCAAGCCGTCGACGGCAATCTCATGCAGCTTGAGACGGCGGCGCGGGTCGCTGCGATCTTCGATGGCAAGCTTCAGCGTCTGCGTGATGCCGGCAAACACGCAGCGCCACCGCTGCACCTCGCCGGGTTTCATGGTGATGACCGGAGATAACACGCCGTTGATCACGATGCGCGGGAACTGCGTCTTGCCGTCCATGCGAGGGTCGATGGTGTAAGCGTCATGTTCGCGCACGACTGCCTTCTTGTTCTCCGCCAAGGTGCGGCTGTAGGTCAGGTCCTGGAAAACAAGGATCTTCTCGCGGCCGTCTTGCATGGCGGCTTTGATTTCGGGCACATCGTCCAGGCCGCCCGCCGCGCCGGGATCGACGATGAGGGCGCCGGCCAGACCGCTGCACAACTGAAACGCCGCCGACCCGTGCCGATGCGGATGATACCAGAACGTCCCGGCCGGGTGATCCTCGGGAATCTTGAACTCATAAGCAAACGACTGCTGCGGCCCAACCTCGATGAAGACGTCGTCCGCGGGGCGCCGGGGCGAAACTTTCAGTCCGTGCGGATGCAGATTGGTGATGTTGGCGCCGTTGGGCCGATTGTGCCCTTTGCCGAACAGGGCTTCCTTCTCGGCAAGTGGAATCTTGTTGTCGAGCTTGATCTTCAAGGTGTCGCCCGGCCGAACGCGAATGGTGGGCCCGACGATTTTGTTGTTGTAGGAGCGTAACTGCACGATTTGCTTTTCCAACGTGCTCGTTTTTGATTCGATTAAATGATCCGTCATCGCAACGGTCAATTGCGCGTCGACCAGCTTCTTCTTATCGTCGCGCGGCACCGTCGGCGGCGTGTAGAACGCGTTCGTGCTGTTAAGCACTTGCGCCCGCTGGACGATGTCGACCTCGGGACCGCCACCGATTGACTCGGTGACGAGCCATGAGGGGACCCAGGCAAGTCCCAGCGCCAGGAGGATGCCAAGTAATCGCGTTGCGGTCGTCGCGTTCATCATGAATGCTCCTTTTCCCGGTTGCTTGACCGATGTTGTTATTTAGGCGGAAAATTACCTGAAGGGGAGGGCCGAAGAGAAGTAGGGCATTCGGATCGACCAAAAAAACAGCCGCACCCAGAAGGGTGCGGCCACACAATTTTCGATTTCTCGGCGTAGGCCTAGAATCCGCCCTTCAGGCCGCCCGGCCCCGGGAAGACGCCAGGACCGCCGCCGGGGAATGGGCCGAAGCGGCCTCGGCCGAAGAGCATCGACCGCAGCACTTCCTCGTGCTCCGACGTGTCCGCGACATCGCCGACGCGCGCTTCAACCATGACGAGATCGTCATTCATCTCGGCGCGACTGAAGACGTGTCGGAACTTCGTGATATACTGATTCGCCTGCACGTGTCCCTTCAAGAGCGACAGCGTGGCCAGGTCGTCCTTCTTGCCTTCGCGGACGAGATACCCGCGCGGCTGTTCTTTTTGGGACTTGGCGAGGCGATGCTGAATGATCTTTTGGATGGCGATCGAGCGTTGCGGATCGCGCATGTCGGCATGGGTGAAGCCGTCGTCCGGATCGGGAACCTTGTCGGAGTAGGGCCGAGTCCCGCTGAGGATGCCGATGTCGTCTTCTGTGACGCGCTTGGCCCATTCGAGCAAGGTGGCGCGCTGTCCCTTGGCGTTGGGTCGGAGCTGCTGATTCATCTGGAAGCCGAAGTTGAGCTCGTTCGCCCGCTGCAACAAGGCGCCGGTGCTCGGTTGGATTTTCTGCCGCCATTTCTGGTTGGCGTCGGCGAGTTCGCCTGGCCCCATTTGTTGCACGATGTGGTTGAGCGTGGAAACCCAGTTGTACTGGTAGCTCATGTCGCCTTCGAGATCGACCTTGAACGGAGCCTGGACATAGAACAGAGCGTCGGTCGTGTCCTTGACGGAGACTTGCGTAATGCGCGTCGGATAGACGAGCTTTTCGGAGCTGAAGGTGAAGCGCGTCGGGGTGACATCACCGGTGAAGGTGCCGTCTTTGTTGCGCTTCATCTGCAGGGTGTCGATCTTCATGACCGTGAAGACATACTTGCGTTGAACGTAGTAGTTCAGTGTGGCTTCATCGCCGGAGTAGGTGTAGCGATTGTCCTTGAGCCATTTGAAGAGGTCGTCGGATCGGCCGGCGGCGATGATCTTGTAGTCGAGGTTGCCGACCAGGCCGACTTCGAGGACTTCGACGGTGGTTTTTTCTTCTTCGGGCGCGATGGGACCGCCGCCTTTGCCCGCCTTCTCCGCCGCCATGCGCGGGCCGCCGAATCCGCCCGGCGGGAACATCATCGGCATCAACTTCGACTGCGGAAACATGCGCTTCTTCGATTGCGTGTAAACGCCCAGGGCTTTGAAGAAGTCGCGCGGCATCTCATTCAGTTTCGGTTGCGTCGGCGTCGGGATGACCATGCCGAAGTCGGCTGCGTTGCCTTCGAACCGCGGCTGCACCGTAACGGTCTCAATCTTCTGGACGGGATCCCACGTGATGAATGCAATCTGGGACGGTTGCAGCATCTCAGAAGGATTCTTCAGATCGACGATGATTGGGCGGAAATAGCCGCACATCGAGTCCGCCTGGGGCGCGAGCCACCCGGCCGCCAACACCGCCACCACCACGGCGGACAACACCAGCCAAGTACTTCTTCGGCGCATGACAAAAGCCTCAAAGAGGAAGGGGGGCTTGCAAGGCAATGCCTTGATTACTAGACGATTCATGCCACACAAGAGATTGTATCGAATACGCTCGAATCGGTAGAACGATATTCATGCAAGAAAATGCCAGGCGCCATAGGCCAGCGTGGCGACGCCAGCACTGGTCAAGATCAGGATGGAAAAGCATCCCCCGCCGCCGCCGTTGATCATCCGGTCCAGGTCCGAGTCGGACGGTTCCGGTCGGCCCTCGACAATCGCATCCGCAATCAGAATCATCTTGCGCACCAGAACCACCGCCGGATGGCCACGACCAATCAAGTCCGCAAATTTGTCGAGCGTTTCCGTAGCCTCCGCAAGCAGCTCTCGTCTCTTCGGCACCATGCCCTCCATCTCTGACGCGAGCACCGCGTCCTCGGAAAGACGCTTCAACCCATTCAGGCTATTCTTCTCAACCTCGGCACGAGGCTGAGGCATGGCATTCAGCATGGCGGCCAGTTGTTTTACGCGATGGCTCATCAACGTTCCTTTCAACGAAGTAAGAACACGACTCCCGCGCAACGAGGCTTGGGTCGCGCATCCACGGAAACGGTATCACGGATTATTTGGAAATACGCCTGTGCGTTCAAGAACAAAATTGAGTCGGTCGACTCGGGGCTCCAATTCGCTAGCTCGCCGCGCGAAACACGACGCGAAATGTTGTACCTGCGTTCTCGACACTATCGAAATCGATGGCCCCGGAGTGAGCCTCGACGATGGCCTTGCAGATCGCCAGGCCAAGCCCGTTGCCGCCGGAACTGCGCGCTCGCGCCTTGTCAACGCGGAAGAACCGCTCGAAGATATGCGGACGATCTTTTTCCGGGATGCCTGGTCCCGTGTCGTTCACGGTGAGGACGACCGAGCCCTCGGCCACGCTGATGCGCAAGTGGACCTTGCCGCCCTCGTGATTGTGTTGAATCGCGTTGGTGACCAGGTTGCACGCCAGTTGCATCAAGCTGTCGGCATCGCCCAGAACCGTGGCCGACGCCAACTCGGCTGTCAGCACGATCTGCTTCTCATCGGCGAGCGGCCGCAGTATCGTCAAACATTCGGTGACGATCGCATCCAACTGCAGGGGCCGCATGATCATACCTGGACTGCCCGCGTCGGCGCGGGCCAGCGTAAGAAGCCCCTGGACCAGAGCGCTCATCCGGTTAACCGCGTTCAGACACGTCTCGATCGTTTCCCGATATTCTTCGGGCGAACGCGGCTGGGAAAGTGCGAGATCGGCGTTGGTCCGGAGAATCGCCAGCGGCGTCCGCAACTCGTGCGAAGCGTCGGCCGTGAACTGGCGCTGCCGCTCAAAGGCTTCCTCGATCCGGTCGAACATCGAATTGAGCACGTCGGCAAGGTCGGCCAGCTCGACATCGACGTCGGTCGTATCGATGCGCGTCGACAGATTTTTCTCGTTGATGGCGTCGGCGGCCGCCGACATGGCTTCGATGGGGCGAAAAATGCGCGACGCCAGAACCCAGCCGCCCGCCAAGCCAACGAACAGCACCGCAGAGCCGACGCCGACAATCTGCCAAAGAAATGCGTTCAGATCGGCCAGTTCCTTGGCGACCATGCGCCCGACGACAATGCGCGTGTCACGCGGGCCTCGCATGGACGCTTCGCGATACGGGCCACGCTGCTCGATTTGAACCCGCGAGTCCTCAGCAGCGGGGAATTCCACTCCTTCAGGCAAGAACGTCGCTTTCAGCACGGATCGATCCCCACGCCAGATGGAGAAGTAGAGTCGATCCGGTTCCGCGAGGTCCGGCGGACCTTCGAACTCGCGCGGCAGAACCAGTTCTGCCATGAGCCGTTCGCGATCGCGAAACGGCGGCGGCGGGATCTTCTGATCCGGGTCGAATCGGAACGGCTTGGCTTTCTTGTCAAATTTCGGTCCAAAGCCCTTCTTCTTCTGCGGCGGGAGGGCATCCTTGCTATCAAGCTCGAAATGCGGAAAGCTGCCGAGCTTGGCGTCGAGCACGCGTGCGGCGGCTTCAAGCTGCAAGTCGATTTCTTGCAGCTTGGCCGAGCGCGTTTGAAGATACAAGATGCTGCCGAACCCGCCGACGACAATCAGCATTAGCCCGGTGTACCAGATCTGCAGCCGCCAGCGGAGCGATCGGATCATCGAGAGCCCCCCGAAGGCGACTCGGGTTCGGCCTCGATGATGTACCCTTGGCCGCGGCGCGTGGTGATGAAATCCTTGCCTAGCTTCTTGCGGATGTTGGAAATATGGACTTCGACGAGGTTGGAAAGGCTGTCATCGTTTTCGTCGAAGATATGTTCGTAGATGCGCGTGCGAGTCACTAAAACGCCGCGCTGCAAGGCGAGCAACTCCACGATGGCGAACTCGCGAGCCGTCAACTCCACGGAACGACCGTCCTGCGTGACGGCGCGAGTGCGCAAGTTGACGACGATGTCGCCGATCGTAATCTCCGGCGCCGCCTTCCCGGCGGCTCGCCGAATGAGCGCCTGCAATCGCGCCAGCAACTCCGACAGAGCGAAGGGCTTGATGAGATAATCGTCCGCCCCGAGGTCGAGCCCCTCGACGCGGTCCTTCACGGTGTCGCGAGCGCTCAAGATCAACACGGGCGTTTGCAGTTTGCGGCGAAGGCGTTTCAAGATCTCCCATCCGGTAAGCCCCGGCAGCATCAAGTCAAGCACGATCGCGTCATACGTCCATGTCATCGCCTTGTACAGGCCGTCCTCGCCTTCGCGGGCCTCATCGACGGCATACCCATTCTCGCGAAGCGCACGCGCGATCACGCGCAACAACTCAGCCTCATCTTCAACCACGAGTACGCGCATTGATTTCGACCACGCCCACGAATCTACTCCGCGACATCCACGGATAGCATACCCGATTTCGGCCCCTCGTGTGGATCGCGGCATGCCGGATCGGCGTCCGATGCATGCGGTTCAGGCACGACAATTTTCGCGTGGCATTCACGGCACAGGCCATGCGTCACGGAAAAGTCATCGAGCGACGCCATTTGCCCAAGCACACGGCCGCACCAAGCACACTGGCGGGTCATCGGGATTCTCCTTGCGGGACCGGACGGCAGGATGGAAGAGGTGACCGTCGGATCCATAGATAAATGACCCCAGCCGCCCAGTTCTTTCAAGGAATCCACATACCAACTGAGCTAACGCAACAGCGTCACCGGTTCGACGCTCTGCAAACTGCGCAAGGCGACCAGACCCGAGAGCATCGCCATGGTCATTGTGATGAGGCAAGCGCCGATGAGCAGCCAATAGCGCAACAGGATCTTGGCCCCGATGTATTCACCCAGATAGGCCAGCCCGAAGATGATAGGCAGCGCGACGACGATCCCCGCGATGCCGACCCAGAATGATTGCGACACGACCATCATCATCATGCGCCAGCGCGGAATGCCGAGCGCCCGCAGCACGGCGTATTCCTTCAGCGACGCCGACGTGGCCGAGTGAAGGGTGGTGCTGGTGACGACGGCGCCGACCATCAGGCCCAATAACGCCGCTAGTCCAAGGGCAACGCCGGCTTTCGTCTTGAACAGCCAGTGCAACTGGCTATGCGCGGAGAAGTCTTCGGTGGTGAACGGCGCCAGCTTCTTCGGAAACGCTTTGAGCCGCTCCACGACCTTGGCTGCGTCCGCCTTATTGTGGCATTTCGCCAGGATGAACGTGCATTGGTCGCTCGGCGGCCGCAGGACGCTCCGAGCCGTGTCCAGCGAGCAGAACAGGTAAGGACCAGCGAGACTGCGCAGCCCCGTTACCGTGCCGACGACGCGGACGCGCTTGCCGAGAATCTCTGCCGTGTCACCCACTTTTGTGATGCCGAGGCGACCGAACTCGCCTTCGTCCACGACGACGGAGTTCGGCTCCGACAAGGCAGTGCGGTGTTCTGTCGTCAGTTGCCTGATCGCACCGATCGAATCGGGTCCTAGCCGGGCGCCGATGACCAGGACGAGTTCCATGCCACCCGTCGGCTTCTTCCAATAGGCGAATCCCTCCATGTACGGCTCGGTGCGTTCGACCTCCGGCATTGCAAGATAGGATTGCCAGGCCTCCGGAATCGGGATCCCAAGGTCAACGCTGGGAACGTCCGGATGCCCGACCCAGATATCGGCTCGCGATTCATCGATCGGTATCGACGTAATCGAGAACAGCCCGAGAAGTAGGCCGCATTGCAAAGCGATCAGAAGGCAACTAAACGCAACGGCGAGAACCGCCGGCAAGTAGCGTTGGCGTTCATACCACAGCGTTGACAGTGCGTAATCCATTTACGTCTCCGGGTTTCGATCACGTCAGAGCCTGACGCGTCAGCGAAGAACAGATTCCTTCGCTGACGCGTCAGGCTCTGACGGCGGCGACCACGTGGGCAACTCGGCAAGTCCGCCGCCCAAATAGGTGTGGTGCCAAAGCTGCGTCGCCACGACGCCGACCAGCCCCATCTCGACGACCGTCCGTTGATTACTGCCCGCCCACATCGTCTTGAACGCCTCGCGCCAATGGGCGACGGCAGCCGCATCGAAGTACCCGGTCTTTTTTAGCGATTCCGGGCTCAGGAGTTGATCCACAAAGGTCGGCATCGTCGCCACATGGAACCCATCGAGCGGCGCGCGGAACATCGCCTTGCGCCGCCAGGCGATCGAACTCGGCAAATAGCGGTCGGCCAGGTGGCGCAGAACCAGCTTGTCGCTCATGCCGCGCATCTTCCACCCCGGATGCAATTTGGCCAAGAACGCGAAGACTTCCTCGTCGAGAAACGGATAGCGTGTCTCGACCGAAGAGTTCATCGCCACGCGATCCCCTTTGGACGCCAAGAGCAACCCGGGGAGCATCACGCGAGCGCCTACGTAGAGCGAGCGATTGAGCGGATGCCATTTCTTGGCCCTATCGAGATTGAGCTTCAAGTCGGCGTAGGGCAGATGGTCGCCGAGTTGCTCCCACATGGCGGCGCTGAAGAAGCGAGTCTTCGATGAACCGAACAGGCCATAGATGTTGAGCCAGGCGTTGTCGCCGCCGATGGCGTCCTGGACGCGCTGCACCGCTTCCCAGGCGACCGGCGGCGCGCCGGTGAGACGCAGATAAAGCCTCTTGACGACTCCGCTCAACGGGATTCCGGGGATGATGTCAAACCAGCTGAGGGCACGCTGAATCTTGTACCACGGATAGCCGGCCAGCCATTCGTCGGCGCCTTCGCCGGTGAGCGCGACTTTGTAGCCGGATTGATGCACCTTGCGCGCTAGCATCAATAGAGCGGCACACGACGTGTCGATTACCGGACACTCCGCCGCGCGGATCAGGGCCGGGTACGTGTCGAGCACTTCCTGGCGGCCGCAATCGACGACGATCTCCTTGCAGCCGACGTGACGGGCGACCTCGTTCGCCTCGCTCGACTCGTTGAGCGATTCATCATCCTGCACGGAGATCGTGAATGTCGGAATCGGGTCCTTGCCTTCGCTGCGGCGCTGCGCACATGCGAGGGCGACGACAACGCTGGAATCGACGCCGCCGGACAGATACGACACGACCGGAACATCGGCACGCAGGCGGCGCTCGACGGCTCGCTTCATGATCACGTCGAACTCGTCGATCACCGGCGAACCGGCGTTGCTGAAAAACCGGCTAAAGTCGCGCCACTCCTCCTCGCCTTCGTCGGGAAAGTCGATCTGCCAGTAGATGCGTTCCTGAATCTGTTCGCCGGTTCGTAGGTCAGGCTTTCCAGCCTGACCTGCATCAATCCGCAGATACCTTCCCGGCAGCAGGCAGTTGATACCGGCAAAACAGGTCACCGGGCCGGGGGTCGCAAAGAACGTGAACACATGGTTGATGCCGCGCGGATCGGGCTTCGCCGGCACCAGGCCCGACGCCAGCAGAGCCTTGATCTCCGAGGCGAACAGGAGCAAATCGCCTTGCTGCGTCCAGTAGAGGGGGCAGATGCCGAAACGATCGCGAGCCAAGAGCAAGTGTTGCTTGCGTTCATCCCAGAGAGCGAGGGCGAACTGGCCGCGCAGTTTTTCGAGGAAATCCTCGCCGTGGTCTTCGTAGAGGTGGGGCACAAGCTCCGTGTCGCAGTGCGTGCGGAACTGATGGCCCTTGGACTGAAGCTCCGCCTTGACTTCGGGGTAGTCGAACAATTCGCCGTTGAAGACGACCGAGACAGAGCGATCTTCGTTGTGAAGCGGCTGTTTGCCGTCGTGCAGGCCGACGATGGAGAGCCGGCGATTGGCCATGCCGAGGCCGGGGCGGAAGAAGTAACCGTCATCGTCCGGCCCGCGGTGCGTGATGGCGTCGGCCATGCGGCGTACGAGTTGCGGTTCGATAGGCCGGGGTTCAACCAGATTCACGACGCCCGCAATCCCGCACATGAGGCAGGGGTCCTCCCTATCATCCAAAGTCAAACAGGCGAGCCGAGCCGCGTAAGCGGCCGGGTTGTGTGATCTCACATTATCACCCGGCCGCATACGCGGCTCGGCTCGCCATTTCGATCCGCGCTCATCCAGCTTCGTACAACTGCCGCACTCTGCGGGCCATGAGCCAATCAACCAGACGCGGAAACCAGCGGTTGATGATCAGCATCCAGTATGTGTCCCAGCCGATCCAGGTTTCCGTCGTGCTCTTCTGCAAACTGTAGATAATCCGGGCAGCGACGTCTTCCGCAGGCATGCCGTTGTCGAACTCGATTTTTTCCTTGCCTTCGGAGCGCAGGAAATGCTGCGGAAAATCGCTCTTGGTCAGGCCGGGGATGATCAGCAAGATATCGATTTCGAACCGTGCCAGTTCGCCGCGCAGCGCCTCGGTTAGCCCGCAAAGGGCATACTTGCTTGCCGAGTATTCGCTCCAGGCAGGCAAGGCACGTCGGCCACAGCGGGAGGCGACGTTGACGATTGCCGGTTCGACGCCATCGGTCAGTATTGGAATTGCCTTGCGAATCAGCTCAGCCGGGGCGAAGAAGTTCACCTCCATGATTTGCCGCAGGATCTCTTCCGTCGAGTCGGCGAAATGTGCCCAGCTTGCGATGCCGGCGTTGTTGATCAACACATCGAGGCCGCCGAATTGCGCAACTGTGCGCTCGAACAGGTGAGCGCGATCCTCCTCCTTGGTGACGTCCGTCGGAACGACCAGCACGTTTTCCTTTGGGATCGGCAGTGAATCGGCGAGGGCGTTGAGCTTGTCTTCGGATCGTGCCGCCAGAATGAGCTTGGCGCCCATCGGAGCGAACTGTTGCGCGAGGCATTTGCCGATGCCGCTCGACGCTCCGGTAATCAGGATACGTTTGTCTTGGATGTCCCGAGCCATCGAATCTGCTCCCCAAAAAACCAGAGCCTGTCGACAGCCCATTCTACCAGCGTCCCCAGTTTTCGCAGCCCGCGTCGAACGAATGCCCAACTTCGGATCTAGTTCGACGCCGGTAATGTTTGCACAATCGGCAAATTCCTCAGAGCCTGAAGCGTTAGCGAAGAAGAGTAACTTCGCTAACGCTTCAGGCTCCGACCTTCAATGCACTTCAATTGCGTCAGCGTGCGTATGAACATTCGGCCGCCGGCGATGGCGGGCGTGGCGTTCGTGTCCTCGCCGAGCCGAATACGAGCGACCTGCTCGAATTTCTTGCTCGCGGACAGGACGAACATGCTGCCGTCGCGCGATGGGCAGTACAGATGTTTGCCCGCGATGACGGGGGACGCATAGAAGCTGCCTTCGGTGCGTTCGCGCCAATAGTTCTCGCCGGCCTTCGCGTCGCAGCAACTGACCATGCCGCGGTCGTCCCAGAAGAAGAGCAAGTCGCCGTGTGCGATCGGCGTCGGCACGAGGCCCACGCCGCGATCGACCTTGAACGCCGGCTCGATCTTCGCGGCTTTTCCAAGCTGCGGTCGAACCGCGATCGTCTCGTAGCGCACGCTCAGCCAGCCTGCGCTGCCGAAGACGAGATCGCGATGTACGATCGGCGATGCGATGGCGCCTTCGACGTGTCGTTTGTCGAATACGTCCACCGACCAGTTGAGTTTTCCCGTCTTCAAATTGATCGCGGTGATACCGTCCTCGTAGCTGACCGCGATCAACTCGTGCGATCGGCCCGGCGCCTGATAGATGCACGGCGTGGCGTAGGTATTGCGGCTCTTGCGGGGAGCTCGCCAGCGCAGCTCGCCCGAGTCTGCGTCGATGGCGACGATGCAATCCTTCCCCTCGTGCTCGCAGGCCAGGAAGACCAACCCGTCATGCACGATCGGCGAATTGCCGAACCCGTGCCCGGCGCGATACGGGCCGAGGTTTTGGTGCCAGGCTTCGGTCCCGTTGTGCTTTAGAGCCAAAAGGACCACTTCCTTCGGACCGCCCCAGGCGACATAGATGTGTTTGGCGTCGGCCGCAGGCGTCGCGGAGGCGAGGCTATTGTCCTTGTGCCCCTTGACCGGCTCGGCAGCGAAGTTGCGGTGGAAGGCCATCTTGCCCGTCGCAACCTGAAGCCCAAGCACGCTCAGTTTGCCGTCGGCAGCGGAAGTCACGACGACCAAATCGTCCCAGACGATGGGCGACGAATGGCCGGGGCCAGGCAGCTTTACCTGCCAGCGGTAATCCTTGTCGGTCCAGGTGGTCGGCAGCACCGAGTCGCTGACGCCGCTGCCGTTGGGACCGCGAAAGCGGGGCCAGTGCTGGGCAGGTGCTGTCCCTGCAATTACGAGCGTCATTACGCAGAGAATGAGCCGACCCATGTGCGCCTCACGCGGTGAAGCCGTAATGCGGACGATAGGGCGATCCCTGACGCCAGGTGAACGCCTCGGTGAAGTAGTGCAGCAGGCCCAGATAGCCGACCACGAGAAAGCTCGGGTTGTACGGGACTTCGAATCCGAGCATCGGCGTGACATACCCAACCAGTTGATCGAAGTACATCGTGAAGAAATACGTCAACGCTACCGCAAGCAATGGACACACCCAGAAGACACCCAGGCCGAGTTTTTCCGGCAATAGGTACAGCAAGCTCTGTGGTTCCTCGCCGTGGCGATTCATGTCGTGCGTCACGTAGAAAGTGAATGCCGTGATGTCGTGCACGAGCCGCGGGCCCAGGATGGCGAGGAAGGAATAATCGGCAGCGTAGAACAGGCCGCTCTGCAGCACCATGGCCGCGTTGCCCCAAAGATACAGTCGGCCCAATGTGCCTTCGATCTGAAAGTGGCACATCACCGTCAACACGAACGCCGTTGCCGCGAGCACGCCGAGCACGCCGTGGACCCAGGCTCTCGTCTGCGGCTGCAGGCCGTTCCCCATGTAGACGGCGTAATAGAGGATCGTGCCGAAGACGACGAGCAGCCAGCCCCAGGCTTCGTAGGTCCAGGACGAGATTCTGCACAAACCTTTGCCGATGCCGACCTGTTGCTTGATCACGTGCATAACGGTGGCCGCGCCGACGATGGCGAAGAACACTTCATACGAAAAGTAGAAACTGCCTATGCCGAAGAACGCGAGCACGAACGCGGTGAACAAGACGATCTGCAGCCAGTACCAGCGCACATACTCGGTGTTGGCGGCGAGGATGATGGAGCTGGCGATGATGTGCGGGGTGCCGAACGCGAGCTGGAAGTAAAGGTTGTTTTCAGGGCTGGTCGGCAAGGCGCGAAAGAAGGAATCGGTGAAGAACAGCCCGTCGATTGCCATGGCGAGCAAGCATATCGGCACAATGGCGTAGATGGCGAGCAGAAAGCGAGCCGAGATGGGAATGCGCGGCCCGGACGGTGCATCGGCAGCGCTCGAATCGCGCGACGGCTCCGATTGAACGGCCGCCTCCACCGGAACGTCGCGCGTCGCCTGTTCCATGCCGCCTCCCGTCGTGCCGACCCACGCGGATCGGCAGCGGGCATTTTAGGTGTGACAATGCAATTCGTTTAGCCCCGCCTCGAAGAGGCGGGCGGAATGGACCACGCACCACCAGCGAGTGCAAGCGCTCACTTGCTGGCGCCGCGTGATCGGTCAGCCCTTGCCGGTGCGTCGGCAGCCAGCGGCGCCGCAGGGAGGAAGGCTCAGGTCGCCGCAGCCGCCCGCGTCCTTGACGACGGGCATACCGGGCATCGTCGGCATTTTTTCGACATCTCGGCTGTGGCACTCGGGACACTCGGCGGTTTCGCCGCGATTGACGAGGGCTTCGAAGTTCTTTTCGCAATCGTTGCAGGAATACTGATAAAGAGGCATAGTGGCTCACTTTGAGATTTGGTTGGTCAAGTCCGGCGGCGCTTGTACATCTCCGCCGCTTGCTTCAAGACCTCTTGCTCCTCCGGCGTCAGGCTCTCCTTGCCGCTCTTGGCGATTTTTTCGAGCACGGTGTCGAGCTTCGCCTCCAAATGCTCATCGACAGCGGCGGCCGACGCCGACGTGGCCGTCACCGCGACCGCTTCCTCTTCGTCCTCGGCATCCGGGTTGTAGATCTTCAAACGTGCGCGACCGCGGAAGCCATGCCACCAGGGGAAGCCGGACAGCACGTCGACAATGCTGCCTTGCCATTGGTAGTAAGCCACGGCAAACGCGGCGCCGGCCAGGTGCACCACAACGGCCACGTTGGACTTGAACCCGCCGACAAATACGAACGCGTCCTGCGCTATGTTGAGGATCGCGAAAAACCAGATCGGCATCGGCACCACGCCGAACCAATAGAGGAGCCGGCGCGGGAAATTGAGCGCACATAGAATCAGCATCGTCGTCACGGCGCCCGAGGCGCCCAGGCAGTACCGGGCGTCGGCCCACACCGTGCTCCAGATCAAGAACGCCGCACCGCCCAGGAGCGCCGAGATCAAATAAATGGCAAGGAACTCCCTGCGGCCGTAATGCTCTTCGATGTCGCTGCCGAAGTACCACAAAAACAGCATGTTGAAGACGATGTGAAAGAACCAGAAGTCGCCGCTGATGGCGTGCAGGAAGGCATACGTCAAGAGCCGCCAGATCTGACCGCCACTGACGGCGTCGACGTCGAGAATCAGCCACTCGGTGACGAAGCCGGAGCCGGCGATGCCCACAGCGTTCGGGGGAGCGCTGGCGAGAGCGACGAGTTGCAGAAAGAACATGGCCACGTTCAGGCCGATCAGCCAACGGCAAACGAAGCCTCGCGGCATGATCGAATCGAACATGCTCGGGCCTTCGTTCCGGTAGTAATCGCGATCTTGAATCCCCATCGGACCCTGACCTCGCGAACGGGCCGCCAACTTCCCTTGCTACTCTTTACCATATTCGCCGGCGCGGAGAAAAGTCCAGCTGAAAAAAATGCCTACGGGTTGTCGTCGCCCGGCGAAACGTGCTGCACCGATTCCCAGAGCTCGGCGTATTTTTGCCGAACATATGCATGAAGTTCGTCGCCGAATTCACGCGTTAGTTGCAGCCGCTTGATCAACTCCTGCACGTCCGCGAGATCCTTCAGACGGGCGGGATTGGTCATGCCGGAGGCAAGCTTGAGCGTGACCATTGTCGGGAGATTGACGCAAGGGATGCCGCCCAAATCGACGACGACGTCCTTGGGGTCGGGGAATGTGACCGGTTTAGGTTTGCCGTCCCCCGGATAATCTCCGGTAATGATGAATTCAATCTTCACGCCCAGTTCAGCGTCACGCAGATTCTTGCTTCCCGCAAACGGCGGCACATATCCCAGCCCATCGAGTGCGTTATGAATCGCTTGCAAGCCCGCTTGGGTGACGAGGATGGCGATGTCTTCTGTGAAGCGGCGAACCCCGTGTTGGAAAAGCGCCATGCCGCCCGCAATCGCAAAGGGAACGTGCAGGTCAGTCAACCGCTTGGTGATTTTTCGCAGTGCATCCTGAACGGTGCTCTTGTCCTCAAAGAACTTGCTTCCCTCGTTCAATGCCCACCTCCGATTGGCCGACAGGCGTTGTTCGTAGGCAACGGTTGACATGTCACACCCCTCTGTCGAAAGCGCGGCCGGTTAATTCGGCGACGGAATCTTCTTGCCCTTTTTCGCAAGGACTTGCGCCAGCGCGTCGGCGGACAGACGCGGGTCGTCCAGCAGCAAGCTGATCATCTCCGTACGCACGAGCTCGAAAATGTCATCGCCCGTCCAACCGGCGGTCGCAAGTTGCTTCGTCAGGTGCTCCAGGCACTGATCGCGCAAGCTATCGGTGCGCCGTGAGATCGTCCCCTCGTGCACTTTCAAAAGCTGAGCGACCTCGCGCTGGCTGAGCCGATAGCGGATGCGCAAGCCCAAGAGAAGCAGTTCTTCTTCGTCGATGCCCGAGAGCCAATCACGGGCGGCCTCGGTGAACGCTTCGCGCCAGCGCACCTCGATCTCTCCGCCGGAAGGCATCGGCATCGCCAGATCGTCATCGGGCAGCGCTTGTGCCGGCGGGTGTTTGCGCAGCTGGGAAATGTGCCAGTTCTGAAACACGCGAATCAGCCATGGCACGAGCGGCCGCTGTCCATCGAATCGCGCCATCACCGGCAGCGATCCCTCCGTCTCCGCGATGCAGAGATGGCCCCAGAAGTCGGCGACTGCCGTCTCCTGACGTTCGTCGTCTCGCGGATAGAGCCGGGCAGCCCGCGCTCGCAGCGCATCCATGAGCAAGCAGTCGCTGCGCCCAGCCCGCGATGCAAACAGCACTTCCCAGGCAGAGCGATGGCCTTCCAGACACGACGACGCCAAGAACCAATCGAGCGGATAGAGATGGTCCAGGTACGTTTCCCACGTTATCGGCTGCTCAACCTTCTTTTGATACAACGCGAACGTCCGCTGCAAATGAAACTGACACCGCGTCGGCGGCAATTCGACCGACGGCATCTGCAGCCGGCAGAAATAGTACAAAAGCTCCACGCGCGGGCCAGGATTCACCAGCGTTGCTGCATCGGGCATGCGAGTCCTTCCCATACCAGTTTACTTTTCGCGCTGACACGGCGCCCTGTGAGCGCTCAACGAGAAACGGCCTTCTCACTTCACCGGCACGAACACCAGAATCTCCACGCGGCCCGCGGGCATCTTCTCGGTTTCCGGGACCGGCGTCGGCTGGTTGCCGCAGGCGATTCCCTTTATAGGCCGAGTCGACCACCACCACCAGCCGGTATGATGGACGTTCTTGCTGCGCAGGTATTCGACGGTCGCCTCGCATTGCTTGAGCGTCACTTGATTGGCGAAGTCGGCCGGCTGCGTCGGGGCCGCGAACGCCGCGATGACGATCTCCGAATTCTCGTACTTGTGCTTGTTGAGCCACACCGCCGCCTCGTCGAGTTTCTTTCTTCCGTCGGCCGTCAACACCGACTTGCCAGGCTCGAACAAATCCGTGTCGGCGTACCATGTGCGATAGCGCTTGCAATCGGGGCGAATCAACTCCTTGGCGATGTCGACGACGTAGCTTCGCACGAGCGGCAGCGATTTGATCGCGTCTGCATTTTGACCGACCAAGGCGACCATGCGACGAATATCTTGCAGCGACGCAATCGCCTCCGTCACGACTTTGCCGATCGCCCCTTCGCCGTTACGTGCGTCGCGGATCGCGAGCTTCGTCTGGGCCATCGCTTCGTGAAGCTCCTTGTAAAAGGCATCATCCTTGACGAGCTTGCCGACCGTGCCTTCCCCCTTGTCGATGCTCTCGAGGATGGCGTCCGCACGGGCAATCGTGCTCGTGGCTTTCGCAAGCGCTTTCGACGCGTCCTCCAGCGGGTCCGGGCGCATGTCGGCCCTCAACTCGGCGTAATCGTCGATCGGCTTGCCGCCAGGGGATCCCGGCACGATGCGGACCACCTTGCCGGCGAGCAGGCTGTCGCTGACGATCTGCACTTTGGCATCGTCGCGCACGAGATGGCGATACTTGCCGATAATGCGAAGTTGCAACCTCACCGGCTCACCGGGTTTGTCCGGCGGCATAATCGCCTCGACTTCGCCGGCATCGATACCCTGGACACGCACGCGCGACCCGACCTCGACGCCGCCGACGTCCGGAAAGCCGACCAGCACGCGCAGGCTGCCGCTCGTCCAGCCCGAGCGTTCGTTGAGGATACTGAGCCCGAACGCTGCGAGCGCCAATGTGCCGATGACGAGTAACGCCAGCACAACCGCCTGTATGGCAGTGAGATTTCGCGACACGGCCCACCTCCGGCAAGAATCAATCGCGGGGAATAGTTGCCATTATACCGGAAGAATCGGAGGGAAGCCCAGAGGTGAGGTACTCCGAACCTCTGGGATCGAGTCGGAGGGCTTGCAAAAATTACAACTCTGATTGTAAGAATCGGTAAAATCGCGCGACTGGGAAAACTGGCCTTTCATTTTGCCGCCGGATCGTTTACTTCAGGACGTGACGTAGGTCAGGCCTTCGAGCCTGAACTCGGGAACGAACGTCAGGCAAAAAGCCTGACCTATGAGAAAGGCCAAACCGATGCGCAAGGATGCGTGGCTGATCGTGACGGCGGGGATGATGGCGTGGCTTGGTGTTGTGCCGGGCCGTGCGAGCGGCAACTGACCGCCGGCGGGATGTCCACCGGTCGGTGGAGCATTTTTCGGCCGCCCAGGCCAGACGCCGTTTATGCCGCAGCACTATCCGCAATCGAATCCAGTGCGACAATCGCAGCCGGCGCCGATGTGGACGCCGAATCCCATGAATAACGCGACGATCTCAAAGTTCGTGTTGCCGAGCCCGGAGTCGCTGGGTGTTTCACAGCTAAGCGTGTCCCAACCGGCAGCGGCGCCGACCAGCCCAGTCGATTGGGGCGTCGTCCAGTCGCGCATGGAACGGCTCCGAGTCTTGCGCTACAAAAAGGTAGACGTGTCGGCCCAAATCGTACGCGTGACTATCACCCTGCCGACGAGCGATCCCGCGGTGGGTCAACCCGTGACGGCCGAGGCCCAGACCGAAGCCGCCGCGATCGCCATGGCCCTCGATGCCGCCGAGGCATGGGCGCGACGCAAATGATCTTTCTTCGTTTAGCGTTCGCCGGGCGCTCTGCGAACGCTAAGGCGAACGGCCGCAGTTCAGCTACCGTAGACCTCACGCTCCGCGTGGAGAATTCACCTCGCGGAGCCTGATGCCTACGGTACATCAACGCCTGCCGCTCGCCTAAACGAATGCTGGTTACTTTTCTACTCGCGCAGCCTTGATTGCCTCCAGCGGCAACGGCGGCATGTGCACCGCCGAGACCGACGGCGCGTTGCCCATCTGCACCACGTACTGCGGATAACGGCCATCCCACTGCTTCCAGCGTGCCATCTCTGCCTCTATCATGCGCAACCGAAGGTACGTCTCCGGCTGCTCGGACGCTTTCAGCGCTTCATACGCTTTGGCGTCGGCGACCTTACGAATCGCCTCGGCTTGTCCCTCGGCTTCGCGAATGCGAATTTTGGCGTCGCTTTCGACGCGCAAGAGTTCGACCTCGATCCGACCCTGAACCTCGCGTTTCGACGCCGCTGCCTTGCCGTCGGCCGCCAACAGGAGCGTCTTGTTTTCGATCTCTTGAGCGGCGCGTTTAGCCTCCGCCGCGACCTTGAGCTGCGATGCCCGGGCCGCATCATCGATCGACCGCTGTATGTCGACGTTGTCGAACGTCAATCCGCCGACCATGGCCAGCGTCGTAATCTCGATGCCCTTCTTCTTGAATAACGGCACCACATCCTCGCGCACAGTCTTCATGATGTCGTTCTTCTTCGTCGGTAGTTCGAAGACCACATACTTGCCTGCTTCCTCAGCGATGACCTGATGTATGCGAGCGCGCACCTCAGTGTCCATCATGTCGGCCAGGCTTCGCGATGGATAGCTGTAAAGGAAGACCGACGCCGACTCCTCTGGAATGTGCGCCGTACAGCTCAACCCCATGGTGAAATTGATGCTGTCCTTTGACTCGGCGGCGACCGCTTCGTCCTTGGGCGAGGTGCCGGTCTTGGGCGACTTGGTCCATTCGCGGGTGATGGGACGGCGATCGACCTTGACGAGGCGGACGGTGCCGACCCATTTGCCAGTGCTGGGCAGATAACCCGTCTGCTGCCAACGGTGCGTGATCTGCACGCGTTTGGTGGCAATCTTTTTTTCCTCCAGGAACTTGACGGAGTGAAACGCCGCCTGGTTGCTCGTGTCGCCTTCGAGCGGAATCAGAAACGCCGACTCGCTCGAATCGACTTCGATGAACTCGGGCACATCGTAGGGCTTGATAAACGCGAAGCCCAGAAACGCGATCACCGGAATCAACACGATGGCGACAACCATGGCGATAATCGCATTGGTTGACATGACGGACCTCCTTCGATGCCGCTTGCGACTTCGCGCTCGCGCTGAAACGCCGAGATTCCCGGCGCCGCAGCGCGAGCGCGAAGCCGCAAGCGACTACGTCTCTCGCGTCCACCAGCGCTCGAAGTCGTCCCAGAACATCGCCACACCGACGACGAGCGCCAGCGCGGGCCAAGCGAGCGGCCACCACTGCCGCGTTTGCGATGCGTCATGCATCCTGGCTGGAAGGGCTGCGTCGTTGCTGAATTGCCGCATAGCCAAAGACGTTTCGTCCTGAACGATTTCCGTAGCGTGCCAATGCGATGCAAACAGCGACGCGACCGCCAAAACGGCGAACACGGCCACACGCGTGGTGTGGGTCATGGGTTGCCTCCGAGCGCGCGGAGACGAAAGAACAGGGGCACTTGCAATGAAGAAAGGTGGCCCTTTCAAACCCGCCCGCAGTACAACCGCGGACTTGCCGACGAGGTTAGCTGACGGGCTAGGGCTTGAAAGTGCCCCGGTCTTGCGACCTGCGCCCCATGGACCGCGCGAAGCGATCCGTTTGGGTCCCCCGTACTCGTTCCCTGCGGAACGAGATTAGGCTGCTGATTGCAATCCTACGCAGCGACCGAAGAAAAGTCAAAGCGATTGTCGTAACCAATTGTCCTGTTTGCGGTTAGCGCCCGCGAGTCCGATGCCCTATCTGTGGCCTTCCGCCATCACCTTCGCGCGGTCCATTCCTGGCGTGAGTACTTCTCGACCACAAGCCGCTTGATGAACTCTATCGGCATGTCAATCATCGTCTCGTCGGCAACCCACGCCCGCCGAAGCACCTCCTGCACGACATTAGCCAAGATCGGCACGTTCGTCAGAAAGTCCGCGTGCGAGCGATGCCGCCGATACTCCGGCTGGCGCAGCGGCATTTTCAGGTAGCGCGCAATCGCATTCACGTCGAAGTCAAGCAAGATCGTGCCGTGATGCAACAAGTGTGTACGCTTGCGCTGTTGCGAATTGCCCGAAAACTTGCGGCCCGCATGCGTCAGATCGCTGGTTCCCTCGATCGCAACCGGCGAGACCAACGGCGCGAGTGCCTGGGCGATTTGGCCGAGTATGAAACGATACGACGCGGTCAGGTCGCTCAGAGCCGGATGACGGTCGAAACGCAGGACGAGACTATAGAGCATGCAGCCTGCGCCGAGCAGTACAGTGCCGCCGCCGCTCGAACGGCGAATGATCGGAACACCATCGGCAACGCAAGCGGGCTCGTCGACATCATCGGCGATTCGGCCGCCGGCGCCGAGAACGACCGCCGACGTCGGCCAATGCCAAACGCGCAACACCTCCGGCCCTCCCGCTTCCGCGTCAAGCAGAAGCGCTTCATCAAGGGCCAGGTTCTCCGCTAGCGTTGTCAGCGATGTGTTAGTGAACTTGATCATGTATCGAGCAAGTAGCGATTGAATCCAGCGCGACGCGCTCAGACTACGCCGCGGCGTTCCCGGCCACAAGGTTTTTTTTGAGCTTCTTCAGCGAATTTGTTTTGCGTTGCCGTGCGCGCTCGTGGATAATTCCCCGAAAATCGCTCTGTGATCGGTGATGGACGTTGCAGCTGGAATCGCGCACGGCGGCATTGGATCGCAAGAATTCGCACTTTGCCGTCGGCTGGCGACGCCGTCAACTTTGGGGGATCCGCTTTTGGCCTCATGCTGGAGGCGGATCGATTGGCACTTTTCGTTCTGTTGTGTGCCCTGCGGTAGAGGGAATCCATCGACCAGCTTTCCTTCCCAACTCGCGGTAAGGGCCTTCGGCTCTCACGTTGGGCCAGGCTTCGGCACGGAAAGGATTTCATTGAATGGCAAAGAACATTTACGTCGGCAACCTCGCCTGGGGCGTCACCAGCGATGATCTGCGAGAACTCTTCAGCCAGTTCGGCTCCGTCTTAAAAGCCGAGGTCATCGCGGATCGCGAAACTGGACGCTCGCGCGGCTTCGGCTTCGTCGAGATGGAGCATGACGAGGAAGCCCAGAAGGCCATCGAAGCCCTCAATGGCGCCACGCACAACGATCGCCAGCTGACGGTCAACGTGGCCCGCGAACGCGAAGAGCGCGGACGTGGCGGCGGCGGTCGCCGCGGCGGCTTCGGCGGCTCCGATCGCGGGCGACGCTATTAGACGTTTAGCCGCTCGCTTCTGGCAAGCGCGGCGCATTTTCACCCCTCTCCCGAAGGGAGAGGGGGAACGCAGCGCTCTCGTATCAAACGCTATTTCTTCGGCCGAAACGCCTTCACGACATTCTCGTTCGTCGTCAGGAACGGCCCTTCGATCAAATCGATGCAATACGGTATCGCCGGGAACACTGCGAGCAGACAATCGCGGATGGCGCTGGGCTTGCCGGGAAGATTGACGATCAGCGACTTGCCGCGCACGCCGGCGATTTGGCGTGACAGAATCGCCGTCGGCACGACTTTGAGCGACACGGCCCGCATCAATTCGCCGAAGCCATCGAGAATCTTGTCGCAGACGGCCTCGGTCGCTTCGGGCGTGACATCGCGCCGCGCCGGTCCCGTGCCCCCCGTCGTCACGATGAGACAACAGTTCTCGGCGTCGCACAAATCGATCAACGTTTTTTCGATGACGGGTTGTTCATCGGGAATGAGCCGCGCGACCGCTTCCCAAGGGGACGCAATGATCTCTTCGAGGCATTGCCGAATCGCCGGTCCGCCGAGGTCGGTGTAAACGCCTTGGCTAGCCCGATCGGAGACGGTGAGAATGCCGATGCGTGCGGTCATGGGAATCGCTCCGAAAGAGTTCTACGCCGCAAGCGGCCCAACAACTTAACGAAGAAAAACTATAACGAACTGCACCAAGATCAACGCATTCTAAGCAGGACTTCCGCCATGCGCACCGTCTGGACTTTTCACTCCGCCAGCCAAATCGTCTTTGGGCAAAACGCTGTCGGGCACATCGGTGAGATTGCCACGCGTCTGAAAGCGAAGAAGGCGCTGATCGTCACCGACACTATTCTGGAAAAGGCGGGATTGCTCGAGCGCGTTCGCCAGCCGCTTGTTGCCGCCGGGCTCAACGTCGCAGCGTTCACGGGGGGTGAACCGGAGCCGTCGATGAAGGCCGGCATCGCTTGTTATGAGATGGCCAAGACCTTTCAACCTGACGTTCTCGTTGGGCTGGGCGGCGGCAGCAACATGGACCTCGCCAAGCTCGCCGCCGTCCTGCTCAAGCACGGCGGGACGCCACGGGATTACGTCGGCGACGACAAGATCCCAGGCCCGATTTTTCCGCTTATCTCGATTCCAACGACCGCCGGCACCGGGTCGGAAGTCTCCGCCGCCACCGTCGTCACCGATACCGAGAACCACATCAAGGTCGGCATTCTCTCCAATTACTTGCGATCCGCTGCCGCCGTCGTCGATCCGCTGATGACCTTGTCGTGCCCGCCCAAAGTGACGGCCGACAGCGGCATCGACGCGTTGACGCATGCGATCGAGGCGTACACCGCCGTCGACAATGCCGATTTCCCGCTCCCCGAAGGCGAACGCACCGTCTATCAGGGCAAGCATCCCATGGGGGACATGTGCGCGGAGAAGGCGATCACGCTCGTCGGCAAATACCTGCGCCGCGCGGTCAAGGATGGCAAGGACATCGAAGCACGCGAAGGCATGGCGCTCGCCGCGATCTTGGCCGGCCTGGCGTTTTCCAATGTCGGCGTCGCTCTCGTGCATGCCATGGAGTACCCCGTCGGTGGCGCGGTCCATTGCTCGCACGGCGCGGGCAACGGATTGCTCCTACCCTACGTTATGCGCTTCAACGTTTCCGCGAAGGTCAAGGCGTTCGCCGACATTGCGACGTTGCTGGGCGAGAATGTGGCCGGCTTGAGCGAACGCGCCGCGGCCGACAGGGCCATTGCCGCCGTCGAGAGACTCCGCAACGACATCGGCGTGCCGCAGCGCCTGCGCGACATTGGCGTCAGGCCCGAACAGCTTCGTGCGCTCGCCGAGAAAGCCGTCGGCATCAAGCGAATCCTCCGCGTTAACCCCCGCAGCGTCAGCGTGGATGAGGTCGAAGCGATTTTCAAGGACGCCTATTGACCGCTGAAATTTGAAACGCAGAGGGCGCAGAGAACGCGGAGGGAGTTCCACGTTTGCTCTACGCGTTCTCTGCGTCCTCTGCGTTTTTTTGGATAGGGCCCCATATTGCAGTGAGCAACGCCGGCAAACTTGCGGCCATGCGCGATTCCTGTAATATGAGAGCAGGTCCACGTCCCCGGAGTGAGTCCGCATCATGTTGCCGCGGAAGTATCTCTTTCCTCACGTCATCGAGATGAACTACCAGGCGTGCCGGCGTCTTGGCGTCAACGTTTATCTCATCGACGGCGGCAGCGAGTGGTTGCTCATTGACGTCGGCTATCTCGACACCGTCGGCGAAATCATCGACATCATTCGCAAGATGGACTTTAACCTGTCGGCGTGCAAGATGCTTATCGCCACCCATGCCGACGCCGATCATATTCAGGGCATCGCGCGAGCACGGGAGTTGCTCAAGACCAAAGTCGCCGCGCATCCATTGACGGTCGGGCCTCTCGAGACCGGCGATGAGATCATGACCTATGCGACGATCAAGGCTCAGGAATTCTCGATCCCGATGCCGCCGTGCAAAGTCGATCTGGTGCTCAACGAAGGCGACACGATCAGGGTCGGAGAATTGAAACTGAAGGTTTGGCACACGCCGGGCCACACCGCCGGGCAACTCGCGTTCAAGATGGGAAACCTGCTGTTCTGCGGCGACAACATCTACAAGGACAGCTGCGTCGGCGTCATCGACGCGCATCATGGATCAAATCTTCCCGACTTCATCAAGTCGCTCAGTCGAATCATTAAGGACGACGCTGAGTTCTTGCTGCCCAGCCACGGCCCTGTGTTCCGCCGTGACAATCGCATTCTTCAGAAGGCGATTGATCGGTTGACGCAATACCAATACATGGCGGATTTCGGCACCTGCGCCATCGCCTGGCCGCTGCTGGACGAGTGGGAGAAGGAAGTCTCGGCTGGTCGGATGCCGAATTTCAACAAGTAGATGGATGGCGAGCCGTGCCGGGTAAGCGGCCGGTTTTGTTGTGGCAACCAAATCCAGCGCCGGTGCATTTCCCCTTACGCGATCATGGCAGATTCCCGCCACGAAATAGAAGACATCTTCCAATTCCAAGTTTCTTCCAATGGTTTCAATGCTTCCAATGCTTTCAACGGGAGGGGGGTGTCGTTGGAAGAAAAAGTGAATTCAGAATGTTATCCGAAGTGATGAACTGGGAGATTTTCCTGTCACAAAAAACAGGGGCTGCCGGTAGGGGTAAGCGAGAACAGAACTAACCCGAACCGAGGAGAGCAGCCATGAATCGTTTCACCGCATCATTGATCTTTGAAGCCATTGCCTTTGCCATCGCCATCATCGTGCCGTTGGCCATCCCGAGTTGCGCAAGCGCCCAGACGTCTAAACAATCGATTCAAGGAACCTGGGTCAACCACACCGGCCTGAGCCGGATGACGATGACTTTCCATGCCGACGGGACATACAGCATGGTCTACGAAGACGCTCAGGGCCGACGGCTGAATGACACCGGGCGCTATCTCGTGACAAATCAGACCGTGTTCACGACATCGACTGATGGCTCAAGCTCGCGGCTCTATTTCTTCTGGATCAATCCGACGATGGCGACGATTCGCGTGGCGCCGGACGCGGCCCCGCATCAACATGTAGAGGCGACGTTTGTGCGGAAGTAATCGGCGATGCAGTCGTCGCTGGCGCGTTCGGCTAACGAGTCGGCAGGCCCAGGACCGTGGCGGGGGTGGACGGACCGAAGTCCGGCGCCGGGGCGCCGATCGATCGCCCGTAGTCTCTCAGCAGCTGCCCTTCGAGCAAGAGTTGCTCCGGCGAACGAACCTGCAAGGGCTGCAGCGCGAACGTGAAGTAGCGCACATCGCGAATCGTCCACGGGATCAGGTTCTCGGCAATGAAGTCCAAACCGGGCGTTTCATACCACGGCACCTTGACCTGGCGTTCGACCACGAGCGGCTCGTAGCCGTCTTTGACGACGCGGAAACGATAGGTCCCATAGTATTCGAACGGCTTGACGACGGGTGTGGCGCCGATGGGGCGATTGTTCTCGTCGTACACCATGGCCGACACCCCGCCTGGGTAGGGCTCCGTGTTGATGATCATCTTGCGCTCGACGCAGCCGGTGGACGAGACGGCGGCGCCGAGGCATACGAGCCAGACGAGGCACGGCGCCCAGGTTGGTGTGATTTTGCGAGCGGCCATCGTGATTTTCTCTTCTTGGAACAAGGGAGAAGAGATATAACGAGGGAAGGAGAATGCGTCAAGTGCAGGAGTCAGGAATCAGGAGTCAGGAGTCGGGAATCAGGAACCATGAGTCAGAAGCTAGAGATCAGATCGAGGCGCAGATGACAGATTTCGTGTCACCCGCAGGCATTTTCGGCCTTCTGACCTCTGACTTCTGATCTCTGACTTCTGACCTCTGGTATTCCAGGCAGGGACGGGGAACCGGGTGATTGGATTCAACGAGATTGAGTACGCAAGCCACACCGACGTCGGGGTCCGGCGCAGCCATAATCAGGACAATCACGCCCTCATGCCGGCCGCCGACGATGAGCATTGGCGACAAATCGGGCACGTTTTTCTCGTTGCCGACGGCATGGGAGGCCACGCGGTCGGCGAGCTCGCCGCGAAGATCGCCGTCGACAATATCCCGCACATCTTTTCCAAGTACGCACAAGACGGCGCCATCAGTGCTTTGCGGCGCGCCTTTACCGACGCCAACAACATCATTCACACGCGCGGCCAACAGAACCGTGAGTTCAAAGGCATGGGCACGACCGGCACTGCTTTAGTATTGCGCCCGGAGGGCGCCTGGGTCGGCCACGTCGGCGATAGCCGAGCGTATCGCATCCGCGGCGGCGTCATCGAGCAGCTTACTTTCGATCACAGCTACTTGTGGGAAATGGCCCGCAAGCAGCGCAAGAACCCCGACGAACTCGACATTCAGTCGAATATCATCAGCCGGTCGCTCGGTTCGCTTCCCGGCGTTGAAGTCGATGTCGAAGGCCCGCATCCGATCGAACGCGGCGACATTTTTCTTCTGTGCAGTGACGGATTGAGTGGCCAGGTCAACGACCGCGTCATCGGCGCCGTCGTGACCGCCTTGTCACCGGCCGAGGCCGTCCGCTTTCTCGTGCACATGGCGAACCTGCAGGGCGGGCCCGACAATACCACGGTGATCGTTGTCCGAGTCGGCGGCGAGCCGAAGTCGGAGACCACCGACAGCATGGCGGAGGTCGTCTTTCCCGCTTCGGATTCGAATGCCTCCGGCACGCGCTTGGGCCTGGTGGCGCAGCAGTTGACTCGAGTGCCTTGGGCGTTCTTGCTTCTGGCTCTGGGCATCGCTTCAGCCATCCTCGCCACGATCCTCGCGTCTTTGCAAAGCAACATTGGCCTGTACGCTTTCATCTTCGCCGGCCTCTCGCTGTTGGCGGGGATCGTCAGCTTGATGATCCAGAACTATCGCGAGACGCAAAAACTCGTAACCGAGCCGGAGGAACTGCCGCTGCACGTCTATCGGCAAACGCCATGCCCGCTCGATGCGTCGATGTACGAGAAGCTGCTGGACGCTGCCAAGACGCTCGAGCAGACGCTCAAGGAGAAGAACTGGGAATACGACGCCAAGGCCTACCAGGAACAGAGCAAGCAGGCGGCTCAACATCTTCAGAACCGCCAATATCGCGAAGCCTTCCGCGACCAGTGCCTGGCCATGCTCGTCCTGATGGACGCCGTTCACGCCTATCGCGGCAAGAATGAAGATTTCAAGCCGATCTGGTAGCCGTGCTCCGCCGCAGGCGGCAGGAACGAGATGTCCGCGATGTTGCAAATCCACACCATCGTTTCAATGCCGTTTCAGGAAAACACCTACATCGTGTGGCAGCCGGACCGGCATGACTCCCTGGTCATCGATCCCGGTCTCGATCCGGACAGCATTCTCGAGTATCTCGTGGACCAGAATCTGAATGTCGCAGCGATTCTCGACACGCACGGGCATGCCGATCACATCGCCGGCAACGGGCCACTTAAGGAACGGTATCCGGACGCCCCGGTTGTTATCGGCGCGACCGACGCGGTGATGCTCCACGACCCGGTCCTCAACCTCAGCGCGCCGTTCGGCTTCTCAGTACTGAGCCCGCCGGCGGATCGCCTGGTCCAGGAAGGCGATGTGCTCGAATACGCCGGCATCCGCCTGGACGTGCTTGACCTGCCAGGGCATTCGCCGGGGCATGTCGTGTTCGCGTGGCGCGGCCCTTCTTTACCGGACGGGCAAGGCGAGCAAACGATCGTATTTGGCGGCGATGTCCTTATGCGCGGCAGCGTCGGACGCGGCGATTTTCCCGGCGGCAGCAGCGAGCAACTCGCAAGCAGCATTCGCTCCAAACTGTATAAAATGCCCGATGACACCGTCGTTTACCCCGGTCATGGCCCCGTGACGACCATCGGCCACGAAAAGCGGACGAACCCGTTCGTTCGGCCATGAATGCGTATCTGTTTAGCGTTCGAGTGGCGCCGCGCGTTCGCGCGGCGCCACTCGAACGCTAAACGAGATCATGGAATACCCCATGGACACTCCCATCACGCGGCGCGGCTTGCTACTTGGGGCGCTTGCCGGTATTCCCATCGGCTGGCTGGCGCATCGCTATTGGCCCTTCACCGGCAGATCGGTCGAGGTCACGCGCCCTGCTACGGCTATGCCTGGGCCGTTTCCTGGCCGGGTCATCGAGGTTCAACATCCCGGCTCGATCAACGATCATCACGAAGTCAACGCCGACGCCGTGCGCGAAATGATGCGCGTCGGCATGTCGCGGCTCGTCGGCGGCGACGTCGACTCCGCCTGGAAACGCCTGTTCGCCCGCGACGACGTCGTCGGCATCAAGGTCAATCCCGTCGGTCGCAAGCCAAAGCCGGGCGAAGGGGGCCGGGTGGCGAACGCCGTCGGCGTCATCTCCTCGCCGGCGATCTTGCTGGAGACGGTGCGCTGCCTCCACGAATATGTCGGCGTCCCCAAACGCAACATCATCGTTTTCGAGCGCTACGCCAACGAATTCCGCGACGCCGGCTTTGAAGCCGTCATGAGCGAGCGCGGCATGGAAGACGTGCGCTGGTTCGCCTCGGCATTCCAGTATGACAACGAGCAGACGATGATCGACGGGCAAAACTCCGGCGCCGGCCGCGACCGCCATGTCGTCGGCTACGACCCGGACGTCTTCGTGTCGATGGGATTCGCTGCCCCCGAGCATGACCGCCGGGACGACCGCCGCCACCGTTCGCATTTGTCGATGATCGTCACGCGCATGGTCAACAAGATCATCACCATCCCGAATCTGAAGGACCACAAGTCGGCCGGCGTCACCATCGCCCTTAAGAACATGTCGCACGGCATGAACAACAACGTCGCGCGCAGCCACGTCTCCGGCATCTACCGGCAAAGCGGCGCCCTGAGCGGGCCGAACCAGTGCAACACGTTCATTCCAACGGCGCTCAATCAGAGGCCGCTCCTGGAGAAGGCAACGCTGCATATCTGCGACGGGCTCATCGGCGTCTACGAAGGCGGACCGGGAAGTTGGAATCGCACCTGGGGAACCTGGCCGCGCAAGTCGATCTTCTTCGCCACCGATCCAGTCGCGCTCGATCACGTCGGCTGGCACATTATCGATCGCAAACGGGCCGAACTGGGCTGGATTCCAGTGGGAGAGATGGGCTTGATACAAGCCGGCCAAAGCGTGCGCTGGTCGCCGAACCTTGCCGCGTTCGCCGCCATGGCGCCGCCCCATGGCGCCGCGGCCATCGCGCTGGAGCAGGAACGCTTGGCGTCGCTCGTTAGTGAACCGTTCGACCGCCGTCAGCCCGAGCACGTCGCGCTCGCCGGCCTATTGGGCCTGGGCCGCTTCGACCCGCGCGACATCGATCATCGGACGTTTCCGTTGCGATAGGCTTTGATTGCGAGAAACTCCGGGGGGAGGGTATTCCCGAACCCCGGGCTTCGGGAGTACCCTGACCCCGGGGCTTCAGCAAGGAAACCAGCCCTACTTCACGCGCAACGTGTAGGGGCCGGAGGCTTGCGGCGTGTAGCTGGTGACGATGATGCGGTACCAGCCGTCTTCGGGGGCGTCGAAGATGATGCGGGCGTTCGGGAAGCCGCCGCCGTCGTCGTCCTGCGCCAGTTGCACGCCCTGGGCGTTTTCGAGCCTGAGATAATTGTCCCATTGCGAAGTCAGATCGATCTGATAGCGTGTCCCTTTCTTCATCGGATACGTGTGCACGACATGGAACATGCTGGTGCGAACCCGATCGAGCGGGTCGCCCGGGGTCAGCACGCCTTGCACGACGAACTCCTTGCGATTCGGATCGGCCTTGATTTGAGTGATGGCGGCGCTTGCGATTTGGGCCACATGCGGGTCGGTGTCCTTCGCCGCCTTGGCGAGGGCGACGAGGCCGTCCTTGGCGTCCGGTCCGATGTTGCCCAGGGCGCGGGCGGCGGTCATGCGATGGCGCGGCGGGGCGTCGTCGAGTGCCTTGATCAACTCGGGAACAGCATTCTTGGCGCGCGGGCCGACCATGGCCAGCGTTTGCAAGCATGCCAAACGAATGCCGGCCGCCTTTTCCTTCTTGAGCAGATCGGCGATGTCGTCGATCGCGTCGGGGCCGACCATGAAAATAACGCGGGCGGCCGGCTCGTGCAGCCGCGTGTCGTCACGGCGCAGCACCTTGACCATGGCCGGGAACAGAGTCTTCGGATCGCCGCCGACAGCATTGAGCGTCGCCATGGCCTGGCCGACGACGCCGTCGTCGGGATCGTCGAGCAGTTTGATGAGCGCCTTCGCCGCCTTGGCGCCCTTGGGACCGTAGCGGGCAATCGCCTGGGCCGACTCGCGGCGAACGTTGGCCATCGGATTCTCAAGCCCCGCGAGAAAGATCGGCAATACCTCATCGACGCGCAGACCCCGGGCCGACAGCGCGTTGGCGCATTGCACCTTAAGCGCCTCGTCCTTTTGGCTCAAGCCCTCGACGAGAATCGGCGCCGCCAGCTCGACTTCCAGATTGAGTTCGGTCATCGTCACCGCCGTCTTGATGCGCACGGAAAAATCCTTGTGCTCGAGCGCCTTCTTCAGCCCAGGCCGCGGATCGCCGCCGAGCGCGACGAGCGTGTGAAACGCGTTGATGCGCAGGTTCTGGTCGATATCGGTCAATAGCTCGACGACATAGGGCTCGGCCAACTTCGCCGAAGCTCCCATGGCCCGGATGGACAACAGGGCGCTCGAACGGACACTGGAGTCCTTGTCCTTGGTCGCATAGCCCAGAGCGATCACGACGGACTTGTCGTTGAGCTGCATCTGACCCAGAAGCGACGCGACGTTGCGGCGCACATCGACGTGAATCGAGCCGAGCAGGTCGACGAGCGAGCCGACGGCCGGCGCACCGATACGGTGCAGCGAACGAACCGCCAGGGCGCGAACCCGAACGTCCTCGTTGTTCGCGGCCGAGGCGAGCACCTTTACCGACGGCACTCCGATGCCCGCCAGCGCGTCCGCGGCGGCGTCGGACGCACCTTTGTTCTCAAGCAGGAGCGCCTCCAAGTTCGGAATCGCCGCGGCGGCGTCGGCGCCGATCTTGCCCAGAATTTTCATCGCCTGGCCGAGCAACTCCTTGTTGGTCCCCTTCAGCGCGTCGGTCAACACCGGAACGGCGGCCTTGGCCATCCTCGGCAGCGCTTCCGCGGCGGCTTCACGCACGTCGTTATCCTTGTCGCCCAGCGCCTTGACCAGCGGCCCAACAACGGCGTCGGCATCGGCATCGATCTTGCCCAGCGCATAGGCCGCCTTGCGCCGCACCGCCGCCGATATGTCACCCAAACCCATAACAACGGTGGATGTCGCACTCTTGGCATCCGGGCCAATGAACGCCAGGCCCCAGATGGCATAGAAGCGAACGTCGGGATCCTTGGCGTTGAACGCCTTGGTCAGCGGCTCAACGCCCGCCTTGCCGATCTTGCCCATCACCATCGCGACGTGGAGACGAACGTCTTCGTTCTTGGCCGGCAGCAGTGCGACCAGCGCCGGCGCCGCTGACGACGCCTGCTCGCCCAATGCTTCGAGTTCCTCGATCGCTTTGAGCTTGTCGGCATCGGTTTTCTTGAGCGCGGCGATCAACTCCGCGACCGACCGCTTGCCTTGCCCATCGCTCGGAGCGGCGAATACGCTCAATGCCAACACCATTGCTATGACAACGTTTCGACACATGACGGGATTCCTTCTGCTGGAGGAATACGAATATCCTTGCGGCGACGTTCATTATCACGACGAATCACGACGCCTTAGATGTTGCCATATTCTATGCGACGCGCATCGGCTAGCCGTGCGGCGTACGCCGGTTGAATGTGTTCACTTCACTCTATGCGAAGCTCCTAAACGTAGACATTTAGCGCTGCAGAAACGCCGTTCATAAACTGCGAAGCGATTCGACGATCTCCGCTCGCGCCGCGGTCCATGCAGGCAGGACGCCCGCGACAAGACCGACGATCGAAGTGGCCGTCATCCCAATGAATGCAAGCATCGGCGACGTCGAGAAGGCGATCGTCACACCTTCGGAGCCGACTGCCAATCCATTCCAAGAAAGAACTGCAAGCGCAGCGCCGATGCCGACGGCGCCGCCGGTCAGGCTGACGATCAGGCTTTCGATCATCACGAGACCGAAGATGCACTGCCAGGTGAAGCCCAGCGTTTGCAAGATGGCATGCTCGCGGACACGATCCTGAACGGCCATGAGCGTCGTTGTGCCGACCAAGGTCAGAACCAGAACGACGCAGGCGTAGCCCAGGTACTGGGCAAACCCAATCAAGTCCGCGAGATCGCCGACGGCTCGTGATTGAAAGACCCCTTTGGGCCGCGTGTCCGTTCGAATCGGACCGCCTCGGAACTTTTCGTCAATCGTCCTGCACATGGCCATCGGGTCAGACCCGGCGGCGAGAAGGACTTCGATTTGTGTGACCGTTCCGACGGAACTGATGCCGGGGGTGCGTTGCAAGAACTCGAGGTGAGTGTAGACGAAGCTCTCCTCGGCTGCGTTGGTCGCCGTGAAGACGCCAGCGATCGTGACCGTTACCTCGCCGATCGAGAACCGCTGGCCAGCCGAGAGACGACGTCGGTTCGCCAAGGACTGCCCGACGACGGCTGCGTCACGTTGTTTCTCGAAGCTGGGCCAATCGCCGGCGCTGAGCTTGAGATCGCGAATCTTTTGCAGCTGCTTGGGCGGCAGACCGTGGAAAACGACCAGGTCAAGACTCGCGCGGCAGTTGTTCATGAACACCTTGATCGGGACGGCTTCCTGAACGCCCGGAAGCTTGGCAATGGTCCGAGCGTAATCTTCCTGCAAACGACTCGTGCCAGGGCAGAAGCGATTGGCCTGAAACACGATCAACGTGCGCTCCGTCTGGGTTCCTCGATTCAAACTGGCCATGCCTTCCTGAACGGCGCCGACGACCGTGAACACGAACATCGCGACGGCTGCCCCGCTTACCGTCAGGAATGTCCGCGTCCGGTCGCGCCACAGGTTCTTCGCAACGTAGGGAAGGAACTTCCACATGGTTACGCTCCCTTGCCGGCCTTCGCAATTTTCGGCGGCTCAGGTTCGAGCAGGACTCCCTTTTCAAGACGCAGGCGTCGCCGCGCGATGGACGCCGCCTTGAGATCATGCGTCACCATCAGGAACGTCGTCCCCAGCTCGGCGTTCAATCGCTGCAGCAGGTCCAAAACCTGGTCGGACGTTTCCGCATCAAGATCGCCGGTAGGCTCGTCGGCCACGACGATGGCGGGATCGGCGACGATAGCGCGCGCGATGCCCACGCGTTGCTCTTGGCCGCCCGACAACTGGCTTGGATAATGGTCGGAACGGTCCGTCAGACCCACCGCTTCCAGCACGATTTCGACGCGCTTCTGACGCTCGGCACTCGAGAACGGCAGAAGCAGCAGCGGCAACTCAATGTTCTCGTAGGCCGTCAAGACCGGGATCAGGTTGTAGAGCTGAAAGATGTACCCGACGTGATTCGCTCGGAAGTCTGCGAGCTGTGTTCTCGACAGCTTGGTGATATCCGTGCCGGCAACATGAATCGTGCCGGCGGTCGGCGCGTCGATGCCGGCAATGAGGTTGAGCAGCGTGCTCTTGCCCGAGCCGCTCGCGCCCATCAAAGACACGAAATCGCCTTTGTCGATGGCCAAGGAAACGTCCTTCAAAGGGACGATCTTCTGGTCGCCCTTTTCGTATTCCTTTGTCAGCCCGTGAATCTCGACCAGCGGCATGGGATGGCTCCTAACGGTTTCCGGACTGGTCTTGTTTCCCGCCGGGATTGGGTAACCGCTTCGGATGGGAGCGGCCATCATGGCGTATGGCGTCAACACCGACGTCGGCGTGGGTTGGTGCGATCCGCTGGCCATCGCTCAATCCTTGCCGCCCTTCGCTGACGAGACGATCGGCCGGCGTCAGGCCTTGCGTCACTTCTATCAGCTCCCCGCTCGACCGGCCGAGCTTGATCGACTTTCGTCGTGCGACCTTGCCAACCAGGTCGGCAACCCAAACGTGTGCGGTCCCATCCACGCTCTCCACCAACTGCTTCGGTATCAGGATTCGTAGCGATCGTCGTTCGGCGTCACCGATTTCACGCGTGGGCAATGCAAGAAACGTGACCTGCACCAGCATGTCGGGCCGAAGCGTCGTGGGCGGCGCCTTGACCGAAACCTTTACCTGCAGCGTGTTCTTTTGAATGTCGGCTTGCGACGTGAGTTGGAGCACGACTCCTTCAAGGGGCGCCCCTGCCTTGACAGGCGTGTCGATGGATACACTCTGTCCCACTTGCACTTTCGGAACGTCATCCAATCGAACGTCTGCGCGAACCTGAATCATCGTCGGATCGAACATGGTAATGACCGTGCTCGCTTCCGGATGCCCGTGCGGTGTTTGACCCATGAGCCGTTGACCTGGCTTCGCGACAAGAGCGATAACCTGGCCATCCACGGGCGCTTTCACGATGATACGGTCCAATCGAAGTTTGGCGACGGCGACAGCCGCCTCCGCTTGCTTCAGTCGAGCCGCCGCGGATTTGACAGCGGCTTCTGCTTCCGCGAAGGCGCGCACGCCCTCCACCTTGCCTTGACGAATCTCAAGCTCGGCAAGAGCACTGGCGGCCGCATCCAGTTCGCTCTTGGACTGAGGCAATACGAGCCGAGGCAAGGCGCCCATTCTGCTGGTTTCCGCTCGGCTTTCAAAGGCTTCCTGAAGGTAGCTGAGGCGCGAGCGCGCCGCGACGAGCTGCGAGGGCAACACCGCCCTGGCGACAGTCAGCGCCGCGTCGGCTTGCGCGACTTCCGCTTTGCGCAGCTCACGATCCGCCTCGGCCGATTGCAAGGCGAGGCTGGCGTCGTCTGCAATGAGGCAAGCGACGACCTGTCCTCGTTTGATCGGCTGCCCTTCAACCACCAAAAGTTTCTCGACGACGCCTTCCGTCAGCGCCGTTACGAGAATGGGTGTCGGTCGAGGAATGACCCGACGAGCCGGAAGCGTAGGCGACGGGGAAGGCAAGAACCGTCGCTTACGCTTCCGGCTCGTATTCCTCACCCCACCGGGCTACACACCAAATGCCGCTGCCACCGGAAAATCGCTGCGGAAGTGGACGCCGCGGGATTCTTCGCACGCTAACGCGGAGTCGAATTCCAGGCAGGTAAGCGTTCGTGCATGCAGAATTCGTTTACTTCGTTCATTTCGATCATCTCTTTCATTTCGTTCAGCGACCGGGGGGGTGTACCCTAAATGAATGAACGAACTTTGCCACGACGCCCAAAAAGCGAGGGTCGCGCTTAATGCACAATGCGAAACGACGGGGAAGACAAGGACCATCGCTTACGCTTCCGGCGCGTATTCCTCACCCCATCGGCCTGCACGCAATATGCCGTTGCCACGCGGTGTCGTTGCGCGCCGGAAAGTCGCTGCGGAAGTGGACGCCGCGGGATTCTTCGCGCTCCAGGGCAGAGTCGATCATCAGGCGCGCGATCGTTAACAGATTCTGCAACTCCCAGCCGGGGCGGTTGGTGAACTCGCGTGGCAAGGCGTAGCGCTGCCAGAAGGCGACGTCGTGCTGGGCTTCGATCAGGCCGGCGCGATCGCGGATGACGCCCATGTGGCGGACCATCATGCTGCGCAAGGAATTGGTGATGTCGGCCACATCGAGACTGCCGCCGTCCTCGGGCTCGAATCGGCTCGCCAGCGGCAAGGCGGTGAAGTGGTCGGGCATAGTGAGTGCGACCTCGCTGGCGCCGCGCGCACAAGCGGCGCCATAGACCAGGCCCTCGAGCAGGCTGTTGGACGCCAGCCGATTGGCGCCGTGCAGACCGCTCGAGGTCACTTCGCCGGCGGCCCAGAGCCCGGGCAGCGTCGTACGGCCCTTCTCGTCGACCGTGACGCCGCCGATCATGTAATGCGCGCCAGGACGGATTGGGATTAGGTCGCTGGTAATGTCGATGCCGAAGCCCTTGCACACCTTCTCGATGCCGGGGAAACGGCGGCGCACCAGGGCCTTGTCGAGATGGCGCAGGTCGAGGTAGACGTTGGGGTGCTTGGTGCGTTCCATGCAGCAGACGATGGCCTGGGCGACGATGTCGCGCGGGGCCAGCTCGGCACGCGGATCGACGGCGAGCATGAAGCGCTCCATGTGCTTGTCACGCAGATACGCCCCTTCGCCACGCACGGCTTCGCTGATGAGGAATCGGCTCGAACCGGCGACGTAGAGGACGGTCGGGTGAAATTGCATGAACTCCATGTCGCGTAGCTCGGCGCCGGCGCGATAGGCGGCCGCCATGCCGTCGCCGGTCGCCACGGGGGGGTTGGTCGTCTCTCGAAAGATCATGCCCGCGCCACCGGCCGCTAGGATCGTCTGCTTGGCCCAGATCAACAGCTTGCCGTGGTTGGGCCGATGCACGAGTGCGCCGACGCACCGGGCTTCGTGGGTCAAGAGGTCGATGGTGAAGGTGTCGTCCCAGATGGCGAGGTTGGGGGCTTCCTTGGCCTTGGCGATGATGGCGCGCATGACCTCGAAACCGGTGGCGTCGCCGAGGGCGTGGACGATGCGACGATGGCTGTGGCCGCCCTCGCGCGTCAGGGCGAGTTGGCCGGCGTCCTCGTCGAAATGGGTGCCGAGCGCGATGAGGTCGTTTATCTGCTGTGGTGCTTCGCACACGACCATCTCGACGATGTCGCGATGGCACAGTCCGCCGCCGGCGATGAGCGTGTCTTCGATGTGGTTCTCGAAGCGATCCTCGGGCGACAGCACGCCGGCGATGCCCCCCTGAGCATAGGCGCTGTTGCTTTGCTGGATGCTGTCCTTGGTGACGACGAGGACATCGATGGATTTGGGAATCGCCAGTGCGGCGCGCAGTCCCGCGATGCCGCCGCCGATGACGAGAATGTCGGTAAAGACATGCGGCGTCTGCTTGGGATTGAACTGGACCAGATAGCGATGGGTATTTGGCATTCGATCTCAACCACAGATGAACCAGATGAACACGGATGGGAGAAGAGTGAATTACCGCGCAGTAGTAAGCGACAGTCGTGAATTAGGATTAGCAATTGACGGCAGAAGCCACGTTAATTGGAATAAGTGCATTATCTTATTTCCCTCCATCTGTCCTTATCCGTGTTCATCTGTGTTCATCCGTGGTTATTTCTTCTTGGCGTCATCGTAGCGGCGTTGGGCGTCGCGGAAGATGGTGGGCGCGTTGGAACGGCCGGCGGCGTCGAGGGTGCTTTGCGGGTTCACCGCTTCGGGGCGATAGCCGCCACCGGCGGTCGCGCTGCCGCGAAGTTCTTTCTGAGCAGCTTCTTTGAACAGCATGGTGTTGAGTTCGCGGACCAGGTCGCGATATTGCTGGTTGCTTTTCAATCGCTTCTGCCAATCGGCTTCGCTGATGCCGGCGCGCTTGAGTACGTCGGGCGTGACCAGCTTGTTCCAATCGTCGAACTGCAACTGATTGATGCGAGCCAAGAACTCGCGATTGGCGGCGATGGCTTTGATGTCGTCGCTGACGCCGGGCGATTTGCCCGACGATCCATATGCGTTCGGGGCTTTCTTTTCTTCCTTGCCGGTCTTTAGGTCTCGGCCATTCTGTTTGAGCGCTTCTTTGGCGATGTCCTTCATGCGTGGATCAGGAGCGCTTTCGGCGAGGAGCGCGACGATGGCGCCGGCGTCGTCGCCCTTAACGTCGTGGTTCGCAAGTTGCTCGATGGCCTTGGCGAGATCGGACCAGGTGGGCTCGAGGTTTTGTTTCTTGGCGTCGTCGCCGCGGACCGAGCCGGGACTGGCGGCGCCGGCCGTTTGCGGATTCGGCCCGGATTTCGGCGCATCGGCCGCGTCGGGCATCATGCCGGCCTTGCTGGCAGCTCCCGGCTGTCCGTCGTTTGCAGCGGTGTCCTTGTTGACGGGCTGTGGGCCATTTTGCTCGATCCCCTTGGCGTCTCCAGGCGGCTGCGCAGGACCGGTCGCGTCTTTCGAATCTTTCGCGGAGGCCAACGGACCCGGATCGCCGGGTTGATCTTTCGGACCCGTCGGCATCGGCGTGTTCATCCCCGTGGGGCCGGCATCCTTCGAGCCGCCGGCCGGCTCGGGCATGCCCATCGGCCCGGCGTCTTTGGCGGACGACGCAGCGCTCATCGGCGGTCCATCCTTGCGGTCGCCCTTCGATGACTCGTCTTTCTTCGGTGTCGGCTCGCCGTTGTCGCGCGGTTGGCCGGCGCCGCCCATGCCCTTGCCTTGATCCTTTGAGACGCCTGCATCGTCTTTGCCCGGATTGTCCTTGGGCTGGGGCTGCGGAGCGTCGGACGCACCACTTGGCCCATCCTTGGCCTTGGCGGCCGGCTGCTCGCGTTCCTTGGCGTCGCCTCGGCCCTGGTTCTGATTTTGCTGATCGAGCGCCTGCTTGATCTTCTGGTCGATGGCCTCATTGTCCTTACGCGTTTGATCGAGCTGTTGCTGCGCGCTCGGCTGATTGCCGGCCTTCGTGTTGGAACCGTTGTTGCGTTCCTGCGAACGAGCCTGGTCTTGTTGGCGATCGAAGTTCTTTTTCTTGGCCTGTGCCGCGTGATTCTTGGCAAGCTGTTCGCGAGCGGCATTCGGGTCCTTGGGCGGGGCCACGATCTTGACCTTGCGGTTCGGCGTCGGCGTGCGGCCGACGTTGCCCGCGCCGTTGTGATAGTCGGCAGCATCCATGGCTTCGAGCCAGTATTCGATTTCGTCGCCGGGTTTCGGGAGAATAATCGTGCCCTTCGAGTTCTTGAGCTGATCTAGCGGCACGACCTCGAAGTACGGAACTTCGTTGGCGAACGTGCCGTCGTCGCCCTGGAACGAAACGGCGGGCCGATAGGGGACGGGCGCAAGCGGGCGCGATGGATCGCCGACGATGCGAAGGTGCAGCGTCGCGTTCCTGATGCCGACTCGGCTCGTCGCCAAGCCTTCGAGTTCAAGCACGGCGTTTTCGGGGAGCGTGATGTCGCTGGCCGGCGAGGTTAGGACGACGGCCGGCGCGTCGTCGGGTTCAATCACGATCGGCCGCCAATCGCGATCGACGTTCGGCTCGCCGTCGGCTGCCTCAAATAGGATGCGAAATCGGCCCGGCTGTTCCAGTGTCCATGGATGGGCAAAGGTGGCGTTGCCGTGACGTTGCATCTCGTTGGACCGTTGCTTGCCGGCGATGTCGGTTTCGATGATCGCGGTCTTGACCGCCCGGCTCGGGTGGACGACGAGTTGAACCTTGGTGCCACGCGGGCCTGCGATGATGGGGTGCGTCGCCAGCGCGTTGGGAAATTCGCTCGTGGTCGTTCGCGGCAGCTTGCGATAGGGCGCGAGGTGATAAGTGACCTCATACTTTTTGACATGCGTGTCAGCGCGGAGACGCACGCTTTGTTCAGGCGTCTCTGCATCGCCGGCCGTTAGCTTGTAGACAGCGCCGAGGCCAATCTGTTTCTCGCTCAGCTGGCCGACCCAGTTGCCGTCGGAGTCCTGGCGCAGCAACTGCGCCTGAAAATCCTCGGTGGCTTGATTGCGGTGCCAAAGCCGCGGCGCGTCGGGGCGGTCACCGCTGGGAACGCGCCCGTCGATCTTGGCGACGACGTGCAACGACTGTTTTGCCTTCACCTCAACAGTGCGCGTAGTCGGTTGCAGCAGCGTGATTCGCGTCAGCGCGGCCGGCGGCGGCGCGTACCAAGGAAGGAAGGCACGCAAGAGCGATCCGCCGAACGCCGGGGGATTGAGGAACATGAATACTGCCAAGCCGAGCGCCGGCAACGCAGCGATGCCGAGGAGCCACCCGTTGCCTTGCGCCGAGAGGCTCTGCTCGATGTCCGCGTCTTTCCATTGTTCCGCCGCCCGCCCGCTCAGGTTCTTCTGAAACGCCGACGGCATGGTCTCATCGTGCAGATCGAGCCAGTTGATCAGCCCGTTCTTCCCATCGGGAATCGTTTGTTCGATCAACTGAGCAACATAGTACGGGTTGACTTCGGAAACCGCGCACTGCAGTGAGCGAAGTAGCGCGTAGGCGAAGATCAGACCAAAGGCAGCGAAGGCGCTCCACCGCGCGACATCGATCGAGATGCCTTCAGCAGCACCGATAATCGAGTCGAAAATCACGACAGAAAGTGCGTAGGCAAAACTGATCAGCACCAGGACCAGCAGATGTGCGATCAGATCGATGCGATGGATGCGTGCGGCAACCTCGGCGAATTTGCGGTCCAAATACGCTTCTGATTTCGAGGAGGTTTGTCGCGTCTGCACTGCGGTCGCCATGCCGATCTCCAGAGCAACGTCGCACCCTCTTCGTCGATGGTTGCTGGACGTATTATACCATCCCATTGGGTACATTTCCGGAGTACGCCATGGCCGACTTGACGCGCATCAGCATTTCTTTGGAAGAAAACCTGCTCGACGCGTTCGACACGTTGATCGCAGGCAAGTGGTATGCGACGCGCAGCAAGGCGATACGCGATCTCATCCGCGAAGAGGAGCGGCACCAGCATGGCGAACACGTCGCGGTCGTCACTATGGTCTACGAGCATCACGCCCGCGAGGTAGCCGCCAAGCTCATCGACAAACAGCACCACCATCACAATCTGGGCGCATCGAGCCTGCATGTGCACCTGGGACAACGCCACTGCTTGGAGGTGTCGGTACTGCGCGGACCGAGCCACAACGTGATGCATCTGGGCGATGAATTGCTGGCGACGAAGGGGGTCCTGAACGGGGATATCACAATGACCGGCGGCGAAGGGACTCTGAACAAGCTGCGGTGAGTTTGCGGCCCGCGAAAGGTTTGGCGCTTTCGGCTTCGCGCTCGCCTGACGCCACGCGCTCGCTAAAAGACAACGGCGATGCAACCATGCACCGCCGTTGCTCCTCAGGATGTGGTCAACTCAAACTCTCATTCGGCAAGGGTGAGTAGGCATCCTGCCCTGCTGTTTTGGGTCGGACCACCCCTTGGCAACAGTGGTGGTATCGTCGCGTTCGAAATCGAAACTTCAGTTGCTGCGTGGCAGAAGTGCAACGAGGCAAGCGCCTATGCGCGATAATTTCCCAAAACCTTTCGCAAGTTCCTTGACCGGAGCAACCGGGAGCGTTACCATATACGCTATAGTTTTGCCCGACTACCTACCTCCCGCCTGACGTTCGCATTACCTGCCTGGTGTTCCTTTTTGCATTCACTTTTGCCCATTTGTCCCGCACACTGGGGACCGTTGAGGAGTCCTGCATGATTCGCACACGACCTGCTCTTCGCGTCCTGTTGGCATTCGGGCTGTTCTCCGTGCTCTGGACCCCCGTGCAGGCTCAACTCGTCAACGGACACCAATGGCCCACGCCGCGCCTGACGATTCTTACGCCCACCGGCGGCAAGGTCGGCACGGAATTCGAAATCGCCTTTACCGGCACCGAGTGCGAAGAACCCACCGCCCTGCTTTTCAGCCACCCCGGCATCAAGGGCCAGCCAATCATTCCGCTGCTTCCGCCCGTTGACCCAAAGGCCAAGGACAAAAAGGAGCCGGTTCGTCCGCCCATCACGAAGTTCAAGGTCATCATCGACAAGAGCGTTCCGGTCGGCTTTCATGATGTGCGTTTGGTCAACAAGCACGGCGTCTCCAATCCACGCCGCTTCGTCGTCGGCGATCTCAGCGAAGTCGCCGAGAAGGAACCGAACAACGATGTCGAGCAAGCGCAGAAAATCGAGATCGGCACGACCATCACCGGCGCAGTCGCCGCGCCGACCGATGTCGACTATTACGCCTTCTCCGGCAAGAAAGGACAGCGCGTTCTCATCACTTGCTTGACCGCAAGCATTGACAGTCGGCTCGACCCGGAAATCCAGGTTCGCTCCGCCAAGACCGGCGTCGAGTTGGGCTCCTACCGTCCGTACCCCGGCCAGGATGGTCTCGTCGATGTCACGCTCCCCGATGACGGCGACTACTTGATCCGGCTCAACAAGTTCACTTACACTGTCGGCAATCCGGAGTACTTTTATCGTCTCAACGTATCGCTGACGCCCCACATCGATGCAGTTCATCCTACGATGATCGAACCGGGCAAATCGGCCGCGATCACTCTCTACGGGCGCAATCTTCCCGGAGGCAAGCCCGATCCGACCGCGGTGCTGCACGGCCAAGTGCTCGAAAAATTGGTGGTCAACGTGGCCGCGCCCGCGACAGGGACCGATCAACTCAATTATTCCGGGCTGGCGACTCCGTTGCAGGGAATGCTCAGTGGCTTTGAGTACCGGCTCGCGGGCCCGACTGGCGCGTCCAATCCCGTTCTCCTGACCTACGCTCGGGCGCCCGTCATTCTCGAAAACGACGACAACGACGTTGCCGAAAAGGCCCAGGCGATCCCGGTTCCATGTGAGGTCGCCGGACGCATCGACAAGCGACGCGATCGCGACTGGTACGTTTTCGACGCCAAGAAGGGAGACGTGTACGTGATCGAAGTCGCCAGCCATCGCCTGGGCGCGCCGACGGACATCTATTACACGATCAAGAACCTCGCCGCCAAGCAAGACATCGTCACGCAGGATGACAATGCCGACAACGTGAGCTTGAAGTTCTTCACGTCGAATCGCGATCCGGCGCCATACCGTTTCGTGGCGCCCGCGGACGGGAAGTACCATCTGATGATCGCAAGCCACACCGGCGACAACTATGCCGACCCGACGCATGTCTATCAACTGCGGATCACCAAGGAGCGACCCGATTTCACATTGTTCGTCATGCCCGCCGACGAAACCCGACCCGATACCTTCCGCGTCGGCCAAGGCGGGACGTACCACTACACGGTTTACGCGCATCGGGTCGACGGCTTCAATGGCGAGATTCATTTGACGATGGAAGGACTACCCGCGGGCTTGACATGTCCGCCTCAGGTGTTGGCAAAAACCATGAAACAGACCCAGTTGGTCGTGACGGCCGCCGACAACGCCGCCGAATTCTCCGGCGCGGTGAAGGTCATCGGCACGGCGACGCTCGCCGGGCAGAAGCTGATCCATCAAGCACGTCCCGCCACGGTGACTTGGGGCGTGCCGATTCAACAGAACATTCCGACGATTACCCGCCTCGATCGCGACCTGTTCCTGGCGGTGCGCGACAAGGCGCCAGGGAAGCTCGTTGCCGTCAAGGACAAACTGGTCGTCTCGCTCGGCGATAAGCTCGATATCCCGCTCAAACTGGTTCGTACATCGCCGGAGTTCAAGGCCAACTTCCAAGTGCAGCCGGTGCCCGGCGAACTTCCCGCCGGCGTTGCCTTTGCCAACCTGACATTCGCTCCGGGCAAAGATGACGTCAACGCGGCCTTGACGGTCGCCCCACAGACAGTCCCCGGAACGTACAACGTCGTGTTCCGCGGCTTTGCGACGATCTCTCCCAACGCCAAGGCCAAGCCGGTCAACACGATCCTGGTGTCCACTCCGGTTCAACTGACCATCTTGCCCAAGCAAGTCGCCACGCTCTCGGTTGATAATCCGAATCCGACGATCAAGACCGGGACCGATGGCACGATCGTCGTGCGCGTCGCTCGCCAATTTGAGTACGCCGATCCGTTCAAGGTCGAGTTGGTCGTGCCGCCCAACGTCAAGGGCGTCAGTGCCGACGTCGTGACGATCCCCGCTAACGCCACGGAGGCCAAGATGATCCTGCGCGTCCCGGCGGGCACGCCCCCGGCCGCCTTGCAAAACCTGACCGTCCGCGCGACCGCCGTCGTAAACGGCAACGTCACGCTCACCCATGAGATTAAGATCAACGTGAATGTAGCCAAGTAAGTCTTGTGCCGCTTGCGGCTCAGCGCTTGCGTGACCCACGCGTGCGTTAAGCCGCAAGCGGCTATGTCACCGAGGTACCTGCCATGCGTTTCGTTCTCACCGTGCTTGCGATGAGTGTCCTTTGCCTGTCCGCGTCGGCTCAAGGCGCCAAGGAAGCTGGACCGCTCAAGGAGTTGAAGCTCGAACTGAAAGACTTGAAGGAGCCGCTCACCTACGAAAAGCACGTGGAGACGCTGTTTTACAAGCGTTGTACCGTCTGCCACAGCGGTAGCGTGAAGGAAGGCAAACTCGACCTCAGCAGCTACGAAGGCCTGATGAAGGGCGGCAAGCGCGGCGAAGCGGTCAAGCCGGGCAAGTCCGCCGACAGCGTGCTTTACAAGTCTATCATGCGAACGCACAAGCCATTCATGCCGCCCAAGGGTGATGAAAACCCGCCCTGCACGCCCGAAGAAGCGGCCCTCGTGAAGTTGTGGATTGACCAAGGAGCGAAAGCGCCGGTGACGGCGCGCGTGCGCAAAGCGATCGTCGTGACGCCGCCCCCGGAAGGTGTCAACCCGGTGCGCGCCAT